>Ga0209755_10000927_pt1 | contig 49666 bp, 24 predicted proteins | sample TergutCo191P1_FD_187301 | JGI IMG/M metagenome (GOLD analysis project Ga0209755, IMG submission 187301) | Cornitermes sp. P1 segment gut microbial communities from Petit-Saut dam, French Guiana - Co191P1 (SPAdes) (version 2) | ecosystem: Host-associated > Arthropoda: Insects > Digestive system...
TGGTGGGCCTTTCTGAATACAGTGACAAGGGTGAGAAATTTTTTTAGCTGAGTGACTGTCAGATTCTCACTAATGACTATGCGCTATCGAGTTTGTCAATTAGTCATTGGAAATGAAGGTCACTTACAAGACTGATTTCTGACATATAGGGAAAAGTATGTATTACAAAAGCAAATGCAGTTGCATATGAATATTTAAAAAGAAAGTATTTAATCTTACCAGCAGATCTGACTGTGGTATTGACAGCAGCAGTTTGACAAAGGTATTTAGAGCATTGTCGAGGGCCTCGTCCCCATAAAGGCGGAACACTCCGAAGTTGACATAGTTACCACAAAGAGCTGCCTTCAGCATGGAGAAACAGATAGATATGCCCTTCAGTTTCATAGGATATATCTGGTCTTTGGGCACCTCTACATTCAGTATATGGCTACCTGTGGAGCACAAAGAATGAACTGCATAAGGTGATTTTCCTAAACATGACTGGTTGCAGCAACCAGTCACCACTCTGTCCTGCAAAATAGCGAACTAGCAAGGGCATAAAACCAAAAATGAGACAGCACAAACTACAAAGTCATATAAACTGGCAAGTGGTATTAAAGAACAAAAAATAAAGTAAAACAAAACTAATGGGTGAAAAACAAAGGTTGGGTACATAACAGTAATATGAAATTTTTATCACATCAATGGCTTGCCAGACCTGACTACATCAGCAGCTGCCACATTATGATTGTCTCACCACATTACACATAGTAGAACTCATACTTCTGTACTTACTGTTCTAGTTATACATAATATTAAACATGATGATGAACACAACATGACATCTCAGCCATTTCTTTAATGCATTTTCTGTAACAGTTTTGTAGTAACACAAATAAGAACAACTATTTTTCAAGTGTATGTATGATGAACAAAATAATGCTAATAAACTCACCGTAACTGCAAATGACTTTACTAGCTTCACGAAACAACAGAATACCATTTGGTGATGAGACATCAAACTGTAGCCTCTGTGATCGATTTTGAACTAACTCGGCAAATAGTTTCAACACTGGAGTTGTAACCTGAGGATCATGGTACCACAGGTCAACTGAGTGAAGGAGAATTGGTGTATAGTTAGGATAACTGAACTGCAGTTAAGGAACTCAGCTATCAAGAGATGTATGCTGTACATATTTTGAATTAGCGTAACGCATATTACAAATACTACACAGATAATTTATTGCTCCAAGGACTCTCAATTTTGTACTGTACGGCCGGCAAACTGAAAGCACTGGAGTGCCACATAATTAGTCAAGGACTTGCCCGAGGGCTGCATGCATGTATACATACATCAAAAAGTGGAGGGAGGACTGAATTACCTAAGAGCCCTTGTTTATGTACAATTATTTATGCTAAAAGTACGGCTGAATGACCAGGCAGCTGACCACACTAAATTTAATGGGAATATGTATGATCATCATAGACCAATTTCCAAACTTTCATGTTTTCAGAAAAATGCACACTTTGCCAGCATCAAAATCAACAGTGTTCCACTGGTCTGGGACACATGAGGAACAAAAGGGAGCATTTTAAAGCTGCATTCAAAAGATACTCTACTGGCTTTAATATTGTTGCTAATTACTCTACTGGACTGACGGTAAACTATAAATCTCCTACCAACACAAAAATTTTATTATATTTAATATAATAATGCATGCTGCAGGTTTCAGTCATATTTTGACCATCTTCAGGCATTACTATATATTATCTAAAACCATGGTGAACACCCGTCAGATATGTTGTTGAAATTTGTGAGATCTCACAAATTTTACAAATGTCATTATAATGTAGCATTGTATGTTTATTATGTCTTATATATCTCTTTGTTGTGTTACTAAAAGCACAGCACATTATTCCTGAAATTCTTAAAAATGTCAGCATTTGTTCTGTACAGACTGACCAGGTTTATTTAAGTGTATGCATGCTCTCTTGACTTCAATCTTTTGTTGACTGTGTGTTGCCAGAGCTATTATAGTGTGTGTGTAACTGTACTTTTATTTGGCAACTTCTCATAAATATAATTTTCTTTTGTGCTTACTATCGCCTGCATTTCATTTTTACAGTACATGAGACAACTGCATATCCATTTACTTGGTTAAAGAATTCTTAATGTTTAGATGTACTTAAAACCCTTTTAAATGTTGCTGTAATGATACAGTATACATCATAATTCTCTTTACACAAATACACAAACTCTGAGAAACATTTGGCTTAAATAATACTTTCAACTGTCCTCATCCATACGTTTTGTACCTCATGGTGTATTCCACACTTTATTGTCATTCTAACTTCTGGATCCATGGAATATACAAATAAATGTTTCCTAACAGACAACTAATAATCTCTGCATTTGCTGTACAATACAGCCAACGGACAGTAGCACATTAGATGTATATATGAGGGGGTGCTGAAAAGTCCTTAGCCCGACCAGGAAAGAAACAAGCTACAGTGACCAAACTTGGGATTTATTCAACATACTCCGCACGAAGCTCAATACACTTCTTACTCCGTTGTTCTAACTTTGCAGGCCACTAAAAAAAAATTCAGAAGGTTGTCCATCCAACCAGGTCTCCGTGGCAGCAATGACCTCCATGTCAAACAAAAAATGGCGACCTTGGAGTAGGTCAGACTAAGGACCTATCAGTACCCCCTCATATGAAGAGCACACATTCAATTCTTATAACAAAATATGGAACTTCTGTTAGTGCATAACAGTAACAAAGAAAGGAGTTTGATATGGACATGTATAATGGCCATTTATTATGTCTGCACAAAAAAAAACTAAAAATCATTGTAATATAAAAAAAAAACTCTTGAGTGTTGTAAGTAAACTTTGCCATTGCATGGCACCAGCACATGACAAGGAGGATCTAAACAAAACATTCAACATATGGACCAGTTTCCCCTACTTATGAAAATATGACTCCTGGGCTATAAAGCACAAAATTTTAAAGGGTCAAAAAAAGCTCAAACAAAGCTGCTCGGTCATTTTGTTGTACCTTGCACTCCTCCTGAATAGGACAATTTTCTCTACATTATTAGAGTATAGGCATTTCAATAAAAATATACAATTGTAAATGTATAGTCTGGAGATGAAAGCACATCACCATGAAGTAAAAGAACCTACAAGTGGAAATGACACAAAAAATTATAATTTTGCAAGCTTATACGTTACACAAGTCTTATTGTAAAATAAATGTTATGAGAATGTTTTTAAAGGATACATCCAATCAAAGAGCATCATATATGAAGTCTTTGTATTGAAGGCAAATGCAAGCCCTCTAAGATCACGTGCCAGCCCTATAAGTGCTTTCTTTGCCTCTTCAGCAGCAAACACTGGAGTCTCAGCTGATGCCAACATTGTACCGATCGACTCGAAAGCGGCTGCCAGAAGACACACTCAACTGCATTACTACAATTTTTGCAAGACTTAAAATTATTTCATTTAAAACTTCCTGACATTCTTAAACAAAGTGTGTATACTGTACCTGTCAGAGGCAACATAAAGCTGTCAAATCTATCCTCGTCTTCTCCGAGGTCTACCATCAGAAGCCGACCCAACGACGTATAAAACATGGATCGACACCTCATCTCACTCACAGCCACACTGTTACCCAGGAAGGGGAAGTGTTCACTCTGCTCCCAATGAGATAGAAGTTTCAAAATATAATAAAGCCATTTCTTTGGGCTGGAGACTCTGCAAACTAGGCTAAGTCACATATAACAAATGTTTACATAAGGCATTTCCCATGAGCATAGTGTCCAAGTTATGACACTGTGTAGTCGTGTACGTGTTTACCAACATTTTGGAGGAACCTGCTGTCTCTGACTTCACCTCTTCTACTCTGAAGGTGAAGGCACCCAGCTCTACATTAATCATGCTGAAACTGTGAAATGAGTATGTGACATCACCTTTTTAAAAATACATGAACGCTTCAACGGCAAACTGCAGGGAAACGCTACCTGTAACTGAACTTCATACAATAAGATGTATTTGGAATAACAAAGCTTGTCACTTTCAAACTAACAGAGCAATTTTCACTAATATAGGATAAATAACAGATGGTATCAGTGGTATGGATATGGCCCTAACCAACCCCACAGTATGGGGGGCCCCAAGGATCAGCAGGGTGCCCAAATGTACTGAAATTTCTTGTCAGTTCCTTTGGGCTGGATTCCATTCTTCTGACAAATAGTAGTATTCTGGATCCTTGTTACGAGAAATTGAAGAAACTATGTGGGGGGGTGCAGTCAACTTGTTATCTATGTCGCTAACTAGTACCCCTGTCAAATTAAATAAATTTTACTGATTTATGGATTAATATATATGAAGGCCCTGTCCATGACAAAACACTTTGCAGAACACCCACATCACAAGACAACAATCCATTTTGTAACTCACACTTATTTACTTCTATTCTGGTGGCAAACTTAGTCAAAACTGAAAGGAGGATATACGCTAAACTACTAATATCTGGTGCAAGGCAAATGCTTGTGCACACTTGTCCCGAATCTAATAAATGAGAACTTAGCCTGTAACTCACACTACTGGAACATTAAAAACAGTACTCAAAATAATTAAATAAGATTATATGGCTCAAGAAGGAAAATGCCACAGATTTCAATTGTAGTTATAAACACGTTTTCTCAAAAACAGTTGAATAAACCAACAAAATAAACCACGCTGCAGAAAGGCATTTCACATACATCATTTGGCCAACAGCAATCATCACTCTGCTTTTCAAAGGTTTGGCATCTGCCATGTGGGCTCCACAGTTACATTACATAATATAGAGTATCCGTCCAAAAGATTCAACTCTTTGGGATGTAACACTGTGTTGCTGGGTGAACTGAGTGCATCCATGTCCAGGGTGAAGGCACCATGATCCTTCAAAACATTCGGAACTACTCATCCAACCACATAGTCACATCCCTTATGAGTTCAAGCTTCAGCAACACTTCTGTGAGAAATTCAAATTTCCCACACCTTTTTAATTTGCTTACATGTTTATACAGTTCCTCTATTTATCAGTTAGATAACAAACCAAACATTTAGTGTGAATTTTTTTTAACTTCAGTACAGTTTTTGTTAAAATTTTCTGCATCAAGTATCTTAAACTTGAAACTCTGCATGCAGTTATAACACTGATCATTCAGACTAACATTTCACCTGTTGGTCAAGGGAATTAGCAAGAGACACCAGCATATTAATGGCCTTTCATGGTTGCAAACAGAAAATTCTAAAAGCATGTCTTGCATGGCTTAGAACCAGAAGCGAACACATCACACCTAACACTCCTCATCATAAAAACTTAAAATGCTATAAAACACAGCACAAGGCCTCAGACTCCAACAGATCCGTAGGAATGCAGTAAGCAACAGAAACTGGACACAAGATTTGGGACTTGGAATGTGAGAAGCCTGTATATGTCAAGGTCAATGAAGACAATGGCCAGTAAATTGGTGTTAACATTAAAATGAATTTCAAGAAACAGCATCTTAAATAGGATTTTAGTCCATGCAAAGACTACAACCCCCAAAAAACATAAAATGGAAGCAATGAAGCTAACTGCTACTTACCGTGTGGTTGTTGAGCATGAACTGCACCTCTTCCAATTTTACAAGCTTGCGGACGCAGCTGTAACCTACCGAGAGATCATTCAACAACTGCAAGGTCTTCGAAATAATCTGCTCACTGCGGCCCCAGTATTTCAAGTTGGTTATGCTACAATTGCAACATTAAAACATGTTTGTTAACACAATGTTCTGAAAATAAGAATTATTGTTTCAAGGCAGCAACAATGAATGTTCATAACTATTAATGCAGGACGTTCCATGTGAATCAAATAGCCATTGTCACAGTGTTTCAAGATCCACTTAAAAACAGCTCCTTTTCCCAGACATAAAATTTTGCACGTTTACATGATCAGCATATTCCTTGTATCTTATGTGCTTATTTATTTTTATTAATATTGTCAGAATATATAATCAGAAGATGAAAGCGGGGTATTTTTACTTTACAGACTACTATGAGACACAATCTGTTTCTTGTTGTTCATTGCAACATAAATAATATCTCTTAAAATGTGATACGTCAGCAGTATTTTATTGTAGGAAACACACTTACTTATGAACATAAAATTTATGAACAAGGGAGTTGGCAAAAAAATCACTAGGACATAAAAAAATTAATTATGTGTCATATATATATGTACTTACATTTTCCTAATAAAAACACTCAAAACCATTGATTCATCACTTAATCCTAATACTTCAGATAATCGTCTATAGACTTTGGAATTTTTTTGAACCTGTAAATTAAAAAGAAGAATGTACATAAATAAATGCAGGCCAACACAACGTCAGCTGAAGAAATCCTAATACCAACTGTATGCACAAGCAAATGGGTTAAATCAATAAAAGATTATTGAAAATAAGTTTCTTAATATGACAACATATATTTAAATCATGCAAAGGTTTTTACACAATGAACTGGAAATAAGCAATTAAATCCGCAGATACAAAAATTATAACACCAAGGCTGTAATGCTACAGACCATGATATTAACACTGTACTGGGTATAGGGTATTAAGCCTACATTGGGGTTAATACCCTGGTCTGTAGCGTAACGATTTTAGTTTCCATCATATGGATTTGGACTACAGTACCATTAATGAAAACATTTATGTGATCAGGCCTATATATGTAAAGTTATACTGAAGCTCTAAGCCATACAAGAACTTCGTTATTCGCTGACAAATAATGGAATAGTTAAAAAATGTAAATAATAAGTGATCTTAATGCAATAATCCAATACTACAAAAAGTAATTTCTATTTTATGATGATTTATTATGATTTTAAAATTTAAAACCTGCAAGCGCCTGTGAACTGTGCAATATGTGCCCTTTAAGTAATCATGGGATAAAACTGTTTCAATGATTGCTTTTTTAATAAAACATTTTAACGTACATAAATAATATTTGCGACAAACTTTCCAAGCACATCTTCTGCCAGAGAACAAAGAACCCTTTACACTATTTACAAATTCATCTCCCCATGCACTGTAACAGTGTGAAGTTCCTTATGAAGCAAATTAATAAACTACAAAATTGGGAAAAGTAATGTTTGACCAAACCTGATCACCAACATAAATTTTTCTGAACTGTTCAAAGAAACTGAGCATGGCGAGTTCCAGTTTCTCACAACCTCCTTGAGCCAGTCTTGAGTCTGTTAAATTCATCAACTGTAGCACCCTGAAAATAACCACAAGGTGGCTGTTACCTGCAATTGACAATTAAATTACTCCACTATGCTTTACTGACCAACCAACTTGTGAGAGCAGTGGGTACTGCCATAGGTCTTAAAATCCAGGAGCAATTAACATATTGCCTTCAGACCTTTGTCAAATTTTAGTACAAGATCAATATTACATATAGTAACTATATTTTCGCAACAGACCAAAAATTCTGTTAAGAAGTCCAGCCTAGCCACTGGCAAGAGTGCTCAAACCAGTAAGTTTTGCAAATAACAAGGCTGACTATAAACAACTCTAATTACTTTGAGAATACTGGTGAACACACTACATGAAGTAAAGCTAATAGTGTTTGTTGTAACTGTTAAAAGCATTTTGTGAGGATTTCTGTTCAGACACCATGAATTATGTGTGTGTGTGAAAGAAATGTTGCTATGACTTTATACATGACTTTGAAATGGAATAGTCACACAAGATGGCTGTGATCTGCTATACACTCCTTCAGATGATACTGTATTAGAGAATTACACAAATGAATGAACAAAGAATGAATCAATCAATCAATCATTCAATTAGCGAATCAATCAATCAATCAACAATGCATCACATCATATTTATACAAATTTATAAGAGGAATGTACCATCACTAACATATTTAACAGCTCAGAATTTTAAGAATGTTTATATGAATAACACACACAACAGCAAGCCATATTCAGTTTTTAAATTTTCAATCTGAGAACAGCCATGTGACCTATATGTACCACTGCAATGACTTGCTCTATGCAACACTTAAGCGTGTAAGGCACTGAGTTATAAGAAATGGTAGGCACACAATGAAATACATCGCAGCAGATACAAGAAAATTAACAGGGAGCCCAAAGCAGAATCTGTATAGCCTACTTCCCTACTGCATGATTTCTAGTACTTCATACCATTTTGTATTGTTACTGTTCTTTGTTGTAAAGAATATACATTCCTGGCTCAGTGCCTAATTAATATTACTACGTACAAATTCTGTACATGTTAAATTATCACGCATACCCTCCGAGTTCTACATTATCACTACATTTGTAACTGTCATATTACATATATTTCACTCATAATAAGTATGTATGTTTATGACCAGCACACCATATTTCACATGCCTGGCTACAACAATTAATTAGTTACACTTTTCCAAGTAAAAGCTAAAGAAACTTCTTAATACCCATCTCCTTTTTATTTTACATTATGCTACAATACTTCCACCACAAAAATTGTGTATTCTGCCAAGATCAATTACCAAACAACACTTCATTACCCTCAACAATATGGTGCTGGCATTGCTTCTGCCTCGGAAGTTTGCATCTGCCATGTTATTACAAACAGCAGAAAATTAAAAAGTATGGTGCTGAGGTGTTCTTGAACAGCATAAGTACATACCAAGTTTTGTGCAAATCTTATGAAGATCTTACAAGCATACCAATTTTCATTTTTTGGGAAGAAATGTAGGCCAAAATACATGCTTTCTCTTACTACATATATAAAGTAAAGATGTGATACAAATACTTTGTTCTGTAGTAGGGAACAAAGGCCTAACTGCGTGTCCTACCATTAACATCACACAAAGGCACATGATGCTGCCACATATGGAAGGTTTGATTACAGATTTTGTTCCCCCAAGATTTTTACAAGAAACATATAATGGGGCAACACAATCACTCAGTAAAATAAGTCAAGTGAAAATGTTAAAATTATTATGCACCCTTCTTTCTCTTCTCCAGACTGTGTCCATCAGAATAGTCAAAGAAACAAGCAGTGGTTAAATTTACCTGCAAACTAGTTCTCCATCCATTGCATCATGTTCATCGTTGCTGTTAAATGAGACTCTACCACCAATTGCTGATCCGATTATGTACACCAACCAAGTTAGCCGACCTATGAAAACAGTTACCACTTATTATATTTCAGCAACACATAATGAGAGAAGTCAACTAGTTTTCTACCTTCACCAAAAAGGTTTTTATTACATATGCATTCAATTTATGTTCCTGATACATAAGAAAAGCAACATTGCTTGGTGAAAGACACTGTTTGTACCATGTTATAACAATTTCATTAATAGATACATGAGAATAAAAATAATACCCATTTAAAAGTTAATGTTTTGGCAGTTACTTGCAGCAACAAATTTCAGATGTTTCTAGAATGAATGGCAGCTCACAACGTTTTGTGAAGTACCTTTCAAAGGCATAATATTCGTAATGTCTGCCAAGCTGTTAGTATGAACTAAGAGCTATTAAAAGGTGTGATGTTGGAAAGTCCTCAATGGCATGATGTTATGAACAAGCACATAACAATCAACTGGCAACTAAAAAATTGAAATACAAGGAGAGACAGACAGTATAGAGATATCAAAGCATACCCCTTTTTTTCCTTGAGAAGGGGATGTAGTCTAATAATAAATATAACTGTGCCACAGTATATGTTCAGCACACAAAGTTTCTTCAAACTGATAACAGCTAAAATAAATATGACTCTGACATAACTGTGATAATATTAAACACATCCTAATCAACTTTAAAGACATGGCAATTGCACATCCACAACATATTGTCACAGACCACTTATGAAAAACTTTTTTCTTATAACAGCAAACAACTTCGGCATGCAGTGTGGTGATTGTGTAATATTCTACATCTCTGGTAATTGCTCACATCAGACTGTAACATCATCTAGCATTATTTCACAATGGTGAAACACTAAATATACTAACATTGAATTAAAATAATGGCAATTTCCAGAAGCCAAAACTTTTTAAACGTGTAATAAGAATGATAGTAGCATAACAAGATAGTCATGCTTCATGCAGATGTGTCAATACTATTTCTTAAATGAGCTACATTATTTGTGATCACAGTTACCTAAAACTCACAGTTTTCAACAAATTTCAGTTGTAAGTACTTACCCTCTTGTATTGTGATGTCAAGTTGCTGGGCATTTGGAGTTGCCATGAGTTCCTGGTAAGCCCGTGCTGCCTGATCAAATAACTGGACAAGTAACGTACACGTTTTCTGGTACTCGCAGCGTCCTATAACTGACAGCTGCTCTAGTTGCTGCTGCACCATGCCAAGGTCATCAAGGGGGTCCTCCAGGCCTTCCCTAAATGAATAACAGTCAAAGGACTCTAATAAGAAGAAAATTTAACTAATTCACTCATATTAAACTTTAAAGGATGTTCACGGTATACGGTTATAGTCATGACCAAAATTTTGCATACTGGTTGTCAATCCAGGCTTTTAAAAAAAAAAACACCCTGTGGATGGACCCAGGACCAGTGATTGAGTGCAGGTCTTTCTAACAGGCTAATGACAGTGGGTTCTCCCCTTCCCCAGCCTCTGAAACATAGGTTTTTAAAGCCTAAAACAACAGATGTCGTCCAAAATTTCAGGCACAACCATGATCAACCCATACTACTGGGTACATTTAAGTGATAAAAAACATAAATTACTGGAGCTATGAGTCTTGTGGCAGTTTACAGGATACACATATAACAAATCTTTACAGGCCACATAATTGCTCAGGTGATCAGTTGCTTGCCTCCCACTATGAAGCCCCAGATTTGATCCCAGCCCTATCAGTGTGGGATTTATGGTTGACAGTGTGGCACTGAGACAGGTTTTCACCAAGTACTTTAGTTTCCCCTGTCAGTATCATTCCATCAATGTTCCACATTCATCCATCCACCAGTATTGCTATATAATTTCAGCAACTGACGGCATCACTAAATGACACAATTAAACAAAGAAACAAACAACTTCATCCATGAATTTTGCTGTTCAGAATTACCCCAGAAACATGCAGTTTCTGAATATGAAAGTTGGTATTTCAATCACTCCTGATAGGTTCAAGTACATGACATACATTCCTTATCATACAAAGAAAATTTACATGTAAGACACAAATCAATGTCTTGTGAAACACATATCAGTGAGCTTCATGCTCATCGACAAACACAAAGGTTATGTGAAGCACTTACTTCTGCTGTTTTGGTTTAGACAAAATAATGTGCATTACCTAACAACAACTGCAACAGATTCCAGTCTTGATGTGATGTAAGCATTGGAGACTTCAGGTGTGTAGGTCTCCAAGAGGTGAGGTTCAGTGGCCTTTACATAAGGAACAGATGCAACCATTCTCTGCCACAGACTAAGAAGATAGTGAACACTGTTTGGTGCAAACTGCCACATCTGAAACAAATATGCAGTTCATGACATGAAACTTTGCAACTAATCAAGCATACTGATACTGTTTTAGGTGATGGCATCAAGTGGATGTGCACTGTACTGTCAGTGTTTTGAAGAAAAATAAGTAGCACCATCTTCAGGGTACAAATGTAAAGCAGTTGAGTAAAACAGTCCCACTCCAGGTCATGCCTAATTTTATGTTCCGAGAAATTACATGTCTTGGGGATGAGTGGCACTTAGTCCACAAACAATAAAATGTTTCCACCTTGAACAACAATTGAGGCATCTAGTATCCCTAAAACTTCATGAAAATAGTTGTGAACAATATGTCAGACACAATTATACATTGTTGACAGTGCATTTTTTTTGGGACCATAAGAAATGGAGAACATTTGTGAAAAATGTTGCAAAAGAATGATGTACAGAGGTTTCACTGTATTCACTTTTCCTGCTTCTAGAACAGCACAACATCTGTGGTTAACTCCACTGACAACCATTACACTGATTCATCTGAGGAGTCACTTGGCATGCATCAACAGACCTCATCCTGTGCCGCAAGCTATCAAAGCAAAGATATCACATTAAGCCTGGCAAGGGTATATTTGTTAATGCAGATTACAAAATTACAATGTTCCCTGAAGTATGTTAAAATTACTTACAATGGGAAAAATACGTAATCTGAGCCACTGATAGTTTCCAATTCTGACTTTCAATAAAAAATCTATTTAAAGTTCATGGGTTACATAGACAAGCACATTTATGACCGTACGCACATTAGGTTTTATCATCAACCAATACAAAGCACTGTACTACAAGCCGGAAGGTCATAGGTTTGACTCCTGATAGGGTCACTTGGTATTTTTCATTGTCTTAATTCTTCTGGCCACATTATGGCTCTAGGGTCAACTCAACCTCTAATAGCAATAAGTACCATGGGTATCTCCTGCAGCAAAAAGGCAGCTGGTGCATAGGGCTGACAACATTGACACCTGTATGTGTCAACTATCTAGAACTTCTGGGAGCCTCAACCTCCTGAAGCCCTAATGGCCTCTCCAAGGGTGTAATAGGATACCTTAACCTCACATGTCTGAAAATATGAATGTCCATTATCTTGCAGTGGAAGTCTCCCACTCTAAATTTTAACAAAATCTCTGGGAAAAGTTTGTGGAACACACAGAGAAGTACAATAATGGCCTTACCTAAATTAGCTTTTATTATGGATCAATATGTCTCAAATTGTAATTACCCAGTATGTTTGATGGAATCTCTGTGGGCAAACTCAGCAACTGTGAAACAGCTTATGGCATACAAGACAAATACACATGACAATTTGTACACAATTCTTCACTACAGATAAGTATAGCTGAGAATCAAAACTGTCTCACAACTTTTAGTGTCTCCATCTGCTGAAGTGAAAATAAAACTGTCCTCTTTGAGTACTGATACTAGTTCACAAACAGGCAGACATGACCTCCATATTAAGACATTCCTAATAACTGTGACACCTGATCAAATTCCAAGCTAAATATATCACAGTTAGGTCACAGAATGTTAACTGTCAGAACAAAATGGATAACTTGCAGTAGCTGTAACTAGGATTTGTGGTCATGTGTCGACAGTACTTCATGCAATATGGACTGCATGCTCTTATGGAACATAAGGGCTGTATGTAGAATGTGGTGCAAAAGAACCCAGAAAGAAAGGAATACCTATATTTATGTGTATGGACAACTCACACACCACAAATCAAACACCACTTGGGAGAATGGCAATCTAACTCCATGATTTAATTAACATTCAAATAAGTCATCATTTGTGGTTATCCAGACTTATACAAAATGACAAGGTTTCATACAATACACCCCTCCACTGCAATAATCCCAAAAATAAAATATTATCTCATACAGCAGTACAGAAATCTCCACATACTGTGCAGAACTCCTAGGCTAGTCAAACGTTTCAGAACATACCTGCAAACTCTGCACTGTAAATTTTGCTATAAGTTGGATTGCTTCTGGATAGTTTTCAACCATGACTAGCTCACCCAGTTGATAATTTGACTTCAGTCTTGCCAACAGGCGACAGAATTCATGATAGTTGCTTGGATCACTCAGTCCCTATACAACATATAAACAGTAATCAAAATAACCATGTAAACTGTTATTTGTCTGCTAACTCAATATGCTCACAACATTTAAAAGTATTACCTGTGGATTCTGGAGTATATGTTTCACTCCACTGACCAGATGTGTAAGGAATTTGGCTCTTTCAGTATTGCTAAATAAGGAACGACGAACTGACGCAATCTGTACAAGACATGATAGTGCCTATATGTAGGAAAGAAGAAACATATTACTGAAGATGCAATACATATTCTAAAGTCACAGCAATAATTGGAGTACATGTAGAAGTAAAATGTCCTGAGTCACACTGGAAGTATCTAGCGATGATGTTCAGACATAAGGGTAATTCATGTCGAACTGGGTTTCTGAAAGTGTTCTGCGAACAACCAGTTTGCAAGAACTCACAGAACACAAAATTTTTGTTTACACATGTGAGTAAACATCGGCTAGCTGAGCTGTGAGCAGCAGCAGAAGCAGCACACTTCCTAGGTCTTTATGATCAAAAAAGTTAATCAATATGTGTCCTATTCTCAACGGTTATGGAGTTATGGGTGCTTTTGTTGTAAATGCCCTCCTGTGAAATGTGTACTGCAAGTCACACTATGTGACCTTGAACCAGCTGAAACAGGAGCAGTCAACTGAAGCTAAAACTCTCAAATTACTCTGTTCACAACCCAGCAGCAATGTGAGTTGTGACAAGGAGTGGCATTCTCAAAAACCTGCTCAAAGCACAGGCCAGTGTAAACTAAATGCAATTTCACGAAGTCACGTTACATTTATACTTTAAATTTACTACGTATTATGCTTGTTCTTTATTTGTTCCATTTATTTACAATAATCCTTACCCTCTATTCGAAGTTTCAGGCAGTCATAACTCCGTAACTATCCAAAATTGTACACATACTTATACCACCTTTTTTGATCACAAAGACCTATGAAACCATCTCCTGCAGTAATGTCCATAAATCATGAATCACCCTGTATAACTAGCAAAAGGTGACTGAGAAAAACACAACATCCACATTCAGTCCACTACATGATTAAATTCTACAGTATTTCTTGTGTGAATTTTTGTAAAGAAAATATAACAGTTTAATCCTGTTCCATCAACTGCATATATTTCCAAAACTATATTTCTCAAATTAAGAATTCCACAGGTTAAACCTGATATGGACCTATGTAATTTATCCATGTACAAGAGCATGTGGGTTGGCATATTAATCAAAACACTAAAACGCAAAACCATGGAAATGATAATGGAATTCTGGATCCTTCAGACACTGGTTACACTATATGTGTCACATAAAAGGCCATGTAATATGTATACACAAAATATTTTACAACCTGAAAATCTCTGAAAAATACCATGAGCATAAACTGACTTACCAATGGCGATAGTGTATTTGGTAAGGAATGGTAGAGATCAAAGAATAACTTCAGTGTCGAGAAGTCAAGGAATGCAGGTCTCCAGCTGGTGGGAATTTGAACTGTGCATAAGTCATCTGATGATTCGTCCGTTGATGTACCAATGAAATCGAACGTGAGACAATTGTGAGCCAATCGAAGCAACTGAGTCATTAATCCATGCTGAAAAATACAATACAGACTGAAACCACAACCACAAAACTTGACAGATTTAATAAAGTAAGAGTAAATGGCAGACCAGTCAACCATTTACAGCAAGTCTGCGGCTTCTTCGCAATTAAAGTACAGGATACAGCACACGGCACGTACAGTGATGTGAAGAAAAAGCCACATACCACAAAGTAACGGGAAAGACTCCACTTACATTTGGAAAACTTGTCAGTACCAATTACAGTTTTATAGCAACTGCTGACAATCAAATGGATTTTACAGCATAACAATTGCTGTGACAGTTGAAGAATAAGACCAACTTGATGTTACTTGCTATTTTATTTCACTTCTTATATGCTCAACATGTTTCTGACATTAATATATCCATTATCAGGAGCTTGCGACTATTCTTTTGAATTACCACATTGGTTGTATTGTTCTGTAAATACGGAGGATTTAGCCTTAGCGTAAATTTTGGTGTGTAGTGGTGTGTGTTTGATGTCTTTACAGAACAATACGACCAATGTGGTAATTCAACAGAATAGTCGCAAGCTCCTGATGATGGATATATTAATGTCCAAAACATGTTGAGCACATAAGAAGTGAAACAAAATAGCAAGTGACATCAAGTTGGTATTTTATTCTTCAACTATCACAATGATGCATGGTCCAATAAACATAAAATTGCTGTGACATTCATTTATGTTTACTTTCTGTGGTTTATGCAACAGTGCTTCACATTCAAATGAAGGAAGCACGATCATTAATCTTCTTGGGCTGTCCTGAAGAGGGAAGCAAGAGGCTCCTCAGAAAGGTCATTAACAATTTACCAGTTTACAAGCGACCGTATTGCAGATGACCGCATCTTCACCAACACTGCAAACAGAATCTCACACTTCCATCACGGTCATAGTCATAGATCACTAAAAACTGTTCATCTTTAAACATATTCTACAGTCATAATGAATGTACTGCAGTGTGCACTGGTACCACCTCTTTTCAAATTTAGTTAACTGTTCAGAGACAGGCTCCAAAGTCCCATAAGGGCACTTTAAGTAACGACACTTCAAACAAGGTTTTGTAGGAATAATTCATGTGCTGGTCTGTAAAATCAAAATCCAAATTTTGCCATGGTACCAGCAATGGTAAATTTCAATGTCAGAAAATTTGTTATGATGTGCGTCAGAGTGATGAATATCACTTTTGGTTGTAGCTCTAAAACTATTTTTAAGTATAGTAGTTTCACTGACTATACTTTTTATATGGTTGGACTACATATGAGCTTGTACAGTAGGCTGTAAATAAATAATCTACCAACATCAACATATATTTTTTAAAGAATATGAACAGATGACAGTTTCGGCTACACTAATAGGCTTCATCAAGCTGTAAAGAAGAAAATAAAAAGGCAATGAATACAACTGCGGAATGAATATAAGAGATCTCAAAAACTACAATGAATTCATAAACAATATCAATACAGACTGTGTGATCTAAAACAAAATGTATTATACATACTTTTAAAAGTATACACAAATAAAGGCAGTACAGTGCAGCTGCATGCGATGTTGGCTAAAATGTATCTAAATAAACACAATTAATTTGTTGGCACTCTTGTGTAAGATTTAAAAAGGCAGTGTGTATCATCCTATTCTGGATCCTGCAATGAACTTATTTTGTTGGAATGAATTTTTGAACAAGAAGTTTTGATGCTTGTGTAAATAATGGGATAATTTTGGATATTTTATCTCTAGGTGTAATAAGTAGGCTGCATTCTTCTGTATATTACTACATAATACTGTTTACATATTTTTAACTATCTTCAATTTTAAACCACACATTATTTTCAAAACTTAACATTGTATATCTGTGCAGTTCTGATGTACCTATCCATTGTAATGCACCACCCCCCCCCCAAGAATGACACGAGTAGTGAAACATGTAGGAGGTATACAGTGTGTACAATACACTTTCATACATTGCATCTGTCAATTTAGTAACATACCTAACTGCTCCATAGTTACATATCGTTTAAAATCAATAATATAGTTCAACTCCTAAGACATCATGTGTATATATTTCATGGGATTTGGTTCATTGTGCTGTGTAACCCTGAAGTCTAAAGGCCTACTGTAGACAGTATTCATATTTTCATGCAAGACTGCCTGCATATTGCCCAGTCTTTGCTCATCACAAGGCTGAAGATTACGTTGAAATGACTGGAAACAAAAACACTTCTTCTGTATGCAATTGCTTCTGTATAGAAACACAACACACATTTATGATAGACCAAAACACATGCACACATGATGTGAATCAAAATATAAGCTAATACCAAAACTGTAATAAAACTGCACTTTTTCACATCAAGCCAAACTTGTTCATAGCTCCTGGTTAAAATCACAAATGCACAAAAATAAATCAGAACTCCATTCTTCTGAACAGTAAACTACAAACATGACAGGAGTAGTTTTCTGTGATACAACTACATTCAAAAGAAACATGTTTTCTCATCTTCATAATAAGATAACTCAGCTTAAGTTCTTCTGTCAGTTCTCTACAATATGTACAAACACCCAAAAGAAGGTACTCATGGTAATATATTTCAAATGTTTAAGACAATAAAATTTTGTCAGCCCTTGATGGAAATATACTTTAAGATGTGTTCAATTAAAATACGCTGAACTGTAAGAACATACCTGTCCTTCATCATTGAAGTTAAGACTCTTGCAGTTTTCTCGTGCAGTTACAAGCAGCGAGCAGGAAAGGCGGAAAATCTCAAATAACTGGGTGTCCCGGAATGATGATGCAATTTTACGATGCTTCGTCAACGAACGATTGGCATCTGCCTCCGAGATCTGATTCATCTCACAGGTCAGCTGTGATAAAAGCTGCACTCCGATCATGCAATGCTCCACAGAGCCCTTCAAGTACATAAACAAAACAATTATCATCTGTTACAAAATTAAAGTTATCCCCACAAATATCAAATACCACAATGTTCAGATACAATACTATTGAACCTTACAGACTTCTGGAACTTCATATAGCTCTCCAGCACTCCGCATGTTAACCACTGCTTCACATCATACACAGCAAGACTGCTTAAACAAATTACAAGCCTACAGAAGCATTCTTCTCGAACACAGATGAAAATTCTATGATGAAATACTGCAGATTCACAGATATTACTACTTAAAGCATGAACAAACATAGTGGTGTTTTTTCATAAATTCATTTACAATAATTTCAAAATCCCTTCACATTAAAAAAGCATTTATAAATCACACAGTATGATTCAGCATGTGATTACACACTGCAGAGCAGGCTACATCACCAGTTGCCACACAGTACAAATGTCATATGCTCTATGGAGTGCAGGCACTGTGTTTAAAATACAGCATCTATTTTACTGAAAACAATCAGTCTGGATGATTATTACTTGATGTGTACCTGTACTCCATCATCACCAGAAAGTGTTTACAGTACACAAAAATAAATTCAGTCTCCTCACATTCACCCTCAAACACAAATCAATTACTCAATCAACAGTTTCTTTTCAGTTTAGGGTGCAACAGTGAATATTTAAGTTACACTTTACAAGCCTTCAGACACTTACCTACCCTAACAGGACAACATTCTTGAAATACAATCAATAAATCTGCACTTTAAAACATGAACTTTTCTGTAAATTACATAACTGTAACATCATATTAGACACTTATGCCAACAAGTAATCATAGCTCTCTTTGATGCAGGAATATAAAACAGTGAATGATTGCTGGCTGAGAATAAAACATAATTGAAATACGAAGGATGTCTTATCATAAAGCTACAATTTTAGGTATCTGGAATCCCACATATCAATAGCTATCTCCCACATAAACTGATGCTGTAATTCAGCATCACTTGCCAACTTATAGTTCTGTGGATGGAATGGGAAGGACCAAAGGTGAGTGATATACCATTTTTCTGTATCCAACTGACAGAAAGGACCAGCATACAAATTTCTGGGTAATATTATCTTTCCCCACAAAAATATATGCTCAATGATGGTAAGGCCATATAAATATTCATATATTTCTTTACAGTTTAACAATACCCACACTTTTTAGAAGCCTTATGCAAAACATTGAAAAAGTACCCAAAACATAAAAATTTTAACATATATGGGAGGAGACAGTAACTTATGGAGCAGCTTCTTTAAGACTAATTCATACATGCTTACTAGTAGGTAGCAATAACTTTAAATCTGTCATAGTACAAGGTGTCTGAGATGACTTGTTTCGTCAGTCACTTGAAGTCCTTGTGGCAGTTGTTCATCATCAGCAGCTGAAAGGAATACATTTATTTAATGACAATATCAGCAGCTTACATAGCACCAAATGGTACAATGATTTTGGAATAATGAATTGGATAAGATATGGCCTAATTTGAGGTATTTTGCAGCATTTGCCTGGACGGACTGAGAAAAAACCAAACGAAACCTCCATCAGGATTGTTGGTATCCTAAGATCCATACCAGGAACCTCCTGAATGCTGCTAACAGAAAGACAGACACTGGTATATTATATTTATTTGGGATAACTGGATGGTTAACATATTCCGGGCCAAAGAATTTATCACACTCCATCTTTTATGTATATATACACACATATACCTACCTATTTCTTCTCTCTCCTGAGCCAATCACACAGAACACCTGCGCACATACATATTCAGTCACTACCGAACATGATACTGAAATTAATACAGATACTTTTTGGTGAAGATATTTAGAGAGACGATTTATTATTCACTGTTAAGTCCAACTTAGTACCCTATGATTTCCAATCACAGAAAAACCATGCTTTCATCCTGAAAAGCTATATGGCTATGTAACAATGACAATAATTTCACAGACCAGTATATAGCTGTATTTTTCTTACATGTGTACCAAGTATTAATTCCTCGGGATAAAATATAGCTGGGGAGGTTCTGCAATTTTAGGCATGGCTATGACACAGGTATTAATAAGGATATGCAGTCCTGAATACTGCTGTGTACTAAGAAGACTAGTAACACATTTGCAGCTCTCTGCGATAACACCCTAAAGAACATATGGAAAAAAATAATTTGATTTCTAGTATTCTCCCTTTAAAATACCGCTTTGACACTGGATGAACACTGACCACACATTTGTATAGGTGCAAGTGATAAAAAGCAAGGAAAAGGTGAAAGTTTTGTTATTTACTGTCCGTTGTACACAACACAGTGGTTGTGTGTTGTGTATGACAGACAATAAATAACAAAATTGTTATATTAGCACAACGGGATGGATAACCTTCAATTTACAAGGTTAAAGGCTTGAGAACCAGTATCAACAGGAAGTTTATATGGGCTGTTACTGACAATGAGATAACACCATCCATAACATGACATTAAGCAATAAAACAGACACATTCTGGTAAATTTAAAGGGATAAATATGATGGATAATGTGAGAAAGAGAGGAGCAGTTACCAAAGCAAAGTTATACAGAAGTACTGTTGGAAACAGAACACCAGATTCCTCTTTCATCCAGTTCTTCATGTGACCTTCAGTTCCTCCCTTTCTCACTTAATGTATATCACTTTCTCGGATCTTTTCGTTTAATTATAAGGAAGAATAATGGGTAGACAGGTCATCTTCAGTAGTGTGTCAAAATTTATTTAAACTAAAAAATTATTACATGTCATATCCAACTAATGATTTTTTTTACCATGTTCAGAACTGTTCATACTCAGTATTTCCTCCACTCTTCTTACGAGCACAGACATGTCATTTGTTCATATGTGTAACAATTTAAAATTGTGCTCCATCACAACAACAAAAAGTAATGAATAATAAAAACAATTCACAATTGGTAGTACCATGCAATCAAATGGTTCTAAGTTTTAAAAGCCAGATTAAAAAGCAAAGCACTTTACAACACAAAACAAAGACAGTTGGTGATAAGACAGTCATCACACAGTTTCACTACAATATCTGTATATAAGATATCAAAGAGGACTTCCAATCGATGAACAGTACTAGCTGATTTTCAGAAATCATGAGGGTGCATTTCAATTAATAAAACTGTTGCTTTAACAAAACCTTTAAAACCACCACTTTTCAGTCTTACCACCAATGAAACAACATAGCATATATAAAATCTGAGGATTCCATGATGCCGAAGATACAGTTGTTGTCTTTTGTGTTGACACCATGTAGTCTGGGAAGTGGTGACCAACATTTCTGAAAAACATGCTGCCTAAGGTTTGTGGCAATACGTGCCTCGGAAATGTCGGTACCCACCCACCGGCTACTGGGTTATCCCAAAAAGACCAAGATATACAAACAGTAGGCCACTCGCACAGTTCAACTACCTAAGAGAAACCTCTTAAACCTGAAAAATTTGTTATATTTCAGTCACGGAGGTATAGCTATTTCTAACAAACTAAGCATCAAAGAATGTACTTAAAGAAATCACTATCCTCTGTAAAACATCAAACAACCTGTGGTTAAGCCACATCAATACAAGTAAGTGTTTTAAGAAATAAAAATGAAGTAACTCAAAGAAATCTGTAATACTACAGAACATAAGACCTCCCAGTAGACATTACTGCAAGTTACCAAGACATTATACATCACTACAGTACACAGTACACTACAAGAACTCTCAAATGGTGCATCCTGGCAACAATGCCAAACACTGCAACTTAGTTGTAATAGGAAACCGCATTATACGTAAGGAAAATACAAAATCATCTAGTGACTTCATAGACTGTCTTATGCTATTCCATGTTTCACACAAGAAAACCCACCAGTCCAATCAATGTATTCTTACATTATTTGTGTGAAATGTACGAAATAAAAGCATAATTATGAGCCATTATGTGGCTGTATGTTTAACCTTACTCTGTATGCAGAACAGCACATGTCTCACTAAAGATATTTTCATGTCCAGTTGCGCACATATGCCCTACAATTCCTGACTAAAAGAAACAGTGGTTTTGTAAGGGACTGTGTCTCACTAGCATAATAAAACGGCAGTCACAAAGTGTGGCCATCATACTGTATAATCTGGAAGTACTGAAGGAAGTTTCCTCTGTACAAAATAGGCATAAAATCCACATTATAAAAGTTAATCTAAAAAAAAAAAAAACTACACATCAGGTTTTGATCAAATTTAATATTGGGTGTTTACACCAAAACTTATGACAAAACTTTAATTTTGTTCCATATTGGTCCACAAGAATTCTCTTTATATAAATCTCAAATCAAATACCACATTTCTCGAAAGCAGCTCATCATACAAGAAATTGTGACGACATAAAGTATGGTTTTCAGTAAGATCTGTTAACTTTGAAATGAAATACTTCTGATAAGGTTCATACCTTAAGAAATACAAGGAAAAGAAGTTTAGGTTCTGTGAAGTGTAATATCTGTATGCCGATTAGCTGTCCATACAGAATTGTTACTCTTACGTACAGCTGCATCTGTACCATTGATTAACGAGTCAATAATACACACAAAAAATCTGTATAAGTACTAAAATGTATGTAAAAATGCAAATGGTGAACCTGGAAAATATACATACTTTGAACAGAGTACATCTTTACACTCTTCTTACTTCGAGCTTGTAAAATGATACAGTAAACACACCGATTGTTGCCACAGTCACACATCATGTGTCATATTACTTGATTTGTTTTGTCTCAAATCAATGTTTACACAGATCATGTTCAGAAAAGGATTTAACCTACAAAACACCAAGTGCCTCCAAACTACATATTTTTCTTTGCAGACTTTTTGTGTTCTGTAAGACGGGTAAGTACCCGATTAATCCAAAAAATTGTTTTACACCTACACAACTACTGGCCCATTTGATAGGCATACAGAAATGAAACGAAGTGAAATACAACAGAACCCTCTTAGTTAATTTCAAGGGACCAGTTTGCATTTAAAGGGGAAATTTAACAGCCACTGGATAAAGGGGTAAGATTCTAAAAACAGACCAAGTTACAAGAGAATTTCTAAGAGGCTTCCATTCTATTTGTAACAAATACAGTATCTGGACAAAAAACACCTGAACCTGAAACTGCTCCTATTTATGAGATTGCTTACCATAAATATAGCTCAACATACTTATATGTTATTGTACATCATTTTACGACTTTCCATTATTTTGCTACACTGTTAACAAACAGCTTACAGTACATAAGTCCCATCTTGGGAGTGTGATAACAGCATGCATCAAAATCATCATAACTTTAAGACAGACATCTAATAACTTCAGCAGAATACCTCACTGCATACTCTGTAACATCCATCCTAGGTACAGCTGGAGGAATAATATTCAAATGCATCTTAGAGAAAAAGAATGTCAAGGTGTGGACTGGATTCAACTAGCTTATAACAAGGTTTGATGGAAGACTTGCAAAAAATTGCAAAACACACACACACACACACAAAAAGCAGGGAAAGTTTTTTTAACTGTGAAACTATCGATCAAGGAGGACCCTCCACTATGTGGTTAGTTAACCTTGTTCACCCACTTGCAACAGATACACCAAAATTCCCCCACACGTTCCATGCTTAGTTCTTACAACTAAGTCGGTGCATTCATTGAATTTTATATTAGAAATGCACAGTACACGAATTCAGAAACCGAAAGGAAGAAAGCAATACACCTCCATGATCAATAAACAAAACCTCATGTGTGAAGCCTGGGTTCTCACTGGCTGGTGAATACCGGTTCTCAGATGCAATACCATGCATTTTGGCAGACAGTAACCTATCTTTTCTAGGAACCTGTTCCCTACTTCTTTACCCTGAAGACAGATGGAGGCAGTTGGTTCCTCACATATGTCTGTACCTACCTACCATGCAACATGGCACCACATCAATAACAGTAATAATATAACACCCTAACTCTTCATTTTAAAAAGGAAAATCAAGTGCATTATGAATGTGAAGAGAAAAATCACCATACAAAGCAGGAGAGAGAAATTTCCAGTATATCATGAAGTTTATGCCACTCTAAAACTTACACCACAGGATGTGATAATGTACAGCCTACTGATTAGAATCAAAGGAGAACTAATTTCACAATTAAACTGGCCTTCATTTAGAAAATGATCTTATACAAAGTTATATTGCTAATACATCACTACATGAAGAGAAAAGGAATACCCACAGACTATCTTCAGGCAACATCACAGAATTTTTGTGGAAGATGAACACAGTAAGGGTCCCAACTGTGATAAATTTAATGCCTATGAGTGTGATGCAGATGAAAAATGATGCAAGGTTTTTTAAGACTAGGGACAAAAAAAAAGCACACCTCTTAATTTCATCTAACAAGCACCACTTATTTTACCTGTTAACAATAAAGAAGTCAAAATACTCATGCAAGGGCAAGGTTTGCCCCAGTGGATAATGAATTTGCATATCCTGGTGAGGTTGCAAGTAAAGTGAAAGATATTACAAATTGGTCAGTCTACCTAAGCAACAATTTTTCTCGTTTAAAAGGTGACCATCGGTGCCATTCGGATATTTTGTATCTGCACATGTACTTCAGATTAGCTGTGTTAGTTTATCCAAAGAAAATTGTTAGGTGTTCATCCTGTAATGAAAATGCCTATTACCATCCTCATGTCTGTCCATCTGTCTGCATGTATCCATGCAGTTCCCACTAGATGGATATCTGTTAAATTTGATATTGGGTACTTTTATGAAAATCTGCTGAGAAAATCCAAATTTGGTTGAAGTTAAGCACAAATGCTACCACTTTACATGAAAACCTGAGTATGTTTCATCATTGGCCACAACATTAAATTATCATAAATGCGCTTTCCTTGACTAAAATGGGATCGGCTGTTTGTCTGTCTGTACATATGTCCACATGTATCATAGTCACTCCTGGCAGACAGATTTATGTGGTACTTGATATTGGGGACTGTTATGAAAATCTGTCTACAAATTCCAAATTCTATGCAAATCAGGCACAAATACTGGGCACTTTACATGAAACCCTGAGTAAATTTTACTGTTGTCAGTTATATTAAATTATCATAGAAGTGCTCTCTTCAAGTAAAAGAGTATCAGGCTGTTGGGACAGCTGAGGAAGTATACACCTTATGGGAATGTGCCACAATGTTACGTTACGTATACACTGCCTACCTTGTTAAGTCCACGTATATAAGTAAGCATGGTTCACACAACTGCACTGTGCACTGGACAACTGTCTGACACAGGTCAAGTATCATGATCCCCATAACAGCATTTAAGATAACTATAGTACATAAACATGTACATCTTTCTAAAACAAACAAACACACACACACACACACACACACACATGCATGCATGATGGGTTGAAAGCTGTAGTTGGTCCTAGCTAGGTATGCATGTGTGTGTGTGTGTGTGTGTGAGAGAGAGAGAGAGAGAGAGAAACAGTTATGCACTGCACACACAGCAGTATACGTGTACACATGTAACTTGCAACCACTACACACAGTCAGGAATTCCAACTGAAGAATATTTCTGCCTTCTGTATGTCAATAATGGTGAAACATAAGAATTATAATTCATTTTATCAGACCAACATCTTGCACATACAAATACATATATGTAATATCAGTCCACTCCTACACATTTTGGCAGGAAACTGCCACCTTTGGGGTGCCACATCAATATTTAACCTAGTGATTTTGATATCATCTGTAGTGCTAAAATATATAATATCATAATAAAATGAGTGTTGTTAAATATACAGGTATTAAAAAAAAAAAGAAATATGTTGTACTTATAGTACATTTAATATTAATACAATATTTTTTTAAAGTGCCCTGTCATCATACAATATTATATTAACATTAAATATACCATAAACATCCCATCTTTCCGTATATTTACACCTGCATATTTTAACTGGGCTGCGATTTTATCATAATACTGGATATTCTAACACCACAAAATATATCATAATTCACTAGGTTTTAAATTCTTGTGTGGATCCCCAAAGATGGGAGTTGGCTGCTGAAATATGTAAGAGTTATTGATTTCATGAATATGTATTTGCATGAGAAAGGTTGAATTATATCTCACTGCATGGTATGAATAATGTTAAAATTAAATTATATTTCAAAACTGTCATGCAATTTCAAACCTGCCCTGTTATACAAATACATAATATAGGGGTCCAGTAATTTTCTAAAAATCCAGGAACCACCTAAACATTCTAGGAGCCAAGAAAGTGACAGGAAGAAAGTTCTATACTGGGAATGTATGAATACTGGGAGCCACCACAAAGAATTCTGGAGCCCAGGATTTGTTCACTCTCAAAATAATGACTGAAAAATACGACCTTAGCGTTAGGTTACCTAAGTGTGTTGGGAGAGTCTACTGGGAAATACCCATAATTCACAAATGGCAGTGTTTGCAAGATAAATTTACTGACAGACCACTTCCACTTATAATTAGAGAAATAAAACAATATCTTCATTAAACCTACATCACCAGAATTGCAATTCTTGCCTCTTCAATGCCAGCCTCTATGCAGCGCACTATCTTTAACCCTCTGGTGCCAGATGTCAACTATAGTCAATGCAGGTGTGATGCTGAGAAGATCAAATGTCAACTAAAGTTGTCACCAAGAACATGCAAAGTGATGGTAGCCATTTAAATTGCAGGTCTTCCGCAGAGTAAACCAAGCACTCAAGTCTGGCTCCAAAGGGTTAGTTCTCACGTTGCCAGCCTCTTTGCACCACACCGAGTGGATGCATTAAGCATACTTTAAATTTAAAACTCCATTAACATATCAAATGCTAGAAACTTCTAATCTACTTTCTTTACACTTCAAAGTATGGCAAGTTTTAAAAATCATGTACAAACAGCCTCACTTATAATTCCAAGTTCCATGCTTAACATGTCTATTTTTTATTATTTTCCGATATACACACACAACAGGGAGCCAGGAGAGCAATATCAGTATGTAGCCTACAGGCTGCAGGACCAAGGTACTACAGTCTGATTTCCAGTGACTGCAAGACACATTTTCTCTCATATGAAGCACCCAGACCAGTTCTGGGGCCCATGCAATGGATACTGCAGGGTCTCTCCTTGGGTTTAAAAGAGCTGAGGCATGAAGATGACCACTCAACTATTTCTAATGCCAAGATATTTCATGGTGCGATGCTTAACTAAGTCCATGGACAACCTCACATGAACACACAATAAGGTCCTTATGTTTCGAATTGTGTAGCACAATTACATCATTCACGTATGTATCATCCACTCAACGGCAAGTGACAGTCTTCCCATCTTGGCATATTTACTGCCTTAAAATTATTAACAAATTTGATAAAAATTTTACAGGGCTACAAGTTTCTCAGTTTTCCTACATGTTGCTTTCCCTGCACAGTGAAATCAAATGTGATAAAGAGATTTCTATGAACCCCAAATACATGTTCACAATTTCTGTGTTTTCAGAGAAAATAACACATGGCAGTGTATGTGCATCTACCATGTGCTTGGTATAATTGAACAGCTAACACAGATGGTGACACTTATCACACACAATAACACATTTTTGTTTATGGCTACTTATGCACCATGACAACAAACACCAAGACATGTGTCCACTTTGTGTTGTTTTTTATAAACTGAATGTCTACTGAGCACATCAATTACCATCAGGTGACATGTCATCAGTGACACTCTAGTATGTGTGTACCTTGTAACAATGACACACAAACCTGTGACATCATCTAACAGCTGTAGTTCTGTGATGCAGAAACAAGTCTGGCGAAGTCACAAACAGTTACCTGGTTGGACTAGAACATAGTGGTGACTGTGCCATAATGCTGAAAAGCTGTATTTACAGGGGTTTTTACAAAATACCTTCATATGTTTAATGTTATGCAGTCCTACACAATCTACTGAAGTCCTCTGTGCTGGTATGGAAATACCAGTGAATCCAGTAACGCTGGTTTCGAGACGGAAACTTCTTCCAGGTCTAAATGATGATTTGCAAGGGCTTCCTAAAGAATGGTTGCTATGAGTAGTTCTGAAATGCTGAAGGGAACAGCAAAGAATGGCTGTGGCGTGATTGTGTGAAATGGGATTCCAACACAAGACATACACAGGTGTTGTTACTGCTATCACAAAACACAGGGGAGGGGGAAGGGGGAGAGAAAGGAGAATGAGGCTGAAGACTGAGAAGTAGACAGTACGTCAGTCATGGGATGCTGCAGCAGTGTGTTCAACCTTTGCTTGATTATATGGGTCACATGGGGTTCAAATCATGGTGTTACAGCCATCAGGAATATCTGTACTACAGTGGGGATCCTAAACCATTTACAAAAACAATTAACCATTACACATTATTTCTCAATTGCAGAAAGGGGGTGAGGAAGAGAGGTAGTTGTAGTTGTAGTTGTAGTCGTAGTAGTAGTAGTAGTAGTAAATTTAGAAGTTTTGTAAATGCACCAAACAGAAAGTTCTGATTATCTACGTCTGTTGATTATTTGTGTTACCTTCTCTTCTTCATTGGCCTAGATCATCAAGATTCTGCTGTACATAAATTTTTCAGTATATGCAGTAACAGTGATATTTAAAGTTAATATGCACTGTTTATTCACATATAGTTCTGATTGCTCATAAATGTAAATAATTTGAATAGTCCCATGCAAATGTAATGTTTGTTTACTATAAAGGAAGAGTGCACACATTCTTACCTATGTCTTGTTACTCTACGCACAACTTAAGCCATAATGAATTTCTGATGTATGAAGTGGAAAGTCACATTTAGAACACTGGCATTTAATGAGACTTTGCTTGAGAGCACCAGCTTCATGTTCTTTAAAGGTCAGCATCAAAAGTTACTCTATACACACACTCAAAACCTAAGTACAATAACAGGGTATGCATACTGCAACTGTCACATTACGGCTACAGTCCTAAACTGATGCCATTTCCAGGTCACTGGCAAAAATCCACCAAGCTACACCTTGCTTAACAGTACCCCAATGGCCCATATGAAAGTGCACTCTTAGAAAGGGCAGTTCTCTTTGTCAGATGCCTCCACTCAACTTACTAAAAGGCTCCTGGTGGTGGGAGAAAATCAAGATCACCAAACAGCACTTTCTGGGGTATAAGAACACTGGGCCTCATAAGTTTAGTAGGTTTCATCCAATAGAGTTGAAAGAAATGTTAAACTAAAAATCCATAAAAATTATAAAAGTGCATCTTTATTACCCTACTTCTAATGCATATTTTGAAATTTTCATTACTTTGGATCAAGCCATGATAGCTTGGTAGAGTGACCATGTAACAGACAGCACAGCAGCCTCCCAGTCATTGCAGACTACCGTGTCTTTCTCCCAGGACGCAGTGACTGGGTCATGAAGCTGACTACTCACCTCCATCTATCATGAAGCATAAGAATGACTGGATCTATACCACCAGTCCCTCATGGTCCTTCTTGGCATGCATATGAACAACAATACTTTTAATTTTACCTAGCGCCTTATCTCTCGCCTTGCACAATTAATTATACCAACAGAGGCATTCCAGCACCATGAATGGTGGCCACTTGCACATGATCAACTTCCATTTTGAAAACACATTACGAAGAATATGTACAGAAACCATCTGACAGTACAACCTCAACCTGGTAACTTCCAACATTCTTTGATATTTAAAAAAGAAGACACATATGTTATAATACCTACCTACCACAAGGTGATTTCAATAGGGGTATGCAAGTCATTAAGCCATCCAGACAACCCAGGCAACCTGGGTTACTGGCCAACTTGTGAAATGCCCTACAGAAATCTCCCTGTACTTTTAGCCTTGTCATGTGCGACTTACCTGCAAGAATTTTGCAATATCAGTGACAACATTTCTGAAGACAAATTCTTCCTTGTCACTATCAAACCACCCAAGTTTGCTGATCCGAGCAAAAAGAGTCACCAAGGCTTGAATAACAAAATTTGGAAGTTTGGGCCGAGTTGCCAGGTAATTCAAAACATAATTACCTGAAAAATAAAAATATCAATTACAATACAAATCATTTCAAATTCAAGCTCTTGCATTCTGCTTTAGCACATTTTATAATACAACAAATGTGTAATGAATACAACCAAAACACGACATATTATTGCTCTGTGGTTACCACTTTAACACTGCGAAATTATCAGCACTGATTTCCGAAGCAGTATGGAATAGACAGGCTACTTGGATGAGATGTACTGGAATTGGCGCAACTACTGCTAGCATTTGGTATGTACCCAATATCCAATAAAGCAGTGATTTCAACTGAGGAAGTCAAATCTAATGATTCTGTTAAATGAGTATGCATAAATTTAGAAACAAACCTGTGAAAATTTAGCATTAATATCTAATGAACAGAAGTATGTTGCATGTCTGACACTTCAGGCCATAAAATCATTAAACAGGGTTACGAATCATACATGAATACAGGATGGGAACAATTACTCTGCAAAATAGATAACTTCTATGCAGACATCTCAAACTTAGGCATTAGTTACCATGCATCTGTATGTGTTATTCTACATCAAAGACCAACACAATACACAAAATATTATAGAGAATAAACACAACTTTAATATTCCTCCCACACTGTTTGGTCAGTCTGGGTCATCATCATACAGAACACGTAAAATACAAAGCAGAAGATATTTAAGATCTACATGAAGAACTAAAGCTTTAAATTAGCTGATCTAGTTGAAAGTACAACTACCATATTGCCAAAATTTATATAAAATGTTCCAATATTTCCAAGTCTCTAAAGTGTTATTCTGTGCCAAAAACATGATCTATGTTTAATCCTTCTTGCTTATAAATTAAGGTTATCTTAAAATAACAACATATTAAATGTTCAAATAACAAAATATATGCTGTCTGCCCCCTTGCAAAGTGTGGCCATAGGTCATATTCTGAAACTGTTCCTGGAAAACATCCTGGTTTTATGCTCAACCATCCAGTGTGAAGTTGGCTGTTAATACTACACAAGTGTTTGTTCATAGATTACTGTTGAAGGAAATGAAATCTTCAGTCAAATGTAATATGCAGTTTTTTGTGCATATTCTGGATATTTTACAATAATTTGTGTGCCATGATCATAAGAAACTTTATGGATGCAAGGCAGATGCAGCTTATTTCAGTGTTTACTACAAAGGAAAATTGTACTCTGTAACAGGCCAGCTGCCTTAAAGGAAATAGTTCTGAATGTAAAACTATTGTAAACTCTACCCTTTATTTTACATGTTCTCCCTGATTATGGTCCAGACCGGCCTAACACGTGGGAAGAAGTTTAATATTATATTTGTTCTCCATAACAAACTTTGTAAAGTGTGTTTTCACTGCAGAATTACATAAAAATAATTTATGATATGGAAGAAAATGCACTTCATAATCAGTGTAACACAGCATGGTTTATAAAAACAATATACAAGAAATTCTCAATGCAAACTTACGTATATCAACTCTCTGCTGTAAACTAAGACCTTGGGCACTTCGAGACACAAGTTTGGTCAATGTTGTGGCGGCTAGTAGCTGGGCATAACAGGAATCTTCTCGATCTAGAAGCAACTGGCATTTCGAGAGAGTATCCGGAGCATTTTGGAAACCAACAAGGGCTTTCTCTGCTTCCGCTCTCTGACTGGCATCTTGAGATTCATAGAGTTGTTTACAAAGTAACTCCAACTGCCGCACCTCCTACAAAAAAGGTGTGTTAAGTTCCTACATAGTATTGGAAACTACCTTGCGCGATACAAAACCTTTCTGCAGAATGTACTTTGCGAAATTCCCCAGTTTTTACGAATAAACGTGGAACATATATTCGACAATTACCATTGCAATGTCCATTTTTAAAGCAAAATACCGGGTTATATCATATCTGCAGTATCCGCTACTTCAAACTCTGTCATCATTTACAAGATCTCACAAAAAATGTCAAAATATTCGGTCACGCCATTAAGCTGCCTGGCTTTGGATACCATCATTTTCTCGTGTAACAACACTTTCGCGTCAATTAATTTCAATTAAACACTATACAAAAACTTTAAAAATCTGCAAACTAAAACCGCAATATGCACACAAGCTATGTCATCAAAAAAAAGCCGTAATCACAATGTTTTGATGCATTCCACCACGGCACAATTTGTTCCGGTGTAGACCGTGTGTATCGTGCTTTGGCGTCGCACTTGCATGTTTTGGTATAAACGAATCCAGTAAAGATAAAGACATCATTTTATGCTATTCTTATCTGTGACATAAGCATACTTCATCGATCTCAATTACCATTTACTACGAACGACACGAATTACAGCACTTCATAACTCTTTGTTTCATGCCTTACCTGCTCATCCGCCATTTTCACTGGCCAAACATTTCAAGCTACCGTGATGCCATCTAAAAACATCGCGGCGTATGCCAACACCACCACGACCACTACACTTAACGTGCAAAACATAAGTATTAGACTAGTAGAATGTGTGCCAAACTATCTATGCTCTCTGCATTACGCCTATTTGGTCTCTTTATACAAATACAAGCTTACTAATGTTTTTTCCGTACTCCTCTTTTGTCGACTGTCGATGTTCTTTTTTTAAAATCGGAGGGCTTCTTTCTTAGAGATAACGTTCTCCGGGGACTCCACGTTTTTTCTCCAGTCAGTTGTGTTGCTGGTTCTCACAAAACACATTTAGACGGTATATTTATGTCCTTGCTCAGAGCCCATGAACAACACCAAGCATCTGATTGATTTACGATTATGTTGCGTATTCCGTCTACAGCAGGGTTGCAAAGGGCAGTGAACAGCATTCAATAACCTCTCCTACCCAAACCCCATCCTCACCTGCCCCAACAAACAAGGCTCTAGAGGCCGAGTCACAGTGACATAACTGTTCCATCTTCCATGGGACAATTGCTACAAAATACCCCTGTCCTGGGGCTAAAAGGTGACAAACCCACCACTGGACTACATAGCACTATGCTAGTAACATGGCCTAGGGAATTAAGTATTACTTCCAAATTTCAATTCAAAGACAGCAGAATGGCAAACTTGACAAACTATTGCAAGAAAAACGGTTATGCAAAAATGGGAAAAGCAAAATACAATCAAATATGCAGCCTGGAATGTAAATGGCATAGCTCACAAATGTGAGGAACTGGAGTGTATTAAATGAGAAGCAAATTAAAATAGCAGCAATTACAAAATCACAAAAGAAATTGAAGGGTACAATGGAACAAATAATTATATAGTGGTGTAAACAGATGTATATGAGCACAAGCAAGTGTAATGATTTGGATTCATATATAAAACAAAAACACAATTACTAACTACACCTACTGGAGCAAAAAACAATCGAGGTAAAGCTAAATATTGGAAGAGAGAAATAATAATTTTTTGGACTTCATGCCCCAGAAGAAGGAAGAGTTGAAGGAAACAGAAACTTTTTATAACCAATTACAGGACACAGTACACAAAATTAACAAAAACAGTTACATCTTACTCTCAGAACTGAATACTAGAATAGGAATGCTGAAATCCATAATATTGTGGGAAGTTTTGGAAAACACGTTACAAATACCAATTGACTGAAAGTAAGAGATTGCCACATATCATCAAAATAATGAGCTCATTCTTTAAACAAAAAATATACATATAACAGATGGTCAGCTTGCAATGACAGAACCGTTACAGAAATATTATATTGCAAACAGGAAGCTATCAGAATTATTCCTAGATATGAGAGTTTACAGAGCAAGTGAAATTGGTTCAGAGTACTTTTTGACTTTGGCTAAATTAAGATTTCTACCAAAAAAGGATTACATTTACCCAAGAACACTGCACACAAAGAAATATATTTCATGATTAAATTCGATTACCCAATGATGAAAGTATATGATGGCTATACAAACAAAGAATTAAATGGAAACTACAAGACATTCAAGGAAGCAGCAATATTGTTTTGAAATGGAGGAACATCAAAACCATAATCTCATAGGCAGAAGGCGAAAGTCTGGGAAAATACAAAGTAACTCCCCCCCCCAAAAAAAAAAGTAGAAAAGAAAAATTTGGCATATAAGAAGTATCTTCAAAGACCAGAGACAATGAGAATTGGTGTAGAACAGCCACTGCCAAACGAGAAATCAGAAAAAGACATTGCAAATCCCAAGAATAATTACAATCATTCTTAGAATCTGACATACACAAAATAAAACCACACACATTTAAACTACTAAAACATATGAACCAGCAAATATAAACCCTGGTCCAAGAAAATTTTTTTTTTTATGTTTTGCTGACCGTGCATCTCAGTATATTTATCTTAGTAATTAACCTACTTGATGCACAAAGTTTTTTGTTTTACAATAAGTTTATTTCGTGCCTCTACATGTTTCAAGCACCATGTGCTCATCATCAGGGGGTCAAAATTGTATTATACAGCCTCTGGTACCACCGCATTGAAACAAGTGAGTGGTCTAAAATTACTAAAATACAATTCTCTAAATATGAGCACTGCTACCCAATATCACCCACACTATTTCAACATTTACATGAATGAAATAACAGTAAAATTGAAACAGATTTATAAAAATGGCACTACAATTCTATAAACATGAGCACTGCTCTTATTTATAGAATCATATTTTAGTAATTTTAGACCACTCACTTATTTCAGTATGATTATACCAGAGGCTGTATAATACAATTTTGACCTTCTGATGATGAGCACATGGTGTTCGAAACATGTAGAGGCATGAAATAAACTTAACTGTAAAACAAAAAATTTAGTGCATCAAGTTGGTTAATTACTAAGATAAATTTTTACATTATTGTAGGTGATTATGGACTCATAAATAACTCTCTTCAAAAAAATTATTGGACTACAGAAGATGTCGACAAAATTACAACAATGGAAGAATTGAAAACACTAAAAAAAAAAAAAACCTGAAAAATCACCCAGCAAAGATAATTTGAATTCCAAACTTCATAAATGTGCAAGAGACTCATATCATAAGAGACTAATATTTTTTTAATAGCATTACTATGACAGGAGAAATGCAGGAAGAATGGAAAAACAGTATGTACCTATGTACAAGAAAGGTTACAAACAAAATGTGGAAAAACTATGGTGGAATTAACCCACTTAATAGGTTATAAACTATACAGTAAAATTCCGAATGACAAATTGAAAGCAGAAAGAGGTAAGTTCCTTTTGGAACGCCAGAATGGAATTTGAAAGGCACATCTTGCATCAATCCATTCTTTGGCATAAAATTACTTAAACAAAAAAGATGAAAGCCTAATTTGTAAACCCACTTAGCATTTCTTGGCTGTGTGAAAGCCTTTGACAAAGTTAAGAGACAAAATCATTTGAAATATTACTTAGCAAAAATATTCCCAATGTATTATTAAAAAGTCTAATAGAAATTTACTCTAGGAACAAATTATAGAAAAATCAATTACCAAAAAAACATATAATTAATCTTGGAGTCAGAAAAGGCTACCCTATTATCACCCACACAATCAACATTTACATGAATGACATAACAGTAAAATTGAACCAGATTTACAAAAATGGCACTACTTTATCAACGAGTATAAAAACAAACAATCTACTTCTTGCAGATGATCAAGTCATAATAGCTGATTCAGAGGATAATTTACAGAGGGGAGTATTCACATTACAAAACACAGCAAACAAAATTTTGGAATGCAAATATCACCAGAAAAATCTCAGACGATGTCATTTTTAGAAGACCCTGTAAGAAGTGACACAATTGTGGGTGACAAATGTTTACAACAAGCAAAGAATTTTAAATACCTTGGTTGTGAATTTTTATGAAAATGATACGACATGTAAGAAGAATGAACAACAGGATGCCAAAAATGATGCTGAATTATAGAACAAATGGATGAAGACGACTTGGAAGACCTTTGAAGAGACTATTAGAGGCTGGATCAGGTCTATCAAGACCTGACTTGTGACGGATGATGATGATGATGATACTGATCATGTACAGCAATTAGAGTGGAAAGCGTGTAACAAGCCTTCATATAAAATGAACCATCGAGAAAGGCATTCTTTTGAAATATGTTAAACTGTTAATTGTTCCTGTATCACGACTCATCTCAAAGTTAACCCAGAATGTTTGATCTCATGTTGTGTACTTGTGGAACAATAATTAATAAATCATTCTTTAATGAAATCACTGTTTTCCCTCATAACATTTATTGTCACCTATATTTATCATACACGTGGGTAAAAATTAAATTATGCAAGTTTCTAGTTTTATCAGATCAACAGAAAGTACTTCACATGTTTACACAGCTTGAGGATGTTAAAATTTTGGAGTTCGAGCAGTTTCAGATGAGGAAACAAGACTAATATTACTAACATCATTCACATTTGTAGTCATATACACTTCAAGATAAAAGATAAATGGCTTTAATGCTAGTAAATTTTATTCCAGTTCTTATGAACCAAGTTCAAAGAATTTCTCATAAAAATGTACAAATCATTTAAAAGTAAACTGAATTTCAGCATGTTGTACAGTGAAAATACCAACGGAAAGACTGTGGCCAACAAAACTGTCAAACTAAAGGGTACAAATCTGCAACAAAAAAAAGCGACATTTTCATTCACTTCATAATCCCTGCCACAAAGGAAAGATTAATCAGTAAAATATTTGAGATCAAGTTGTGATGGAAAACTTGTAAACAACAAGACAGCAGAAATGATCACACGCTTCATGTTAAAAAAAAAAAGACAACACAATTTCAGGTGACTACATTAAAAAATTAAACTTACCATCTATGAAAGAGGTAAATGGGAACTAGAGTACTCAAATATTTTAAGTATGTAATGCTACCATCCGTATTCTGAGGTTCCTTTTCTCAGACAAAAACCAGCTCATACTTCCAAAATAGATAGTAACATTATGGAAGAGTACAACTGGTAGAATTACTGTGAACACAATTCACCATTAATTAAAAAAAAAAAAAAAAAAACCAGTGCATGTACTAACAAACATAAAATGAATCATACACTTTACCTCAGTACACTTAAATTTACATTAAAGATGCCTTAACACATCACTGAAACTCACACTCACATTTTATACACAGACCCAAACATGTGCACTTTGTTTCTAATGTTTGAATGCAACCTGTCTACATGATGGCAATAAAGAAATAAAGCACTCAAAATGCGTTCTGTAATGCAATGAAGTCACCATAGCTAGCCCTCCACAATGCATGAATGAAAGAAAAAAAGAGTGAGTGAAGAGACAAATAAAGTGAACATACAACTATTTTTAACTTGGATCACACAATTTCAGCAATAAATTAATTATGTCCACACAAGGAGTATAAAGTACGTGGCAATAAAAAAATCTAAATTGTATGACAAACAAAACATAGGCCTTCTTTTCTCTTGAAGTGAAAAAAATATTTACAAACTTCCACATATGCATATGTTATTAATGAAAAAACTGCAACAGAATTCAGCAAAAAATACTTAGGGGACAGATTACATGTCTATAGGCCAAACTTATCAGCACTTGTATTTGATCCCCAACTGTCTGGTCTAATATTTTTAGCAGCATGCATTATCTAGTGCAACATAATGAAATTTATGCAGCACTGTTTATTAATGGTGTTGCCTTCTCTTTATCACTGCATAGCAGTAATTATTTTATATGATGAAGAAAGCAAAATCCTTGATTGATAACACACTTCTCTCCAGGAAATATACACCAACATGACATCTTCATACATTCATCTATTCAGGAACACCATCTTTAATATATACACAACAAACTGTGCATTTGCATCCATCCATATTTTTTTTCGATTCCACTGTTCACAAGAAAACACCTGGAAAGAGGCTGTTTCTTCATGAATAAGCACTCATTACACAGAACGAATTCACAAAATAACTGAAGATGGAAACCCAGCACCTCAGCAGATCACTTGTATAAGTACAGTAACATCGACATTTAAACTTCACTGAAAAGCTGCAACATCTGTTTTCAATTGCGTTTCTTGTTGGACTTCTGTATGATTACTTCAGAACACCAGACAAAAACAAAATAGCTAAAATGATATGTCAAGCAGCTATAGCAAGTAAATAAAATACTCGTATATACAGTACATCACATATACACTTTGTTTTGTTGCTCAGTTACTGTTTAGAAGCATCTGAATTATTATTGGTGAAACATGTTCTTTCAGACTTCTTAACATTAAAGTGTCTAGAGTCCTATATAATAAATGAAATCCACATAGTTTCCTATAGCTGCACAGATAGTAGCATTGTGTCTTCAACCACTTGTCATCCAATTCAGTCTACAGCACTTATCTGCCAAATAAAAATATATTCCATTAACACACTCAACACACCAAACAGCGAATAGAATACTCCAATAAAACCGTTCCACACAATAGCAGGTGCATGTCATAAATGTGACTTCCTCCTTAATCAAATGCTTACCAGATTATCACAAAGCAGCAGTCACATGGAAGGTATGTCACTCAAAAGCTGTAAAAAAAAACCCAAAACTGAAATAAGTATCAGCCTTGTATGCAGGTACAAACAAGTCATAACACAGCAGAACCCTCTTTAGATTTCTAAAGAATCAGTTACTTTAACTTTAAGAGAACAGACTTCTCAGTACGAAAACTAGCATTAGAGCAAGGAAAACTTTATAAAAGTCACAGAGGAACCCCAATTTAAAAGACACCCCTCAAGAGGGTTGTGCTGTAGCTAATTTCATTTTTCAACACAGTATTTCAGGGTGGTATGAGCTCATCAGAATGACTTTGTGCATGTATAAGGACATGACTCTTGAGGCCATCACTCTTCTGAGATGTACAAAGCATAGGCTGGTAGTTTGTTACCAATGTTGTAGGATAACCTATTGGTCCCATTCCCCTTGGAATGCTTGACCGATGAAGATGGGAATGATAGGCTGCCCTGAAATGTTGGTAGCCAACTACCAATCCATGCCACGTAACATTCCAAAAGAGCAAGGACCTCAATTACACCACAGTGCAAGACTGAGATCTTAGACAGGACTCCTCCTCCACACAATTTCAAAACAAGGAATAGTGGACTATTTTTTCTGAGATCCAAACACTTTCCAAAATTTGTCAGCTAGGAGCACTTCTGAACTCCCAGAAACAGTAGTTTACAATGACTAATGAAATTTATGAATGAGACTGCATACTGTCACATCCCAGATGACAGCAGTATGAGAAATATGTTTCATGTATGGCATAATTACATCTATATTTAAATAAATTTTTGGCATTTTTGTTTGAATTATCTTCATGTTTAATGCACCAATTTATAAATAAAATTTTACTGGAATTGTTGTAATAAATTATGTAACAAAAATTGTTTTCAACTTAAACCTTTAAAAATAGCATATTAGCTAAACAATTATGTTACATGGTACATGTAACATAATTATATCCTGCCTACTGCAATATAAAATACTAAAAGTATTATGTTAAGACTTACAGTTGATAACACTAGTATAAAGAGGGAACTGGACCAGATACCATACAGGTTGTGTATAACCTTGCAGCTGACAGTCTAGAGTTCAAATCTCAGATGTGTCAAACCAAGATGGGAATATTTAATTTATATTTTATTTCAAATTAATAGTGATAACTTCTAACACATATATCACAAGTGAGGAAAGACTTTGACACCATTTTGGTACATGAGCACATGAAGGTTCAAAATATGTTACTCTAAGGCCCACCCTTGTTTGGGGAGTTAGGAGACAGTCTGCAATCCAAAACCTGACCAGTGTTTGGCCAATAAAAGTTGACTATGGGAAATTAACAATATCCATATGCCCTAGTATGATGATGTGATATGAGTTGCTGCTGTTTGACACAGCCTATCAAAATCTAGCATTTAACTTATGATAGACTGGCAAATTAGAAACAAAAATACTGCATCAAACTAACCAATCAGGCTCCAAAAATTTTGTTTTCCAATTCCTAGGGTAGAAGAAGATTCTGTAAAAAGCAGCACACAGAAGACATGTTTCATAGCATTTTGGTATTTATAAAGAAAAGACGTGTGTTGCTGTGTGCTATGCAAAACTAAAATTAGACAAAAAGGGATTATATTTAACAAAGAGGAAATTTACAGTAAATCGGTACAGTGCAATTGACAGTAATTAACATCCCGTAGTAGTGATATCCACAGTATACCATAATATAATAAAGTGCACACAAATGGTGTGATAATTTTGCTATATTTATTAGAACTGTAGGCTTCGTATAAGATTTATAATCCAATGTTATATGAAGGTTCCAGTGGCTTCAGAGACTCAGCAAAATGATATTCCCATGAGTGGAACTTGCACTCTCCAACCATGAAGCTGGACGGAGACGTTTTCTACGAAGTGTACAATGATGAAGTATGACACCATTAGCTTCAACACCATAACCTTTCTACTGTGATGTTAAGGCACATAAGAAGTAAATAGGTCTTTATGAAGTAAGTTCTGTACACTAGTATGAATTAGAGATAAGAACAATATCATCACATGTTTGGAAAATGAACAAGAATAAGGAAATTTGACATCAGTGTCATTTTATTTTATACATATCATGAAGCAGGTTAACCCTGCAGGTGTGAGCCTGACCTATACTCAAGTGGTACCAAGTCCAAATACTGAATGCAGCATTGGCCACTACAAACTCTTCTGCCATTCTTTACCTCATCTTTCTGGGCAAATTTTAGGCTAAAATATACCGATATATGGGAAAATATGTCATTTTACTTCCTCCCCACTTCCAAACAACAAACAATCGTTTTGCACTATATAAGCTTTGCAGTTTATAACATGTCATTAGGTAACAAGGAAATAACAGTTCACAGCCTATCTGATCCATAATTCCCTGATTATACTCTATGAAGTCTACAAACAGAATACAGTTATAACAGTAAATGCACAACCTTCAAACATGCAGGTAAATATTCTGTGTCTGTCTGGATGTGCTGCAACAGGAAAAATGCTTGTATTATAAGAATATAAATAAACACGTATATGATAACAGGATTCAGTAATTAATTGTAAATCATAAGAGACAATTCTCAAATGTGACAATCATGTTTAATAACTACATACTATTCACAATATTTATCCCAACAAGCGCACAACAATAAAAAGACAATAGTAAAACAATTGTATCTATTTATAAAACTACTGTCTTTTTATTGTTGTGCAGTTGTTGGAATAAATAATGTGAACTAGTTTACTGCACGGAACATGGGTAATTTTAAACTACATACTGATTATGGGCCAATTTGTTTAGTAACAAATCAGATTATTCAGCAACTATCAAAGGACTGAACTTTCTTTTGTGATCTGCTCTATATGAAATTAAAGAAATGGCTTACAAGTGTATGAACATATATCATCACCAATAAGACCTTATCCTTGTCCTGGTTTAACAAAACCAGTGCAGGTAAAATGTTGTCACAAAGTTGTTCTGTTTGTTGCGGTAAAAGTTTTGTGCTATTTTCAGATAAATGAACAAACATGTGAAGCACATACTGGGATATGCATGAAACATTTTGCTATAATTAACTGATAATAATTTTTAAATTTGTCATGCAAATTCCAAATTGATTATCCAACTTTCACATTTCAGTAAATTCACAGTGTGTGTCTGTGGATGTGCAAGGAAGCACATGTGTAAAAATGTGTACATCTTGATATATCAGATTTGTACTGTCAGTTATTTAAATAATACACAATGGAAAAATGAACATTTAAATCACTACACTGTATCAGAGGAAGTCAGAATGTAAGGTCCCCAGTTTTTACTACAAATATAAATAAGTTACAGCAAAAACACATGGGTTCAATACAGGAACATATGCAGTCTACAATTCTGAAGTAGTCATTGCACTCTTCAGGCACTAACCATAGTGGTATATCAAACAGTCAATGCCTTGGTGGTACAGCAATGCATCCTGCAGACATTCCTTGATCTACTCTCTGACATTTTTATCATTATGCAAGTGGAGACCTTGAAGATGCTTCATTATTTTGGGAAACATCTGAAAGTCCGATCGTGCCAAATAAGGGACTACAAGGACGAGGAAGAATCTCTTCATTCCAAGTGTTCCAAGAAGTTCACTGTGGTGTGACCAGTGTGTAGTCAGGCAATACAATGTGAAAACAACACTCCCTTCAAAAACGGCCTCCTTAAGTCTGGTTAGCATGTCATGATGACAACTGGCACCATGAGTGAAATCCACCAAAATTACTCCACCCAGGTCCCAAAATATGGTCACCATTGCCCTTCCCATATTGTGACCTTGATTTATATATATATATACATATACAAAGGCAAAAGGGCATTTCATATCAGGAATTCTGCTTGTCCACAGACCCTTACAGCTCATGCTGGATTTCCACAGGCTGGATTCAGTATAGATCGCACTTCTTCCATTGTCAACTTGTTCAACAAGACTGCCGTCACTTGACTCGTTTGATAAGCAAATTTGTTTTGCCTGGATGGATAAACAAGCTTCCCACCTTGTAGCACAAATAACTTTCTAAAATACAACAGTCACAGCATGCAGTAAACATCACTTTTATAGGAATAAAACAAGGAACCTCTTTCTGACTTCGGGTGTTGTGCGGGTGCTGCTGGAACTGCCAGAGTATCTGAATGTTAGTACCCTAACACATACCTTACGAAGTTTATAAATGTACATATAAATAGGTTGTTCAAAAGAATATAGAAAGATAGGGATGAAAACCTTGAAGCGGCAGTACCTGTAATGACTTCCACCAAATGTAATAAATTTCAGTCTCAGAATGCAGTTTCCTAGCTCTATCTATTTTCTGGTGTCAACTGTTACGCCAGACAAATCTCTGAACATGTCAAGGAATGGTAGTAAACATTACCACACATTCAGACATTAAAGTATTAAGGAATGAAAGCCGATATGCTACAGTTGTCCCATCAGTATCATTCCACCAACGTTCTATACTCATATTTTGTTTTCTACTGTTGATACTGTACAATCTTTAACACCTGACAGTGTCATTACATAAAACAACGCTCTCACAAAAGACACTATGTTCCAGCATTGCTCCACATCATAAGCATATAGAAGTAAAAAAATATTCAATGTACACATGTCAGTAATACTATGTCCAAAATCTACCAAAAATTGTTAACATACATGTATTGGTCTTCCATAATAACAAACAATTTCTGCAAGTTAAAATTCTAATAAACATTTTACAAAAAAAAAGTACTGCTTCCAAATGAATTAATGTGTACTGTACCTCTTTTTCTCTCCACAGTTTAGATTTATTTTGTAAACGCATTCAAAACATTGTGATCTGACTGGTAAAAGTAGGCAAAGGTAAACTGATAAACATGGTTGTCACATTAAAAATGGTTCCCTGTATTATTTTGGAACATACTGTATCAAAATCCTGACAATATAAATGCACGCAACAGGGAACTGAATACCAAACAATTTCTGAATTCAGAAACAGAACAAATTTGAACTCTGTAAGTAAAATACTGAAAATCAATATACTTATTCAACAAATATCTATGTAATTAACATCATGCACTCCATATGAAAGAACAATTTATATGTTTGTCAGCACATCCTTACAAACAGTATGACATGGGAAGTTCTGAAGAGAATGACAAAGTCCGGGACTGAGAAAAAAAAAAAAGCGCACTGTTCGTAACATCTAACATATAAATTAACAATGTAACTTCAGCTCTCAGTGATGGACTTCCCAATCTTATAACATGTAAATTCTAATTGAAACTTGGCACCAAAAAGTCTCTGCACCCTTAGGTAAAGAAGAAATAGATGCCATAATTAAAAAAAAGCATAATATGTAATATAAATATGAAACAATACTACCTTAACATGCAGGTCGCTACATTCCAAGCTATGAAACATATAGAACATAAGGGACTAAAAGCGTAAGTCAAGGACAATGCTTTCCATATCTGTCACATGCAGAGACAGACTTAACTCATTAAATACTATTTACAGAATACACAAAAGTAGCACTCAGTATGCATAAAAATTAGTTTGGATGATTGGAGTCTGCTCTCTTCATATTATCAAGCAAAATGTGAGCTGCTGGAAGCGATGGGGGTGCAGTAGTATTATATGTATTATTATTATAAGTAGTAGTAGTAGTAGCAGTAGTAGTAGTAGCAATAGCAGTAGCAGTAGCAGTAGTAGGCGCTACAGCTAATGATACTTGGGCATGGTATTTTCACATGATATTCAGATTTCTGTGTAACATAAGTACTACTCACAATCCAAATGAAAAACAAAGCGAACATTTAACAGTAAGCCTTGTTAGGGCGTACTGTATCTTAAAATGGCATTTTAGTAGTTATTATGGACTGCAATTATTCACAAAATCCAACATCCAATAGAAAGATGCCCTATTGCCCGTTCAAGGTTAAGTACTAGAATATATTGTATCACAAGCAATTACAGTTTGTAAGTGATGCGTACAGTAAGACTATAACATTCTTCATTAAGGCACAGGAAAAAAGAACTGCTTTATAGAGCTGCAATACAAATAAGATCATGCACTTTACACCTAGCAAACAAATACATAACAAACTGAAAATTATCACAACCAGGGTTTGTTGTTTCTTTAAATTGTTTTTAGCATAATCCTGACAAATTCTGCAGCACACATCAAAGAAACTGTTAGCTCCATACTTGCACACCTGTTACCATAGAGAACTACCTAAAAATAATGACCATTATCATGGTACACTGCCCTCCAGTAAATTAGCACCACTGTTTTAAAACAAAGCTGTTTCATGATATTTCATTCAAATCTTCCCCCTTTCCTCTCAGTGTACCCAGGCAAAGGCTGTGGTCACAGAATTCCTGTTTTGTGAAGCCAAACAATCCACAAATTTATCAAAGAAATGTTTACATAATGAAATCACCATGTGTTTCTATGAAATCATTTTTTCAGTAGTCGATGATTTTCACATTTTGACAGTATAGACTACAACATCAAACAACACTCAAAATTTTTATTCTCAGAATAGCTCTTCATTTGATCACAGATTCTGAGGAAATTAAATTATGTGACATTCATTAAAGTGAAACTCACTTAAAGATGTCCTCGGTTAAAGAGTTTTCCAACCAAAGACATCAGGATAAAAAGCCCCAAAATCTTCCCAAATGATGAAATACACTGGCTTCCTTAGTACATCCCCGTGCAATACAAATTCCTGCTTAAGAAGCAAAGAAAGTCCATGACAAAATGAATTTTTTGCCTGTTGATACATTTACCAAATCAAATTAATCAGTTTCCCCAAGTTTCCATTCATTCATTGCCCCAACATACAGCCTGGTGCCACTGTCTGTACACAATGTATTTCCTAGGTTATTTCTGCATATCTGTTTCACATAGCAGAAAAGCACGACCTCATGGCATGTGGTGTGGAACTCGATTCACACATTTCATCCACAACACACAAGACTACAATCAGACCTCACAACTCAGCATCTGTCACTATTCCATCATCACAGTTCCTACACCAATCACTTTGCTTCTAGCCATGCTGCTGTTAACATTATTTAGTAGCGTACACGTCCAGACAGTATTTTTCCCCATGTCATTGCAACGTGTCAGTGTAGTATTGAAGGCAAGTGTTCTGAACTCCAAACTAGCTCGTACCAAGGTGCATTCCACACATAATACATTTCAATGATGTTTCTGGTGTTAAAACTTGAGGCTGAATGACCACATGGCAAACATGGTGCCTGTGGCCCCTCCCATTTGCAATCAGCCAAGTCCTCTGACAATTATACACTTTTCTACATGCACTATGACCCTAGTTCATTCATTTCTAGCTCCATGTAATGAGAAGTTTTTACAATTTTTAGTACCATCATCGCTATACCACCCCTGCCTGTCTTGTTACATTTTCTTCATGCATGTTGCAGCAGACTGATTTACACCATCCTGTAATGGAGCTCACTGCAATTGCAACTGTTATGTTCTTCAGTTTCAGGAATTTTGAAGTATTCTGTGCACAAAGTTTGCATCCAGTAGAGTGACCAATTATTGAACACATTACAAACATTCCTACTACCACTCAAAAAATCAGTGTTGTGTTAGCAAGATATTATTGCAATCGGTGTTTAAATTGATTTTTGGGGTACATACAACATTAAAATCTGTGGACACATTCCCATAAATGTGGCAAAAAATTACACAATGGAGCAATGTGGTTTTTAATCTTGCATACGTTGCTGTCATTTTATGTCAGTTCTAACAGTGGATGGAATGCTTCAGTGAATTAAGTTTCAAGTTGAATTAATTTTGTCATTAAATTTTTTCAATGATTGTATAAAACTCTTCTTTGAACATGGTCACATCAAGTAAGGGCACAAAAAACAGGCCACTCTCATTATCTGAAACACTATTGCAGTTGTACCTTGCACCAAAATCACTCAAGAACTAGGCAGTCCTGGAAGAAACGTTACCGACAAAATGCTCAGACTGTCAGATACAAGTGAGAGTATGTTAACACTGCTGCTACTTAGAAAAATTCAACATACACGCAAGTTCTGAAAAAAATAAAAAAAAATATATGTAACTTTTCAACCCTACCCTTTTAAGAGGTTTTTCTGCTTTTAAAAGCCAAATTTTTTGGGGTCTCTTCATTAATGTCATAAGGGAGTTTCACTGTATTTCATGCAACCTTTACATTTGACAATTTGGATGTCTGACATTCCTGGCAGTGAGAATCCCCATATTACCTTTTCTTTACCTGGTGTCATATACGAAATGCATATATGAAGTGCTAGAGTCTGTGTTCGACTGGCTATATATAAGTACAAGTATAGAGATATCAGATATTCTGACTGTGAAAAGTACACTATAATTACTGTTTTCATACTAATGCCATTTCATGAGAACAAGAAAAGCCCAAAATGTCACACATCAGCAACTTACTCAAAATTATGCCAAAATTTTGGTCCATATGAGAGAACTTCAAAATAATTTTTAGAACCAGCAGTTAGTTTAAAAGGAAACATACTGCCACAAAACTCATACCACATCAATTTTTGGGGATAGCTTTAAAAACTAATTCAGAATACATGTATATTCCAACTTCTAGGGAATAAATGTAACAATTATACAAGACTTTTATACAGTATAAACAAATACAGTATACAATACAAGGATAAATCAAAAAGTAGAAGGCAAATTACTCTTCGTTACACTAAAAAAGACAAAACTTTATGTATCAATTTTCAACCTATCCTCTTACTTGTCCATAAACTTCTCACACTGATCCACACACTACTTAAAAATGCTTTTGGCTGCTCATTATGCCACCACTTGACTGCTTATCTGTGAGATATATGGGAATCTGCCTTGCACTAACTTTGCAATATGTGAGAGAGAAGTGCATAAAATATGCAAATTGACAGCTGATTTCAAACCTTTTTTGCAACAGCAGAAACACTAATCTGCCTGTTTTTACAATGACTAAACATTTTGCATGTTGAAACAATCTATCTGAAATCTTTGGCAACAATGCTTGTTCTGCCCACTTTTATACCTTCCCACCCATTTGAACATCTGTCTACATACAGTGCAAATGTTCCTTTTTGAATACCAAGTCTGATGTCTTATCACAAAAATCTGATTAAAACAGTGTTCACTAACTGTAAAACAAAAAGGCACATCTGACAAGATTACACCTTGAAAGTACAACAAAGACTGACAGAGGCTCCAGGTAAGACATGTGCAGACTTGCTTATCAACAACGAAGTAGGTAAAATCAACTAGTGTGCATGTTCTGACAAGGGGTATTACTTTTACACATAAATTGCCTTCAGTTTTTTTATTTACCCTCATTAATGACCATCAGTACATGTGCAAGTTAACATTTAAAAATCCAAAATGGGTGTACGCTTAAATTCCATGCGTATGTGATGTTCTTAGATAGTGGACCAATATTTCATCCAAATTTCAAAATCAGTGATCTTAACTTGCAAAGATTCAAAATGTGATATGTAAAATCACATTTTCTATTCAACTGTTCCATTCTGGTAACTCCTGGGCAATCCTAGATCTGATATCGGATAGTAATTTATAACTAAGGAAAAAAATATTCCAGATACACCGACATATAACCCTGGTTGTGGGGATATGGAAGAGCCATCACTGTCCGTAATTACTTTGAGATGTAAGTGTACGTGCGTGTTGGGGAGCGAGTGTTGAGTTGCTGCATGTTCTGCTGTTGTGGTGTGCCCTCTGGGGGTGTACAGTTCAGGAAGTCCCAAATGAGAATTGTGTCATCATGCGAACTGCTAACAATCTGGAATTCATCAAACTGCAGGCGAAAAACACGTCCTGTATGCTCCTGAAAAGAATTAAATATTAACATCAGATTTCATTACAAGAAGTACACTGATAAGACTAAAATATGTCTGTGACTATTTTATTCACAAGTAATTACTGTGAATTTAAAATTGTATGCAATGAGGAAAGAAGAGGCTGTAGCCCAAATGGGACAGTATACAATAAACTGCCCACAAAGACCAGGGAAAACCACAAAAAAATATCAGTTTGGATAGCCAGTTTCTGGCCTAAACATTTAAACCGCATGACTGACCAAGAAGGATACTCTAATATATTTTAGGCTTATGTGCTGTGGCTGTCAACACAGTTGTGAAAGGTATTTTACTTTGTCACAGGAACTTTCTCTTTTAAGCATTAAAACCTTTCCTCTCACACAGCTCCCATTTGCAAATATTACCTGTCATGATTACACTTACCACCAATGTTCGCAAACACAAAGTACTGGCAGGAGCTCTTGGATCTAATGCAGCTATTAGGTCCCACACCTTTATTTTCCTGTAAGAACACTTCAGTTAATCCTCAAGAGCTACAGAACATTTTCATTAAAATCACCTGGTAAGACAAACGATACGCTCTCCTAACAATTATATGTATGTTCCCAACAAATTATTTCTAAACAAAGGTGGTAAAATATATGATACTTCAATGTCACAATATGTAAACATATATAAACTATGCTGCTTTGTCGATAAACATCATTTTACTAGCAACATGTGTGTTACTTTCACTGCAGAAATGAAATACACAGAAAGATGGTGAGAGGTTCATAGTACAAAGGGCCTGGAACCACCTTGGTGAGTTGCTGCTGCACAAGTAGTGATCAATGTGCCAGGCTAATGTCAATCATGTTGAGTCTCAGATACAGAGAAGTGGCACTAGTTAGTCCTGTTACCCACATTTTGGGACATAACGAGAGACATCACTCCCATAAATGGCAAAATGTGTTCTTATACCTCTCCGT
>Ga0209755_10000929_pt1 | contig 49539 bp, 47 predicted proteins | sample TergutCo191P1_FD_187301 | JGI IMG/M metagenome (GOLD analysis project Ga0209755, IMG submission 187301) | Cornitermes sp. P1 segment gut microbial communities from Petit-Saut dam, French Guiana - Co191P1 (SPAdes) (version 2) | ecosystem: Host-associated > Arthropoda: Insects > Digestive system...
GAGAACCTTTTTGTGGACAAAAAGGTTCTCCCCCAAACCCCCTCTCCAAAAAAACTTTAATATTTATGGAACACGCCCCGAATACTATTGAGGATATTTTATCATAAATAACACAATAAGCCAATCGCAAGGCACGAAAAAAAACCACCCATATAGCGTTAGTATGACTTAACTCTCTCAAATGCTTTTATTTCGGGTTACTAAAAAGAATGAAGATAAAATCCACGATATAAAGATACTTGCAAACCCCAAGAGCATAGCCCTTACCACGGCTGAGTTGCTTGTGCTTGTTCCAAGAGCTGACAACATCCAAAAAACTAAAAATATGACGGACAACAATCCTGCGTAAACAGGGAGTGTCGGCAGTTTTAAACTCAACTTGGAAAAGGGCAATAAGGATTCAAAAAAGGAGTACGAAGTTCTGACAATGGCAATGTAAATAGCCGCCCTGAAAAAAATCAGAAAAGTTTGAGTTGTTAAAAATCCCTCATTTGCAAGTAGATAGTTCCTAATAAAAAGAATGTAGTCTACTCCATAGTGATGGACAACCCAAAAATATACAAGCCCTACGGTCACAAAAAATTTGGCCACAAGGATTAAATGCGTTGCTTTCAGCGCATATAATGTCTTTTCGTTTTCGTTGCAAGTATTTTTGTTGATGTTTGTTTTGTTCAATGCAGCCACTCCTCATGTTTTAAAAATAAAACCAACCAGCGGAAAGGTGTTTCATATACAACCTTACCACCAGTTGATTTTAGTCGGTTTATGTGCGCATATCAGTGCAACGCAACCGTTTTATCTTCGCCCAACAATGGTAGAGTGCCACTCCCACAATCGACCGCCTGAAGATATTTGTACTGAATTTGTGTTCATGACTTCAAAAAAATTATTCCAAGGATTCCAAATTGAATAAGAAGAATGCGTACCCGGAACATACGTATACCCTCTTATTACAAACGCATGGTCACCTCCATCTGATAAGTTTTGTGTAGATATCATAATTGGAATGTTTCTGCGTAGTTCCGTTTGCACTTCCCTTAGCGTAAGTGTTTGCCAAAACCTCATAGATACTCCAAATCCACGGGATGTATATGCGCGTTCCATTGCTCCCCATGAAAAAGAACGTCTTTCCAAATCCCGCAAGGGCATTCCGGCATATGCATCTTGCATCAGGCGCAGTGCGGTTATTGATGTATCATTTCCCCTCATAAACCGCAAAATCATTGCTGTTGCATACGCACCGCACCAAGGGCGACTTCCTTGTCGCTCGGTAATTCTCACATCAAGAAATCTTGAAGAAACTCCACGTGGTTCTATTGCCGAGAAATCAAAGCGAATTGCAGAACCCGTTGCAGTTTTTATAAAAGGTTCTGCTGTTGATGTTTCGATATGAATTGTAGAAGTAAGCGGTGAGACCGTAGATAAATCGTCAAAGCCAGCAGTCAGCATAACACCGACAGGCAAATCACCCATTGGATTAGGTGATAGAACTTCACTAACACCATCAACCAATCTCATAAGATTCCCATTGTCATAATACAGAGTTACGGCATCAAACGACCGCATTTTTGAAGAATGTAAAAGGGTATTAATTTCATCAGCAAGATAAGGGGACAATATTCCCGTGTAAGTTACTTTGCTGTTTTCTCGTGATTGAAACTCATCCACAAACACCCTAAATGTTCCAACAACAATACCATCAGAAATTACAGGAAAGTAGTGCGTCAAAACATCTGTACTTGGAATCGTGAACGGTGTACCCAGTGAGACATCTTGTCCAACACTAATGGAGCCACCCAGTATTGCCGCTTTCAGAAAAAACTCGAAGTTGTCATTCGCATAAACCCACGCTCCTGTTGTAACCTCTTGGGAGTATATAGCCAGCCCAATGCCGGAACTGCGTGTGGTTGCAGTAATGGTAGTCGGAAAAATAATCATGCTAAAGATGAAAAATACCGACAACATAAAAATTTTGTGCTGTTTCATAAGTTAAATTCCTCCTTCAATTTGGAAAGCAATCCAATCTCTCCCCTGTAAAACGGAAAAGTGTATACTGTCCATCAACAACAAGTATTAGGTTGTCACCTGAATGATATAATTTCGCGCCAACATAATCAGGTGTATTGGTCTGTAAATTTTCAGTAGCATCCTGAATCCACTGTACAGAATCGGCAACCTCGCCAATATGGCTGTACGTATCATCCAAAAGTCTTCGGGCTGCACCCCACAATCCGTAGATAAAGTATATTCTACCATCTACATATATTGCAGGTGCAGGTAGTCCAGGGGGAGGAGGGATGTTCTGGTCGTAGCTCTTAGAATTTTCTTCACCACCGGAAACTTTATCTACCATAGGTGTGTTCTCTCCTTCACAAGAAACAGTAAAAATCACCAATAAAGTAAGTATAGTAGCTAATAAAGAAAATGCCTTCACAACTTTACATCCCTTCTCCGATTTAGTTCGCTCTTGTAGTTCTGCTAATGGAAACAATTTCACTTGTTCCATTTCTGAAGACAGTCGCCGTGAGCGTAAGGCGATAGTCGTGTCCCCGGGCTACATAGTGGGGGCGTTCCCATACCCAAATAGTTCCTGTGGCACTTAAATTGTTCCACGTTCCAATGTGGGCAAAAGAGCCGTTGGGGTTTATCCGCTCTAAGCGGGCATTAACGGAAATGCGCTCTGTACCGGGTCTGCCGATTACAGAACCTGACATTAAAGCTCTGCCGTTGGTTATTTCCAAACCTGCCACTGCGGAAACCGTATGCGTCCAAAGTGGCTCAATGGGGACATAACTGAAAGTTTGCACAGGTTCATTTGCGTATGTTGGCGTTGGAAGCCCGACAACAAGCATCGTAAGTAGGCACAGAGAAAAAAACACTCTTTTAACCATAAAAAATCACCTCCCTTCGTTATATTTTTCCGCCCTACTTATATAACGGTAGAAAGTGAGTTTTGGTGACAAATTTTACTAATTTTTTTATTTACCCTACGATTATGTTTTCTGCTATCCTTATAAGTGTTTCGGTATCAAGTGTGGTGGTGATAGTAATTACGCCGTTTTCGATTGCCCACATTACTTTGTTTGTCCCATAGTCATAAATAGATGTAAATAGATTTGCACTTGCGCCGAGTATTTGAATTTCGGAAAAAACCATGTATTCGTAATCCACTCCCATGAAAAAGTCACTTCCCATAAGTCGCTGTATAATAATTTGGTTGTCGCTATCGTCCGCAAAAACATACATCGTCATAGATTCCATTGCGTGGTTACTTACCAATTCAAAACCTTCCGGTTTATACCCTAAGACAATTTTGCCATCGCCGGGGGTAGGTCTGTCCCCTAGTCCAAAATCAAAAGCGACGTAATCCCCTCTCATATCAACAAAAAAATTCAATATAAAATTTCGGGAAGCTTCAACGGACATTGCCGCACCAATGCCCAAAACGGCAATAACACAAAAGCCTGCCGCTATTTTTGTAAATGCGCGGATAGCTTTTTTTGTTTTGATTGCCCTGCTCTCCCTGTTGATTACGGCGTAGACCTTTTTGTCCAAGGATTTAGTTCGCGGGTACAGTTTGTTCAGTTCTTCGCAACTTGGCATTGCGTCCATTTCTTCCTTCAAAGCTTCGTCTGCTGCTATTTTAAACAACGCGTCAAATATTTTTTCATTTAGTCCATCGTTCGCGCTATTTTTCATTCTTTTCACCTGCCCATATTTTTTGTGCCATTTTCCTTGCCCTTGATAACCGCTTTTTTGAATTGGCATAACTTATTCCCAGTGTTTGCGCGATTTCATCGTGGTTGTATCCACTTGCATAAAGGTACGCCACTTCTTTTAATCGGGTTGGCAAGGATTTAATTATTCGTATTAAAGAAGCACAACTGTCTTGGTTTTGCAAATCATCCAAAATGTTAATGCGTTCATCCGGTATATCATCAAAGGTGTCTACTATATCTTCTTTGCGACGAGTCCGTTTATTGTAGGCGTCGTAAGAAAGGGTCTGTACTGTACTAACGATATAACCCTTCGTTTGGTGACAGGAAATATCTTTCAATTTGTCAATATTGCGATTTATTTTTATAAATGCTTCCGCTACGGTATCTTCCGCCAAAGTATTGTCTTTCAATATGCTGTTGGCAACAAATAGCATTGTGCCGTAATATTTTCCGTATATTTGCTCTAACAAGTTTTCATTTTTTTGTTCGGGAAATGCAAAAAACATTGGCAGCAATTTATACTCCCCCTTTTTGATATCCCCTCTCAAAAAAAACAGGGACAACAAAAGTTACCCCCAATGTCTTATATTTTTTTCATTTTCGTGACTGGTCTTTGTCGATATCCCTGTGGTGGATTGCAATTGGGTTTTCGTGGACGGAAAGGGCTTTGTGCAGTTCCTGCGAAAGCGTAACAGAGCGGTGTCGCCCGCCCGTGCAACCGATTGCCACGATAAGCTGGTTTTTTCCCTCGCTGATGTAGTGGGGAATAAGGAAGTTAAGCATGGCAAAAAGGCTGTCCATGAAACGGACGCTGACATCGTGACTCATTACATATTCACGCACGGCGGCATCCATTCCTGACATGGGCTTTAGTTCGGGGTTGTAGAATGGGTTTGGCAGAAAGCGCACGTCAAAAACAAGGTCGGCTTCTTCGGGAATGCCGTACTTAAAACCGAATGACATTACGTTAATAAGCAACTTGCCTGCGGCTTCGTTCTCGGAAAAAATATTTAGTATTTTTATTTTCAACTGGCGCGGTAAAATTCCGCTGGTGTCCATTATATATGTGGCGCGTTCGCGTACTTCTTCCAATAGGACGCGCTCTTTGGCAATGCCTACGCTTACAAGGTCGTTTTTGGCGAGGGGGTGCAGATGGCGCGTTTCTTTGTAGCGGTTAAGCAACGCTTCATTGGAGGAATCGAGGAACAGAATCGACCATGCAACACCTAGCTTGTCCAACTCCAGCAAGCCCATGGAAAAGTCCGTAAACATCTGCCCGCCGCGAATATCCACCCCAAGCGCGACCTGCGTAATGCCAACGTCCCGCTTCATGCAAAACTGCGCAAAATCGCCCAACAGCGGTGCAGGCAAATTGTCCGCAACATAAAACCCCGCGTCTTCAAAAATTTTTAACGCGGTTGTTTTTCCCGCACCGCTCATGCCCGTTACGATTACAATTCGCATTAGTACGTCACCCCAAAATTTGAACCTCGGGTTCAAGATTTACGCCGTAATTTTCAAAAACGGTTTTTTGAACATGGTGCATAAGAGTTAAAATATCTTTTGCGGTTGCGTTGCCTTTGTTTACAACAAAGCCCGCGTGTTTGTCGGAAACTTGGGCATCGCCCACTGCGTAGCCCTTTAGTCCGCTGTCTTGGATTAATTTGCCTGCGAAAAAACCGGGCGGGCGTTTGAAGAAGCTGCCCGCGCTGTGAACGTCCAGCGGTTGCGATTTTTTGCGGCGGGCGTTGAGTTCTTTCATTTGCTCACGGATTTGTGTGCTGTCGCCTTTTTCAAGTTTGAAAACGGCTTCCAGAACAAGCATTTCGCCGCTTTGCACAAAACTTTTGCGGTAGCCGAACTGCATTTCTTCGTTGGTTTTGGTCACTGTTTCGCCGTTTAAAAACAGCGTGACGGATTCAATTACGTCTTTCATTTCGTAATCGTACGCGCCCGCATTCATGAAAACCGCGCCGCCTATTGTGCCGGGTATTCCCGAAGCGAACGCAAGCCCGCTAAGGGAAGCGTTGCAAGCAACCTCTGCCAATGCCGAAAGCCGCGCCCCTGATTGCGCTTTCACACGGTCGTTTTCCAACGGTTCGATGGCGTTCATTTTGTGTGTGAAAACCACCACGCCGCGTATTCCGTCGTCGAAAACAAGAACATTCGCGCCGTCGCCCAAAACGGTAATTGGTATGTCGTTTTCTTTACAGGCTTTCCACACATTTATCAGTTCATCGGCGGTTTTCGGAAAAGCCATAAAGTCCGCAGGGCCGCCTATTCTAAAGGATGTGTACTTTCTCATGGGTTCATTTGTTAAAACGGTTTCGCACAGGGAATTAATAATGGTCATGAATTTTTAAACCTCCGGTTGCTCTGTTCATGACGCGCTCAGTTAGAACCTCTGCGGCATTGTAGCCCATTTTTTTCTGGCGATGGTTGATGGCGGCAGATTCGCAAAGAATGGAAATGGAACGCCCCGGCCGTATTGGGATGGTGTGGCTGTTTACATTGTTGCCCAAGATATCCGTGAACTCTTCGGGTGCGCCAATGCGGTCGTAAACTCTGCCTTTTTCCCAAGTTTCAAGGCTTATAATCAACTCGATTGCCTGCGTAGGTTTTATGGATTGAACGCCGAACATTTGCATAACATCAATAATTCCTATGCCGCGAAGTTCCAAGAAATACCTGATATTTGCGGGACAAGAGCCAATTAATGTTTCGGCGGAAACGCGCCGAACTTCAACGGCATCATCCGCGATAAAACGATGCCCGCGTTTGATAAGTTCCAGCGCGGTTTCGCTTTTGCCAATGCCGCTTTCGCCTATGATAAGCGTGCCAACGCCGTAAACGTCCAGCAAGCAACCGTGCATTGTAATGCGCGGCGCAAGTTGCACTTTCATCCAGCGGATAATTTCGCTGATTAAATCTGTAGTTGTGGAGTCCGTTGCCAAAATGGGAACGTCAAATTCCTTTGCAAATTCCAGCATTTCAGGGAAAATTTGAAGCCCTCGGCAAATGATAACGGCGGGGATTCTGTGTTCAAAAATGCGCCGCAAATTTTCTTGCCGTTTTTCAGCGGGAAGACCCGTTAAAAAAGTATGCTCTACCATGCCGATAATTTGCAAACGCGCCGCGTCAAAATAATCAAAGAACCCCGCAAGCTGAAGCGCGGGACGATTGATGTTGGCACGGGTTAGCAATTTAGATTCTATATCAACGGCGGGCGTTAAAAGTTCCAGCTTGAACTCTGCAATAACGGTGGAAAGCGGTACGGTGTATCCTCCCCCCGGCGTGTTAAACGCGCCGCCTGCCTGAAGCGGGTTCACAGGGGAACAATCCCTTTTACGTTGTGCTGGTCGTCAAAAGCGATTTTAAAAATCTTGTTTTTGTACTCCAGCCGTGCGGGGTAGCTTCCCTCAAGTTGCATATCCATCATATTTAGAACATCGGCCTCGAAACCAAGTAAAACACGCTCTACTTCCGCAAAGGTCATGTTTTGTTGCGGCCTTACCGTTACAATTTCCTCCATCTCCGTAACGTCCAGCGATACGATAACATTGCAATAATCGCCGGAACCGTCTGCCTGATAGACGTATTCCTGTTCCAAGATAGATTTTTTTACTGCTGCTGACATTTGGCATTCTCCTCGTTGAAAAATTTTATAACCGCTTGGGCTGCTTTTATATTCATTGCCGGTGCGTTTGCAAGTGTTTCGATGCTTGCGGTGCGGATTGCTTCAATGTTTTTGAAGTGCTTGAGAAGTTCCTTGCGCCGTGTCGCGCCTATGCCGGGGATTTCGTCCAAGATGGATTTTACTTGGCTGTTGGCGCGTAATTTTTTGTGATACTCCAGCGCGAAACGGTGAACCTCGTCTTGTATGCGTGTTACCAGCTTGAAGCCCTCGCCGTGGCGCGGAATGTTTATCTCCTCGTTGTTGTAAAGAAGCCCGCGGGTGCGGTGGCGGTCGTCCTTTACCATGCCGCATACGGGAATGGAAATGCCTTGCTCTTGCAGGGCTTTTTCCGCCGCGCTTATTTGCCCTTTCCCGCCGTCCACGAAAATGATATCAGGTAACTTCGAGAAAGATTCGCTGTTCTCATTGTACCGCTTAAACCGCCGCGACAGCACTTCTTCCATGCCCGCGTAATCATCAGGGCCGATTACCGCACGAAGGCGGAATTTCCTGTAATCGCTGTTTTTTGCCTTGCCGTTTTCAAAAACTATCATAGAACCTACGGACTCGTATCCTTGTATATTGGAAATATCGTATGCTTCAATTCTTGCCAATACGAAGATATTTAACGCAGTGGAAAGGTCTTTCAGTGCGTTTTCGTTGCGCTCGTTTTCCTTTTTAATTTGCGAACCGAATTGCTGAATTGTAAGTTCCGCATTGGTTTGCGCCAGTTTTACCATTTGATGTTTCGCGCCTTTTTGCGGCACAAGAATTGCTACCAACCGTCCTGCAAGCCCGCTTAACCACGCGGAAATCGACTCCGCTTCCGCAGGTGCGGAAACAACAGTAATCTCCTTTGGGATAAACGCCGCCTCGCTGTAAAATTGCTTTATGAAAGCCGATAAAATTTCGGCATTGTTTTCGTCTTCACGCGCCGCCATAATGTAATGCTCGCGCCCTGAAAGTTTGCCCCCACGCACGAAAAACACTTGCATCAACGCTTCTTCGTTTTCCCGTGCTATGGCTATTACGTCGCGGTCTTCGTCGCCTGTTTCTACTTTTTGCTTTTCCGTGAGAAGTTTAAGCGCGTTGATTGTATCGCGTAGTTCTGCGGCGCGTTCAAACTCCATTGCTTCGGCGGCTTCCGTCATTTCTTTTGTGATTCGCTGTAAAACATTTGTGTCCTTGCCTTGGATAAAAAGTTCGGCTTCGCCCACGAACTTGTTGTAGGTTTCCTCATCTAAGAGGCGGTTGCAAGGGGCTTTGCACTGCCCGATATGATTGTTCAAACACGGGCGGCTTTTTTCAAAATCGCGGGGAAATATTTTGGAACATCGTCGCAACGGCCATAGCCTGTGAATCAAGTCAATCAGCTCGCGCACATGGCTTTTGGACACAAACGGCCCGAAGTATTTTGCCTTGTCTTTGCCGCGTCTGTGTGAAAAAAGGATACGCGGCAAACGCTCCCGCGTGATTTTAATATATGGATATGCTTTGTCGTCTTTTAAACGGATATTGTACTTTGGGCGGTGCAATTTGATTAGATTGTTTTCCAGAATATACGCTTCGTTTTCCGTGTCCGTGACTACATACTCAAAGCGGTGGATGTTTTTTGCCAGTTGTACGGTTTTTAAATTGCTTTGAGATTTTTGGAAATAACTTCGCACACGGTTTTGAAGGTTTACCGCTTTGCCCACGTAAATTATGGCGTCGTTTTCGTCCTTCATGATATAAACCCCGGGGCGGGGCGGCAGATTTTTAAGCTCGTCCGCGAATCGCATGGGTTAGAAACCGGGCAACTGCAACCACCACGGGATTTCCTCCGTGGGTGGGGGTAGGGGAGTTGGCAAGCCCGCAGGTGGTGCAACATCAGCGGGGGGAAGTGTCGGTAGCGGTACGTTTTCAACAGGTGGAGCGGGAGGTGCGGGTGTTTCAAAAAATTGCGGCGGAAGCGTTGGGAATGGTGCGGGGGTTGCCGCTACGGGCGGGGTTGGTACGGGGGTGGGGAAGGGCACTTCAGGAATAGGCTCTACGGGTTGGGGGGGCTGGTTTGCAAACGGGTCGTTGATAACGGGCATAAGCACAAGGGTGCGCTCGATATTGGTTGTTTCTGTGCCCGTGACGGGTACGCTTATGGTAGAGCTTTCATGCCCGGGCGAACGCGCAACAACAGAGTGCATACCCGGCGGCACGTTATACCTAAGCGGAGACGACCCCGCAAACACATTGTTAATATAGATAATCGCGCCCGACGGTGATGTGTTAATAATTAGAGTGCTTTCCTGCGGGCGTTCTTCTTCGATTGCTTCCAGTTCAAACACAGCGGTTGCAAGGGTTGTGGTAACAACAAATTCTTGCTGTTGCGGGTGATAGCCTTCCATCTCTACGCGAATAAGCACCTCGCCGAATTCCACCGTGGCGGGTTCTGAGCCAACGTGTTGCGTTCCGTTGATAAAGATTTGCGCATTCTCGGGCGTTACGGAGAAAAATAATTGTGACGTGAGAAGGTCAATGTCCGTTAGGTTAATCCGCGCCGTTTGCCCTTGGATTACGCGGATATTTTGGAAAGTTGTTTCGATATTATCGCCGTCAATCATCACGCGGTGCATTCCTTCGGGCAAAGTGATATCGTCGGGCATATTTTCGTCGAACCTTATATATTGGTCAGAGCCGACCATTGCAAAACCGTTGACAATTCTGTCTGTATTATGGAACTGCAAAAAGCCGTGTGCCGTTTCAACACGAACAAGCCACACTGTATCGCCGTAGCCCACCAAAGTAACGAAGTCATACGGGCGTATTTGCCCTATGGAAAAATCTTCGCCATTGTGTAAAACCAGCGTCTGGCTGTTGAAATTCCAAACGTCATTGTTAAGCACAATCACGAGTTCGTCCATGTTGACGTTTACATTCGGGCGGTTTACGCGCTCCCAGCGGCGTTGGTTTTCGTTTATTGTCGCGATATCAAGATTGCGCGAGTCGTAGCGGATATCTATGATATCGCCTACGCGCAGTTCGTCAAAAATCATTATTCTGCCGTTGCGGCCTGTGATTATCGTGTTGGAAGGTACGGTGTATTCTTGACTGCGGCGGGAGTTAATATCCAAGAGTTCCAGCGTGTCCGTGCCTTCGTAAAAATTTATGCTTGTGATTAGCGCGGTTTGAGAACGTAAATCTGCACGGTGTATGGGTACACCCGCAGGGTCTGTGCTTGATACGGTCGGCGGTGTGCCGCTTACTATCGGCAGGGAAGAAAATCTTTGCCCTATCCCCGGCAACACAACAACAAGAACCACCAAACAAACGCTGACGGCAAGCAAGAGGAATGCTATATAAAACATTGCAAATTTCGATTTATTGGGGTGACGCCCTGTGTTAGACGGTGGGCGGCGATTTCCTCCGCCCGAGCCTCCGCCGTAGCCGTTTGCGGCACGGTTTGCCCGTCTTACTGCGGGGCTGTTTTGCGCGTTGCGCTGTCTGCTTCCGTGCGGCGCAGTTGTGACGCTTAGTGCGGCAATGCGCGGATCGGGAGAGGTTACTCCCGGTTTGCGCGTTATTCCGCTTTGCTGGTCTTCCGCCACGCGCTGTATTGTTTCCCGCCGAGACTGCGAACGGTGTCGGCTTGATGTCTCTCTTTCAAGCGGTTCTTCGTCGTAATCGTCGTACCGTGATTCGGAACGGCTAGAGGTAAGAGGTGCTGCATCTTCGCGGGTTAGGCTAAAATCGTCATCATCGTAGCTGTCGTATTTGAAATTGTCGTAGTCATCGTCGTAACTGTTGTAGTCGTCGTAATCTCCGCCTGTCAGCGGTCTTTCATCGTGTGAATCGTCGCCAAATCTGTTGTTGGACACACATAGCACTCCTTTCCTTTCATTCCCATACCGTACTAATATACTTTGACATGGAAAAAAACGCAAGGGTTCCTTGGAACAATTCTTAGGTTTGCTTGACGTTGTGTGGCGGTTTGTGTATATTTTTCATATAAACAAAGTAAGGGGACGTGAAATATGGTTAAGATTGCTATTTTGGGTTACGGCGTTGTGGGTTCTGGAGTGGCAGAAGTTTTGCAAATGAATCAGGCGCAAATTGCCAAACGTGCGGGGGAGAATATCGAAGTCAAATATGTAATGGACTTGCGGGATTTATCAGGAGACCCTGCGGAAAAACTGCTTGTAAAAGATTTTACAATTATCGAAAACGACCCGGAAGTTACAATTGTGGTTGAATCCATCGGCGGCGAAACGATTGCCTATGACTTTGCGAAACGCGCATTGTTAAGCGGAAAATCCGTTTGCACACCAAACAAGGCATTGATGGCAAAATACGGTGCGGAACTTCTCGCGCTTGCGGCGGAAAAAGGCGTTGCCCTTCTTTTTGAAGCAAGTGTTGGCGGCGGTATTCCGCTTATCCGCCCGTTTAACGACGCTTTGCTCACAGACGAAATTGAAACCGTTTCGGGCATTTTAAACGGAACGTCCAATTATATCTTAACGGAAATGTCCGAGAATGGGACAAGCTACGCGCAAGCGTTAAAAAATGCGCAAGAACTGGGCTACGCAGAGCAAGACCCAACCGCAGACGTAGGCGGCTTTGATGCTTGCCGCAAACTTTCCATTTTGCTTTCGCTGGCAACGGGCAAGCAAGTTGATTACGAAGAAATTTTAACAGAGGGCATAGATAAAATAAGCACGGAAGATTTTATTTTCGCAAGCGAGTTAGGTTTTACATTAAAGCAAATTGTAAACGGACGTATTTGCAAAAACGGCGTGGAGGCTATTACCGCGCCTTTTCTTGTGCCGTTGGGGCATCCGATGTCCACGGTAAATGAGGCATACAACGCCGCATGGGTTAAGTGCAAGGCGGCAGATAACGTAATGCTTTATGGCAGCGGTGCGGGGAAATACCCCACGGCAAGCGCGGTGATAAGCAATATCGTGGACGCGGTGGGCGCGAAATACACTTCCTTTGTGTGGTCTGCGGAGAAGATGCCTGTTCTGCCTTCGGACGCATATGTGAAAAGCAAAGTAATCCGCGTTTCCTGCGACAACCCATCAGAATTGCTAAAATCCGTAAAGGCCGAAAAATCAATCACTCTTGAAAAATATCCTAACTTTGCCGCATGGCTTACCGCACCCCAAACAGAAACCGAAACCGCCGCCGTTATCGCGGAAGTAAAAAAACTTCCCGGCTTTAAATCCGTAGAGCAAGTTTTGCGCGTTTTTTCTGAATAAATTAATGTGCAGGGTAATATAAAATCAAGGAAGATGGGGAGATGTTTAAAATGTTCAAAAGCTTGAAAACAAAAATTATTGTGCCGACCCTTTCAATTTTGGCGGCGTTGGTTGTTGTGATTGTTGCGTATTCGTCCGTTACAACGGCAAACTTGGTTGAGCGGGTATACAACGACAGGTTGGACGCCGCATCGCAGTCTGTACGGGCATATTTGGATTCGATTGAGCGGCAGGTATTCATTTCTGTTTCGGCAGTGGCAACTTCTGCGTACCTTATCGACTATATAATTGACAACGACATCCAAGGCATAACCGCGTATTTGCAATCCATGCGGACATTTTTGGAAGTGGACGCGATTATGATTGCGGACGCAGACGGACGCACCCTTGGCAACACAATGTCTCCCGGTACACAGGGCGCGTTTATAGGCGACTTGCCCAACATGGCTATAGCATTAAGCGGGCAACACAGTGCTTTTTTTGCCGCATATGATGACGGTGTGCCTTTGATATTAACGGCAACAGCACCAATTTACTACGCAGGCGAGTATTTGGGCGGCGTTGTTGTAAACATTGACGTTGGCGTGGATTCGTTTTTGGACAGAGCAAAAGATATCTTTGATGTGGATGCAACTGTTTTTGCAGGCAACATTTCTGTAGCGTCTACCCTTATACACCCGGACACGGGTAATCGTGCCGTTGGCACACCCGTTGCCCCGCACATTGCAGAAATAGTTTTGCAACGCGGCGAGCCGTTTACAACAGACCTTAACATTTTTGGAATGTTGCCGTACAGGGCGCATTACTTCCCGTTGCGTGGCTCCGCTAACGAAGTGGTTGGTATGTTTTTCATCGGTATTTCAAAAGTAGAAGCGTCTACGATTACAAACTCTATGATTTTGGCTATGGCCTTACTTGGTATCGTAGGGGTTTTGGTGGTTGGTCTTGCAATATATATGCTGGTTTCCGTATCGTTGAAGCCGCTTATTGTTCTTCAAAAAACGGTTAAAGATGTTGCAAACGGAAATGTTAATGTGAATATGAACACCGCCAAAATTACACAGGACGAAATTGGTGCAACAACAAAGGATATTTATGCGTTGGTGGAAGTAATCAAGCACATGGTTTCAGATATTGAAACATTTGCCCACGAAGCAAATACCAACGGCGATATCGAATACAGGGTTAATGCTTCTGCGTACAAGGGCGCGTACAACAGCATGATGACGTCGCTTAACGGCTTTACCGACGGCTTTGTTGACGACGTTATAGGCTTGCTTGGGATTTTGGGCAACATAAACCGCGGTAATTTTGATGTGGAAATGCGCAAACTGCCCGGCAAAAAAATTGTGATGAACCAAACGGTAGACGCGCTTATCGGCAACCTTAACGGCGTTTCCGCAGAGATTAGCGCGATAATAAACGCCGTGGCAGAAAAAGGCGACCTTAGCTACCAAATTGATACATCGCAGTTTGAAGGCAACTGGAGGGAAATAACAGATGGGCTTAACGGAATATGCAGTGCCGTTGCGCCGCCCATTAAGCTGATTGATTTAGCAATGTTAGAAATGGGCAATGGCAATTTTAATTTGGAGGATATAGACCGCAAGATAAGAGATGCAGGGTTTGACTCAAACTCGGCCAATTATAAAGGCGTGTTCCGTGAAATTTTATCCAATTTTGACGACATCCTTACCTCTGTTTCCGGCTATATTGATGAAATAAATAAGATTCTTTCAGAAATGGCTGAAGGTGATTTGCGCAACACTATCACCCGTGAATATGTAGGTTCGTTTGATTTAATCAAGCGTTCCGTAAACAACATTGGCGGAACTTTGAACAAAACCATGGCAGAAATCAATTCCGCTTCTGCGCAGGTGCTTTCGGGCGCGAAACAGATTTCTTCCAGTTCTATGGATTTGGCAAACGGTGCGCAATCGCAAGCCAGTTCTGTGGAAGAACTTAACGCATCCATTGACATCATAGCCCAGCAAACCAAACAAAACGCGGAAAATTCTTCCACGGCAAACAGTCTCTCTACTCGCTCCACAGAGAACGCAAAAGAGGGCAACGAGTCCATGAAACATATGCTTACCGCCATGGAGCAAATCAAGGACGCATCACAAAATATTTCCAAAATAAACAAATCCATTCAGGATATCGCGTTCCAAACCAATTTGCTCGCGCTTAACGCCGCGGTTGAAGCCGCACGTGCAGGCGAACACGGCAAGGGCTTTGCCGTTGTAGCCGAAGAAGTGCGCAGCCTTGCCGCCCGAAGCCAATCCGCCGCTACCGAAACCACAGGGCTGATTCAAGAATCCATCATGCGTGTGGATTCCGGCTCCGAAATTGCGGTATCAACCTCAAGTTCCTTGGATACAATCGTCTCCGGTGCAGACGAAATTTCCGAAATCATCAACAAAATTACCATCGCGTCACAAGAACAGTCCGACGCAATTTTACAAATAAGCAGCGGCATTTCGCAAATCTCAACCGTTGTACAGTCCAACTCTGCCGTTTCCGAAGAAACCGCCGCCGCCGCCCAAGAACTAAATTCCCAAGCCGAATTGCTACAGCAATTGGTTTCCTACTTTAAACTCTAAACCGCCGCTAACGGCGCGTAAAAAAACGGCAGTCCTGCGGGTTTGACCCGCACGACTGCCGTTTTTTCTATATTACTCTATGTTATCAATGGCGTGTATAGATTGCTCTTTTTGGTTAAACAGCAACTTACGTTTATTGGGAATTAGGTCGAATTTACAAACTCCGTTTTCATAATCAAAGTGCCAGTTGAAAAACTGCATGGAATCCGTACCCAGCAAAAATTTGAAAGGCATACTAAGGCTGGTGATAACAGGCCAGTTATAACCCACCCACTCGCCTATATGAATTTCAGGCAATATGACTTCGTAGCAGTCATCAAGGTGCAACCCCGAAGCTACAGTTGGACGAGCATCACCATCCAATCGCTTACCTGATTTTATCCAGTTTTCGTCATAGCCAAGTTCCAAAAGCCAGTCTTTGTTGATTGTGGTGCAATTTGCGCCTGTGTCTATCTTATAATCGCGAGATAGCATAGAGGGCGTGTCTTTCTGTTTTGCATAAAGAGGGGTTACAACAAAACCCAGCACATTAAACTTGATTTCAGCCACTGACAACGACACCTCCAAGGCAATTGCGCATAAGGTCAATCCCTTCAAGCACGCCGCAATATGGCTGATTAAGACTTATAATCAAGCGATATAACTCTCTTTCGTTATCACCCACATAAAGTACAGTGCCGACATCATCAGATAATTTCATGCTATCCATTTGCATCACAATAAAGCTGTTTGGATAGTGTTCCGAAGCCTCGTTTCTTGACATACGTAAAGTCGGTTCAATTTTTTTGTACACGAAGACACCTCCTGTTTACAATCCACCATCGTCAACCCCAGTATACCACGTTAAGGCAAATTTCAAAATACAGCCCGTGCTTTTGTGGTATTATTGATGCGGGAAAAGGGGGCGATACGTTATGAAAAAACTGTTCTGCGTTTTTATGCTTGTTATAATTTTGCTTATGCCGCTTGCCGTCCGCGCAACGGTCGGGCCGCTGGTGCAGGAGGCGGTCGTTTTTCTTGATGACGAAATTTTTACCATATGGGGCGTTGGGGATGACGTTGCCGTTTCCTTCGTGCGTCTGCGGGACTTGGCGTATATTTTGAACGGAACGCCCGCGCAGTTTAACTTTGCGGAATCGCATGAAGAGAACATCAGTTATCGGATTTTCCGCGGCGAACCATACATTCCGCAGGGCAACGAACTTCTGCCGATTGAATATTATCACGAAGAAGGCGGGCCGCGTTGGTTTGCGGCGGGCGGTATGTATAACGTAAAGATTGGCGTGGACGGTGGAAATTCGCCCGAAACGGTGATTTTGTTTAATGTGTACGGCGATGGTTACGACTATTTTTTTCCCCTTGGGCGAATGGGTACGCTGTTGGGATATTCCCTTGAATGGAGCAGGGTTGGATATTGGATGCACAGTCTGTATGATTTTTATGTAGAGGGTGCGACATATGTAATTTCTACGGTGGGGCGCGAACCTGCCGTTCTTCCTGTGCAAACGGCGGAATTTTTGCAGCTGATGGAACGCCTTGCGGGGCATTGGGTGGACGATACGCATTTTTACGGCGAAGTAATTGACGAAAGCGTTGTTTTTCCGCGTGAACTTTTTATATTTTTGGAGGGTTACGGCGTTACCTTTGAGAGTTGGGATTCTGTTGCGCCGATACACCGCGCCGCAGTGACTCCATGGTGGGCGCGGTATCGTGTAGCAAAGCGGAGTCTTGGTGACGGGTTGCTCGAATTGATGCTTGCGGACACGGCAGAAAGCCCGTGGCATTTCACCCCCGATGACGCGGACGAATTTCCGAACCTGCCGTACTTGACGGAACGCCGCATTATTTTAGACCCCGCGCAAGAAGAGATAGCCGAAATATTTTTCTTCGATAGCGGCGAAAAAATCCGTATGGTGCGGGCGTATCATTCCCGCGACCTTGCGCCGCGCTATACTCTTGAAATGAACACGGACGGACATATCGTAATCCGATATGTGCTTGGGCAAGGGGCGTTGCGGTGGGGGCGAACCTTGATGATTTCCCGCGCAGTGCGGCGGGATTATCTTGGCGAATTGCTCCTTTATCAAGAAGATTTTTACCCCGATGACCGAGCTGTTTTTGAATTTACCGACACAACCGCGCAACGCGGGCATACGTATTATTACTTGGTTAGGCGGTCTTGGGTGTCGGAATGGGTACGAGAGTTGCCCGAGCCCGATTTTATAATCCGCGCAGATGTTGACGCGCTTTACGCGGAGTTTATTTCCGTCCAAGAATTGCTCGCAATTGAAGCCGAAACACAAACGCGAAACCGCTTGTTTATAGCTGTGTTCGCTATAGTTGTGATGTCTTTTCTAATTATCGGATTAAAAAATTGGGGTGCCGTATGCTAAAAAAATTTGTAAGTTTGCCAATATTTTTGGCGGTTGCTGTGGTGCTGTGTGCGGTAATTCACCGTTTGGATTTTGTTTTTGTGTCGCAGATTTCAAACGAATTTAAATTTGTTTTCCAAGACGCGGGCGTTCAGGCGCGGGTGGAGCAAATTTTGCAGAAAAACGCGGAGGAATTTTCCCCCGAGGATTTTGCAGTGTTGGCAGACTTGCATTCTTTTACTCTGGCGTTGTTCCGCTCTGACGAACCTGTTAAAACCCTTTGCGATTTGCCTGTGTTGTTTCCTTCCCTGCGTCACATTCGCATAACTGCCCCCGGTATAGCGGGTCACGGAATAACAGACTTTGAAATTCTGGGGCAAATGCCCAACTTGCGAGCGGTGGAAATTGACGCAACTTATTTTACGTCCTTTGATTTTGCCGCGGGGTTGCCGTATGTATCGTTGCAATTGCGGTTGGAAAATGATGAGGACATAAGCAACCTTGCGGCGGCTTCCGTTTTGGGGCGGGAGTTTATCGAAGGGGAAATGACGGGGCGTGTTCGTGAGTATGTGCGTGTTGTTTACGGCGGGCGCGTGTATGAGTTATTCGTAAGCGATTATATCGCCGAAAGCGGGGGCGGTTATTGGCATGACGGGCTTGAAGCAAAAATTTTTGTTTCCGAAAAACGGGGCGGCGAACTTTCCCCGCTTCACATTTTTGATGTTCAACGCATGGGAAGTGCCGTAGGCGGGCTAATTATCGCAGACGTAAATTTTGACGGGCGGCGGGATATTTTGGTGAAGCAAGGACATTTTGGCGCGCAGGGTCTTGTGATGTTCTCCGCGTTTATTTACGATAACGGCGAATATGAAGCGAACGGCAGTTTTTCGCAAATATCAAACCCCTCAATTGATGTGGAAAACCAACGGATTTTAAGTGTGTGGCGCAATTGGGCGGCATCGCACAGTTGGGCAAAATACGCATACGAAAACGGCCAATTTGTAATGACCGATATTCTCACAACCTCCCCCGAGGAGTGGGGCGAACGCGGCGAAGATGAACTAAACGCACCAATATTTTGTTGGCGGTATGAAGTAACGCAAATTCGTGACGGCAATAGAGAAACAACGGCGTATTTATCAAGCAACTTTACCGATGACGAGTTTGCCGAAATGTTTTTCCACGAGAGCAGTTTTTGGGGGCTTGCATCCGACAGATGGCGCACACTGTTCAATCAAGGCTCACTAATTGATTGGAGCATTTACGGCGGCGGATTAGACGCGCAAATTACGGAAATCCTGAGGGGCGAATGATGAACATAAAACAACGGGAGCAATTTAATTTGGTGATATGCATTTTGTTTGCCGTACTGTTCGTGCTTTTCGGCGGGCTTGGTTTGCTGTTGTTTTCAAGTGACGTTGGGATGTTTGAAAATTTGCCGCCTATTGTTGGGGCGGTGCTTGCCGTGTTCTTGTACGGGCTTTGGGCGGCGTGGAGTTTTACGGGGCTGGTTGGCGGTGTGTGGCTTGGTTGCAGATTTTTAAGCCAACGGGGCACGTTGTGGATTATTTTGGCGTGTGTTTTTTTTATGTTTACCATGCAAATTTTTTGGCTTGTTGGGTTTTTTGTGACAATTCCGTTTGTGATTTATAATTTTGTGAAAATCAAGCGCAGGGACGACGGCGCGGAAGCGGAAACAACACGCAAAAACACAAAGTTCTTCCGCGCAGTGTGTTTGGCGGCGGCGGGTGCGTTGTTCGCGGTTGCCGTGTTTTTGATAACCTATGCGGTAAACTTTCAGATTGCCGCAGGGCGTTTCTTCCCCACATTCGAGGACGCACTGGCAGAAGCACGTTACAACATAGGTGAACTTGGAGAAATTATTTTCACGGATGAACACGCGAACAGCGTAACGCTCTTGTCTGTGAATGACGGTTTTTTTCGGGCGACGCACTTCCAAACGGAAAAACGCGATGGCGAAAGATACTACCGCTTTTTTGGGGAAGGGGGATGGATTCCCCTGCAAAACCATTCAAGCGCGCAGTTTTTTCTTTATTCACAACTAAATGAGGACGGTTTTCATGGACGATTTAACCGCAATTTCCGTGAAGATTTTGGTCGGCGGCCTTTTTTCGGCACGTACCGTCACGAAGTTATCCGCAATTTGTCCATCAACGGCATTGCGGTGGAATATGTATTCGAGTTTACAAACCAACGCGGAGAGCGGTATTTTGCGTGGTATTTCCCGGACTTGCCGCCCTTTGACGGTGTGCAGGAGGAAATTCAAATCCGTTTTGATTAGCCATAGTTGGGAGCGTGGTAATTGTGTCTAAGAAAAAAATTTTACACAAAATATTTTTGCTTGTTGGTGCGGCGGTTATTTTTCATGCGGTGTGGCTGATGGTTTCCGATGATTTTGGTATGTGGGGGCAGGACACATGGCGTAGAGGTCGCATCGTTCCGCCGCACACAATAGCGACGCGGATTTATTTGAACGGTGAAGAATATGTTTCGCCCATTGCAAAGTTACAAATTCATTGGGACGATGGTGTCATAAAATACGGCAGTAAAACCGAGGACAACACGCTGGTTCTTTATGAGGTGGAAGACGGCGAAAAAACACGGCTTGCGGTTTTCCCAACCCTTAATGTAGAACGGGGCTACCCCGAAACCGAGTGGAGTATGCCGCCGCACATATTCGATTTTGACGTGGTTGGCGATTGGATTATTGTAAGCGTGGGCAAAATTCAGGGAAGCGGGCGGTTCTTCGCCGGCGATATTTTTCGCGTAAAACGTGACGGAAGTGTGCGCGAGTCTTTTCGGACGGGGTCGTTTGAGGAACGGTTTTTTATTATAGACGGCTGGGTTTACAATTTTATTTGGACACCGCAAGAAGTTTGCGGCTGGTATCGTTTCAGCCCGTGCGGCACGTATAGGGAATACATGGGCGATACCGTCCGTCACATTATCACTTTCGCGGAAGACGGATTTATTTACGGGCGGCATATGGCAAGCGGCGAAGATAATCTTGCCCGCTGGTTGCCTGAAAGTCACGAACCCATCACGCTTTTTTATGCGGAAAACGCTCCCGTGTTTGAAGAATATTCCACAAGCATAAGATACGGAAACATCACCGTAATCGAAAATTATGTATATTTCAGCGTAGCCGTTTACAAATGGGATATTATAGGTTGGAACGATGTTTGGATTCGGCTGTATGCCGCCGATTATCGAGTGGACAAAGACGGCGGAAATCGTACATTGCTTTCAGAAGAATTTTTTACCGCTGATATTTCTTCACCACAGCCATAATTTTTTTAGCCCGCACAAGGGAAAACGAAATATTTATCACGATGTCGGGGGCTTCCGGTGCAAGGGTTTTTGCATTTCTGTACTGTATTGCCGCAGAGCGGAACGGTCCTTCAATATCGTTTTTGTTTCGCACAAACACGCCCATTTGTTTTGATTGCGAGTACATACCTACATTCTGTAATACTACGTCAACCCGTGATATGTTGTACCACGGAACAAAGACATTTCCGCGCAAGGTGGGAACGGTTATTCCTTCAACGGATACGATAACCAGCGGCTTCCACGCCAAAAACGCAGTGAATAAAATCCCGCCAAACACGAACAAAACAGCAAACCCCATGCCGCTGTTTTCAAGCAAGCCGAAAAAACCGAGTGCTGTAATTACAACGGAAATAATAATTGCAAACGGCGAACGCCGTATTACTGTTTGTCTTTTTTTCATCTGCCGTTCCCTCTAAATCGGACATTATCGCAAAATTGTGGTATCTTTATCGAAACAATTATAACATGGAGGGATAATTTATGCGGAGAAAATTTGTACTTGCATTAATTTTTATGGGGATGATTTTCCTTACGGGGTGCGAAGGTGAAACAATCGGGGATGAAATACCCCCGCAAGAAATTGTCGCGTCAACAGATGAAATAAACGATTTCGGGCGGCAGGTTGCGGCGGAATTTTTAGGCGATTTTTGGAGTTTGTTCGGCTTTAATTTGAACCGGTTTGACACGGAAACGGAAGAGTTTTTTACAAAGGATATCGCTACTTGGGAATGGGTAGAATGTGATGGTTCGCAATTGCTTTACTGGGGCGGCGAGTATGTTCAGCGGGAAGGCTTGAGCTTTGTGGAATATTGCGGCAGAATCTTCAACGCATACGGCGAAATAACAGATGTTCCGTTTATCCGCAACCACGATAATCCGTGGTTTCCGAACGTGGCAAACAGGTTTGTGCTGTACGATTTAAACGGTAGCGGAATCCCCGATATCTTCATCACATTTTTGCCGATTTACCCAATATGGGAAGCGTGTTTGCAGGGGATTATCGGCGAGACAATTATGTATCGTTTTGTGGACGGAGAGTATCGCGAAATGGGTGGCTTTCCGCATTCATTTTTCGGCATATTTATGAATGACGACGGAGAAACTATTTTTCACGTAAGCGATGATATGGACGGCATTTACGGGTACTATATTTTGCACTTTATCGACGGCGCGATTGAGGTGGAAAATATCTTCACCCCCGACAACGACGATATGCTTGATTGGTGGGCGCATCACGGTTACGAAGAGTTTTTTGCAAACCCAAACCCCACCATGTTTTACACTGGAATGCCGCTTACCCGTGTTCCCTCGCTTGTAGATTTGTGGCACGAAATACGTGATGGTTTTTGGTACGCGCATAATGATGAGGAAGAAAGATGACCTATCCCCAAAAAACCACGCTGATGGCACTGATTGTAATGCCTGCCATTGTTGGAATTGGCGGCGTTGTCGGAATTTTTAGCATGGGTATCGGGATTTTGGTTTCCTTTGCTGTTGCGGCATTTGTTTGGGCGCGGTACATCAAGCGGCAAGCAAAACGAGATACTTTGCCGCAAAATATGGCGCAGGTTCTTCTGCCTGTTTTTATTTCGTATGGGTACTATATGTTGGTGTGGGTTGTGCTTTTTGGGTTTGCGGGCTACAGTTACGATGTCATGACCAATCAGCTTTTTGGCGTGCTGTTGGTGATGACCCTGCCGTATTTTGGCGCAAGTGTTGTTTTTGCGTTTTTTGGATTTTGGTGGATGTTTCCCATTATGTACAGCATCACGATGCTTGTGATGTTAGTGCCTTCATTGGTAATTTGCAGAGGAATGAAACCGATTTTAAGCAAGCGGGTGCTGATGTTTGGCGGCGTTGCGGTTGTTATTGTGGGGGTTGCGGCGTTTCAATTTTATGCGCGGGGGTTGCGGTTTGTTGGGCGGCAGGGCAGTGATGTTCAGGTTGTGCAAGAATCGATAAATTTGCGGCGATACGCGCCCTTTGCAGAGGGCAATTATTTGGTGGAAATGCCTTGGGAACCTACGATTATTTTCACGGAGAACTTCCCTCGCCTTGACGGCGCAACCGCCGCGTATCCCGTTTTTGCCGCCGTTGCGCAAGCCCTGTTTGCGGGTTTGGACGAGCGAACCGTAAGACAGTATGTATCTGTTTCGCAAACCGATGCCGCATACAGGCGGCTAATAAACGGCGAGATAGACATTTTTTTTGGCGCACAGCCTTCTCCGCAACAGGTTGCGGCGGCGCGGGCAAGAGGGGTAGAGTTTTCCATGACCCCTATTGCGCGGGAGGCATTTGTATTTTTTGTACATCGCGACAATCCTGTGGACAGCCTTACCATTTCGCAAATTCAACGCATTTATCAGCGGCGACTGACAAATTGGCGGCGTGTGGGCGGCAGAAACGAACGCATTTTGCCCTTTCAGCGACCGCAAGATTCGGGCAGTCAAACCGTGATGGAGGCGGTTGTGATGGGCGGTTTGCCAATGGCGCAACCACTGCAGCATGAGTGGGTTGGCGGCATGGGCGAAGCCGTAGCAAGAGTTGCGGTGTATCGCAATTATTCATCTGCAATCGGATATTCTTTCCGTTATTTTGTAACGGGAATGCGCCCCCATGACGATATCAAAATCCTTGCGGTGGACGGCATCGCGCCCACACCCGAAAATATCCGAAACGGCACATATCCCTTCACCGTAAACGTCTACGCCGTAACAGCGGGAACAACCAACGAAAACGCCCACAAGCTAATCGACTGGCTTCTTTCACCGCAAGGTCAAAATTTTATAGAACTTTGCGGCGTGGTTTCCGTTGAACAGGCGTCTTACACCTTGGAATAAAATTTCCCTCGGGTGAAGTCGATTTTTAATGCCTTGCGGTACATATATGCTTTTATTATTTTGCGAACATCGTCCGCAGATTCTGTGGTAAAGATTAGCCGCCCGTGGGAGATTTTCGCCTTTTCCACCTCGCCCAGTTTGTCTGCCATAAAAATGGGGACGGAGTTGTACAGAATACCGTTGTGCATGAAAAAAACCGCGTTTGTTCTGTCGGATAATTCGCCGTTGCGGGGAGGGTTTTCCATTTGCATTAGCGGGAGTTTGCCGTAGATTATTGCTTCGGTGGGTATGCATTTTTCTATGTCGCGCATTTGCGCCAAATTTAATTCAGGATGAAGTGTGGCGCGTTGTACGCCCAATTTTTTTAACTCCGCAAGCGTTGCCGAGTTAAAGCAATGGACGGAAAAATCCGTTACGCAATCTGGTTCGATTTCCCCATACGAACGTGCGTAGCGGTTCACGACTTCAATTCCCAGTTCCGCGCACACCTGCGATTGCGCCGAATTTAAACAGGTTGCCACAAATTTAATCATTGCCGCGCCCCTTTCCGCGCCGTGGAGTAGGGGTTTTTTAGCGTTTGCGTAAACATTTCCGCGTGGTCGCCTGTGAAATATCCGCAGGTGTAGCCGCCTCGATTAAACACGCCAAGCATTTTTGCTTTTTGTTTTTCGGGAAGCGTCCCGCCGTCCAAAACGGCGCGGTACGCCCCAACCACAACGCGAACATAGTCCTCGCCCTTCATGCGCCCTTCGATTTTCAGGGACGCTACGCCCATTTCCGAAAGCTCGCCGATATGGTCAATCATGCATAAATCTTTTAGGCTTAACAAAGTGCCGTTTTTTTTGCCGCACTTGTACGTCAAGCGGCACGGCGCGGCGCATTTTCCGCGGTTCGCACTGCGTCCGCCGATAAAACTGCTCATCTGGCACTGCCCCGAATATGACGAACATAACGCACCATGTACGAAAACTTCAAGTTCAACGTCTGTGCTTTCCGCGATTGCTTTAATCTGCTCGCGAGAGAGTTCTCGCGCAAGCACGACCCGCGAAAATCCAAGCCGTTCCAGCGCGTTTACGTCCTTTGCGGTGCAAGCCGTCATTTGAGTGCTTGCGTGCAAAACCGCGTTCGGCAAACGTTCCCGAATGTTTGCGGCAAGCCCCAAATCTTGCACGATAAACGCCGACGCCCCCGCATTATGGGCTTGCTTTGCGATTTCAAGCGCGTTCGCCATTTCGCGGTCGGTGATTAGCGTGTTGATTGCAATGTACGTTTTCACATTAGAACGCGCCGCGTATTCAATCGCGCTTTCCAGTTCGCCGCCGTCAAAATTCCCCGCAAACGCCCTTGCAGAAAACTTCGCCGCACCAAAATAGACCGCGTTTGCACCTGCCTGCATCGCGGCCTTTAATGTTTTCATATTCCCGCAAGGGGCAAGAAGTTCCGTAATTTGGGGCTTTCGCACTTATTTTCCTCCGCTTTTTTCGCAATTTGAGCCGAAATAAATATATCGCTATTTGCGGCGGAAATCAAACAATCATTTTTCTGTAGATAACAGAACAATTCTGTGATACACTGTGGATTAGTAGAAATTGTCATATGAAACAGGGGGGATTGTTTATGAATATTCAAGGTCAAGCACTCGCGCTTACGTATGCATCTTTTATGCCCGCGCCCGCCGTGCAAGGTGCGCAAAATGCGCAGACACCGCTTGTCGCCGCCGCGCCGATAAACCCGAGCGGGGGGCAAATGGATATGTTGGAAGTTACGCAGGAAGCGCAGTCGATGTACAACAGGCATCTGGATGCGTTGAGTGGCGTGTGCAATACGTGCGCGACCCGTGCATATGTATGTAGCGACGGCGGAGTGTCGCGCCCTTCTGCCGGTAATGCGGCGGCATATGTTGTGGCGCACGAGCAAGCGCATTTGGCTGATGACAGGGCAGAAGCACAAGCCGAGGGCAACCGTATCGTTGCGCAAGATATTGCGATATTTTCCGACACTTGCCCCGAATGCGGCGTTATTTTCACTTCCGGCGGTGAGGCGCGCAGCCTGATTGCGTCGGAAGAAGTGGCAGGCGCAGACCACCCCGCGCTGGAAGTGATGTCCGGCGGATGCGGGGCAGACGGAAGTTGTTGCGGCTGTGGATGTTGCGGCTCTCTGGGCTGATAATTTAAAGGGGCTGTTGCAAGATTAAGACCGCGGGGTTTCACCCCGCACCCCACAAACTTTTGAAAAAGTTTGACCAAAACTTTATCTTAAAATCGTGCGTTGCACGATTTTGGGGTTTAAATTAAAGTTTTTGATTGAACTTTTTTCAAAAAGTTCATGGGGTTTGGGGCAACGCCCCAAGGTTTTAATGTTTTGCAACAGCCCTTTTTTACACCAAAAACCATTGCGAAAACCAGCGTAGGTATTCTTCAACGAAGTCCACGCGGATAGGTCGCCCCGCAAGCACGGGGTAGAACAAAACGAACAGCGCGAGAACGATTGCCGCATACGCAAAGTAAACAAAATCGCGTTTTACATATCGCTTGAAAAACAGTGCAATAAGAAGCACAACAAATGCCACGCTTGGGAAGTAGTGATAAATAAAAGTTAGGCGCGTGATGAAAACCCAAGGCAGAAAGTTTACGGAATATGCAACAAGAAGAAACACAGTGTCGTATTCAAAGCGGCTTTTTTTCGCCAAGCCGTAGATGGCAAAACCTGTTGCAACAATGCCGAACCACCAAACGGCGGGGTTGCCCATGGACGACATTCCTGCGCGAACAGTGTCTGAAACAACGGTTTGGTATTGCCAAAGCGGCGTGATAATAAGCGGCCAAGTCCACCACGGGGACGCAAAGGGGTGGGTCGCGCCAAGCACGTAAAGCGAGTGGTAGTTAAGCATCAAATTTTGATTATCCCAAATTGTTGCGAAGAAACCGCGTTCGGGCGTAGCCATGGAATACACAAACGGAATATACGACAGCACATAAATGACAATGGGTATCGCGACAAAAAGCCCAAAGCATGAGAAAAAAGTGATAACGCCTTGCCGCTTGTCGCGCAGATACAATTTATACAGCGCGGGGAAGAAAAGTATCGGCAGTCCAATCGCGCCGTATACGCCCTGCCATTTAGACGCGATTGCAAGCCCCATACACGCGCCGCAAATTGCAAGAAGGGTCAGGGATTTTCGCAAAGAATTTCGCTCAATTTCCGTGGTGTATCGGTACATACAGAAGTACATCGCAAGCACAAAAAATGTGACAAAGGAGTCAATTGTAGCAAGGCGCGTGTGGGAAAAAAGCATAAAGTCAAAGGCAAAAATAAACGTGGCGAACAGTGCGAGATTATTCGATTTTAACAACTTACGCGCAAACGCATATAGCAACGGCAACATGAAAATCCCAAACAGCGTACCGGGCAAACGCCACGCAAACGGGGTCATGCCAAACAGCCGAATACTTGCCGCCATAAAAACCTTGCCCAGCGGCGGGTGAGTGGTTTCGTAAACGGTTAGGCCGTGTACAAATTCGTAGCCCGTGCGCGGGTGGTAGATTTCATCGAAGTAGGTGCTGTTCATGAAATTTCGGCTTTCGGGCAGAAGATGGTACTCGTCGAAAAGTGCCGCCGCGCCGTTACAGCACCAACAAAGCGGGTCGCTCTTTATTATGGGCGGGCGTATAACTTCCCCGTCCGCGCCGCGAAACGCCATTTCCTGCAAGCGTAGCCCGTGCCGTGCATCAATTTCGATATACCGCGCATATGTGTGAATATCCGCAAAATGCCACGCAAAAACCGAACCGCCATTCGTGGAATATAACTCCGTCCAGTATTCGCCGTCAAAGGAAGCGCGAAGCGTAAACCCAACATCATGCCGTTGCCCAAGCAAGTATTGAAAGCGCGAAAAATGTTGCGGTTCAAGAAAATCAATGAGAACCGTTCCGTCGTTGCCGTCACCCGCAACCCACGTTGTCTGCGGCGATTGCATATCCCCCAAATTTACAAATGCAATAACGCTGTACACCGCTACCAGCAAAATGATATTTACGAAATCATAACGGCGCATAGGCGGTGCGGATTCTCTGGACGCGAATACTTGCCGTTTTTTTGAAGCGGAAACCTCGTCCGTATGTGATGCATCCTCGGCATTAAAATACCGCTCACGCAAACTTTTCACCAGCACAAAAATCAGCGCGCCCGCCAGAAAAACCATCAAAAACGAAACCGCTCGAAGCGAAGAATTATCAAGCAAAGCCCAGTCAAAACCTTCGTTAGCCCAGCGCAAAACTTCAAGGCAATTCAAAAAGAATACCGCCGAAAACGCCCAGTAAAAAATAAATTCCCGCCGCTGACGGTTTTCCAAATAGTACACAAGAAGAAACGCTAACGCGGGAAATAAATACCTCTCGTGCATTCGCACGGAAAACGCGAAAATTACAACAAACAGCGCGGCAACAATCAAGAAGAAATGCTTGCCGTTATGCCGTGTGTAGTCTATGTGAAGCGCGGCAAGCGTGGTTGCGATAATCGCAAACACAATGGCGTAGCCCCACGACGCGTACGTTATACCAAGCAACGTAGAATCCAACGCGCCCCAGTTTTGCCCAATCATTGCCCAAAAATTGGACGCATTAACGGAAGCATGACCGTACATTTCCATGCCATACAGTAGCGTCCGCGCCGTGGTTTCAAGCCCAAACGGCAACGCCGCAAGCACCATAACGCCCACACCCGCAAGAATACTTACCGCAAGCTGTAGCACCGCTTTGCCGCTGTATTTGTTCACCCGCAAAAAATCATACGCCGAGTACAAATAAACGGGGCCCAAAAACAGCGACTGCGGTTTTGTAAAAATCGCCAGCCCAAATAAAATATACGCAGGCAGAAGTTTTTTGTCCTGCAAAAACAAAAGCGACCCAAGAAGCATAAGCACGAAAACGGATTCCACCTGCCCCCACGACGCGGAAATTAAAATAACCGCAGGGTTAAAAAGCCACGCCGCCGCCACAAAAAGCGGGAAGGGCGATGCTTCATCGCTCCCGCCAAACCGAGCCGCAACTTTGTAAATTACAAACCCAATCCCCAAATCCGCCAAAATCGCGGGCAAAAATGTGAAAAACCTAAACTCTGCGCAGGAAAGTACGTGCCAGTATTCGTTGCCAAAAATGCCTTGTACACCTGCCCGCAACGCACCCAGCAAATATAAAACGTACATATAAACAGGCGGATAATCCGCAAAAAAGTAATCCGAATAAAAGTTTGAAGGCCCGCCCTCAAACATCCGTATCGCCCAAAGCTGAAAAGTCATTACATCGTTGTCAAAATGAAAATTCAAACTAAACGCAAACAGCCTAGCCAAAAAGCCCGCAAAAAGCAAAATCCAAATATATTGTTTCTTCAAAAAGCCCACTCCAAACGCATCCTAAAAGTTAAAGTTTTTTGTCGAACTTTTTTTCAAAAAAGTTCGTAGGGGTTCGGGGACAATGTCCCCGAGAACTTATCTTAAGAACTTATCTTAGAATTTTTCTTGTATTTTATCAAAATTGCCCTTCCTGTGCAAAAAAATCATTTTTCATCCTTTGCCCCGCATACAATATCAAGAAACGATAAAGGGGCTGTTTAAAATGAAGCAAACCACGCACGAAAATATTAAGCAAATGGATATCGCCCTTGGCGGCGGAATTTTTGGGGAGAAAGCGCGGATTGACACGATAAATCATCCCGTGCTGGTAATAGGGCTGGGCGGCACGGGAACGGACGCGCTTCTGCGGCTGAAATATCAGATTAACCGCCGCTTTAAACTTGGAGAAAATCCCGTTACCAAGCAAAAAAAACCCAAGCCCGACAACATAGAATATATTTCGTTTGAAACAAACGAACACGACCGCAAAAAGTATAAAGGAATTTCCCTTGACCCGTATACGGAAACGGTCTTGCTGTCCAACGCAGGCATCGGCGCGATTTTGAATAACCGTTCCACCTTGCCCGATTACATAAGCAAATGGCTAAATCCCGCGCTAACAATTACAGACGGCACAAAGGGCGCGAGTGGTAATCGCCAATCGGGGCGGCTTCTGCTGTTTGAAAAAATAAACACCGCAATTGACGCAATCGACAACAAAATTAAAACCCTCCGCACCGACCAAGAAAACAAACTTCTGGTGTATATCCTGTCGGGGCTTTCGGGCGGTACGGGCGGCGGAATGTTTCTTGATGTTGCCTACATCGTGCGCGGATTAATGGAGCGCGAATTTGGCGGCAAGGGCATTGACAAAGTGGAAATCACGGGATATCTTTTCACGCCTGATGTGCATTTGGCGGGGAATAACTTAAATATTCACACGCAAGAATACATACAACGAAACGGCTATGCCGCCCTGAAAGAGCTGGACTATTTCATGAATATAGAAGAACGCGGCGAGCGTTTTTCCCAACAATACGGCACACGGTTGGAGGTAAATTGCGCCCTCGCGCCATTCAATTTGTGTCATTTGGTAAGCGCGTGTAATATCGACGGCGTTTTTCTGAAAGGCGCGTATGATTACTGCATGAATGTTACGGCGGAAAACATAGTAAATTTCCTCGCGCTGGAGGATAAGGAAAGCGGCAACGAATTCGCCATCCAAGACTATAACAGCAATCTCATTTCAAATATCGGCACTATGAAAAGTAATCTGCCGCAGGGAATGTCGCACTCCGCAAATTTTGTTTACAACATCATAGGTGCAAGCGCGGCGGTTCTGCCGACGGAGGGCATAAATTCGCAACTGGCGCATTCGCTGTTTAACGAACTCTCGCCGCTTTTTGAAGCCGAACCCGACGACCACGAGTTGCAACAATTTGCGCAATCCGCAGGGCTTGAAATTAACACGCTGGGCGCGGAACTTTCCCGAAATTTCCCCCCGATAAAGCTGGACTATGCCGAAACGGATTATTACAGCTATCAAAATGTAATAAAAACCCGCCGCGTAAACGTGGACGAAAAACTCGCAGAACAATACGCCGCCGCAAAACGCGAGCTTTCAAACGGCGCAAGCCGCGAGATAACAGCGGCGGCGATAGAAAACGTAAAGCGCGAATTGCGCGAAGTTTTCTTAAACCACAAGCAAGGGCCGCTTTACGCCACGCGGCTAATTTCAAGCACAACAAACCCGTGCTTGCTTGCGCGGCTGGATGCCTACGGCAAGCACGTAAGCGAAAAAATTTCCGCGCTGTCGGAAGAAATTGACGCACTGGAAATTTCTGCGGAAACCCGCTTGGAAGAAGCCCGCAAGGCATTCTTCCTAACACGCGAAAGCAAAAAAAACGCCTACATTGAAACGGCAATCCGCACTTTTCAAACGCGTTTGCAAAGGGATATCTTCACGCGGCTGGTGGAAATCTACAAGGAAATCCGCGCCGAAATCGAAGCCGAAAACGACCGCGTGTATTCCGCGTATGACAAAATCCTGCGCGAAATACGAAAAATTCTGCAAGCAAACGACTCGCTTTTGCGGGACGGTATTCAAAACGAAAATGCAAAAAGTTATCACTGGGACGTAATCGCCGTGAAAGATACCGCCGCAGAAATTGAATCAAATCTGCGAGAAATCGGCTTTGAAACACTTGCCCGTGACTTCGCAAAATTCTTGCTGGAAAATTCCGCAAAGTGGTTAAGCGATGCAGAGCTTGATATAAACGGCTCGTTTTCGGATTACATCTGTGACAAATTTGAAATTTTAACCCGCAGTATGCCAGAGTTTCTGGGCTTCCGATACGGCAAAGAAAAGTTGACGGAGTTCATAACAGAGTCCGAAATCGCGCCCCGATTATACCGTGACGCAAAGCCCATCTTCCACTTGGACAATGCCGCAGGTATTTTCAATTTCCCAAGTTACGGCGTGGTAAGCGTCCCCGCAAACGCGCCTGAAATTCTGCGCGGAATCGAAGCCTACCAAGACCACGCCCTTGCAAACTTGCGCTTTAATATTCGCAAAAGTTCCATCACAGACCGCATTTTTTGGCTTAACACGCAGAATGGCATCCCACTTTTTGCGTACACGCCAATCCGCGTTTACGAAGAACTTTACGAACGCACGATTAATACAAAAGAGGGCATAGGGCGGCATCTTGTAATGAACGAAAACGAAAACTGGACCAATCTGCCCTCGCCGTTGCCGGAAAAACTTTGGGGCGATACATACACAAACCCGCGTCAAAAAGTCCTTAACGATGAGGCACGAGAAATTTTCCGTCAACTTAGCGGGGTAGGGGACTTGCCCGCAATGTTGGAAGAAGACTTTTTCATCCGTTGCCCGCAACTAATCGCCAAGACCCGCCACGAACTCTCGAACCGAACCGTCACCTCCGAAACCGAAAAAGAAACCGACCTGACAGACGAGTTTCTGCGCGTTCTGGTTTGTGAGGCAATAGTTAAACGCGGCGCGCTGTACCTCTTCGAGAAAGAACTGGAAGACGACCCGTGGCCGCCTTTCGCAAACCTTATGGACAACGCAGACTTCCCCGAATTTACCATGTTCAGCCGCTATAAAACTCTGGATACCACCCGCCAAACCACTTTGCGCAAGAAGGCAAAAAATCACGAACGCCTTTGGCCCGAAGACAAACTAATCATAAACCTGAAAAAGTGGCAGGGCAAAATAGCTGTGCGAAAAAACCAGCTTGACAACGAAATGTGGAAGTGGCAAAACGGCAAAGATATGTACACTTTTTACCGCAACGCGCTGTTACGGCTTAACACGCAGATATCCGCGTTAGCTGGTTAATAAAACCGTGGGGACTCCGTCCCCACACCCCTGCGAACTTTTTTGAAAAAAAGTTCGACAAAAAACTTTAACTCAAAACCGCGCATACGCGCGGTTTTGGGATATGCGATGTTCTTTATCGCTAGTCCAAATTTAAAGTTTGGGTTCCGCCTTTTCAAAGGCGGACGGGGTTCGGGGCAGAGACCCGAGAACTTAAAAAGGAGGATTTTATGTTAAATAATTTGTGGGGCGGAATGATTTTGCTGGCGATAGTTGTGGCACTGTTTACGGGGAACATCCCCGCGTTGACGAATGCGGCAATAGAGTCTGCAAGGGACGCGATAACATTATGTATTACCATGCTTGGGATAATGAGTATGTGGGCGGGGCTTATGACCGTGGCAGAAAAAGCGGGGCTGGTGCAAGCACTGGCGCACAGGGCAAGGCCGCTACTGCGGTATCTGTTTCCCGACTTGGGCAAAGACCACCCCGCACACGAGCCTATTGCCACCAATTTTATTGCTAACATTTTGGGGCTGGGTTGGGCGGCAACGCCCAGTGGGCTTCGCGCAATGAAAGTGATGCAGGAGGAGAACCCGCAAAAAGATACCGCAACACGCAGTATGCGGATGTTTATGGTAATAAATATGTCCAGCCTGCAGTTGGTTACGATATCCGTTGTGGCATACAGAATGCAGTATGGCTCTGCAAACCCATCAGAAATAATAGGTCCCGGGCTTATTGTCACGGCAATCACCACGGTTATTGCGGTGGCTTTCTGCAAAATCTTAGACGGCTTAGAGCATAGCAAAGAACGAATTTCCGCGCCTGTGCGCGAGAAGAATATTCGTTTTCAATCCGCCAATGTTCGCGGTGTACGCTCATGAGCCAAGTGATATTATTTCTGTCCGATTTAATAATCCCCCTCACGTTTGCGGGTATTCTTATGTACGCATTCAGCAAAAAAGTTCCCGTTTACGATAATTTTATCGTAGGGGCAAAAGAGGGATTTTTAACCGTGTTTGGCATCGCGCCTACTATTGTTGGCTTGATGGTTGCGGTTGGAATGCTACGCGCCAGCGGTGCGTTTGATATGCTTAGTTATTTGGTTTCGCCGCTTACTAACTTTTTGGGATATCCAACGGAAGCTGTCCCGCTTACGCTAATGCGGCTTGTGTCTTCAAGCGCGTCAACGGGGCTTTTGCTGGATTTGTTTGAACTGCACGGGCCCGATTCCTTCCTTGGCCGTTTCGTTTCCGTAATGATGAGCAGTACCGAAACCGTTTTCTACACCATGAGCATCTATTTCATGAGCATAAAAATAACCAAAACGCGCTTCACTTTGGCGGGCGCGTTGCTGGCAAATTTTGCAGGTGTCGCGCTGTCGCTGTGGATTACGAATTACTTGTATTAGACCTGTCCGAAAACTCCGCAACGCCGCCTTGGTGGTCAATTTTTCACAATACTGCGTCACAAAAAGCCTTGCGTACCTAAAGGTACGCGGCGTTTTTTGTGTTCCTTGTCTTGCAAAAAATTGCCGCGCCAAATCGGCATTACGGAGTTTCCGGACAGGTCTATTGATATTCTGATTGTCGTTTTCTTTGCGGATATGGCGTCAACTCGTCTGTACTGCCAAGCAGATAATCAACGCTGGTTTTGTGAAGAGCGGCAAGTTCAAGTAAAATTTGTGTGGGAATATCTCGTTGCCCAAGTTCATAATTGGAATAAACCTGTTGCGAACAATTTAAAAAGTTCGCAACTTGTTTTTGTGTCCAGTCCTTATCTTCTCGTAAATCTCGTATGCGACGGTACATATTCTCACCTTCCGGAAGAAATGTACCTTACTGCAAATTATTGTATTGCACATTACCGCAAATTGCAGTATGATAACAAAAAATGACAAAAGGAGACACTTATGCGTTTGGTTTTATTTGCAGTTTTATCAATGATGCTTTTCGCATTTTCTGCGTGTGGTGGGGAAAGCGAGGCAGTCATTGCATTACGGGAAACACGGGAGACTTTTATCACTGACCTTGAAAATTTCAGCGGTCTTGTTTCAACCGCTCGAATACACGCGGATTACATGGCAGACAGAATGGAAAACATTTGGACTCACGCACAGCGGGAAACGATTAATCCGCAAACTATAAGATATGTAGTAAATTTGACAGATGGAAATTGGGACGATATTGCAGATATGCCCGAAACAACCGCAGAAATTCTATCCTTTCTTGAATCTCACGAATATTCATTTAATAGTTACAATGACGCACTGGCTTTATTTGCCGGTTCGGCAACCGCCGCAGACCTTCGCAATAACTTTGGACAAGCCCGCGAAAATTTAAGAGTCGCAAGAACAAGAATTGTAAACCCGCCATACGAGCTTACACAAGCTACGGCAACAGCAGGTATCATGTTCGATTATTTAGATGATTTGATAAACCTATTGAACGAAGAATACTACGAAATAATCTTTAATTGGCGATAAATTACTCGCAAACCTTCCGCATATTACTCCCTGATTTTCGCACAATAATCAGGGAGTGATTTTTTATGAAGAAAAATATATGGCTGTTAATGGCGATAATTTTTGCGGTAAGCGGGTGCGGTGCGGCGCATGATGAAATTATCGAAGCCCATGCGGTAACACCGTACACGATTATGGTTTACATGAACGGTTCGGATTTGGAAAGCGAATTTGGGGCGGCAACGGACGACTTGGCAGAGATGTTGGACTCCGGGCTGGATTCGCGCAACGCAAATGTTTTGATACTAACGGGCGGCGCGAACAGATGGCAAAACGATGCAATCCCCGAAACGGAATGCGTCATTTGGCAGCTTGCCGACGGCTTTTTATACGAGCAAAAAAATATGGGAAGGGTAAACATGGGCAACCCAAATACCCTGCGCGATTTTATAAAATTTTGCATGGAGAATTTCCCTGCGCAAAAGTATGGGCTAATCATGTGGGACCATGGCGGCGGCTCTATCGCGGGCTTTGGGCATGATGAAAAATTTGACGACGCAAGCCTTACGCTTTTGGACATGAAAAAAGCCTTTGCGGAAGCAGGCTTAGCGGAAAACAAACTGGAATTTTTGGGATTTGATGCGTGTCTTATGGCGACTGTGGAAATGGCGGTTTTGGCGTCGGAATTTGCGCGGGTTTTAATCGCGGCGGAAGACCTTGAGCCGGGCGAAGGCTGGGACTATATGTTTCTTGTCGCGCTAAACGCAAACCCGCACATGAGCGGTTTTGAGCTTGGCGAAATCATTGTTGATACGTTCATAGAATTTTTTGAAAGAATCGGCGTGGCAGATGAAGAAATCCTAACGCTTTCTGTAATTGACCTTGAAAATGTTGCACCGGTGATGGACGCAATGGGCGAGTTGATGGTACGTGCTTCGCAGTCGAATTTCGACCCCAATGCGTTTTATCGCATGGCAGTGCGCCGCGCAAACACAAAAACCTTCGGTGAGGGCAGTCCACGCGATAACTACGCCGACATGGTAGATATCGGCGACATGGCAATTCAGCTTGCAGACCTATATCCCCGCGAGGCGGCGGCGGTTCTTCACGCGCTTGCAAACTGCGTCACGTACAACCGCCACAATTCGGATGTAGAAATTTTCGGTCTAAGCACATTTTATATTTACGGAGGAAAGTCCGAGGGAGAACCGTCTTTGCGTACCTATTCCGCGCTTCAAATGGACGATGCCTACACGCAATTTTTGCACCGTTTCTTTGACGGGTTGATACGCACAAACAGTAACGCTGAAACCGTTTGCACAAAGCGCGTTTTGTGGCAACACATAGAGGGCGAAAAATACCGCATGGCAGGCCTGCAAACAGGCCACGAAAACTGGCCGCGCATAAATGGCGAATGGGTGACTCTGTTCCCCGTAACCGCCACGGCAAACGCCCGCCGTTACGCCATTCCCGCGCAGGTAAACGGCAACGCCGCCGATATCATCGTAATTTTCACGGACGAAAACCCGCGCGGAAAAATCCTTGGCATTCGGCACAACGCGGAAAACGTGTTCCAGAAAGGCTACGACCCAATAAGCATGGGTGACGAAATCGCTTTCGAGTACCTCGTGTACAATTTTGCAACGCAAACAGAAAGCTGGCACAAGACCGAACCATTCACCGTAACCGCCGCGCCGCGCCTTGTATGGCAACCCGCGCCCGCCGCGTTTTCGTTGGGCTATCGCCGCACGGATATTTTCAAAAACGTATCATATGTACTTTAATCTTACCTGCGTTTCTTCCGCAGCAAGCGTAACCTCCGTGCCGCTTGAAATGGAAATTCCGCTTGAAATATCTTGCTCCATAAAATCTTTTGTGAACGTAACGGCGCGGTTCTTGCATTGTATTTGAAGTTGCGGCAAATGCGATGGCGCGGTTGGTGATGGCGTTAGAATTACAGAGTCAAACGCGGCGGGCGAACTGCCCTGCAAAAGCGTACCCAGCGTAACACGATTGCCATACTCAATAAGATTTAACGTGCGCGGTTTTGTGGCTGTGCCGTTAACCTCAATAATCACCTTCCCCGTAAAAACACGCCTTGGCTTTTTCGCAAGCAAAAACCCAGCAAAAATCGCGATTATCGCGCCCGCCGCTATTGCAATTAAAATACTGCGCGTGTTGTTTTCGTATGTATTTTCTTCCGTTTCATATGTAATAATTTCGGGTTCTTCCGGCAGAAATTCCGCGTATTCCTCCTGCGGAATCTCCTCGGGTTGCGCAGTCGGTTCGGGCGTGGGTTGCGACTCAGGTTCTTCTTCTCGCGTTTGCGGCGCGGCAATCATTTCTTGAAAAAACGCGCTTATTATTTCGGGAATATCTGCCGCGTTTGCTGTTTCAAACGCAAGTCCGTTTGTTGCTTCCGCAATGTATTCGATTGGTTGCCACGCCAAGTTGCCGTCAAAATTCAGCCCGATGGTGTGTATCGGGATGCCCATTTCATACGCGGCGGCAATTGCCGTATAAACATCATGTTGCGCGTCCTCGTTAGTTCTCACGCCCCACGGGTTCACATTCATATTGCCGTCCGTGAAAAAAAGAATTATCCCCTGCCGCTCTCCGTTTTCTTCTCCCGCACCAAACATCCGCACAGCTTCAATTAGTCCCACCCCGTGGTCTGTCCACGAAGCATATTCCAGCCCGCTAATAAATCCCTGCAACTCCGCCCTGTCCTCACCCGTATGTATCCACCGCAAATCCAAACTACGCTCCACATTGCCCGCATACGCCACAATCCCGACCCTGTCCCTATCTTCCGCCAGCTTACCCACAAACATATTCATCGCGTCCCTTGAAATCCTGTACGGGTCTGCCGTCCGCATAGACCGCGAAACATCCAGCACCAAAACCGCATCAATCGGCTTCAACTCTTCCGCCGCCACATTCACATATGTAAAAATCAAAACCAAAATAACAAAAATTTTTTTCATTTTAATTTCCTTTCTGAAAAAAACCGTGGGGCTCTGCCCCACACCCCGGAAACTTTTGAAAAAGTTTCATCAAAACTTTAACTCGAAAACCGCGTACGCGGTTTTCAGAATGCAACGCAGTCTATCGCTAGTCCATGTTAAAGTTTGGGTCAAGCCTTTTTAAAGGCTTGCGGGGGTTTGGGGGCAGAGCCCCCAAGGTTTTACATTCTTGCAATATACACAACCTTATCGCTTTGCGCGGTTGGTGGGTCGTGCGTGTAGCCGTTGCGGATTTCGACGGAAGAAAAACCGGCTTCGCGCAAAAGATTAGAAATGTTAGAAGTGGGGTAGGCGCGTTGTTTGTGGATTTCTTCAAAGGCGTTGTCTTCGTTGCGGAGGAAGAAAGTTATGCGGTATTCGTTAATTTTTGTTTGGGGGTCGTAAGCGTTTTCCCACTCGTAGGACTCGCCGCCTTCGCCCACGTCTTCAAAAATATTGTTAGAAAACATCTCTTTAAATTTATATTCGGTGTTCATGTCAAAAATGAAAATTCCGTTGGGGTTTAAAAAAAGATGTACGCGCTTGAAAACGGTTAGCAAGTCCGATTCTGACAGGATGTAATTTAGCCCGTCGCAAACGCAAACTGTCGCGTCGATTGTGCCGAAAAGATTTAGTTCGCGCATATCTTGCCGTATGAAAAGAATATTTTTGTTCGCCTCGTATGCCTTGCGGTTCGCTTCCGCAAGCATATCTTCGGAAGCGTCTGCGCCGATTAGGTCGTATCCCATTTCTGCCAAGCGCAGGGTGATGTTTCCCGTTCCGCAAGCCAAATCCAGCACTGTAAAATTATTGCGCGGTTTGCCGCAAAAATGCTCAAACAAAACCTCGTCTATGTATTCCGCCCAATTTTCATAGGGCGTGCCAACCATAAGCGCGTCATACATACTTGCAAAACCTTCGTAAGAAGCCATTATTCGCCCTCGGCAGAAGCCGTCGCTTTTTTGCGACGCGCCAAAATGCCGCCAATGCGTCCGCTTTCTTTTGCGGAAAGGCTTTTCCAACCGCTTGCGTTCACCTTATCCAAAAGTCCCAGTTCTTCGGCAATTTCCAGTTTTAAAATGTCGTTGGGTTTTTCGCTCATAAACCGCACCTCCTACCGATAGTATTTCTAAGAAACGTTGCGAATATACCTGTCGCGGGCGGCGTTGTGTTCCGCTTCGGTGCGAGAGAAATAGTGTTCGCCCGTGTTTTCATCACGAAGAACGAAGAACAGATAGTTTGTATCGGAAGGCCACAGGGCGGCGCGGATTGCCGCTTCGCCCGGATTGGAAATTGGCCCTATGGGCAAGCCCGCGTGGCGATACGTGTTATACGGCGAGTCTACTTCCAAGTGGACATACAGCAAGTGAACGGGCGGGTCTTCCATGTTGGAAATCTGGTGTACATACCGCACGGTAGAACACATTTGCAAGCGAATATTCTGCGCCAAGCGGCGGTGAATCACCTGCGACACAAGGGGGCGTTCGCTGGCAAGACGGGTTTCGCGCTCTATAATGGAAGCCATTATGATAACTTGGTCGGTGGTCAGATTCATTTCCTCTGCGCGGGCGTGAAGTTCGTCATTAAATCTGCCGTCGAAATTGTGTAGCATTCTGGTGATAATATCGCCCGGGTTCGGATTAATCGGAATCTGATATGTGTCCGGGAAAAGATATCCCTCCAGCCTGTTTGGGCGACCCGTGGGAACGTCTTGCAAAAATGCGAAACTGAAATGCCCGTACTGCGCCACGTAAATAAATTCCTCTGCGGAAAAGAATCCGCGTTCCTCGAAGTACGCCGCCATATCGCGGATTGTCCAGCCCTCGGGGATTCGTATTTCATAGTGCGGCGCAACCTCATGCGGCCTTGCACGAAGCGCGCGATTAATTTCAACATTGTTCATGTTCAAATTAAGCGTGTATGTTCCCGCCGTGTAGTCGTTGGAAATTCCGCGCAAAAACAGCTCTACGTGGAACAAAAATCTGCTTGGAATAATGCCGTAATCTTCCAACCTTTGCGCAATTTCCGCCGTAGACGAATCGTGCGGGATATGAAATTCAAACTCGTAATTCTCACCATCCGCAACCATTACATCCGCAAAGTCGCTGCCAAACTCAAAACCCCATGTAAATGCCGCCAGCACCATAAATCCCACCAGCACCATAATTACCAAGTTAAATGTCATCCCCGCAATGTACATTAGAAAATTTACGGTTTTGTCTGCTTTCATGCTGATTCCTCCTGTTTGATTTTTAAGACCGTGGGGGTTTCACCCCCACTGCCCCCACAAGGGGACATTGTCCCCTTGACCCCTAATTTGAAAACCGCGTATGTGGTTTTCGGTTGCGCTGGTGTGGGGTTATTATGAACCCAGCTTTAACACTGGATACCCGAGGAAGTCTTGCTGATGTCCCGGCAACCAAATACCTGCGCCAATATGTGTGTGAGAAGGGTTCAATATATTCTCTCTGTGCCCTGCGGTTGAATGCATCCATGACCTTACTGCACTTGCCGCGTCATTGACTGGCCCGGTAATGTTTTCATACGCACCTCCGCCTCGCCATCCTTCGCGCCGGGCTCTCGTCGTAGGACTCGAACCATCACTTCCTGTGTGTGATACAGTGTCCATGTTTTGCGTCATGTCGTGGCTATGAACCCTAGCTGCACGACCTAATGAATCGCTCCAAGCGACAGGGTTTAGTCCATATTCCGCACGGACTTCATTAACTACTCGTAGCATTTCTCGCTCAAACACATCGGATATTTCTTCAAGGGAATAACCCGACAGATAAAGAGTCAGATTGCCGAGCGGATTATGATGGTATTGAAAAGCAAGACGATAGGGCGATTCAGCTATAAAAGCCGGTGCAATACCTGCGTATTCGCCAAAGCGTAGGCGTACCGCTATGGTAATGTAGCCACTTGCCGCATCATAGCCTACGCCCATTGATTCAGTAAAAGTAGCACCATAATCTGCGAGCAGTGGTGTCAACATCTCGTGTACTCTGTTCACAATTTGTTCGGGAGTGGGATAGTCAGCCACTCTAAAGGTTAGTGACTGCGGACATCCTCCAAAGTTGAAGCCGTCATAAAACTCAATGCTTTGACTTCTCCACCTTGCAGCATCAGCAAGAAGATTCCACCATTCCACAGGTTGGCTTATCGTTATGGGGTTTCCTGTCCTCCTATCGATAATCCCCGTGTCATTCCGCGTGGCATTAAAAATTTCAAAAACTTCCCGCTCGAATGCGCGGGCTTCCTCTTCGGTGATGGCGGGGGTGGTTGCCGTATCGTTGTCAGCGTTTCCGCTCCCAAGGAAGATGGTTTGGGTTGCGGCATTCCAGTCCACATCCACGCCCAGTCTTTCCGCAACATGGCGCAGCGGTACAAAGGTTCGCCCTCCTTGAAGCATTGCCATTCCCATATCGTCGGGCAATTCTTCGCCGATAAAAAGGCTGAATATCGTGGTGTAAGGGCGGTTTGGCACAATGGTTACGGCTTGCTCTTCCCCGTCCCAATGCACATCTGCCCCCAGTGCTTCCGAAACAATACGAAGCGGCACCATCGTTCGCCCGTCTGCAATAAACGGCGCAACATCGGTTTCTTGCGCTTCACCGTTTACCGTAAGGGTGGTACTGCCTATCGTCATTACGATATCGGCAATCGCACCGCTTTCAGCCGCATACATACGGCTTGCCCCTTGCATAAAAACAATCGCAAGCACTAACGCAACCACTGTTCTAATTCGTACATTCCTCATTAAATATTCCTCCTGTTTGATGAATTATCGGGCAAGTTGCCCCAAAGTTTCCGTAAGCAAGCTAATTTCACCGCTTTTATATTTAGGTTTTTCACTCACAAAAAAAGTCCTCTTGTTAAGATAAATTTCACCTTTGGTTTATTCAAGTCCAATATCAAAATTTTCAAGCACATTCATTCCAAGCACTTCCGACACAATCACATTGTCGTCATGCGGGGTGGCTACTAATACATCTTTTATGGTAAACCCGCAAAAAATAACCAGCGGAATTTTGCGTACATCACATAATAAACCTTGTTGACTAAATCCCGATATTGCACAGCCCTTTACGTTTACAATGGGATAGCCGCGTTCTTCGGCATTTGCTTTATTCAGCATGGTTATAAAAGCCCCTGTGTCAATCAATAAATCATGTTGAATTACAGGCAAGTTTCTATTTTGATAATCCACACTTTGAATATGGACTATCAATTTGTTTTGTGTAGCGTCAACCTTTCCCTTATGGGCGTAACTAATATTATACATTCGCTGCAACCTCGCTAATACCAAAAACATTTAACTCATTGGAAAGGAAAGACAAGTGCATTGTACGACCGTATTCATCATCTAACTTTCTGTAAATACCATCTTCTCTGCCTTCCCAAGGGCTATCCGCAACAAGCATTGGAACACCTGTTTCCATTGGAACGCCTATTTCAAAATCGCAATCAACAACATACACCCATTTATCTTCAAACTCTTTCCGCATTTCTTTTTTCGTCATGCGTTTAGGATTTTCCAAAATCATATACATATCGCATACCTCCATCCTCTGAAATCCGCGTTTGCGGTTTTATGCTTCGCTTAATTGTTCCCATTCTTCGTAGAGAAGTGATAGCGTTTCTTCTAATGAAGTCTTTTCCGCGAAAACGGCTTGGGCGGCTTCGGCGTTGGTGTTTATTTCTTCGGATTCTAAGCGGTTTTCGCAGTCGGATATTGCCTCTTCTGTTTTGGAAATTTCGGCTTCTAATTTTTCTATGCGTGATTTTTTGCGACGGGCTTGGGACTCGCGCTCTTTTCTTTGCAGGTATTCTTCTTTGGATGTAGACGGCTCGGCGGGGGAGGGTAGGGCGGTTTCGGCGGCGGGTTGGGTCTTTTTCTCGGTGTAATAATCGTAGTTGCCCAAAAATTGTGTTATGCCGTTTGCGGTTAGCTCGATGATTTTTGTGGCTGTGTTGTTGATAAAATAGCGGTCGTGGGAAATGTAAATTAATGTGCCGTTAAATTCGCGCAGGGCATCTTCAAGAATTTCCTTGGAGAAAATATCAAGGTGGTTTGTGGGTTCGTCCAGTATCAGAAAGTTTGCCCCTGCAAGTATTATTTTAGACAAGGTGACGCGCCCGCGTTCGCCGCCCGAAAGCGCGGATATGGGCTTAAAAACATCGTCGCCCTTGAACATGAAAGAGGCGAGAGTTGTGCGGATTTCTGTCTGCGAAAGACGGGGGTAAGTGTCCGCGATTTCCTGAAAAATTGTTTTGTTTTCAGACTCGGCGGAAAATGCGTGGGTTTGGTCGTAGTAGCCCATGCGGACGTTTACGCCTTCGCGGACGCGCCCCGTAAGGGGCTTCAACTCGCCAACAAGAATTTTAAATAGCGTCGTTTTGCCTATCCCGTTCGCGCCGATTAGAGCGATTTTGTCGCCGCGTTTTATCTCAAAGCTGATGTTTTCAAACAGCGTTTTTTCGCTGAAACCCATGGATAATTCTTCCGCAAAAAAAACATCGTTGCCCGAGTTTATGGCGGGTTTAAGGCGTAGGCGCATTTGTTCGGGTGTGTTTTCGGGCGCGTCTAAACGTTCTATTTTGCTCAAAAGTTTTTCGCGGCTTTTTGCGCGAATAATTGCCGCTTCCGTTTTAAAGGAGCGTATTTTTTTTGCCACTTCTTCGTGATGTTTTAGCACCTTTTGTTGCTCCGCGAATGCTTTTTCCGCAAGGGCGCGGTCTGTTTCTTTTTTATTCAAAAAGTGGCTGTAGTTTCCATTATATGTCACCGACTTTTTATTTTCAATTTCGATGGTTTTTGTGACTACTTTGTCCATAAAATATCTGTCGTGGGAAATTAGAAGCACTGCGCCTTGAAAATTTCGCAGGTATTCTTCCAGCCAGATTACGCTTTCGATATCAAGATGGTTTGTGGGCTCGTCCAGCAAGAGGAGGTCGCTTTGCTCAAGCAACAATTTGCCCAAAAGTGCGCGTGTTCGCTCCCCGCCCGAAAATTTGTTTATGGGTTGCGTCCATTGCTCCTCGGAGAAACCCAGCCCGCGAAGCACACCTTTTAGGCGACTTTCTGTTTCATAGCCGCCTTCTTCTTTAAACCGAAAACTTAAACTGTCGTAGCGTTTTAATGCGGTTTCAAGCTCCTCGTTTTTGAGGTTTTTCATGGTTGATTCCAGCGTGCGGATTTCGTTTTCCATCTGTTTTAGGTTGGTAAAAACATCGTCCAATGCGGCGTAAAGTGTGCGGGTTTCTGTTTCGTCTTGCAAAACAGTACCCGTTTCCATCTGCGGCATATACCCGATTTTTATGGAGTTGCTTTTTGTAATCGCGCCGTCGTCCGCTTGCCATTCGCCCGTTATCAGCCGAAAAACGGATGTTTTGCCCGCGCCGTTTACCCCAACCAACGCCACTTTTTCTTTCTCTTCTATTAAAAACGATACGGAGTTGATAATTTCTTCAACCCCTATCGCTTTTTGTACGTCCTTCATTTGCAAAAGCACGGAAATTCGCCTCCGCGGAATTTTTCTTAGATTATAGCATTTTTTTACAGAGTGTGTATACTTATTATCACGGAGGTGACGGCATGAAACTGGAAGTATTGCGGTTAAGCCGCTGGGAACATCCGGGCGAGTTTCCCACGTTTGCGAAAGGAACGGCGGTTGCCCTTGCGGACGAAGAAGATACGGAATTTTTAGGCTGGCACGAATGCACCATTGCCGGGCATGAAACATTTGCCCCAAAAGTTTTTGTTTGTGACGGAAAGTTGACGCGAGATTATAACCCAACGGAGCTTATACAAAAAGTAGGGGACGTTTTAGAATTGCAGGAAATTGTTGGCGCGTGGCTGATTGCAAAAAACGAAAACGGCGTAACGGGTTGGATTCCTGCGGAATGCGTTAAAAGCGTAGGATGAGCATGAAAAATTGCGGAAAATGTGGGCGTAAAGGCAATTGCGCGGATTGCATTACGGGCGAGATTAGCACTGCGGAAAATTACGAAACGGGCGGCGCGTTTTGCGAAACATTGCGACAAAAAGAACGCGGCGTAAATTCCGATGTAAGCCAAAATTGCTACGGCATTGCAATTGATATCGGAACAACAACCGTGGTGATGGAACTTTTGAATTTGCAAACGGGGGAACGTGTTGCCGTGTCTTCCTGCGCGAACAGCCAGCGCGAAATGGGACTTGATGTAATTTCCCGCGTGACGCAGGCGAACGCAGGCGGCTCGGCACGTTTGCGTGAGCTGATAATGCACGACATAGAGCAAGGAATTTGCAAACTCTTATCAAACAGCGGCACGGATAAAACAAAAATTTCCCGCGTGGTAATTTGCGGGAACACCACCATGCTGCACTTGCTACAGGGTTTTTCTTGCGAAACTCTTGGAGTTTTTCCGTTTACACCCGTGTCGGTTGAACTTGTGCGGGCAGAGCTTTTTGGTTTCGATACGATAATAATGCAGGGTGTTTCCGCTTTCATTGGCGCGGATATTGTTGCGGGGATTTTTTATTGTGATAAAACCTTGGGGGTTTCACCCCCAAGGTCTTATCACTTATTCCTTGACCTTGGCACAAACGGCGAAATTGTTTTGTTTGACGGCAAGAATTTTTTTGCAACGTCTGTTGCGGCGGGGCCGGCGTTTGAGGGTGGGAATATTTCTGCTGGGTGTGCGAGTGTGTCGGGCGCGATTGCGAAGGTGCATTTTTCAGCGGAGGAAAATGTGTTTTCTTGTGAGACAATTCACGGTAAACCGCCTGTGGGAATTTGCGGCACGGGAGTAATTTCCGTCTGCGCGGAGTTACTCCGCCACGGGCTTGCGGACGAAACGGGGCTTTTAAAAACGGGTGACGTTACAATTTCATCCGATGAAAAAGAGATTTTGTTCACGCAAAAAGATATCCGCGAGGTTCAACTTGCAAAAGCCGCCGTTCGTGCAGGCATTGAAATTTTAATTGCAGAAGCTGGAATTTCTTATGAAAATATCGAAAAAGTCTTTCTTGCGGGCGGTTTTGGGTATACAATGGACGCAGAAGATGCGGCGGTTTTGGGGCTTATTCCCTCCGCGCTTAAAGAAAAGATTTTTTCGGTGGGAAACGCCGCCCTTGGTGGTGCGGCAAAATTTCTGCTAAACCCCGATTATGCGGCGGAAATTCAAAAAATCGCGTCGAGTGTAAAGGAAATAAATCTTGCAAATCACCCCAAGTTTGAGGAATTATTTATAACGCATTGCAATTTTTAATTTCGGAGATGACTATGGAAACCACAGAAAATTTAGTATTGGAAGGGCGCAAAGCCGTTCTGGAAGCGTTAAACCACGAGAAGCCGATTGACAGAATCCTATTGCGGCGTGACGGCGGAAAGCCCGTTGAAGGCACGTTGCGAATGATTGCCGCAAAAGCGCGAGAGCGGCGGCTTGTTGTGCAAGAGGTGGAGCGCGTCAAGCTGGATGCGTTATCGGAAACGGGGCATCATCAGGGGGTAATCGCGCTTTGCCCTGCCGTGCCGTATTTTTCCGTGCAGGAGATTTTGGATATCGCGAAAGAGCGCGGAGAACCGCCTTTTGTAATTGTTTTGGATGGCGTGACAGACCCGCACAATCTTGGTGCGATTTTGCGCAGTGCGGACGCAGGCGGCGTTCATGGCGTGATTATTCCAAAACGGCGTGCCGTTGGGCTAACGGGAACGGTTGCAAAAACGTCTGCGGGGGCGTTGTCGCACGTTGCGGTTGCTAGGGTAGGGAACATCACGCGCACGTTGGACGAGCTTAAAGAGGCGGGGCTGTGGATTGCCTGTGCAGACATGGAAGGCCCTTCGCTTTTTGAATCGGACTTGGGCGGGGCTGTCGCGCTGGTTTTGGGTGCGGAAGGGGAGGGCGTTTCCCGCCTTGTTGCGGAAAATTCGGACTTCCGCGTAAGCATTCCCATGCTGGGAAAAATCGGTTCGCTTAATGTTTCGGTTGCGGCGGGCGTTCTTATATATGAAGTTGTCCGCGCAAGAATGAAGGCGAAATAATGCACTATTTGTTGGTTGACGGCTACAATGTGATTCACGCAAACGCGGGGCTTTCTTCCGTTGCCGCCGACTCTTTGGAAACGGCGCGGAAAAAACTTTGCGACGCCCTTTGCGAATTTCGTGCGCTTTCGCGGTATCGCATAATCGTTATTTTTGACGCGCACTTGGTAGAGGGCGGCACGGGCAGTGTGGAATCATATCGCGGAATAAAAGTGGTTTTCACCAAGGAGGCCGAAACCGCCGACAATTACATAGAACGCTCCACGCGGCAAGGCCGCCTTTCTCCGCTTTCAGATAAACAAGGCGAAAAATTCGTCTCGAAGCCGGATTCTGTCGCTTTTGCCCCAAAACGAAACGACCGCATAACCGTTGCCACGTCGGACACGCTTGAACAGTTAATAATCATGGGTTCGGGCGCGGCGCGTATTTCTGCCGAAGACCTTTGGACGGAAATCGAAACAGCCCGCGCAGAAGTTCTGGAGCGTTACAACAAAACGCGCCCCATAAAAAAGAACCCCCTCGAAAGCTTTTTAGACGCGGAAACCGCACAGCTACTGGAGGAAATGAGATGCAAATAGCAGACGAAAAGCTGGTAGAAAATTTCCGCGCAGGGGACAAGGCGGCGTTGGATATTCTTTTGACGCGCTTCAAATCGTTGGTGAAATTCAAAGCCAAAGCGTACTATGTAGTGGGTGGCGACCCCGAGGATTTGATACAAGAAGGTATGATTGGACTGTACAAAGCCGTGTTGGATTTCGACGTTGCCAAGAACGGCAACTTTGCGGCGTTTGCCGCTTTGTGTATAGTGCGGCAGGTGCAAACAGCAATAAAAACGGCAACGCGACAAAAGCATATGCCGCTAAATGAATCGCTTTCGCTGGACAATGTGGCAAGCGGCAACGATTCCCAAACGGAAGAAGAAACCTATCTTGCAAAACTTCCCGCAGGTCGCGCAAGCGACCCCGAAACCCTCTTACTTGGGCGCGAAGCCCTGCGCGACACGCAAGACTTTATCAAGAACAACCTAAGCGAACTGGAACAAAACGTACTTCTGCAACACACCTGCGGCAAGACCCACGCCGAAATCGCCGAAAGCATCGGCAAAAACACAAAGACAATAGACAACGCCCTGCGGCGTATTCGGAAAAAGCTGACGGCGTTATCTAAGTAAAACCAGAACATCCTGCGCTTTAACGCCGTCCACGGTTTGTTTTTCGCCTATTTCTATTTTTTCAATCAAAGTTGCAATTACGTCCTTGTCCGCAGTTTCGATGACGGGCATTTTTTTTATGTACGGAATGTTTTGCGGGGCTTGTTTTAGCTGTGCAAGTTTGTCTAAAATTGCAAGCCGTTCTTCTTCGGTTTGGATGGCAAGTGCAGTGAATGTTTCGGCAGAAATTGCGCCGCAAAGCTTTTTTTCGTATAGCTGTTCTGCGTGGGCGTCCAGCGCGTGAAGCCGCCGCTGTAGTTCGCCGCGCTGGCGGGCGGCTTTTGCCTTGGATTTTTTGCGGCGTTCGGCTCGGTTTTTTTGCAGTTCGTGACGGATGGATTCTTCATCAATAACGGTTTTTTCGGCGGCTTTTTTAATTAGGGAAAAGATCAGTTCTGTTAAAACGGTTTCGGAAATGCTGTGCCGTGTGCAGATGCTTCCGCCGCTGTCTGCGTGGGTGCGGCAGATGTAATTCTTGTTACAGAATGTCATGGTTTTTTTGCAGTCAGCGCAGAAAATTATTTTTGAAAACAGTGCGGGTTGCGGCTTGCGGGACGAGTAATGTGCTTTTACTTTCGTGTTGCGGCGTTGCACCGCGTCCCATACATCGCCGCTGATGATGGCGGGGTGCGTGTTTTCTGTTCGTAGCCATTCGCTTTTGTCGCGGGGGACTGTTCGCCCGTCGCGGTGAGAGATTGTTTTTCTCTTGAACGCCACGGTATGCCCGCAGTAAATTTCGTTGTGCAAAATGTGCTTTATCATAACGCCCAGCCAAATGCGGCTTGTTTGCGAATGTATGTGCTTTTTGTTGCGCGTGAGATAATACAGGCGCGGCGGCATGATTTTTTCGTCGTTAAGCACAGCGGCAATTGCGGCATAGCCAAGTCCTTCCGTGCGCAGGGCGAAAATCCGTTGTACAATTTTTGCGGCGTGTTCGTCCACTATTAGGCGGGTGTGCGCCTGCGGGTCGCGCTCGTACCCGAAGGGCGCGACCCCCGATAACTTCTGCCCGTCCTTTGCTTTCGCCGTTAAAACCGCCTTGATTTTGTCGCTTAGGTTTTTTAGAAAATAGTCGTTCATCGCGTTCAGAAACGGCATGATGTCGTTTTCACCGTTCTCTGTATCAATTCCGTCTTGCAGGGCAATAAAGCGGCAACCAAGGGCGGGAAGTTCCTCTTCAGTATAACGTCTTTAACGAACCCCGGTAGTTTTGTCGGTATCCACCAGCCCGTTTATCCGATAATGAATATCAATTTGCTGGCTTCGGTAGCTTCTTTCGCCTGTGCCGTTGTGAATGACTA
>Ga0209755_10000930_pt1 | contig 49538 bp, 45 predicted proteins | sample TergutCo191P1_FD_187301 | JGI IMG/M metagenome (GOLD analysis project Ga0209755, IMG submission 187301) | Cornitermes sp. P1 segment gut microbial communities from Petit-Saut dam, French Guiana - Co191P1 (SPAdes) (version 2) | ecosystem: Host-associated > Arthropoda: Insects > Digestive system...
TAGGGAAAATTGTTGATATGGGCATTACTGATGCTAATTATATAGGTTGTAATTGTTATGTATAAAAATCTAAAGCAAAACTTGACGGTTTTAGCACTGATGTAGTACAATAAATCAGGTGAACATAAAATTATACTCGTCCAACTACGTGGAGGGAGAGGTTATGAGAGGTGCTATTCTTGAAAAAGGAGAAAAAGGTTATACACTGCTAAGAGCTATTTTTTCTTCTATAAAAGATGTTCAAAGAAACTATAATTGGTTGATTACAGACTGTGTGTGTTATCCTAATGATAAGTCATTTGCCGATTTGCTCGGTAGAAAATATTGCTTGTTGAGTGGCGATGAGCTAACTAACATGGTCGAGAAAGAGGATTTTCAATGGGTGTGGGCTGTGTTATCAGGGTTTGGAAAGGATGTTTTGCTAAAAGAGGTATTAAAATATGAACTTCCATATGCAAACGGATATGGAGAATTTTGGACAAACCCTGTAACGATTCAACATCCGCTTGCTGAAATTGAGATTGTGGCTTGGGACAGCACTTCTACCTTGTTGATTAGCAAAAATTGTGCAATAGTAGATGATTTTAGAAAAGCCTTTCCTCTTAGTGAAGATTTAGAGGAATACAACAACGCGCCGCATTCATGTGCCCCTCTCTAGTCGAAAGGTTTTTTGCGGACAGGCGGGGTTTTTGCAGATGTAGCGTTGCTCGCCTTTTGGGGTTTTGCCTTGTTTTGCTGTGGTGTGGTGGTGGCAGGCGGGGCAGGGGGGGTGCGTGGGCTTTGGGGTGGGGACGGCAATTTGCCCGCCAAAAGTCCATGTAATTGTGAGAAAGTCCGTGTTTATGCTGATTTTGCGGATTAGGGAGGCTAGGATTGCCCGCTTTTGGTCTATGTTTGCTAGTTCATAGACTAGGGATATGTTTTCGATTAGGTTTTTGAAATCTGTTTGGGTTAGAGCTTGGGCTGTGGGCTGTGGGGCGACAATTTGGCTTTGCAGGGCAGCTTTTTCGTCGTGCAGCTCGCTTATTTTCTCACTTATGGCGTCAATTGGCATTTTTTCTAGTGAGTATAATTCCATTAATTTTGAGGTTTGTTTGTCGATTTCTATAATACGGTGGTTTATGCCGTCATTGCTGGATTTGGGGGTGCTGGGCTCAGGGGTTTGGGGAGTGAAATTCTCATCAAAAATGACCTGCTTGATTTGGGCATCAATCAGGCTCTCCAGCGCGTCCACCCGCCAGATTTTTGAGTCACATCCCTGCTGTTTCGCCATTTTGGACTTTGGGAAAGCGCGGGAATAGCAGGCGTGGTACTTGAACTGCCCGCTGATGGTTGTGCCGTATCTCGCACCGCATTTGGCGCACCAAATCAGCCCTGCCAGCAAGGTGGAACGCTTAAAAATATTCTTGCCGTAAATTTCTAGTTTATTTTTTCTCACTGCATTAGCTTTCTCAAATAATTCCTTGTCAATAATGGGTTCGTGGGCGTTTTCGTGGACAATATCGTCATAGCGCACGTTGCCAATATAGGTGTCAATTTTGATTGTCCGAGAAATTCGCGCGGAACTTTTCCATTTGCCGTATTTGGTGGTGTAGCCCGCATTATTCAGGGCTTCAAGGATTTGCAAATTGGACTTGCCTTCAGCCACCATCTCAAAAATCATCCGAATCTGCCCCGCCTCGTAAGGATTTGGCGTAAGCTTGCCCTGCGCGTAATCATACCCAATGGGAATCGACCCGCCCCCGTGGTACTTCCCTTCCTTCGCCCGTGCTCTGCGCCCCATGGTCATGCGCTCGGCAATTTGCTCGCGCTCCAGCTGGGCAAAAACCCCTAAAATCCCGACCATAGCCCGCCCAAACGGCGTGGACGTGTCAAAAGCCTCAGACATTGACACAAAATCAATACCCCGAGGCAAAAACTGTTTCTCAATCAAATTCAAAATGTCAAACTGCGAACGAGACAGCCTGTCAAGCTTGTAAACCACAACAATGTCAAACTTGTCCATATCGTGCAAAAGCTTCTCAATCCCAGGACGCTCAAGATTCGAGCCCGTATAGCCCCCATCCACATAAACATCCCAAACCAAATAGCCCTTGGCCTTGCAATAAGCCAAGAGCCTCTCGCGCTGCTCGCCCACAGAATAGCCGCTTTCGTTTTGCTCGGCAGTGGAAACACGGACATATATCGCTGCTTTTTTAAGAACACTCATATAAAAAGCATACCCAAAAACACGGATTTTTATCTAGTTACACAAAATCCCCTAACGAGAGCAGGTATTCACAAGTGTAGACTCTTATGTATTTATCTAATACCAAAACGTCCAAGTTCAGTTGTAGTTGTTACAGAAACAACTACAACAGTTTGTCCTGGCACTACAGGAACAGCTTGAGTTGCCATACTGCTAATTGAAAACAGGCTGGGGTCAAATACCGTGATTTCTGCCCATGTCCCCCGTAAATTACCAGGAAAAAAGCGAACCATAGCGAATCCTTGTTCAGTATTGTTTTGATACCTAAAGTGATGAGTGGTGCCGCTTTGAGAAAAGGAAGGCCAACCAAAAGTGAAACTTATAGAAAGACCAAATCTAGTAATCGACTGGTCAAACTGCATTCCTAAAACACCAGTTGTATGATTCCAAGCCCTAAGTATGCCGTTTGAAATTATTGCTTCGATGGCAAATGGTCCGCTTGAAAGAAACCAATCAAATTCGTGCTGAATGTGCATGTTTGGGTATCGATGTGATGTCCCCGACCGTCTATGGGTTCCGCTACTAGTTACCACAAAAGGATTTCTAGGTTGAATTTCTTGAAACTCTTTTTTGACTGTGCACTCCTTAATATTCATGGAAAGCAACATGTCAGCGTGTGCGTTAACAGCATCTACAAAAGTTTCTGAAAAAATATCAGTTTCATATAGATTTTGATTTGCAGCGGCAAAACCAAGAAATGTTTCTTCTACAAGAGCCGCAAATACAACTACAGAACCATCCTCATAAGCAAAAGTTCTGAATCTTACAGACTCACCTTCAATAAAAACTATTTCTTCGCTCAACTTTTCTCTTGCTACTAAAAGGGGATAGTCTTGAATATTTGCGGATACCGTAAGGCTCGAAAAAGCTGTTATCAACATAACCAATATAGCTAAAAACTTGCTTTTGGTTTCTTTCATTTAACATTCCTCCTTAAATTATAATTATTTTTGGTGTCAATACATTATTCAGTTGTATGGTCTGCCCTCATGTCATGTTTTGTCATTAATGATATGGTAGCATATTTTTTTTGGGGGGGTTCGTAAAGCTACTTTTCGCGCACAACTTGTGCGCGAAAAGTAGCTTGACAGACGAGGTTATCTTGTGTATAGTGGTTGGAAACAAACAAATTTTTACATTAAAATCTAGGGTTTATTACCGCAAAAAATAGTCTGTTATCTACCAATGTTGGCTTGCATTAAAAGTTGCAAGTACAGTTGCGTTACCAGTTGTTGAGCCATCTCTAAAAGTGCCGTAGGCTCTAGCATTGGCGACAGTATTATTTGAGGTCAATTGCCAACTGCTTGAAGTCAAAGTAAAACTAATTTGGGTGGAAGAATCATCGGTATCAACTCCGAAAACATAGGAGTAAACCCAATGTATGTGACCTCCTATATATGGCATAGTGCCTATTACTCTTGAGTGTAGCACTACCATCACACTTCTCCACCCATTACGGTGTTGAACTATATTTTGCTGAATTGTCGGCACTGAAAATATTGTGTTGTCAATATAGTCATTGAATAATTCAGCAACATCATAGCCGTAATCAATCAGGGCTCTCATTTGCCTTATGTCAACATATCCATACTCAACTGCGTATATGATTTCTAGCAACTGGCTATCGGTAAAATCAGAATAAAAAACCGCATCAAAAATTACAACTGCGTCTCTGGCAGTCGCGATAGAGAGTGCAAGTTCCCTATTTTTATACTCATACTCGGACAAAGACTGTGTTGCAAGCGTATGAATTATGATTGCACGATTGCCGTATTCGTAAATACAAATAAATGCTAAGTCAGTACCAAACTCCTCATTGAGCGAATTTAACACATCAATACGACAAGAAATTAAAGTTAAAATTTCTTCGTTGCTCAGCGAATTAAGATAGTCGATGTCAAAGGCTAAGTTGCGGCTGTAAGTTTGATATTCCGACTGTGCGCCTGCATAAACCACCGCAGTCATCGCAAACATCACTATCGCAAACACAAATGTTCCAGCCAGTTTGTTAAATTTACTAGTTTTAGTCATAAATATTCCTCCTCTTGATTTTTAAGTTTTTTTGATATAATACAATATTCAGTTGTATGGTCTGCCCTCCTGTCGTGTTTTGTCATTAATAATATGGTATCACGTTTTAATAGGTCTGTAAATAGCCTTTTTATGAAATTTATTTCATAAAAAGGCTATTGACAGATAAAAGCATCTTGTGTATAGTTGTTGCAAGCAAACAAATTTTTACATTTCATTTCTAAGGAGGAGATTTTATGTTTAGGAGGATTTTTGGTTTTATCTTGGCTGCGGTGATGGCGTTGTCCGTTAGCTTGGTCGTGCTGGCAGAGGAAAATAAGTCCATGCCATATGATGCCTACATAAGGCCGCTTCATTGCTTAGATTCATGTGAAGACGAAGATTAGGTCTTTCGTGAAACTTCCTCAATGATAATTTCTTGGAGGGATATGCCAAGAACGTCTTTCGCATATTCCTCCATTAGTTTGACGTTTTCAAATCGTTCTTGCAATCTAAATGTAAAATATACATCTGTCAAAAGAGTTTTGCAGGATTCAATATCGCCTAATTCAAATAAAGAGCAAGCCTTGTTAAAAGAAATTAAAGGGAGAAATCTAAATGCGCTATATCTTTTACATGCTTCAATTCCTTTGTCACATAAAGCCAAAACTTCCTCATGTCTATCTGCCAGCCCTAGGTATTTTGTTAAGTTGTATATGATTGGCATATATCGGCTTTGTTTTGATTCAACATCCATATACCTTTTCTCGAAGTTTTCCTTAACTTGATATAATAAGTTTATTGCCCTTTCTTTTTGGTCCATTCGGAAGTACATGCCCGACATCGTTTCAATAATCGCCATTTCCTGTTTAGAGAGCCAATATTCGCTTACATCTTCTTCTTTGTATGCTGGCACAGTTATTTTTATTGCCTCCATTAAGCCTCCCATCACAGCTTCGACTTCTTCGCCTATTCTATATGCGAGTCTTGATTGATTGTACAACAAAAATTGCCTACAATAATTATCTGTCACAAAATTTGTATCAGATTCTAAAAACTCCAGCAGTTTTGCAGCTTTGTCGTTTCGTTTTGACTTCATTAAATTGCTTATTTCATCCATTTTTGATTGATGGAGCATTTCTTCTTTGCTCATCAAAATAGCTGAATATGCACTTGGGTCATATCCAAGCCGCCCAAATAACTTTTCTAGCGTGAATTTTGAAGGCATAACCTTACCCTGTTCTATCCTAGAAATTTGCACAGAGTTCACAATCCCCGCCCCTAGCTCTTTCTGAGTCAAACCCTTTTGTATGCGAAGGGCTTTTATAACTTCTCCTGTTAAATATTTACCCATAACTGCACCCCCTTTGGTCTCATTATGCCGAATATTACAAGCTTTGTCAATATTAGCGCGAACTTGAAACCCGCAAGGCACGCTCGGTTGTGCCTTTGCGGGAGGACTGTATTGGTTTTGTTATTTTTAGGCAGATTCTTATTTCATGGACTTTAGAAGCTCAACAAACGCCTTATTGGTGGGGGTTTTGACCAGCATGTCGGTGAATTGCTCGTTAAATTCTTGGGGGCTGACCCCGCCCATGCGGCGGCGCAGGCTGGTGAGGGCTGCCAGCTCGTCGGGGTTTAGGAGCATTTCTTCGCGGCGGGTGCCTGATTTTTGGATGTCGATGGCGGGAAAGATGCGCTTTTCTGAAAGCCTGCGGTCAAGGATAAGCTCCATATTGCCTGTGCCTTTGAACTCCTCAAAAATTACATTGTCCATTGTAGAGCCTGTGTCCACAAGTGCTGTGGCAATGATGGTTAATGAGCCGCCTTCTTCGGTATTTCTGGCAGCACCAAAAAATTTTTTGGGCATGTGAAGGGCAGCAGGGTCAAGCCCGCCTGAGAGGGTGCGCCCGCCTTGGGGCATGGTAAGGTTGTAGGCGCGGGAAAGCCTGGTTATGGAGTCCATAAGCACAACAATGTTTTTGCCCTGCTCAACCATGCGCTTTGCCCGCTCAAGGACAATTTCTGCCACTTTTTTGTGGTGTTCCGGAAGCTCGTCAAAGGTCGAGGCAATAACATCAGCGCGTTCGCACTCAATGGAGCGGCGCATGTCCGTTACTTCCTCAGGCCTTTCGTCAATTAAGAGGACGATTAGATGAGTGTCCTCGTGGTTTTCTAAAATGGACTTTGCCACTTTTTTAAGAAGCATGGTTTTGCCTGCTTTAGGGGGAGAGACAATCATGCCGCGCTGCCCAAGCCCAATGGGGGCAATAAGGTCAATAATGCGCGTGGAGAGGGACTTTTTGTCCAGCTCAAGGGTAAGACGCTTTTCTGGGAAAATTGGCGTCAAATCCTCAAAGCGGGGCCTGCGCCCAAGGGTCAAAGGGTCATCACCGTTGATGGATGTGATGTACAAAAGGGCGCGGTGCTTTTCATTTTCTTTTGGCAAGCGCAAATTGCCTTTGACCATATCGCCATTTCTAAGGAAAAAGCGACGGATTAAAGGTTGGGAAATATAAATGTCGTCATTGCCTGCTAAGTAATTGTAAGCGCGCAAAAATCCGAAGCCCTCCTCGTTGATTTCAAGCACACCGCCGCCAACCTCGCCTGAATCAAGGCGGGCAATGTAATCAGGCTGTTTGTAAGGACCTGATTGAGGTTTTTTGGTGGTTTTTTGTGGCTCTTGTGCAGGCTTGGCTTCTTGCGCTGTAACCTCGGCTTTTGTTTCGGCTATAGGCTCTGCCGCAGGCTCTGGGGCTGGCTCTGGGGCTGGCTCTGCCGCAGGCTCTGGCTTGGGCTTGCGGTTGTAGGGACGCTTGGTCTTGACAGGAACTGCCTCCTGGGAGGCAGATGACTCCTGGGAGGCAGAAGCCTCCTGCGGGGCAACTGTATCCTGCTTTGCCTGAGCCGCTTTTTCAAGCACCATTACAAGCAAATCCGCTTTTTTATATCTTATGAAATTTTTAATGCCGTGGTCGCGGGCGGCAAGGCGCAAATCCCGCAGATTTAGCTCCTCAAAAGATGGCTTTGGCGCGTCAGGTGCCACGGGTGCTTCCACCGGCTTTTTTGGCGGTCTGCCCGGCTTTTTCTTGGGCTTAGCCTCAGCTTTTTTTGCCTCAATGGCGGCTATAAGGTCTTCTTTGCGGTATCTGACGGCATTTTTAATGCCTAGCTCTTTGGCTTCTTTTTGAAGTTCGGGTAATTTCTTTTTCATGGTATATCCTCCAGAATTATTTTCCAAATATTTTTATGCCCTTTGGGATAACTGTCAAATCCAGATGGTTTGTGTTAAGAATCTCGCCGTCAACACAGCACAGATTGTCCTCAGGGGAATGTATAGTTAGCTTTTTTGCTTTAATAATTTTAACATTGGGTTGTTTGTGGATTTTCTTGGTCATAAGGGCTGCAAGGTTTCTGTACCGCCGCCCCATGCCCATATGCTCAACCACAAAAACCTCGGCTAGTCCGTCGTCAATGAGCGCGTCATGGACTAAAACCATCCCGCCGCCGCCGTGAATACAATTGTGCATCCCCAAAAAGTCAGCTTTTACGGTCTGCATGGGCCCATCATCAATTGAGTATTGGTAGGTGTGAGGTTTAAGGCGTGAAACCAGTGAAATTATGGATTTGTAGTATGAAGCGCGGGTCCTTGTGGCGTAGGTGTCCATTGCCATGACCATTTGAGCGGCTATGCCATATGAAAAAAACAATGGGCTTTGTTTGCCTGTATTTGCTTCATACATATAGTCAATGGGTTTGATAAGTTCATCTAATATGGGCTTAGCTGCTGTGCGCACATTCTCAAATCCCGCTGGCAAAGAAAGCATTTTGGACACATCATTGCCCGTACCTGCGGGCAGTATGCCAAATGTCACATCGTCCCCAAGGGCAAAGCCGTTTAGGCACTCGTGAAACGTCCCGTCACCTCCTAGGGATATAATGTGTTTTACACCTGAAGCTATAAGCTCTTTTGTGATTTTTGTGGCATCTCCAGGCTCTATGGTGCTGTGGAGTTTGTAGGGGAGATTGTGAGAGTCCAAAAGCTCAATAAATGCCCCTTTGTACCGCAGCGAGCCGCCTCGGTTTGCATATGGATTGTGAATTATGTGATACATATTTTTTCTCCTTATGTGAGAGTTATATAAATGCCAACTGGAAAAACAATCTGAAAATCTGCGAAACCAAAGGACCAAGCAGAAAGTGGACAATGCCAAATATTATGCCCAAAGCCAAAATAACTTGCAAAATCCGCTCAGACTGGGCGACCTTGGCACCTGCCGTAGGCGAGACGCCGCTTAAAAAAATTGTGCCGTCAAGGGGGTAGATGGGGATTAGGTTAAGTATGGCAAAGCCGATATTTAGCTGGCTTGCAAGAATAAGTGCCCAGTTTACGCTGTTGTGAAAAGCAGTGGAATAAGGGTTGATAAACACGGCATGAAACCACCAGATGCCTGCCAAAACGGCAAAAATCCCGCCCACCACAATGCTTGCAATAAATGGCAGGGCAAAAATAAGGAGCATGGCTTTTTTGCGCTCTTTGTAAGTGCCGGGGGCAAGCTTAACAGGGTTTGCCCAGCCAAAGCCCCAAATTGCCATGAAAATTGAGCCTAAGGCATCCATGTGTTTAAGGGGATTAAGAGTCAGCCGCCCTTGGGCAGCAATGCCCGTATCCCCCATTTTGTGGGCAACAAGGGACTTTACAAACTCATGAATTACCACGGCAATTATAACTCCCGGGATGGAGAGCAGGATATGCTCTAAAGTGTTGAAATTTTCTAATATTCTAATCACCTCGAATCTTATATTTGGCTAGGAGTGCTACCGTCACCCCGCGCTTGACGCGGGGTCAAGCGCGGGGTGACGGGTGGGGGCGCGGGGTGAGCGGCAGGTGGATGTTTTTCATTCTCAATTTTCAACTGAAATGCCTTTTCCTTTCCATTTGCCTGAGCGCAGACGCCAGTGGAAGAATATACTTCGCGCCACCCAGTCAATATACATTGCCACCCACACTCCAAAAATGCCCATTCCAAAGACAATGCCCAAGATATAGCTAAATACCACCCGCCCTAAAATCATTGTGGTAATAGCCACCACCATGGTGTACATCACATCCCCTGTAGCACGCAGGCTTGACGCCAAGATAAAAGACGACGGCCAAAAAATTGGGGCAAGCACCAAGAAAGTGATGACGATTAGCGGCAGCAGTTCAAGGGCTTCGGGGCTTGGGTTAAACAGGGCAAAAATGGGATTTCTAAAGAGAATTATTCCTGCGCCTATTATGGCTAAAAATATGCCGCTTATGACAATTGAGAAAAAGGTAGTCCTTGGCACGTCGCCCTCGTCCCCGCGGCCAATGCGCTGGCTGACAAGAATCATTGTGCCTGTGCTCAGTGCCATGCCCGGCACATTTGCAAAATTCACCAGCGAAAATCCTATGGTATTTGCGGCTATGGCGGCTGTGGACATGGAAACTACAATCATTTGGGTCACAAGGCGTCCTGCTTGAAACAGCCCCGATTCAAAGCTAGTAGGCAGCCCAAAGCGTATAATCGCCTTTTGGCGTCCAAAGTCAGGGATAAAGTATTTTAGCTTGTTTAGGCGTATTCCCCGTGCTTTTCTTGCTAAAAAATATGCGGCACACACAAAGCCAAATGCCTTTGAGATAACAAGTGCCCAGCCCGCCCCATAAATGCCAAAGCCAGAGATTTCCACAAATCCAAGGTTAAGTCCGCGAATAAGTATAAAGCCTAGAATCAGGTTCAAAACATTCATCATAAGGGAGATGAGCATGGGTGCAAAGGTGTTTCCTGAACCTCTGATAATTCCAAACATGGTGAGAGTTATAGCCACAACAGGGTAGGAAAAGCTCACAATGGTAAGAAAGCTCGAGGACGCTGCCATAACACTATAGTCCGCATCAGCAAACAATGCTCCCAAGATGGGGGCTTGAAAAAACTGTATCACCAAAAACATAATTATGGACAAAACAGCAGACAAGAGAATTGCCTGCCCCCCTGCCCGCTTTGCACTTCTCCTGTCGTCCCTGCCTATGTACTGGGCAACCACAATAGTGCCGCCCACGGTGAGGGCTGCAAACAAGGCAAGGATTAGGTTTGTAACAGAATCAATCATCCCTAGAGCCGACGTGGCATATTCACCAACATAGGAAATAAGCATAGTAGAAACCATACCCATCAAAGACACAGACACATGCTCAATTGCCATAGGCAGAGAAATCTTTAACAATTCTTTTGTTCTGGTTTTAATTTCAGCTAATTGCAAAATTACCCACCCTTTGAATGACTATTTATTAATCATAACACGTCTTGAGAATAAATGCAAGAGTAAACGAATAAAATTCAAAAAATGGTTGGGGGACTAGGCATGGTTAGAATATATGAGCTTAGGCAAAAAGAAATCATAAATATAAGAGACGGCACCCGCTTTGGCTTTGTGGCTGACCTTGAAATAGACAAAAAAAATGGCGAAATTAAAAATATGATTGTGCCGGGCCCTGCACGGGTTTTTGGGGTGTTTGGCAGGGATACGGAGTTTTGCATCCCATGGGAGTCGGTCAAGCAAATTGGAGATGATATAATTTTAGTTGACGTTGACCCTGAGGAGTGTACAGAGGAGCTGTGATTTAGAGGTTGGAGGTTAGAAGTTAGAGGTTAGAAGATTTGTCTAACTTCTAACTTCTAACTTCTTTTTTTACAAAAATAACTATTGAAATCACACCCGAAACGTGGTATAATGGTCTGGCAAGACTGCATAAAGGGGCTGGGCGTATGCTTAGGATGGACGATTATAATAAGGGCTTGATTTATACTGAAATTCATGAATGTATTGATTGTAACAAATGTATTCACGGGTGCCCTGCTCTCAAGGCCAATGTGAATGTGAATTGTGACCAAGACGGGCACAAGGTTTGTGTGGATGATGGGGAGTGCGTGCTTTGCGGAAAGTGCCTAGACACCTGCCTGCACGATGCTCGCCATTTTCGAGACGACACTGACAGCTTTTTTAGTGATTTAGCACGGGGCAAGGAATTTTCCGTGATTGTTGCCCCTTCTTTGTATCTTAATTATCCTGATGAATATCAGCATTTATTTGGCTATCTCAAAAGCCTTGGGGTCAAGAACTTTTATTCTGCCACCTTTGGAGTGGAAATTACCACTTGGGCGTACATAAAATACATGCTAGAAAGTGGCAAAACAGGCTTTATATCCCAGCCATGCCCATCCATTGTCAGTTATATCCAAACCCACAGCCCTGAGCTTTTGTCCAATTTAATGCCCATCCAAAGTCCCATGATGGCAACTGCCATATATCTTAAAAAGTATATGGGCATTACTGAAAATCTTGTCTTTTTAAGCCCTTGTATTGCAAAGAAAATTGAGATTCAGTCCAAACGAGGTCTTGGGCTTATTGATTATAACGTCACTTTTAATAAACTTATGGAGTTTATTAAAAACAGAGGTGTCAATTTAAGCGGTTTTGAGGCTGTGGGCGGCTGTCGCGACTTTGGCGGGGGCTCCACCTTCCCTACGCCCGGCGGCTTGAAGGAAAACATTCGCCATTACCTTGGCATAAAGCCTTTTATTGTGCAGGTTGAAGGGGAAAGGCGGGCTTATGAATACCTAAAGTCCTTTGCAGCCAAAGGACTTAAAGACCGAGAGAATGCGCCTTTGCTTACGGACATTTTGAACTGCCAATACGGCTGTATGAAGGGCACAGGCACCGTGAACCATCAGGCTTGCGAAAATGAAATAAATTACCAAGTGCACTTAATGCGCCAAAAAAAGCGGGGGGACGAAACACACTCAGACCCGAAAACCCGCCTTGCAGACCTTAATGAAAAGTTTAAGGACATTGACATTAACGACTTTATGTGCGAATACAGCGCGTCTAAACCAAACCCGCGCATACGCATGGTATCTGATGACGAGATTGAGAGCATTTTTAGGGAAAAATTGGTAAAGCTTACAGGCAACGACCAGCACGTGGACTGCTCTGCCTGCGGCTACGACACATGCCGGCATATGGCTGAGGCCATTGCCCTTGGCATCAACACATCTGACAACTGTGTGTATTATGTAAAAAGCAAGCTAATTGAACATCTAAAACAAAAAACAAGTGCAGAAACAATCCTAAGAGCAATCCTTGATTCTATGCCTTTGGTGGCTAATGTTTTGAACTCTGAACTTAAAATTATTGAGTGCAATGCCCAGGCGTTGCATTTGTTTGGGTTAAAAGATGTTAATGAATATTCTGAACGTTTTTACGAACTTCATCCCAAGTTTCAGCCCTGCGGCACAACCTCTGCCCAAAAAATTGACGAATATAACATGCAGGTTGTAGAAGATGGCTATGCAAGATTTGAATGGATTCACCAAAAGCTTGACGGCGAGCCCATTCCTTGCGAAATAACCCTTATGCGCTTTAACCAAAATAATGAAATGCGTGTGTTTACATTTATAACAGACAGACGTGACTTTTTTAAGTACCGTGAAGCGGTGCAGACCATGGAAAACAGGCTGACATCCATGCTAAATGCCAGCCCCATCATCTGTGCCATCTTTGACGAAAACCTAAACATCATTGAAGCCAACCAGGCAGCCGCCACCCTTTTTGGGCTTGAGGACAAGCAAATGTATGTTGACCATTTATTTGACCTTTGCCCTGACTACCAGCCCTGCGGCACCCCCAGCCGTGACAAAGCGCGCCAGATGATTAAATATGTCTTAAAAGAGGGCAAGCTTGACTTTGAATGGATACATTGCTATCCGGGCAAAGAGGTTATGATTCCTTGTGAAGTTTTTATGCAGCGGGCAAAAATTGGTGATAAATACGTTGTTGTTACATATGTGCGGGATGTGCGGGAGCAACACGCCATCTTGGAGCTTAAGGCAGCTGAGCAAGAGCTTATGGAGGCGATTGTAAACTCCAATCCCCTTGTATGTATGATGTTTGACAAAGATTTTAACTGTATTAGAGTCAACCGCAAGGTTGTTGAACTTTTTGGCGTGGCAAGCGAGGAGGAATATTTGAAAGACGTCCTTGCATTTTCTCCTAAGCTCCAGCCTGACGGCGCAGATTCTAGGCATGGAAGCGACCTTGCGCTGCAAGAGGCGTTTGAGAAGGGCATTTTTGTTCATGAGTGGTGGTGTCAAGATGTAAATGGCAATATCTTCCCCACAGAGGAGACTCTGGAGCGGGTCCAAGTGGGCAATGAATATTATGTGCTGTCGTACTTACGGGATTTGCGCCATGAATACAAAGTTAAAGAGCTGCAAGAAGCAGAAAAAGAAAGGGTGTACACCCTCCTTGACTCGTCACCTCTTGTATGTGCTATTTTTGATGAAAACCATAACGGCATCAGCGTAAACCGCCAAGCTGTGGACTTTTTTGAAATTCCTGATAAGCAGGTGTATTTAGATGATGTCACAAAGCTTATGCCAGAGTTTCAGCCTGACGGCTCGCTTTCTGCCGAAAAAAGTAAAGAGGTGCTAAGTGCTGCCTTTAAGGCAGGCTATGCTAGATATGAATGGATGTATCAGACCATGAGCGGCGTGCCCATTCCTTGTGAGGAGACCATTGAGCGGGTTAATTTTGGCGGAGATGACCTGATGCTTGTCTACACCAGAGACATTAGTGAACAATATGTGCTAAGGCAAATGCAAGAAAGAGAGCATGAGCGCATTCAAGCCATGCTAGACTCCTCTCCCATGGGCTGCTCCCTTATTGATTCTAACTTTAATGTGATAAGCACAAACCAAAAAACAGTTGAGCTTTTTAAGCTTCCTTCCAAGCAGGTTTTGTTTAACGAAACATCTAGGTTTTATCCTGAAAAACAGCCCTGCGGGAGAGATTCTGTTGACCTTAGCAAAGAATGCTTTTTACATGCGTCTAAAGTAGGCTATGCCCGATATGAATGGCTGTATATTGACTATTTTGGTGCGGAGATTCCTTGCGAGGAGACTTTGGTTTCTGTCGAAATTGGGGACGAACGCTTTATCCTGTGCTATGTGCGCGACCTTCGCGAGGAAAAAGCGATTATGGCTGAGCTTAAAGACGCCATTGACAGGGAGCAGCTGGCAAACCAAGCTAAAACACGCTTTTTGGCGCGGATGTCCCACGAAATCCGCACCCCTATGAACTCTGTCCTAGGCGTCACCGAGCTTGAGCTGCAAAAAGACATCCACCCGCCTGACACAGAAGATGCCTTCATGCGCATTTATGAGTCATCAAACCTGCTTTTGGCACTGATTAATGACATTTTGGATTTGTCAAAGGTGGAAGCGGGCAAGCTTGAAATTGTAAACATTGTTTATGAAACTGCCAGTATGATTATTGACACTGTGCAGCTAAACTTAATGTATATAGGTTCAAAAAATATTAAGTTTAAGCTTGAGGTGGATGAAAACCTGCCTGCCTACATGGTGGGAGATGAGCTGCGCATTAAACAAATCCTTAACAACATTTTATCAAACGCCTTTAAGTATACAAACTCAGGCTCTGTTATATTGTCTTTTAGCTCAGAATATCTAAATGACGATAATACAGAAATCGTCATAAAGGTGACAGACACAGGACAAGGCATGAGTGAAGATGACATACAAGGGCTTTATGGCGAGTTTTCGCGCTTTAATGTGCGTGACAATTACACTGTGGAGGGCACAGGGCTTGGGCTTAGCATTACCCAAAAGCTTGTGGATATGATGAATGGCAGGATAGATGTGGATAGCCAGGTAAGTGTTGGCACAACCTTTACCGTGCGGCTGCCCCAAAAGGTTAAGGGCAAGACGCGCATTGGGCGCGACACTGCCCAAAGCATGCAGAACTTGGATGACACCCAGCGCAGCCTAAAACGCCTTTCAAAGCTTGAAAGAGAGCTTATGCCTTATGGGCGCGTGCTTTTGGTGGATGATGTGGAGTCAAACCTTTACGTTGCCAAGGGCTTTTTGATGCCTTATAAACTTCAGGTAGAAACTGCACACAGCGGCTTTGCTTGTATTGAAAAAATCAAAAGCGGCTCTGTGTATGACATTATTTTTATGGACCATATGATGCCTGAAATGGATGGGATGGAAACCACAAAAATCCTTAGAGAAATGGGCTATAACCACCCTATTGTGGCACTGACGGCAAATGCCCTTACCAATATGGCTGAGGTGTTTTTGCAAAACGGCTTTAATGGCTACACATCAAAGCCCATTGACATTAACCAGCTTGACAAATACCTTATGCGCTTTATCCATGCAAAACAGCCTGACGAGGTTATTGAAAAAGCCAGGCTTGCAAAGCCCGCCGCTGACGCCACAGAGGATGGGCGGCTTTCTGACCTGCTTGTCCAGTCATTTATTAGAGATGCCAAAAAGGCACTTGTTGTCCTTGTTGATTTTGACCCCTATGTCCCTGAGGATAAGCTTGACCTAAGCAACTATATAATCCAAACCCACGCCATGCGCTCGGCACTGCACAATGTAGGGCAAAAGGACGCCTCAAAAAAGGCGGGGCTTTTGGAAGATGCTGCAAGGGCAGGCGACATGGCGGCAATTGCAAGCTTTACCCCCGGGCTTACAGAGATGATTCAGGCGGCTATTGAGGAGCTTGACGGCTGCATTTCCAAATCTTTTGATGTGGATGCCCAGGCTTGTGACGTGGAGCTTTTGAAAAGTCAAATGCAGCTCATTTATGATGCTTGTGAAAATTATGAGATTGATGACGCAAAAGCTGCCCTAAAAGTTCTTTATGATGCAAAATATCCCAGCAGCATAAAAGATTCTATTGACGAAATACGTGACCATTTACTTGGCAGTGATTTTGAAGAAGCGGCGGCACTTGCAGCTAAGCTGCTTAACGATTAGGAAGGGTGAAAGCATATGAAAAATTCAAAACGTACGATTTTTATTGTTGATGACAGCAAAAGTAATCTGGTGATGGCAAGCGACGCGCTTTCTGTGGAATATAAAGTTTACACCATCGATTCAGGTGCTAAGCTTTTTTCCATGCTTAACAAAATCATGCCTGACCTAATACTTCTTGATGTTGAGATGCCGGAGATGAACGGGTTTGAGGTGCTTTCAAAACTAAAGGCTGACAGCCGTTTTGAAAACATACCTGTCATAATGCTTACAGCACTAAAAAGCTCAGAAGCCGAGCTTGAGGGCTTGTCCCTTGGGGCTGTGGACTTTATCACAAAGCCTTTTGTGTCTGAACTTCTAAACAAGCGTATTTCGCTTCATTTGCAGCTTTTGGACTATAACCAACATCTTGAAAAAATGGTGGAAGAAAAAGTAAAAGAGCTTGTTGAGCTTAAAAACGCAGTTATCAAGACCACAGCCGAGCTTGTGGAGTCCCGTGACGAAAACACAGGGCACCATATCGAGCGCACCCAAGCCTATGTGCGCTTGATGATTCTAAATATGCTTAAACATGATGTTTACAAGGATGAAGCGGCTAGCTTTGACATTGAGCTTGCTGTGCAATCCTGCCAACTGCATGATGTGGGCAAAATTTCCATATCAGACACTATACTCCTAAAGCCCGGCAAGCTAACCCACGAAGAATTTGCCGAAATTAAAAAACACCCTGAAAAAGGCGTAGACATAATAAATAAAATGACAGGCTCAACTACCATAGATTCAAGCTTTTTTGACTATGCCCGCACCTTTGCCATCTCTCACCACGAAAAATGGGACGGCTCAGGCTACCCTCACGGGGTTTCAGGCGAAAATATTCCCCTTTTGGGGCGGGTAATGGCAGTGGCAGATGTCTATGACGCCCTTGTCACCGACCGCCCATACAAAAAGGCCTTTACCCACAATGAGGCCACAAATATTATAAAAGACGGCAAAGGCAGCCACTTTGACCCTGCCTTGGTTGAGCTGTTTTTGAAAATACATAATGAATTTGAACAAATTGCAATGGGGTAAGGGCCATCTATCTCGCCGTCACCCCGGGCTTGACCCGGGGTGACGGGGTTTGATTTAGTCTATGACACTCTCTCATCGTAAAATTCAAGAACAACATCGTCATTATACTCCGCGTACTCAAATTTCTTCCCATGTGTAAAGGGTTGTATCTGTCATAAAATCACCTCAGATAGTCTTATAGTCTTTCAACTTAAGAATACTTCTTAAGTTGAAAGACGCAGATTGCTTCGCAATCTGCCACATCATTTGTACTTTGTACAAATGATGTGGGTCGCTCAATCAACCCAAGATTGCTTACAAAGCTTTGCTTTGACGCAATCTTAAGTTGATTCGCTATATTACAAATTCTTAATTTTGAAGTCTTTTTCAGAATCCCTTCTTGCATCGCGCTTGGCTATGGTGTGGCGTTTGTCGTGGAGTTTTTTGCCTTTGGCAAGTGCTATATCAAGTTTAACATAGGGACCTGAAAAATATATTTTTACAGGGACAATGGTGTAGCCCTCTCTAGTGATTGCTCCGAGGAGCTTGTTAATTTCTCGTTTGTGCAGGAGCAGGCGGCGTTTTCTGGTGGGGTCTTTGGCGTGTATGTTGGCGTAGTCATATTGAGAAATGTGCATATTGACAATAAAAGCTTGACGGTCTCTAATTTCCACATGGGCGTCGGTCAGGTTGCATTTGCCCGCCCGCAAAGACTTTACCTCCATTCCATAAAGCTCAATGCCCGCCTGAAATTTTTCCTCCAAAAAAAAGTTAAATCCTGCTTTTTTATTTTGAGCTATTAGCTTATATCTTCTTTCTTTGGCTGCTGTCTGCACAGCTGGTTTTTTATTTTTCATGATTACCGCCTCCAGATTAATCATAACACAAAATAAAAACTATTGCAATATGTTCTGCAAAGTATTATAATAAATGGGATGTCGAAAAATTGTGGGGTTTATAATATGGCGAGATTTAAGAAGTTTACTGGTGTGGGCAGAATAAAGCAAAAGCCTATTTTGTCGCCTATGGATACTCTTAGGCGAAAGTATACACGGTTTAAGATTTGGACGCTATCGGTTATTGGGGTGCTTGTCATTGGGCTTGGCATGCTTGTTTATACGCACTATGACTATATTGTGTTTAGGATGCTCATAGCTGGAAATTATATCCACACTAATGTGTTGGATGAGATGTTTGAGGAGCACATTGGCTTTGTGCCTGATAGGTATGGAAGTCATTTTGACAATTTGGTAATAAGCATTGTAACCCGTGAGATTAGGCGTGCCTCTGATGATAGATATACATTTATGTACACACCGCGCCAGCGCGAGGCACACGAGGCGCGGATTGCCGAGCGGGCAGCAAGGGTGGATTTTCGTGAAATTGCCCCAAATGTCGGCATACTTACCATGCACAATATCTCTCCTTATGTGCAAAATTTTGTGCATAATAACCGACACGAAATAAATTCATTTGACAATTTGATAATTGATTTAAGGGGTAATAATGGGGGCGAGCTTTCTTCAATGCAGGCTATAGCTGGTATGTTTTTGCCAAGGCGGGCTACCGTGGGGTTTGACAATGCCCGTTTGGGAATTTTTAGCCGCGAGAGACGGGCAAGCGGGGCACAGTTTTTTGAATTTGAACAAATTGTGATTTTGCAAGACGAAAGTACCGCATCTGCTGCAGAGAGCCTGATTGCGGCACTGTCGGCGAATTTGGACAATGTTACCACCATTGGTCTGGATACCTTTGGCAAGGCGGTGGGGCAGGTGCTGGTGCCGCTTCGGCGCGGTTTTGCAGTTAATGCAACGGTGATTACCATCAAGACCCCTGGCGGGGGTTCTATTAACAATGTGGGGATTGCCCCTGATATTGTGTTTGAGGATGGGGATATTGTTCAGTTTGCCCTAAGCATTTTGGAGTGATGACGAATAATGGTGCAAAATAGGACCTCAAGCCCCCGTCACCCCAGCCAAGCGCGGAGCACGTCATTCCAATTTGGCGAGAGCTATGAAACGCCGTGACAGGACGTCTTCCCTCGCTGTCACCCCGCGCTTGACGCGGGGTGACAGCGAGGGAGTGGCATAATCACAAAAGCATCGCCTTGCGCTTTTTGCAAAGTGCAAGGCGATTCCAAAGATGCCAAAGGGGCTTTTTAGCCGCCATAAGGCATAATTTTATCAGGATTTGGCTTCAAAGGGTTATTTTGCGCTTCCAAGTTCTCCCTGGAATCTTTTGTGCCTTTTTGCACCTTAGGATTTTTGTCTTGAGCTTGATATTTGTTTGGACTCATAAAAAATCACCTCCTAAGGCTATATTGCCCAAAGAGGTGAATTTTATTACAGTGAAGAAACCATGTCAATTACTCGGTCAATGTCCTTGCGGCTTACATCGTTGTGGGTTACAAAGCGATACATCCCGCCTGCAATCCCATTAATTTTTATGCCGGCATCCAGCATTTTAGCAGGGAAGGCAGCATGGTCAAAGCCGTCTTTTTTTATCGTAAAAAACACAAGGTTAATATCTCTGCGGGTATAATCTACGGTTATGCCTTTGATTTGGGCAAGTCCCTCGGCTAGGTAATCAGCGTTTTTATGGTCATCGCTTAGCCTGTGGCGCATGGTGTTTAGGCTTATAAGCCCAGCTGCCGAAAGCACCCCCGCCTGGCGCATCCCGCCCCCTAGCATTTTGCGAAAGCGTCTAGCACGGGCAATAAAATCCCCGCTCCCCGCTAAAAGCGAGCCTACAGGAGCGCACAGCCCTTTTGATATGCAAAACATAAGGGCGTCGCAATATTTTGCAATCTCACTAGCATCTACCCCCAAGTGCAGGGCTGCATTAAAAATTCTAGCACCGTCTAGGTATACAGGTATTTTATGCTTTTTAGCTTCTTCGTACGCACTTTTCATGGCGTCAAGGGGCACCACCCGCCCGCTGCCCAGCGCGTTTTCAAGGCAAACAAGCCCAGTGTCGGGAAAATGAACATCTTTAGAGCGCACCCGCGCTGCAATGTCCGCTGCTGTAATAATCTCGTCAGCATTGTCCACTGCAGAATAATTCACAGCAGATAACACCGCCGCAGCCCCCGCCTCATAGGCGGCAATATGGGAAAATCTGCCCAAAATAACCTCGTCCCCACGCTTAGTAAAGGTCATGACGGCTACCTGATTTGCCATTGTGCCTGTGGGCATAAAAAGTGCCGCTTCCTTCCCACATAATTTTGCAGCTAGGCTCTCTAGCTCATGGACAGTAGGGTCATCCCCATACACATCATCCCCAACAACGGCTGTTGCCATAGCCGCCCTCATTTCCTCGGTCGGGCGGGTCACAGTGTCTGAACGCAAGTCAATATATCTCATAAAATCCTCCTAGTTTACCCTAACTCGCCCTGTGGTGGTGTTTGTGTCCAGCCTGCCGTGGGCTTGGACATTTGTCAGTTCAATGCGCCCTGTGGTGGTGCGAATACGGGTGTCCCCTGCAATTTCGCCTGTGGTGGCAGTGACCCGCCCTGTGGTGGAAGTTAGGTTTGCGTCACCTGATACCGAAATACGGGCGGCTTCAATGCGCCCTGTGCTGGTGGTGGCGTTTAGGTTTCTGGCTCTTATGTCGGTTAGGTTTATTCTGCCTGTGGTGGCGTCTAGCCTAATGTCGCCTTCGGCGTTTGAAAGCTCAATTCTGCCTGTGGTGGAGCGGGCGTTAAGGCTGTTTGAGGTTATATTGTCAAGGACTATACGTCCTGTTGTGACAACTATGTTAATTTCATTTGCCGATATGTTGCTGGCTACAACCCGCCCTGTGGTGGAATTGAGCTGCACTCTATCTGCCAAAACATTTTGAGGATGGGCGTTTACAACAATTCTGCCTGTGGTTGTGCGCAAATCAAAAACATTAAAAGGACTTGCAGTATTTGGCAAATAAATGTGCAAAGTGCCGCTGCGAACTGTGTTAAAGCCCAGAATCTGTATACCTCTAAACCCCTCGTTGCTGTAGATATGCAGCCTGCCGTTTCTTAGCTCATAACGGGGGCGGTGGTATCTGCCTGTGCTGGGCGGCTCAAAGCGCACACGAATGTCGCTGCCGCCGTGGGTGCGAACTTCAATGCGTGCGGTGGAGAGGTCGGTGCTAAGGTGGCTGATTCCTGCCGCAGGGAAGCCTCTATCAGTCACATGAGAATCAGTGACAGCTCCGCCGCCGCCAATAAACAGCCCAAAGACCAAGTTTAATGCCAAAAGCCCGCCTAAAACAGATAGAACAATATGCCATGCCCTTATGCCTTTTTGCCTTGGTGGCGGCTCGGCTGGGGGCGGCAGGGGCAACCCTGTGGGCGTTTCAATAATTCGGTCATTGCTTTGATTGTCAAACATTTCCTTGTTGTCATTGTCATTGCTCATTTTATTTCCCTCCTATGATTATGGATTAATCTTGGTAAAGCTAGTGTACACCGTGGGCCTGGAAAATACCAGTTACAAATGTCACGATATTTTTAACCATATACGAAGCTTTCAGGGAAAAAGTCTGTTATAAATTCGACTTTCTGATATGGGCGTCTAGGTTTCTGACATAGCCTGTCCAGACCGAGCCTTGGGGCAGTGCTGAGAGGTGCTCCTCAAACATTTTAATATGGGCATCGGTTTCATCGGCTTTGTTTAGGATAAATGCTTCGATTAGTTTTGGCACAATAGGCGAGCCGTACTCCCGTTTGCCGTGGTGGGACAGCAGGCAGTGGAGCAGGGTGTCCCTAGTTTCTCTAGAAAAGCCCTCGATTTTGGCTATTTCCTCTGCCACAAGCTGGCTGCCCATTACAATATGCCCTAAAAGTTCTCCTTGGTCGGTATACTCATTTTCAGGAAAAGGCGAAAGCTCGTAAATTTTGCCAATATCGTGAAGAAGTGCTGCAGCAATCAGCAAATCACGGTTCACGTACTTATAGCGAGGTGCTAAAAATTCGCAAATTTGCGCCACATTTAGGCTGTGCTCGCACAGACCGCCAAGATAGGCATGGTGGTTGGTGCGTGCTGCGGATGTGTGCAAAAATGCCTTTTTCACCTCGTCATTATGCACAAAAATGTTTATTAGAAGCTGTTTCAAATGCTCATTTTTCATGGAGTCGGCATATGCACAAATGGCTTTGTAAATTTCGTCCACATCGCTTTCGGTGGTGGGAATGTAGTCAGCAGGCAGATACTCCCCTTCCTTGGACTTGCGGATTTTTTTAATGTTTAGCTGGGGCATCTCGTTATAAATTTCCACAGCTGCGTCAATTTTGATAAAGTCGCCTGATTCAAAGCTTTGAATGTCGTTATTAAGGCTCCAAACCTTTGCCGAAATCTCCCCCGTCTTGTCCGCCAAAACCAGCGACAAATAATTCTTGCCGCTTTTGGTCTTAAATGTGTCCCGCTTTCTACATAAATAATGGCAAATTATTTGCTCGCCCTCTTTGAAATCTTCAATATATCTCATCCAGATATTTCCTCCCATTCATTAATCAGCTTATTCAACTTTTCTTCCAGAGATACCTTCATTAAATACGCCTCCTGTGCCAGTTTGGCATCTGTTGCCACTTCTTCCCTTGAAAGTATGCCGTCTTGAGCAACAATCTCCATTTCAAGCTCCGAAATGGCGTTTTCAAGCTTCTCAATCCGCGCCTTTTTCTGCCGCTCTAAGGCTTGCGCCTGCTTAGCATCCAAATACGCCTGTTTGTTGTCGCTCTCCACCTTGTCACCCCGCACTTGATTCGGGGTCCCCTCAGCTTGTGCCGCCTTCTTCTCCAAATAATAATCATAATTCCCCAAATACTGCACCGACCCATCCCCCATAAGCTCAATAACCTTATCCGCAGTATTATTGATAAAATAACGGTCATGGGAAATATAAAGCACCGTCCCCGCATAGGTATTAACAGCATTTTCCAAAATCTCTTTGGAAAAAAGGTCAAGATGGTTTGTGGGCTCATCCAAAAGCAGGAAGTTGACGTCATTTAGCATAAGCTTGGCAAGGGCAATACGCCCGCGCTCGCCCCCTGACAGGGTCGCAAGGGTTTTGAACACATCATCCCCTGTGAATAAAAAAGCCGCAAGCACAGACCGAATCTCCACATTTTTCATTTTGGGAAAAGCGTCTGAAATCTCGTTAAACAGGGTTTTGTTCAAATCGTCAAAGGCCAAGGTTTGGTCATAATATCCAAGCTTTACATTGCGCCCAAGGGTCACGGCGGAATCGCCTTCAAGGAGCATCTTAAACAGGGTAGTCTTGCCCACCCCATTTTCCCCTATAAGTGCCACTTTCTCGCCTTTGTTAATGCTTACATTCACATTTTTGAAAAGTGTAAAGCCGCTGTCAGCAAATTTTTTAACACCATCAACTATGCGCAGGACGTCATTGCCGCTTGTGGTGCGGGGTGTGAGGGCTAGGCGCATGGGCTCTGGGGCACGGCTGGGCGCGTCAAGCCGCTCTACTTTTGCAAGTTGCTTTTCCTTGCTCCGTGCTCGTTTTAGGGACTTTTCGCGGTTAAATGACTTCAACAAATCTATTGACGCCTGCTGTTTTGCAATCTCTTTTTGCTGGCTGGCAAAGTGGTGCATGGCAATTTCCAAATCCTTTGCCTTTTTGTCTACAAATTCAGTATAATTGCCCTTATAGCTTTTTGCAATGCCGTGCTCAATCTCCACCACTTTTTTTACAACTTTATCCAAAAAATAACGGTCATGGGAAATCACAAGGACAGCACCGGGAAATTCACGGGTAATATAGTCCTCCAGCCAGCTGGTGGCTTTGATGTCAAGGTGGTTTGTGGGCTCGTCCAGCAAAAGCAGGTCGGGAGCAGAAAGAAGAAGCTTGCCCAGAGCCACACGGGTTTTTTGCCCGCCTGAAAGCTTGCCGATTATAAGCTCATGCTCCACAGCACTAAAACCAAGCCCAGAAAGGACACCGCGCACACGGCTTTTGTAGGCATAGCCGCCAGCATCTTCAAACTCGCCTGTCAGCTTGGCATAACGAGCCATAGAACGCTCAAGCTCCGCACCGGCTTGTGTGCCCATATCTGCTTCTAGGGCGCGGGCAGCCTCATCCAGCCTGTCCAAATGGGCAAAAACGCTGTTAAGCTCCTCTATAATGGTCTTTTGTACATCCAAGTCCATATTTTGGGAAAGATAGCCAACCTTAGCACCGCGGGCAATGCTAACCTCGCCACTGTCAGCTGTAAGCTCACCCAAAACCACCTTAAACAGCGATGTTTTGCCGGCACCATTGACCCCCACCAAAGCCACCTTCTCCTTGGCAGAAATGGTAAAACTGACGTTTTTAAGCACACGTGTCGCCCCAAAGGACAGCTCTATATCTCTACATGTAAATATCATAAAAAATCACCCAAACCATAATAACACAAAAATAAAAAAAAGGCAACCCTGCTAAAAAACAAGGTTGCCGTAATTATCTACCACCAAAAACGTCTACGAAAGCCGCATCCGCCCCATGGGCCGCATCCGCCGCCGAATCCGCCAAACCCAGGTCCAAAACCAGGACCAAAGCCATTGCCCCAGCCTCCAAAGCCGCGACCCCAGCCTCCAAAGTTCCAATTAGGTCCAAACATATTTTCACCACCAATCCTTTTGCATATAACGCTTGTAAGCCATAGTATGCAGATTGTCCCTCACTGGTGCGGGCGTTATAATGATTGGTCATGCCTAAAAGCTTCTATCATATCCCATGTAAGGCTGATTGAGGGGTCGCCGTCTTTTGGGATGTGTTCTCTGTGAAACCATGTTGCCTCTGAAAGCTCGTCTTTGTCGAGTTTGATGAGGCTTTTGCTGTCTGCATCAGCAAAAAAGCCCATCAACAGAGAGCCGGAAAACGCCCAAGGCTGGCTTTTGTAATAGCGGATGTTGGTGAGTTCAAGCCCCACCTCCTCCATGGTCTCTCTTTTAACGGCATCTTCTAAAGTCTCGCCAATTTCCACATAGCCCGCCACCAAGGCGTACCTGTCGTGCCCGCTGGCATATTTGGTCAAGAGTATTTTGTCGCCATCAGTTATTCCGACAATAACCACGGGGAAAATTTGCGGATACAGAGTAAGCTCGCATTTTGGGCACAAAATGGCTCTTTCGGTGGGGCTTTTTACGGTTGGTGCGGCGCATTTGCCGCAGTGGCGGCTTACGTCGTACCACAGGGCAAGGTGGGCGGCTGTAATGCTCGCAAATAAAAGCCATTCAGGCTTAATAGTTTTTCTGAATGTTTGAATACTGTAAAACTTAAAGTGCTCAGTTTCTAGCACTTCTTGCAAAACCAAATAAAACCCCACCCCGTCAACACAAAACAGGTATGTCAAATCCTCCCCATTAATTTGCCACTTACTTTCAAGCTCGCAAAATAAGGGGAGTTTATCATCTTTAAGCACAGCCTGCCTGTTGTGATAAATCAGCACATAGTCACCACTGGCAGGCGGGCGGGGCTCGTATTTATTATTCAGAATATGCGGTTTAATGTCTTGTAACATTACTTATGTGCAATGGCTTCAATTTCAATAATAGCCCCCAGCGGAAGCGCAGCCACCTCAAAGCATGTGCGCGCAGGGGGGGTTGTGCCGAAATATTCATTGTAAACCGCATTCATTGCAGCAAAATTCGATAAATCAGCCAGATACACCGTAGCTTTAAGAATCTTGGAAATGTCCGAGCCTGCCTCTGCAAGCACCGCCTGAAGGTTTGCCACGGTGCGGTGGGTCGCCTCCTCAATGGTGCCCTGCTCAAGCTCCCCGCTTTCAGGATTAATGGGCAGCTGCCCCGATGTAAAAATCAAATCGCCAAAAGCTATGCCCTGTGCATAAGGCCCAATCGCCTTTGGGGCTTGGTCGGTTGAAATTTGGATTTTTTTCATAATTATTCTCCTCCTCCTACAAAATATCTATTGTTAAACTCTTGGATAAACATGGATATTTCTTCAAAAAGATGGAAAGGGGCGGCTCTGTCCATATTGGTTAGGATGACCAGGATATATGGTGATGGGGCGTAGATTATGCCTATGTCGTGGAACGCGCCGTCCCAGTGGCCGTATTTTTGCGCCACGGGATAGTCTGACATTATTATGGGCACGTCTGAGTTAAGCATGCTCTCTTGAAAATGCAGGGCAAGCTCTGTTTCTGTTTCGATATAGTTATGGATATGGCGCATCAAAAGCCCCATTTGCGCCGCTGTGACCGTGCGGGTGCGCACCTCGCCCATATGCCCCATGTCGCGGCCCAAGCCCCGCATGAACTCAAAATAGCTAGGGCTGTAATGCTGATAGTGCATGTAAAGCACCCTAAATGCGGTGTTGTCGGAATATAGCACACTATAGCGCAAAAGTTCAAGATGGGTAAGCTGAAGTCCTATCCTGTTTGGATAGCGGTGGATGCGCCCGGTGCCCCCGCGGATGTCAAAGCTTCGGATGGTGTGGATGCGGCTTAGGTCAGTCGCGCCAATTTCTGCCAAATGATACACATACAGCGCGTGGGACGCCTTGTTAAGGCTGGCGGATGTGTAGGTCACGTTGTCCCTAAATCCAAATGTAAAGCCTGTTTCAATATTTGTATAATAAATCGACACATCATAAGGCAAGCCCCTAAAAAACTCCGTCAAAACGCGGGTTGATGGCCAAAAATTCAAATACACCTGTCGCTGGATGCCGCCATCATCCAGCACCTGCGCCCACGCCCCGTTAAGGTCCACAAGCTCAAAATACCCAGGACCCAAAAGCCCAATATGCTCGTCACCATAATAATCAAACACCCCTAAAGGGCGGGACAAATAAATGGTGGACAACTCAGGATAAGCAAGCGACTCAACGGGTGCCGCCACCACCCCAGCCCCTGAAGCCGACGGGCGGCTCGCAGCCCCCACAATAGCATAAAGCAAAAGCCCAAATACTGAAACTGCCAACACCGCCACCACAAAAACAGCAATGACCAGCTTTTTTTCGATTTTTTTGTCGTTCATGCCATCAACACCCGTATCCGCACCCGTCATTGCGAGTTTGACCCGCAATGACGGTATTTTTAATCATCGAATATCCAAGCCTTCCGTCTCTACAAATCTAAATCCCCATTCGCCTTCAAAATTTTGCATGTTTTCTCCTTTTATAAGCGAACTTTTCTGAATTTCAAATCCTAGGGATTCATAAAGTCCGATTGCGCCCACATTCCAATCAGCCACAGTCAGCTTTATGTCATCAATGCCTTGTTTTTGCATATGCGAAATAGCAAATTCCACAAGCTTACGTCCATGTCCCTTGCCCTGAAACTTAGGATTTACAACCACATTCCCAATATCGTTACCATTGCACGTAACAGCCCCGACCACCTCGCCACCCTCGGTCAGCAAATATGTATTCGCTGACAGTTCATCAAAACTGCCAAGGCTGTAACTATGCTTACCATAAGGGCGAATATTAAGCTCCTCACGCATCTTGTAAAAACAGGCGTCCACAAGCTCCACATACCTCTCAAAATACTCCCGCGTAAGAAGCGCGGGATGGAGAGCGGACTGCACCAATCCGCCCTTATAGCCCATCTCGCTCATAACAAACCGAACTTCCATCACTTCACCTCAATCCGCGGAAACAGCGCGTCGCCTTTTTGAACGCGGACTTCTTTGGACGCCCAGCCGAATTTATGGGCGTCGTCCCAGTTTATGTTGCTGTCAATATTTAACTGCGCGTAGATTTTGGCAGGGATGGACGGCATGACTGGTTCAATTAGTATGGCAGATATACGCAAAATTTCTACTAGCATATACAGGCAACCTGCGAGCACATCCTGTTTATCAGCTTCTTTGGTCAGCTTCCACGGCTCAACCTGGTCGATATATTTGTTGGCGCGGCGAATCATCACCCACACAGCCTCCAAAGCCTTATCAAATTCCATTTTGTCGTAATGCACTTCAGCTTTTGGGGCAGTTTCTTTGATAAGTTTAATCATCTCGTCATCAAACTCCGTAGCCGCCTGAGAAGGCGGCAGCTGCCCGCCAAAATATTTGTCCACCATCCCAACAGTCCGGGACAAAAGATTGCCCAAATCGTTGGCAAGGTCGGAATTTGTGCGGTTTATCAAGGCTTCTTCGCTAAAGTTGCCATCCTGCCCCCAAATAACTTCTTTCACCAAAAAATAACGCAGGGCGTCCGCTCCATAAATTTCCACAAGCTCCACAGGGTCAATGGAATTGCCAAGGGACTTTCCGATTTTTTGGTTGTTCACATTAACCCACCCATGCCCAAAGACTTGCTTTGGCAGCGGCTCGCCCAGTGCCATCAAAATGGCAGGCCAAATAATGGTGTGAAAACGCACAATGTCCTTACCAATCACATGAACATCTGCTGGCCAATATTTTTTGTAATCCGCGTCATCATCACCCATAAGCCCCAGAGCAACCGCATAATTGCTAAGGGCGTCCACCCACACATACATCACATGCTCAGGGTCAAAATCCACAGGCACGCCCCATTTGAAAGTAGAGCGGGTCACGCACAAATCCTCAAGCCCAGGGCGCAGGAAGTTGTTGAGCATCTCAAGCCCGCGGCTTTTGGGCATAATAAATTCAGGATTGTCCTCAATATGCTGAATAAGCCTATCCCCAAACTTGCTAAGCCTGAAAAAATACGCCTCCTCGTCAATCTCGCCCACCGCGCGGTTGCACACAGGGCATTTGTCCTCGTCCACCAGCTGGCTCTTGGTGCAAAAAGTCTCGCAAGGAGTGCAATAAAGCCCTTTATACGAGCCTTTGTAAATATCGCCCTGTTCATAAAGCTTGTTAAAAATCCTTTTAACAGCACTAATATGGGCAGGGTCGGTGGTGCGCCAAAAAATGTCATAGCTGGTGTCCAAACGCGCCATAAGCTCACGGGTCACATCCGCCACATAATCCACATGCTCCTGCGGGCTTTTGCCCATGTCTGCCGCCGCCTGCTCAATCTTTTGCCCATGCTCGTCCATGCCGGTCAAAAACTTAACATCATACCCGCGAAGCCGCTTGTACCGCGCCATGGCATCTGTCCCCACAATCTCATGAGCATGCCCAATGTGCAAATACGAATTAGAATAAAAAATTGACGTAGTAATGTAAAACGTTCCCTTTGTATTTTCTTCCATCTTTTGCAATTTCATTTCCTCCCAATCAATTTTTGTAATTTTTTATCGAAAGCCACAAAATGGCGTTAGCGTCAAGAATTTTCCTTTGCATATTCAAAATCAACAATCATTTCAGTCATTTCATTGCCCTCCCTGCATCTTCAACTTCTCCGCCTGGTCAGTGGTGATTAGGGTCTCGGTCATCTCCTCAAGGTCGCCGTCCAAAAAGGCGTCAAGGCGGTGGATGGTTTTGTTTATGCGGTGGTCGGTGACGCGGCTTTGGGGGAAGTTGTAGGTGCGGATTTTTTCTGAGCGGTCGCCGGTGCCCACTTGCAGGCGGCGGGCGTCGCGCTGCTCGCGGGCTTGTTTTTCAAGCTCAAGGTCATAAAGCCTTGCTCGCAGGATTCTTAGGGCTTTGTCTTTATTTTTGTGCTGGCTTTTTTCATCTTGGCAAGCCACCACAGTGCCTGTGGGCACATGGGTAACGCGGACCGCCGAATCTGTGGTGTTTACAGACTGCCCGCCAGCACCGCTTGAGCGGTACACATCAACACGGATTTCTGCCATGTTCAGCTCAACATCCACCTCCTCAGCCTCAGGCAGCACCGCCACAGTCACGGTGGAGGTGTGTATGCGCCCCTGCGTCTCTGTGGTGGGCACCCGCTGCACCCTATGCACGCCGCTTTCGTATTTTAAGCGGCTGTAAGCACCTTTTCCTGCAATCATAAAAGACACTTCCTTGAGACCGCCAAGGTCATTTTCATTCACAGACAAAATCTCAGTTTTCCAGCGGCTACGCTCGGCATAGCGGCTGTACATTCGGTGCAAATCCGCCGCAAATAACGCCGCCTCGTCACCGCCTGCCCCGCCGCGAATCTCAACAATCACGTTTTTATCATCATTCGGGTCTTTTGGCAGCAAAAGTATTTTTAGCTCCTCGCCATAAACATCCATATTTTCCTGACTTTCTTTAAGCTCCTCTTTCACAAGCTGGCGCATCTCGTCATCAAGGCTTTCATTTAGCATTTCCTTACTATCAGCCACAGCCATCTCCATAGCCTTATACTGCCGATATTTCTCCACAATAGGCGATAAAGAGGCGTGCTCTCGCATCAGCTTTTGCCACTTGCCCTGGTCTGCAATAACCTCAGCTTTATTAATATCTTCCCCAATAATCTCAAATCTTTCCTCAAGCTCTCTCAATTTGTCAAACATTAAATCCCTCTTTTCATCTAATTACCGCAATTATAACATAGTGGCGGGCACCCTGTCAACATAAAATCCCCGCAAGCTCGTAAACCTGCGGGGATTTTCTTGATTCATAATTCATAATTGATAATTTTACTTATCAACCTGTTCCCAGCACGTGTCGCCAAGAATTGGCAGCTTCACAATTTGACCGCGCCATGCCATAAATATCAAATAAGCCCATACAATAAACACACAAACGCCAATGACCCAGCCCACCATGCCAAAAATCCAGCCAATAAGGGGCAAAAAGTCTGACAAGAACCTAAAGACCGCCATAATCAACGTCATCACAAGTGTGAAGATTGTGGACTGCAACGCCGCAAAGCGCACAAACTTATTTTCCCGCTCCATAATCAAAATCGGGATTCCGCTGATAAAGCCGAAAAAATATGCCAAAGCTGCCGCCCAATTTTCATTTAATCCAAAAACTGATTTGTTCATGTTAATACCTCCATTAAAATCATGCTATTTACCATATATACGGCGCGGTTTGGAATATGTCTGCTCTAAAGAGAAAATTTTTATTGAAGGGCGCCAACACGGTTTCTGGCGGTGGTTGCGGCTTGCCGCCCTGCCCATGTTGGGTGGTCTACAGCGACTAGGGAGAAATATTCGTAGGCTAGGGCGTAATTTCCAGCGGCTTCCTCAATTTGACCAAGGATAAACAGCACTTCGTTACTTGCTACGGAGTTTGGGGTGTCAAGGGCGGCGGCTGCCAGCAAGGCGGAACGGGCCTCGGCGTGGTTTCCTGCATTAAATAGGTATGTGCCCCGCTCAAGATGCAGCACCTCAGCCAAAGGCGAAGCGGCTGCGCGCACAATCTCATAAAGCGCGAACATATCAAGGCTAAGGCGAACAATGTCAGTCATTTCCAACCTTTCGACAGCCCTCAGGGGGTCGCCCGCGCTCAAATATCTCGACGCATCATGAACCTGCAGGGTGTTGGTCAAGTCAGAAACCTGTGCAGATAGAGAGTCCGACTCGCCCTGGGCGCGTGACACATCGCTTTCAAGCTGTTCAATGTTTTGATTAAGCGCGTAAATATCGTTATTTAACCCACTCACAGTATCATTCAAACCCTGCTCACGAGTATTAAATTCATCTTCCCTATCCGAAATTATTCCGGGCATTATCAAAAAATACATAAACAAAAACATGGCACCCATCCCTGCCAAAGCAAGCAAAATGCCGGAAATTGGGGATGCCTTGGGCATGGTGTCCTTTGTTCGCCCTGCAAATGGGTTTGGGCTTGTGCCGGCACTTTTTGTTTTTGCGGCAAGCGTGGGCTTGGGAGCTTCGGCAGCGGTTTTTGTGGGGCGCGGCTTTGTCTCGCCATATTGCTTTTGAAAAATTTCAAAGTAATATTTTTGGGCAAAAACATTGCCGTTGTCAATTTCCAAAACCTTCTCTATAAGGGCAGCCGCCTTGGTTTTGTCGTTATTTTTCATGCGGTGCAGTGCCAAAAGATTCATAGCATCCACAAAATTAGGAATTATTTCAATAGCGCGTTTTAGCCTAATTTCCGACAAATCCTCACTATATTTTTCCGCAAAAGTAAGTGCTTCGTTATATTTGACCAAGGCTTCAGAATATTTTTCCAATAATTTCAAATCATTTCCAATGGTCTCCAAATAGCCCAAGGCTTGGTTTTCCTCAGGCTGGATTTTAGAGCTTATTCTCCACTGGCGCAGGGCCTCGCCAACACGCCCAACACGATAATAGCACAGCCCAAGGAGGTTCCTGGCCTTTGTATTAGATTTACTAATTTGCAAACTTATGTTAAGAGCCTTCAAAGCGGCTGACAAATTAGAGCTTTTCGCCCGCTCAAGCCCTATGTTATAATATCTATCCGACATATCCTGCGCCATTTTATGCAGCGTAAAATCAAAACCGCAACCATCACAAAAATTCTCATTTGTGAGATTTTCGGCTAAAAAGGCGCATTTTGGGCACCCCACCATATTCATCATTCGCCTGCACCACTTTCTGCGTCAACAACCCCGGCAAACAGGTATTGCAACAGCTCCATCACGTCCTTGGCGTCGCTTTCAGCAATATCCGCATTTGCATTTTCAATTTCAACTACAGGTTCATATTTTTTTAATTCCACCGCAAAATCAATCATTCACATCACCTCGCAAAAATTTCCTAATATCGCCAATTAAATACAGCGAGCCTGTACAAATAATAATACCATCAGTAGGTGTTAAATTCTTAGCTAGTTGTAGTGCTTCAATGCAGTTTTGGACAACATGATTTTCCATATTCGCTTCAAGTACAGCCGCCAAAACCTCTGGCTGCTGGGCTTTGAAGTCGTAGTGGGGCTTGGTGAAAATCACACGCCCAGCATGGGGGGCAAGGGTGTTTACAATTTCATGATGTTCCTTATCTTTCAAAATGCCCATAATCAAAGTGATTTCCACATCTGCAAATATTGTGCGCATGGAGTGTGCTAAAGCCTGGGCCCCCTGCAAATTGTGGGCACCTTCAAGGATTATTTTGGGTTCGTAGGAAATAATTTCCATACGCCCGGCGTGTCGCGAGGTGGCGAGCCCCTCCTTGATATGAGCAAAGCTAATATGCACGCCCATGTCCCACAAAGCCTGACACGCCGCTATAACCACCTGCGCGTTTTTGCGCTGATGCTCGCCCAAAAGCCCAATTTCCATGCCATCCATGGATACATCCCGCCCATGGTAAATTTTGGCATTTAGATTTCCAGATATTTCGCTAAAAATATTATACACCAAAACCTGGTCATCATACAAGACCACCGGGCAATTTTTTTTGATAATTCCACCTTTTTCTTTTGCAATTTCTTCAATGGTGTCCCCAAGAATTTCCATATGGTCCATGCCAATTGCCATAATTACTGACAAAATGGGACTTTCCACCACATTGGTGGCATCCACCCGCCCCCCAATGCCAACTTCCAAAATAAAGAAATCAACTGACATTTCATGGAAATAAACAAAGGCAATAAGCACAAAAATCTCAAAAAATGTAAATCCATCATCACGCCCGAACATTTCATTACTAACAGAAATAACCATTTGCAAAATCCGCACAAAATCCGCGTCGGAGATGTCCGCGCCATTTATGGAGAAACGCTCGTTCATCCGCTCTAAATGGGGCGAAGTAAACATCCCCGCCCTAAAGCCCGCTGTTTTCAGTACATTCGCCATCATAGCACAAAAGCTGCCCTTGCCATTTGTGCCCGCCACATGGATGATTTTCAGCTGTTTGTGAGGCTCGCCAAGCTTTGACAAAGCCTGCCGAATCGCACCAATCCCCTTTTTGCGCCCTGCCGAATACGTAGTCTCCAAATACTCCTGCGCTTGTTCAATCGTCATAATCATCACCTACGGGAGCTGTGCCAGTTGCTGTTTCACGCCCTCAAGCATCTCCAAATATTTAGCTTCCTTCGCCCGCTCCTCGTCAATGAGGTGGGCGGGTGCTTTTGCCACAAAGCCCTGATTATTAAGCTTTGAAGTCACCCTCTCAACTTCTTTTGTTAATTTTTCAACTTCTTTTTCAAGGCGGGCACGCTCCTTGGCAAAATCCACCAAATCAGCCAGCGGCATGAAAATTTCCGCACTAGGCACAATCACCGACACAGTATTGTCCTTAATGCCCACTTTTTCGGACAAAACCACCACTTCGCTTGCCCCTGCCAAAGCACAAATATAAGCGGCACCAGCCTCAAAAATCCCGCGAACACCGCTATCAGCGGACACAACAAAGGTCTTAGCCTTGCGGCTTGGCGGCACGTCCATTTGGCTGCGCATGTTGCGAAGGGCGCGGACGGCTTCTTTAATCTGCTCAATCTGCCCTTCCTCGGCAGGAAAATTCATCTCGTCTTGGTATTTTGGAAAGTCTGAAAGCATGATGGATTCGCCAAAACCAAAGCTTGTATAAATTTCTTCGGTGATAAAGGGAATAAATGGATGGAGCATCCTAAGCCCAGCAGACAGCACATGCTGCAAAGTCCACAAAGCCGCGGGGCGGCTGGTGTCGGCGGCATTGTACAGCCGCGGCTTCGCCATCTCGATATACCAATCGCAAAACTCGTCCCACATAAAGGTGTAGAGCTTGTCAGCAGCAAGTCCAAGCTCGTATTTATCAAGGTTTTCCGTCACTTCACGAGACAGGCTGTTGAGCCTGCTGATAATCCATTTGTCGGCGGCTGTAAGCCCGTGGGAGCTCCCGCCGTTTTCCAAATTCATCATAATAAAACGGGATGCGTTCCAGATTTTGTTAAGGAAATTGCGGCTGGCTTCGATTTTTTCTGTGCTAAGCCGTGAATCGTTGCCGGGGGTAGTACCTGTGGACAGGCAAAAACGCAGGGTGTCTGCACCGTATTCGTTAATAATATCTAGCGGGTCAACGCCATTTCCTGCAGATTTACTCATCTTCACCCCGTGTTCATCTCGGATAAGTCCTGTAAAATAAACGTCAGAAAAAGGAACTTCTCCCATAAACTCAATGCCAGAAAATACCATGCGCACAACCCAGAAAAATAAAATATCCGAGCCTGTAACAAGTACATTTGTGGGGTAGAAATATTTCAGCTCAGGGGTCTCCTCAGGCCAGCCAAGGGTGGAAAAAGGCCATAATGCCGAGGAAAACCAAGTGTCCAAGCTGTCCTCATCCTGATGCAAGTCCGTACCTTTACATTTGGGACAAGCATTTGGAGCGACCCTTGATACAGCAATCTCACCGCAGCCGCAGTGCCACGCGGGAATCCGGTGCCCCCACCACAGCTGGCGGCTAATGCACCAATCCTTGATATTCTCCAACCAATGGGTGTAAACCTTGCCAAATCTAGGCGGCACAATTTTAAGCTTGCCATCTTGATACGCCTTTAGGGCGGGGGCGGCAAGGCTCTCCATCTTCACAAACCACTGAAGCTTGAGCATAGGCTCAACCACCGTCCCACAGCGGTCATGACAGCCCACAGAATGGCTAATATCCTCTTTTTTCACAAAATACCCTAAAGAATCCATTTCTGCAATAATTTTTTTGCGGGCTACATAGCGGTCAAGCCCTGCATATGCACCGCCAGCCTCATTAATCGAGCCATCATCATTCAAAATGTTAATCCTTGGCAAATCGTGGCGCGTACCAATCTCAAAATCGTTAAAATCGTGGGCAGGAGTGACTTTCACCATGCCTGTCCCAAAATCGGCTTTCACATAGCTGTCGGCAACAATGGGAATTTCACGCCCCAAAATGGGCATGACGGCAGTTTTGCCGACCAGATGGGCATAACGCTCGTCATCAGGATTAACGGCTATAGCGGTGTCTCCAAGCATAGTTTCAGGGCGCGTGGTGGCGAAAGTTACGAATTGAGGACGGCCGAGGGCGTCCGTCCCTACGACAGGATATTTGAAATGCCAAAAACCACCAGTTTTTTCCTCATGCTCAACCTCAGCATCAGAAATAGAGGTTTTGCAGTCAGGGCACCAATTAACCAGCCGCTCACCACGATAGACATACCCTTTCTCATGCAGGCGCACAAAAACCTCGGTCACAGCCCGCGATAGCCCATCATCCATGGTAAACCGCGCCCGCTCCCAATCACACGCCAGCCCAAGCTTATGAAACTGCTTGGTAATAATCCCGCCAAACTCGTCATTCCACGCCCACGCCCGCTCCATAAAGCCCTCGCGACCAAGCCCCGCCTTGGTCAAGCCCTCAGCAGTCATGCGCTCCACAATCTTCACCTCAGTGGCAATGGCCGCATGGTCGGTCCCAGGCATCCAAAGCGTGTTAAACCCTTGCATCTTCTTAAACCGAATCAAAATATCCTGTGTAGTGCCATTTAGCGCGTGCCCAATGTGCAGCTGCCCTGTAATGTTGGGCGGCGGAATCATGATGGTGTAAGGCTCGCGCCCCTCGTCCACCTCAGCATGAAAATAGCCTTTTTCAAGCCAATTAGCATAAAGCCTGTCCTCAACAACTTTTGGATTATATTTAGTTTCCATCTCTTTTTTCATCACGCGCCTCCCAAAAGCACTTCTAAAGGCGTCTCCACCTCAACAAACACGCTTTCAATATCATGTAGTCTGATTTCCTCTGTTTCCCAGTCAAGCTCGCCCATTTCGATGTCAACCAAAAAGGCTTCGCCTTCGCCTAAAATCTCAACTATAACAGCTTTTTTGCCTGTTTTAAGTTTTATTGATTGATACTGCTGAATTTTCATTTTCTTTCCTCCTCTTTTTTACAAATGCGCTTGTTAAGCGCATTTCTCCAGTTTTTTTGCAGTCAACCCAAGCAGTTCTTACCCGCGCATGTTTTCCGTTTACTCCTTCAAGCTCCATGTCGATATAATAGTGCATCCCATGACCGCTGTCCCCGCGCTCGATACAAGGAAAATTGGCAATATTGCACCTGATGTTTTTAATTAGCAAAACAAAGTTCTCTAAATTGTAACCTAAGGCTTCTTCAAAAGCTATGTGCTTGCCCTTGCTGTTTTTGGCATGCAGGGCGTATTCCGTGAACTTTTTCACAGGAATGACCGCTTCCTCGTATCTTGGCAGTATATTCATGAGGCTTCCCCCTCATCCCCCTCAGGCTCAAGCATAGCAGTAGTTCCCATATGCTTATCAGTCTCCACCAGCCGCGCGGCTTTTTTGGCGTAGTCGTCAATTATAGTAGCTATGATGGTCCCGCTTTCTTTTGCGGCGGCTTTTATGGCGGCTAAGCTGTCCCAAATTTGGGCTGAGCGTTCGTCCAGCTTTTTCAGGGAGTTTTCAATCAGCGTCTTTTCTCTGAAAAGTTCTTGATGGAAGGCGATTTTATCGTCAATGTTAAGGGTGGAGGCGAATTTTTCGATTGAGCCAAAGCTGCCCGAAATGCCCTTATCTTTGAGGAAATATTCAATGGCGGCCTCGGTTTGCTCAGAGATATTTCTCAGGGCGTCAAGGCGTTTTGTCATATGTTTGTAGTGCCCATAGTCCTCAAGGTTATTTTCAAGCATTTTGGCATTGCGCACCTTGTATTTTCTGTACTCATAGTTAAGATAGTTGGTAAAATGGGCATATACGGCTATTTTTGTGTTTAGAAGCTCCACGGCGCGCCGCTGCTTTTTGTGGTTAAGTTGGAGCTCGTACCTAAGCTTTTGGCGCAAAGAGTACAAAAGCCCCGCCAAAATCACAATAAACACAAGCATCCCCGCCAGCACCAAAATTGTGTCAATATGGTACACAGCGTACAAAAACACCAAAAGCACAATAGCCAAAGCAAAAAACACCACTGTGCCAATAGAGAATTTATACACAAAATCCATGCCGTTTTGGAGCCTTTCGCGCTCATGGCTCAGCACCATGCGCTCCCCCTCCAAATAGCCAATATCCTGTTTAAAAATCCGCTGGCGGCTCTCGGCAAACTTAATCTCAGGCACAGCCTTTTTAGCTTCATCCTCAAGCTTGTCAAATGCCTCCAGCCCCGCGTCAAAACTGGTCACTTGATAGCGCAGCTGGCTGCCCTCTTTGGTGGTATTGGAATATCTATCCAAAAGGCTTTTCAAATCCTCCACATCATCCGCTGTCATGCCGCCATATGCGGCAACATCCCCCATCCGCTCCTCAACATTTTCCAAACGGTTAATGAGCACAATGCGGTCCGCCACAATGTCAAGCCCCTCGTCACAAAGCCCAACCACTGCCACCACATCGTCTTTGCCCTCGTCACGCCCAAGCTTCAAAAAATCCTCGAATTGAGAGGGACGCTCGGTTTCCTTCACCCGCCTAAACATTTTTTTACGGTTTATCCAGTCAATAAACCTATGAAACAGCCCTAATTTAGGTTCTTTGTCGTTTGTCATATTCTACCTCCGTCCATACACTACTCTGTCGCGCTCATTTAGGTCTTTAATCGTATTTATGCCTGAAAATCCAGCGTTAATCATGATTTCTGTCACATCATTAGCTTGGGTCTCCCCAATCTCAAAATAGAGCCCGCCACCGTCTTTAAGGTAAGCACCTGCCTCTGCGGCAATGCGGCGGTAAAAATCCAGCCCGTCCGCGCCCCCGTCAAGGGCAAGCATCGGCTCATAATCCTTAACACTCCTCGGCAGCTGATTAAGCTCGCCAGTAGCGATATATGGCGGATTTGACACAATAAAGTCAAATTTTTCCTGACGCGGAACATTTTCAAATAGGTCCCCCTGCACAAAGGGCAAGCTTTTTGCGCCGTGATTGCGCACAAAGTTCTCATTTGCAAGCTTTACAGCCTTAGGGCAAATATCTGTGCCAAACATTTCATGCCCACCGTGGTTTTTAAGTTCCACAGATACAGCCCCGCTGCCCACGCCAATCTCCAGCCCCAGCACTCCTCGCTCCTCATTTTCAAGAACCGCATTAACCAAAACCTCAGTATCACTGCGAGGAATAAGCACATCACGGCTTAGGCTCAAAGTGGCATCCATAAATGTCCAGCCCTCTGCTATATATTGCAAAGGCTCGTGGTTTTTACGCCGCCCGACATATGCTCTAAACTTCTGTCTAATGTTAATATCTGTATTTTCATGCTTTTTAAGCAAAAAGTCGTTAAAATTGTTTATTCCTGCGGCAAGCATCAAAAGGGCGTCTGCATCTGTTGTGGCATCATCATCCCCTGAAAGCTCAGCTTTGCCCCATTTGCGAAGCTCGTCAAAACTCACATCTTTGCCTTCTTCAGACTCAGCCCAAAGCACCCCATTAAGGGCAGCAATTGCCACCTCAAGCTGGGAGTTGTCAGGCACGGCAGTGGTCACCCGCTGCATCATAAACCCAGGCCAGCTCAAAATCTTTACAATTGGCGATTTGCTAATCCCTGCCCAGCGAATCACCTCAAAGGAAATCCCTGCAATAAAGGGCACAAAAAGGATTCGGCTAGCCACCCTAAGCCACACCACATCCGTATTTACAAACAGGAAAAAGACCATGGAAATAAGCATAACAAACAGCAAAAAGCTGGTGCCGCAGCGTTTGTGCAGGCGGCTGTGGTTTTTGGCATTGCCGGGGGTCAGTGCCTCCCCCGCCTCATAGCAGTTGATGACCATATGCTCCGCCCCATGATACTCAAAAACCCGTTTAATGTCCTTCATCCGAGAAATGAGGAGCAGATAGCCGATAAAAATAGCAAGGCGCACAAGCCCCTCAACCACGCCCAAAAACCGCGCATTTTCCACAGGCAGCAGGCTTGACAGCCATGTGGGCAGCACCATAAAAAGCCCGACAGAAAAAGCTAAAGACAGCACCACAGCAAAAATGATTATATAATTCGTAAGCTTATCTCCAAACTTTTTTTCCAGCCACATATCAAACTTTGAGGGATTTTCCACTTCTTCCTCAAGCCCAGCCATTTGAGCCGAAGACTGCATAACTTTAAGCCCCATAACCATGCTTGAACCAAGCTTGACAATGCCCCGAAAAATCGGAATTTTTTCAGAAACCGTCACAAATTTAGAGCTAGACTGCACCCCAAACCGAGTCTCAATCACGCCTGAAGGAGAGCGTACGGCGGTGCAATAATGCTTCTTGCCCCGCATCATCACACCTTCCATAACAGCCTGCCCACCATAAGTTGCAGGAATTTCTTTTTTCTTTCTGCCCATACTAAACCCTCAACTTCCCCCAACTCATACACAAACAGGGCGGAGTGCACTCCCCGCCCGATGCTTCTAACCTCTAACTTCTAACCTCAAGTTTCTAGCTACTCTCCATGTTATAACGCTTCTTAAACTTGTCAACCTGCCCGCCGGCACTGGTAACAAGCCTTTGGCTGCCTGTGTAAAAGGGATGGCATTTAGAGCACAATTCAACCTTAATCTCCGGCACAGTAGACCCCACAACAAACTCAACACCACAAGCGCACTTAACGCTGGCTTGATGATATTTTGGCTGTATATCCTTGTTCATTTGTTTCACCTCTTTTGATTTCTAAAATTAACCTACAAATTCTAACACAGTTTTGCTCCTTTGTCAATCATAAATTTTGCTATACAAAAATAATTTTGACACGCCCCATGTTTTAGTGATATAATGTGCTAAAACCAAAGAGGTGATTTCATGTATTTTGACAGCCACGCCCATTACGGGGGCAGCAAATATAAAGACGACAGAGACGAGCTTTTGGACAGGCTTTTGCCTGAGGCTGGTGTGAGTTATGTTTTGAATGTGGGCTCGCATATGGGTGACAGCCGCAGCAACATTGAACTTGTGGCAAAATATGACTATATTTATGCCACGGTGGGGGTGCATCCCCATTATGCTAAGGATATTACTGACGAGGATATAGGCACTCTTGCGGATTTGACCCTTGAGCCTAAAGTTGTTGGCATTGGCGAGATTGGGCTTGATTATTTTCACAATTTTTCGCCCAAAGACGTCCAGCAGATACGGTTTGAACAGCAGCTTCAGCTGGCTCTAGAGCTTGACCTGCCCGCTGTTATCCACTGCAGGGACTCCGAGGAGGATGTAATGGCAATTCTTAGAAACAGCCGCGCAGGAGAGACCATAGGCGGGGTGCTACACTGTTTTTCAGGCAATGTGGCATCTGCCCAAAAATACCTTGAACTAGGCTGGCACCTGGGCATAAGCGGCGTTGTAACCTACAAAAATGCGGGCACCCTCAGGGACGTGGTGGCGCACACCCCCAAAGAACGCCTGCTAATCGAAACCGACTGCCCCTACCTTGCCCCAGAGCCCCACCGCGGCACAAGAAATGACTCCAGAAACCTTTACCACATCACTGAAAAAATAGCTGAAATATGGAATATGCCCCACAGCGAAGTAGCAAAAATAACCACAGATAACGCCAAAAAGTTGTTTAAGATAATAAGATAACTTGTCATAAAAAAAGACTTGCTCAAATACAATTGTAAAAACCGTTTAAGGGGAGATTGTTTTGAGCAAGTTTTCTGTTAAGTTTAAGAAAGGGCAGATTTTAAGCGTTTTTATGGGGGTTGTGGTGGCTTATGCCATCACGGCAATAATATTTATCGGCACGGCTTTAGCCCTTACATACACAAGCCTCTCAGAAGGGGCACTGCCTGGCATTGTGATGGTTGCATGTGTTATTTCTGTGATGGTTGCCGGCTTTGACGCCGCAAGAAAGGCGGACACCCGCGGCTGGCTGTGGGGCATGGCAGCAGGGCTAATATACGCCATTATCTTCATAATCATCATAATGTTTTCAAGCGGCAATATGGCGTTTGACACCCGAAAATTCATGCTCCTTGGACTGTCTATAGTAGGCGGCGGCGTTGGCGGGGCTATCGGGATTAATTTTAAGAAGTAAAATACCAGAGGCAGTCCTCAAAACACTTGACTGCCTCTGGTATTTTTTTAATCCCTTTCTATCAAGTCAGACATTTTCATAAAAGACAAGGCGAAGGGGCATTGTTGCTGCATCATATAGGGAGGGCTGGCTCGCGCGGGAATGTGCGGAGTTCAAAAGGGGGATATTATGCAGGATGCGTTTCGGTTAAGCCAGCTTTTGCTATATGACGATTTTACTATACAGTGCCACAATTTTCCAGATGCGGATGCGATTGCGTCTGAGTTTGCTGTTTACACTTATTTGGTGCGGGCGGGCAAGAGGGCAAGGATTGTGTATGGCGGGTCGCAGGAGATTTCAAAGCCCAATTTGGTGAAGATGGTGGAGCTTTTGGGGATACCTATTTTGCACACTCCAGAGCCTTTGCCTGCTCACGTGCTTATTATGGTGGATTGTCAGCGGGGGCAGAGCAATGCGACGCATATTGATGCTTCGCATGTTTATGTCATCGACCATCACGAGGACAGTGGACAGGGCACTTTGGGCATAATCCGCAGTCAGCTGGGCAGTTGTGCTGCACTTGTGTGGGATTTGTTAAAGCAAGAGGGGTTTGTGTTTGATGATGCCGTGGCGACAGCACTTTATTACGGGCTGTATACGGACACATCTGGATTTGATGAAATAGGGCATCCAACGGACAAGGACATGCGAGACGGTCTTAATTTTAACAAAAACATTATTGATAGCTTGCGGTTTAACAACCTTACTTTGCCTGAACTTAGCATTGTGGGCGAGGCTTTGGTCAATTACAAATTGATTCCTCAGCATAGTTTTGCCATGTTTGAGGCTAAGCCCTGCGACCCCAATATTTTAGGGCTTATTAGTGATGTGGCGCGGCAGGCGGTGGGGGTGGATGTGTGCGTGGTGTATGCAGCTTTGCCTGGCGGGCATAAGCAAAAGGCTGGCGGCTTTATCCCTTTGTCAAAAGCTGAGAATATTAGTGAATATATTAGCGAGCGTGCAAAGAAGTTTATAAATACAGACATGTTGTTGAGAATATCTTTGAAGTTCTCAAGCGCTGGCGTGGTATTGCAACGCGCTACGCCAAGCATACAGCGTCATATCTAGCCGCTGTGCAGATTGCTTGTTTGGTGGCTTGGAGTAAAGCTATTGTTGACAGAACCTAGCCTCAGAAAACGCCATAAGCGAATCATCATCGTCAGGATTTTGACGCACATTTTCCCGCTGTGTCCAATACTCTCTCTCCGCGTCCGCACGCTCGCTTTTAAGCGTTGCAAGGTTTTTGTTGTTAAGCATAATGGGCAGATTATCCAGTGTCATCAGGGGCTTTCCTTGCACGTGCAACTCATTGTCTTTAATTTCCATCTGTGTTTCAACAAGGTTAAGGGACTTAATTTGCAAAAGCATATTAAGTTTTAATGTATCAATCTTGGAATAAAAGCTGTAATAATGCCCAAGCTCCCTATCCAGCCGCGAAATAAAATCCATTACAGACTGCCCCTGACGGGCTTGTTCAATTTTCTTAAAATATGTGATTACTTTTGGCTTAGATGTGCTTTTGTAGCGGGCATAGGCGGTTTCAAACTGCTCCAAAGCTTGCCCGTGCGCATCAGCATGAAAAATTATGTAAAACAAATCACACCCCTCTACATCCCCCTCATCCATAATCAACTGAAAATACAGCCCATAAGGCTCGTACCTATCGTTCAAATCGCCTACAAACGCTCCTAAAGCCAATTTATCATCATCCAGCCCGTGTAGTGATGAAGCTAGGAATAATTTAACCTTCTTCACTTGCAAGCAACCCCCTTACAATAAATGTCTACAATTTGAAAAATGATACAAGCTGCCCCAACATCTGCGCCTGCGAGCTTAGCTCCTGCGAGGCAGCGGCGGCTTCTTCTGAAACGCTTGAATTGTTTTGCACTACTTTTGATATTTGCTCAAGCCCGCCGCTTATGTTTGCAATCGCCCCTGCCTGCTCTTTTGAGGCGGCGGAGATGCTGCTGATGATGGTTAAAACCTCGTCGGCACTGAGTACGATGGCGTTTAGGGATTCTGCTGTACTTTGGGCAATGTTTGAGCCTGATTCTACACGGTTTATGGAGTCGGATATAAGCTCTGTTGTCTCAGTTGCGGCATTTTGGCTGCGCCCGGCCAGGGTGCGCACCTCCTCAGCCACCACACTAAAGCCTTTGCCGTGCTCGCCAGCGCGCGCTGCCTCAACACTGGCATTAAGTGCAAGCAAATTTGTTTGAAAAGCAATATCTTGAATCGTGCTGACAATCTTGGATATATTGCCTGATGATTCCTTTATTTGCGCCATTGCCTCCACCATCTGCCCCATGGCAAAATTGCCCTTACTGGCATTTTGTGCAGACTTTCCTGAAAGCTCGTTGGCGGTGGCGGCACTTTCCGCATTTTGGCGGGTTTGTTGGCTTATTTGGTCAATTGCTTTGTTAAGCTCCTCCACCGAGCCCGCCTGCTCCGACGCCCCGCTTGCCAAAACCGCCGCACTATCTGAAATTTGGCGTGCCCCTGAAAGCACCTGAGCGGACGCTCCTTGTATTTCTGTCATGGTTTTATGCAGTGACGAGGATATATAGTTTAGAGAATCCTTAATTGCGCCATAGCTGCCCAGAAAATCTCTTGTTATTTCCGTGGTCAAATCCCCTGCGGCAATGGCTTTTAGGTCGTTTGATATTTCGTCAATATAAGAAGCTGTGACGGTGATAACCTCGTCAAAGGTGCGCACAATGTCTTTGAACGCGCCGTTGTAGCTGTCTGGGTTGGGGTCGTGTCCTGCGTTTGTAAGTATGGCGTCAATCTTTTTTAAGTCAAAGTTTCCTTTATTCATTTCTGCCATGCCCATTCTTATCATTTTAAGAGGCGCGTCCACAGCGGCGGCAACTCGGTTAAGCCCAAGCATAATCTCGCGCCAGTCGCCTTCGTATTTTTTGGCATCAATGCTAAATTGAAGGTCGCCTTTAACGGCAGCCGCCTCAATCATAGCACCCACTTCGGCACTAACAGCTTGCAGGTTTGCCATAAGAGTGTCGATTGTTTCATTTAATATCACTTTTTTACCAGGCAGCTTTTTGATTTTAAGATTAAAGTCACCTTTGTTTACACTGCCCAAAGCAGTCAAAACCGAAAGTACATCAGCCACAAAGGAATCCGTAAAATCATTAAGACTGTCAACCACTTCTTTGTACGCGCCTTGATATTTGTAGGCGGATATGCGGTATTCAATGTCGCCTTTTATGTTAACTTCATGAGATAGCCTTGAAACATCGTCCATAATGCCCTTAATAACATCCACAACGCCGCCGAAGCTTTGGGAAAGCTCGCCAATCTCGCCTTTTGAGGCTTCAGGCAAGTTGACACTCATGTTGCCGCTAGAGATTTCTTTTGCCGCTGTCACAATTTTTATTATGGGCTTGGTCACAGCCGAGGTCACTACAAGTGTCACAATAATGCCTGTGATTGCCGCCACCGCAATCAAGCCCAAAAGAAAGTGGCGGGTTGTGTATGCCGTGTTTAGTGTATCTTCCTGCATCGAACGTGCGGTATATCGCGCAGTAAACATCATATAATCCAAATGCCCGCGCACTAGGTTGTTTACATATCCGCTATGCCCAAAAACAGCGGCTATTTGCTCACGCACATCATGGGCATTTTCCATTGCCGTTGCATACATAACAGCGGCGACCTCATCGAAGTGGCGTTGCCGCTGCTGCTCTACATAGTATGACATTTCGATTAGCCTGTTTTGCTTCTCAGATGCAATTCGGTAGTCATTTCGCAAATTTTCACGATATGTTTCAATAAGCCTATTTGCCTCGTCTAAAAGCACCAAGCCATCAGCCCATAGAGAGTTAAGTACAGCATAATCGCCTGCAAAGAAAGATTTTGTAGTAACAATCCGCCTTGCCTCTTTGAAGCTTGCGTCAAATTGGTTTAAGAGTATGTATCTCTCAGTTGGATACTGATTCAGATGTATGAAGTTAAGGCGCACACTCATAGCACTCATCATGCTTAGGAAAATGGTCAAAGCTGCTATAATAAAAACAGCCGCAAAACCTACGCCAACTCTGGTGCGAATTTTCCAATCTTTGAATCTCATAATGTTCTACCTCCAAATTTTTAATATAATTTGAAATATGCCACCAATTGCTGAAGTGTTTCGGCTTGAGAGTTTAGCTCCTCGGCCTCCGCTTGGCTTGACGAGGCATCTGCAATCGTGCTTATAATGTCCTTTACTTTGCCTGTATTTCCAACAATCCTGTCAAGAGACTGTGCTGTTGTATTTGCAATGGCAGAACCTGATTCCACTTTGGCATTTGTGCTTTCAATAAGCACGGTGGTTTCAGATGCAGAGGCTTGACTTCTGTTTCACTTATTTGCCCAAGCACGTCTGCTACACTTTCGATATCCTCTGTGGTCTGGGAAAGCAGGCTGTTTACCCGCCCAATCACTTCCTTAAATGAATTTTCATATTTGCTGCTGTCAATGGTATAGTGCATATTGCCCACTTTTAAGTATTCGTTGTGTGCCGTGGACAAATCCTGCACAATGCCGTCAATAACATCTACAAGATGATAAACGTCCCCTGTTAAATTGGGTCATTTGCAATTTGAAGCCCCACGTTAATAACAAAATTGCGAGTATCTTCGTCAAAGCCCCTCAGCCCGTTTGTGACGGCTTCCACCCGTTTTTCGATAAGAAAATCAGTAAAGCCGCCAAACTGCACAATGGAAAAAGCAAGAGTTGCCGCAAGTAGTACAATCACCATAATGGCGGTCGGCAAGATAATTTTTCCTCTAAATCTCAGTTTTTTCATACATGACCCTCCTTACAAATTTTCAATATTCAAAAATAGCTTCGCTTCAAAGCTTACCACATATAGGGCGGGCAAAAAAGTACCCGTGGTGGTATAATTTCAAAAAATTTACTTATTGATATTAGTAAGGGTTTTGTGATATAGTTGTATTAGTATATGATAGGAGGTGATACCTTGCCGCACGATAAAAACCTCAAAATCAAAGCACCCCGCGCAGCCCTCATGGGTCTTTTGGACAAATATTCAATAAGGCGTGCTGTGTACATACACGCTCCTGCGGGCTTTGGTAAAACTGCAACATCACTTTTATGGCTTGAGCACAGAAAAAACCTTGAAAGCACAAAACAAGCCATTATAAGCCTTGATGCCTATGACGATAAACCCTCTGAGTTTTGCAGAAGGTTTGTTTTGACACTTTCAAGCTTGCAGCCAGAAAATGCAGCCCTATCAGGGCTTACGATCCACCCCGCCTTTGCCGCTTCCCCTTTTGACTTTGCATTAAACGCCATAAGCCTTTTTGCTGAAGCTAATGCGAGCTATGCTCTAGTTTTTGACGATTTGCATGTAATTAAAAACGAGGAAATACTCGGGTTTTTGCCTATCTTAATCAAAAGAATACCCAATGATTTTACAATTTTGTTGTTAAGTCGCACAGTGCCCCCTGATAGCTTTTCGGAAATGGTTGTGAAGGGGGAGATGGCACTTATAGATGCGGAGCAATTGCAGTTTGACCAAGCAGAAATTAGACAGCTTTTTGAGAAAAACGGCAAGCGCGTAAGCCACAAACAGGCGGGGGAGATAATGGACTCTACTGGCGGCTGGGCAATTGGCATTTGCGCTTTACTTTTGTCCCAAGAAAAGTCCTACAAAACACAGCTAACCGACCGTTATCTTGAGAATTTTCTTAAAACTCATGTGTGGGAAAGATGGGATGCTCCCCTTAAAAACTTCATGCTAAAAGTTTGTGTTGTAGAGGAGTTTATGCCCGATTTATGCGACCACTTAATAGCGGGAGACAAACAGCTAAAAAAAGTTAAAAGCGCAGATATGTTAATGAAACTCCTAAATGAAAATGCCTTTTTGCGTCTTGTGGGTGAAGACACTTACAAATTTCACGATTTGTTTCGTGATTTTTTGATGCGCATGCTTGAGCAGCTCGAAGAAACCCCAAAGCAATACGACAAGGCTGGTCAGTATTTTTACAACAAAAAAGACTATTTCCGTTCTGTGCAATATTATTTAAAAGCCGAAAATGATGATGGTGTTGCGGACTCACTTTTTCATATGTACAATTACAATTCGCCTTATGCGTCCATTGCCGACACGCTGAGCACAGCAAGCTCATCCACCAACCAGCGGGTTGTGGACAAACACCCCTTTTTGCTTGAGGTTAAGGCGTGGTGCGCATTTGTGGATGGGCGGGCAGACGAGTTTGAAAGTTATGTGGATAAATATTACGAACAAATACCAAAAATAATTGCAAAAAGACCCCGCTCGGCAATTGTTCATGTTTTTGTACGCTGTATGGATTACCGCAATAACTTTATGGACGTTGTAAAAAGCCTGCGCCGCACGCCCTTTATGGGGGTTGCAAGGGCATATGCCCCAAGCCTAACTCAAAGCCTGCCCTATTTCCACCGCGGCGGGCGGGATTTTTCTGAACTTTCCCATGACATGAAAAAAAATCTGACAATAATGGAAAAAACCATGGGGGTTGCCATTGGTGATGAAATTTCTGTTATAACTCAAAGTATTTATGCTGGATTTTATTATGAAAAAGGCAAGCTTTGCCAAGCTCACCAACACGCGCTGGCTGCCTGCGCAGCTGTAAATGGCAACACGTCCCCAGAGATTAAGTTTTCAGCTATGATGATTTTGGCATCTGTTTTGTTTGCTGACGGGCAAATGAAAAATGCAGCCCAGGCGGTTTTGGATATTGAAAGCTCCATAGAGCAAAATGGCGCGTTTTATTTAATTCCAAACCTTCGTGCTTACAAATTTAACCAGCTCTTTTGGGAAGGTAACAAGGCCGCCGCCAGCCAGTGGCTTGATGATTACGCTCGATGCCCCCACGGCCACATCCCCTTTTACAAAATCTACCTCCACTTCACATCTGCAAGGGCGCATATTGCGGTGGCAGATAACAATTCGGCAATCCTCTTACTCAAAAAACTGCTGACCCTTGCCGAAAGCTACCGCCGCCCCCTTGACATAACAGAAGCCCTAATCCTCATTGCCATTGCCAACTGGAAAAAGGGCGGCAGCGGCTTAAACATAGCCCTTGACCATCTGGAGCGGGCAATTACAATCGCATATGAATATAAATACACCCAGTTGTTTGCAAACGAAGGGGCAGAGCTTGTAACCATGCTGCACAGGCTTCAAAAACGCACCCATCAAAGCACCTATCAAGGCAATTTGCCTGCTGACTTTGTAAAAACCCTATACATAGCCGCAGTCAGCACAGCCAAGCACCTCAAAGGCCTCACAGGCGGCACCGCCAAAAACATCAAATTCACAGACAAGCAAAAAGAAGTAATGCGCCTAATGTGCGCAGGGTACAGCCGCAACGAAATAGCCGCCCAACTAGGACTCAAACCAAACGGCGTAAAATCCCACACTACGCTAATCTACAAAAAGCTGGACGTGCCAAATAGCGTTGAGGCGGTTTTGAAGATTAGGGAATTGGGGTTGTTGGATTAGGGGGGTGTGGACACGAGAGGGTGAAAAAGCAAAATTCTTGATAAAATTTTATATTGTGTATATGCTACAATGAACTGACCCAACAAAAAGAGAAACCCAATCTCTAACATGGTATAATGGTTTCACCACAAAATCATTTAACCAACAGAGGGAGAGGGTTTCTCTATATGAACATTCTAGCAC
>Ga0209755_10000931_pt1 | contig 49486 bp, 26 predicted proteins | sample TergutCo191P1_FD_187301 | JGI IMG/M metagenome (GOLD analysis project Ga0209755, IMG submission 187301) | Cornitermes sp. P1 segment gut microbial communities from Petit-Saut dam, French Guiana - Co191P1 (SPAdes) (version 2) | ecosystem: Host-associated > Arthropoda: Insects > Digestive system...
TTTTGTCAAGCGCTTCAGGATAGTTTCGGAAAGATACAGGGGCAGGCGCCGCAGGTTCGGGATGAGGTTTAATCTTGTCGCAGGGATTTGCAACTATGAGCTCTCGTGTTGATTTCAGAACAGGTCTATGGTTTCCCTGGCCGCCCTTTTGATAGCCTTGTTCGTGTTTACCATGTTCTTCGTTTCGCACCTGACGAAAAGCATGGAGGAAAGAAAAACATCGGAGGAGAGGCTTCGCATACTTATCGACAACATGCCCCTGGTCGCCAACATAAGCGGCAGGGACTCCAGCGTCATAGAGTGCAATGAGGAGGCCCCAAGGGTGTTCGGCCTGCGCGACAAGCGGGAATACATGGAAAGGTTCTTCGAGCTTCAGCCGAGACTCCAGCCGGACGGCAGGGAATCTATGGAAAAGGCTCTGGAGATGGACGCAATCGCGTTCGAGAAAGGGCACCACCGTTTCGAGTGGATGCACCAGAGCGCGACCGGTGAACCCATACCCTGCGAGGTCACCCTGGTCCGCGTCAGGTAGAAGGGCGAGAGCCAGCTTCTGAGCTTCGTCCGGGACATGCGGGAATTCCACAGGGCGCGTACCGTCGAGCAAAAGATAAACAAACGCGTAAGGCTTATGCTCGACGCCGCCCCCCTGGTCATCGAATTCTGGGACAAGGACTGCAACCTTGTAGACTGCAACCAGACCGCCCTTGATTTTTACGGGTTTTCGTCCAAGGGGGAGCACGGGACAAGGTGGGCCGACAACCAGCCCGAATTCCAGCCGGACGGCACGCCCACGAAGGCCGAATGGGAAAGGCACCTAAGAGAAATTTTCGAGGGCGACTTCGACAGCTTCGATTTCGCGGCGAAAAAAATGACCGGGGAATCGGTCTTTCTGGAGATAGCCGGCTGCCGCACGAAATTCAACGACGAGCCGGTTGTCGTTACCTACAGCAGCGACGTCACCAAGCTGAAAAAAACCATGCAAATGATGCGGGAGGTCGAGGAACGGATGCAGCTTATGCTGGACGGCGCGCCGATTGCCTGCTACCTGATCAACAAGGATTTCGAGGCCATCGACTGCAACAAGGAAACGCTGAACCTGTTCGATTTCGAAAGCAAGCCCGAGGGCGTCGAAAAGTTCAGGGAAATCTTTTCGCGCTACCGGTTCGACAAGCTGAAAAAGCACTTTGACAAGGCCCTTCAGGCAGGCGCCGAGCGGTTCGAGTGGATCCTGCAGAAACCAAACGAGGGCGGGTACATTCCGTGCGACATCGCTTTCATACGTTTCAGCCACAAGGGCGAGTACGTGGTCGCGGCTTACATATTCGACCTGCGGGTACTAAAGGGGGAACGGCAGCGCGTGGAAACCGCCGAGGAGCACAGCAGGGCGAAAAGCAGGTTCCTTGCCAAGATAAGTAAGGAAATCCGTACGCCCATTACGGCTATACTGGACATTTCGGAAGTCCAGCTTCAGAACCGGCCCCTGGCATCCAACGTCGAGGGAGCACTCACCAAAATTCAGGGCTCGGCCGGAATGCTGCTCCAGATTGTAAACGACATTCTGGATCTTTCGCAGATCGAGGCGGGAAACATGACGCTTACGCAGGAGGAGTACGAGGTGGCCGGCATGATCGGTAATGTCGTACAGACGCACCTTATGTATATGGGCAGTAAAAAAATCGAGTTCCGCATGGAGGTGGACGAGCAGATACCGGCCTTTCTGGTTGGCGACGAGGTCCGCATCAAGCAGATCGTTAACAATCTGCTGTCGAACGCCTTCAAATATACCGTGGCCGGTTCGGTGGAGCTGAGCATACAGTGCCAGAACGCGATGGACGGATTCGTGACGCTTGTCGTCAGCGTTCGCGACACTGGACAGGGTATGACCCCGGAGCAGATCGACGAGCTGTACAGCGAGTACACGCGCTTCAACGAGCGGGAGAACCGCTCGGCCAAGGGTACGGGGCTGGGAATGCCCATCGTGTACAGTCTGGCGCAAATGATGGACGCGCAGATTAAGGTGGAAAGCGAGTCGGGCAAGGGCACGAACGTCGTGGTCCGCATACCGCAGAAAATAGCCAGCCGGGACGTACTGGGCAGGAAAGCCGTCGACGATCTTCTGAAAATGGCGGACGAAATAGCCGGGAAAGGGGCGGCCCTGAGTCGGGACTGACGCGCCGCCTTGCCTTTTCCGGCCGTTTTGCGTACCCTATAGGGTAAGATGGATACCCCGTTCACCTTTTTCAACACCCTTGGCCGTAAAACGCAGGTTTTCGAACCGCTGCGGGCGGGTAAGGTCGGCTTTTACGGATGCGGCCCCACCGTTTACAACTACGCCCACATCGGCAACCTTCGCGCCTACGTCCTGCACGACATTCTCGTCCGCTCGCTCCGGCGATACGGCTACGAGGTGAACCATGTGATGAACATAACCGACGTGGGGCACCTTTCCGGCGACAACGACGACGGCGAGGACAAAATGGTGAAAAGCGCGGAGGAACGGGGAAAGGCCGTGTTGGAGATAGCCCAGACGTACACCGACGCCTTTTTCGCCGACACCGACCGCCTTAACATACTGCGCCCCACGGTCGTCTGCAAGGCGACCGACCACGTCCCGGACATGATCGCCCTGATCCGGCGCATTGAGGAAAACGGCTTTACCTACCTTGCCGGCGGAAACCTCTACTTCGACACCTCCAAGGATCCAGGCTACGGCGCGATTGCCCTTCTGCGGCCCGACGACGACAGAACCCGGGCCCGCACGGACGCGGACGGGCACAAACGAAACCCAAGGGATTTCGTTTTATGGTTCACCAAAAGCAAGTTCGAGAACCAGGCCCTTGTCTGGGACAGTCCCTGGGGCAGGGGTTACCCGGGCTGGCATATCGAATGCTCGGCCATGGGTATGAGGTACCTTGGGGAACAGTTCGACATTCACGCCGGGGGCATAGACCACATCCCCGTGCACCATACCAACGAGATAGCCCAAAGCGAGGCCGCCACCGGCAAAAGCCCCTGCGTCCGCTACTGGCTGCACAACGAGTTTCTGGTCATGGACAAGGAAAAAATGTCCAAGTCCTCCGGGGACTTCCTGACCTTGCAAAAGCTTGTCGATTCGGGCTATCATCCGCTTGACTACCGGTACTTCCTGCTGGGCGGCCACTACAGGAGCCAGCTCCAGTTTTCGTGGAACGGTCTGGACGGGGCAAGAAACGCCCGCAGATCCCTTATGGACAAACTAAGCGCCCTGAACGCGAAGGCCGACCCGTCGGGGAAGGATAGCGAGGGCGCGGACGGTAAATACAGGAAGGCCTTCGATGCGGCAATTCTGGACGATTTAAATACCCCGCGTGCGTTGGCGGAAATCTGGGGACTGCTGCGGGATGCCTCGATTCCGGCGCGGGTTGCGCTGGAAGCCGCCTTTGAGATGGACGAGGTACTGGGTCTGGGCCTGCGGGATTCGCTTGGTTCCGAGGGCAAGCCTAACGGCGGGCTTTCGAAAGAGGAAGAAGACGAAATCGGCGCGGTTATCGCCGAGCGGGCCCTGGCGAAAAAGGCAAGGGACTTTGCCAAAGCCGATGCCTTAAGGCAGGGCCTTAAGGAACGGGGCATAATTCTTGAGGACGGCCCCGGCGGTACCACCTGGCGAAGCGTCGGGCGGCAACTGTAACAAAAGAGGACAAGGCTTGTTTGTAAGTAGGAAAACGGATGCCGGGGAACGCGGATGACTGAGGCGGAATTCCGTAAGGTGTACGATACCGCCTTCCCCGTCCTGTACAGGGTGGCATTCCGTATTGCCGGCACCGGCGAGGCGGCCGAGGATCTTTGCCACGACGCTTTTTCCCGGCTGCACGAAAAAAACATGGTTTTCCCCAGCCAGGAGGAGGCGACCTACTGGCTTATCCGGGTTGTCAAGAACGCCGCGCTGAACTTCGCGAAACGCAAGCAGCGCGAGCGCAGGGCGTACCAACGGGCGTTCAAGGAGGAGACCAAGCAGTCGGAGACCGGGGAGGGGCTGCTTGTAAGAAAGGAAACCAGGGGCGAGGTGGTTCAGGCGCTTAACAAGCTGCCGGACAACCTTCGCATAGTGCTGGTGCTAAAGGAGTACGCCGAACTGAACTATAAGGAAATCGGACGGATGCTTGGCATAAGCGAAGGAAACGTCAAGGTAAGAGTTTTCAGGGCGCGGGAAAAACTGGCCGTTCTGTTGCAGGGAATTGTGCAGGACGGCAACCCCCGTTCCGAGAAAAGAGAAGGAAGGAAGACGGCAAAGTGAGTAAATCGTGCCCAGATCGTCAAATGCTTTCGGTTTATCTGGACGGGGAGCTTCCCTCCCCCTGGAAGGAAAAGCTGGAAAGCCATGTTTCGGACTGCCCCCTGTGCGCCGAGCGGATTAAGGCGTACAGAAGCATTTCCCTGAAAACCTCAGGCGGGGAGGAAGCCTCGGTCAACGCGGCCGGGGAACGGGTCTGGAAAAGACTCAACTCGTCCATGGGGCGTTTCCCGCGCCGCAGGGCCATATGGCGGCGAAGCGTTTCCCTGCCGATTCCGGCGGCGGCGCTTTTGATCGTCGGGCTGGCCTTCGCGTTCCTGCTTGTCGGATCCCCGGACACGGAGACCGGCATAACCCTTGCGTCCGACGCCGGGCTTGACGTGCCCGTGCAGGACATCGAAAGCGTTATAGAGTACCTGATAGGCCGCAGCGGAAGCGAGATGCTGATACTCCGCCTGCCGGATAGCCAGAGCTTCGTCAGCAACGGCGAGCCCGCGGTCGTCCTGGCCGCCGACTATTCCAGGCAGATAGCAAGCTGGAACATGCAGGGACGGAGAAGGAACTGACATGCGTCCATGCGTGCGCGCCCTGTGCGCCAACATGTTTTGCATCGCGCTTATAGCAAACGCGCTGGCCGTACAGGCCGAGGAAGCGGAGCCGCCGGAACATGACCAGGAAACGGCGGCTGTTCCCCTCGACGCCACAAGGGATGACGAGCGGCGGGGCCTGTTCCAACGCTTTACCGGCCAGGCCGTCCTTCTCTGCATAAACGCCCGCATAATGGAACGGGATCGGGTTGTTTCCTGGAATGAATCCCACAGGAAGGTGACAATCCCCGGGCATCCGGTGGAAATAAAACTTGTAGGAACAAACGTGGTCGTCGCCGTGCAGTTCACCCCTTACATGCGCCGGGGGGGGACCAGGAAGTTCCTCGTGGCGCAGGGGCAGATCTGGATGGAGACCCCGGGCAGGGGCATCCGCTACCACGCGTCCATGCAGACGATCCCCGTGCGCTTCGGCGAACCCATATACTTCTTTCCCCTTGGGCCGGTGCGGGACGACACGCCCTCCATCGAGGTCATACTTACCGTGTATCCGCATGAAGACGAAGAGTAAAACCGGGTGCACCCTGGCTCTCGCGGCGCTGCTCCTGCTTGCCGGGTGCCGTTCCGGCGATCCGGTAATCTTTTCGATTTACCCGTCGATAGGCGCCATGGGGGAACCCATTACAATCCTGGGATCCTCCTTCGGCCACGATCGCGACGCGTCCTTCGTTACCATAGCCGGGGCGCAGCCCACCGGAACCGCCTACCTTGAATGGACCGACAACAGGATTCGCCTTAGGGTTTCGGAAATGGGCGAGGCCGGGCTGGTCTTCGTCCATGTGGACGGCAGGAGAAGCAACGGCGTGCTCTTCGTGAACGAGGCGGCGCTGCCGAGGTCGGTGGGCGGCAGAACGGGACTGGGGCCGGCGGCCAACGCGATAACGCCGCACGCCGGGGCCGTCGGATCCCTGGTCACGATAACCGGCGGCGGTTTCGGCAACTCGCGCGGGACGGGCGGGGTCTTCTTTTCCAGGGATGTCCCGTGGGGCGCGGGTCGGGAATTTATCGAGGTTTCGGAGTCGGATCTGGGCTACGAGCTGTGGAGCGACCGTGAGATTCGCGTGCGCGTCCCCGACGGCGCCGGCAGCGGGAACGTCGAGGTACGCACCGCAAGGGGCAGATCGTCCCCGCTGGTTTTCGAGGTCAGCGAGGGCCCAGGGATCAGGACCTTCGTGGACAGGCGAAGCTACATAATCACCTACTCGGTAAACATAAGGACGGGCGTCGCGGAGGCGCCTAACACCCTGCACCTGTGGGTGCCGTTCCCGGCCGCCTCGGCGGCACAGCGGAACGCCGAAATGCTGTTTAGCAACCCCGCGCCTTTTATCCCTAACTACTTTGGAACCGGCCTGTACAGGCTGGACAACCTGGAGGCTCACTCCAGCACGGACATAAGCCTTTCCTGGACCGTGGACGTGTACGGGACGCGCTCCTCGATCCAGCCCCAGTACGTCAGGCGGATCCCGACGCTCGATACGCATACCCGGAGCTGCCCGCGCCTCCCGGCGGACGACCCGCGAATCCGAGGCCTTGCGGCGTCGATTCTGGGCGGGGAAACGAACCCGTACCTTCAGGCAAGAAGAATCTTCGACTGGATGCTGGGCGGGAACGTCGTCTGGGAGGACAGGGCGCAGGGCGACGTTTTTTCCGTTGTCGAAACCGGCAGGGTCGACGCTTTTCTTGGCGCGCTTCTGTACTCCACCCTGCTGAGGGCCGCCGGCGTCCCCGGCCGGCCGGTGGCCGGGGTGCTGGTGGGCGGCGATCGCCAGACCATGCACCACCACTGGGCGGAATTCTGGATCGACGGCTTCGGCTGGGTTCCGGTGGATCCGGCCATGGGCGCCACCGCCATGGGGGTCGGGCCGATCCCGGGGAACTTCGTTTCCCCGGAGGCCGGCGCCGACCCGGCCTTCTCCTTTGGGAACACCGACAGCTGGCGTATCGCTTTTTCCAGGGGCTTTACCGACATTTCGCAGATGGACCCGCGCGGCCGCACGATTACGCACGTCCGATCCTACGCTCTGCAGACCCTTTGGGAAGAAGTCGTGGGAGGCATAGAGTCGTATTACAGCCTGTGGGGGAGTATCATGGTTACGGGGCTTCATGCACAATAAGACGATGGTAACGGTAATTTCACTGGGCGGTTCCATAGTGGCCCCCGACGGCGTGGACGCAAGGTTTCTCGGGGATTTTTCGGGGCTTGTCCGCGACCTTCTGCAGGAGGACGCCGGGCGGCAGTTCGTTCTCGTGGTGGGCGGCGGCGGCCCGGCCCGGGCATGGCAGGGCGCGTACCGGGAGATTTGTGCCGGGAACGTTTCGGACGACGAGGCGGACTGGATCGGCGTGATGGCGACAAGGCTGAACGCCCAGCTCGTAAGGGCGGTAATGGCCGAATGGTGCCCGCAGGAAGTGGTAACCGATCCCACCGTGGCACGGCCGATTGCCGGCAGGGTGCTGGTGGCCGCCGGTTGGAAGCCCGGTTTTTCGTCGGACTACGACGCGGTTCTGCTCGCCGAGCGTTTCGGCGCGAAAACAGTCGTCAACCTTTCGAACATAGAAAAGGTATACACCGCCGATCCCCGCAAGGATCCCGACGCCCGCCCCCTGGACCGCGTTTCCTGGGCGGACTTTCGCGCAATGGTCGGCGACGAGTGGGTCCCCGGGAAAAACGTCCCCTTCGACCCCATCGCCAGCCGCCACGCGCAGGAAACCGGCATCCGCGTTATATGCGCCGCAGGCAGGGATCTGGAGAACCTGCGGAAAATCCTGTCCGGCGGGGAATTTGTCGGCACGGTAATAGGGTAGCCCGCGCCAGGAATTTCCCCGGAATAAAGGTTCCCGTCCCCCTTCCCCACCCCATCGATCCCGCCGTAACTGGGCTATTTTGCGATTTTCCGGCGGAAACGGTGTCTGTATGAAGGCTTTTCAGCGTCATCTCGAAGGTGCATGTGGTTCATTCGAAAAGCGCTTGTCATTCGGTTGGCCCTATGGTAATATGATCAGGCCGCGACGCTTTTCCTAGGATTTGGGAGATAAGGACCATGAGGGTTACCAGGATAATAAAGGCCTTGATTGTGGCGTTCGCCACATTGGCCGGCGTCAATATTTTCTTTTCCGCGCTGGCCAGCAGGGCCGCCAACCAAATGTCCGAGGCGTACATACTTAGGAACGACATCAGGGACGCGATTTTCGGCATGAGGATTGGCTTCGTCAACCTGACAAGGCTCGCGCGATCCTACGTCATGAGGGTGGAACCTGGCGACACCCTGCTGTACGAGGCGGAATACAGCCTCTTTCTGAAGGCGCGCTGGAACTTCCTGGAAACAGGCCCCCTGGAAAGCGAGATCAGCCTGCTCGACCGCGCGATGGGGTTTCATGAAATAATCAGGGAAAGGGACCGCGAGGCGTTAAGGATCCTTGCCGAGGGGTACCCGCAGATGGCCCTGGACATCATCCACGATCCGGGCGTCGTGCAGTACTGGGTTGACTTCATTCTCCTGTTCGACGAGCTTGACGAGGCCACCACCGTCCGCACCCAGGATCTCGTGGATCGTGCCACGCGAAGCGCGTCGTTGTTCGGGATGCTGGCAAACGCCGCCATCGTTTTGTTCGCCATCTTCAGCGTAAGCGGAACCGTGTTCACGCTGGGCGAGGTCAAGGCCGCGATGAAAAGGGAACGCGAGGCAAGAGAAAGCCAGCGCGAGACCCACGAGACCCACAAGCTTACCCAAACCCTTCTTAACTCGGCGCCGCTTGTCATCGACCTATGGGACGACTCCCGCAGGCTTTTAAGCACCAGCCAGCAGGCCGTGGAAATGTTCAAGCTTTCAAGCCAGGAACAATACATCGAAATGTTCGACAGGCTGTCGCCGGAGCTCCAGCCCTGCGGGACGCCCTCGCGGGAGAAAACGCGGGAATACCTGGAAGAGGGCTTCAGGGAGGGCTTCAGCCGTTTCGAGTGGGTGCGCCAGACGATGGACGGCGAGCCGATGCCGACGAAGACCACCCTCGTCCGCTTCAGGAGCGACGACAGGGACATGCTCGTGTCCTACAGCAGCGACATGCGCGAGGAAAAACGCAGGGAGGTGGCCGAGGAGGAAAGCCGCGCCAAGACCCGCTTCCTCGCGCGCATGAGCCACGAGATCCGCACGCCCATGAACGCGGTGCTGGGCATAACCGAGATCCAGCTGCAGAACAACGTGCACCCGCCGGAGACGGAGGAGGCGTTCCTGCGTATCTACAGCTCGTCGAACCTGCTGCTTACGATCATCAACGACATACTCGATCTGTCCAAAATCGAGGCCGACAAGATGGAGATAGTCCCCGCCGTGTACGACGTAGCAAGCCTAATCGTGGACACGACGCAGCTCAACCTGATGCAGATTGGCAGCAAGCGCATCGAGTTCAGGCTGGAGGTGGCCGAGAAACTCCCGGCCTACGTGGTGGGCGACGAGCTAAGGATCAAGCAGATACTGAACAACCTGCTCTCCAACGCGTTCAAGTACACCTCGTCGGGCCAGGTAACCCTGTCCTTCGGCATGGAGGCTTTGGAACGGCCCGAGGGCATGGCGCTGGTTATCCGCGTGCAGGACACGGGGCAGGGCATGACGCAGGAGCAGATAGACCGTCTGTTCGAGATCGAGTTCACGCGGTTTAACCTGCAAAACAACCGCGCCATAGAGGGAAGCGGCCTGGGGATGATGATTTCCTACCAGCTAATCGTCATGATGCAGGGCAGCATAAAGGTGGAAAGCGAGGAGGGCAAGGGCAGCTCGTTCACCGTGCGTATTCCCCAGAGGCCCTACGGCAACGAGGTCTTCGACAGGGAAACCGTAAGGAACCTGCAGAACCTCGAGATCACCCAGAAATCCCTTAGCCGTATCACGAAGTTCACCCGCGAGCCGATGCCCTACGGGCGCGCGCTTGTGGTCGACGACGTGGAATCCAACCTGTACGTGGTCAAGAGCTTCCTGATGCCGTACAAGATCGCCGTGCAGTCCGTCACCAGCGGTTACGACGCCGTCGAGAAAGTGAAGGCCGGCGAAGTGTTCGACATTATTTTCATGGACCACATGATGCCCGGCATGGACGGGATCGAGGCGACGAAGATAATACGGTCCATGGGCTACGACCACCCAATCGTGGCCCTGACGGCCAACACGTTCAAGGGCGCCACCGAAATGTTCATGAGCAACGGCTTCTCCGGGTTTATATCAAAGCCCATCGACCTCAACCAGCTAAACTCGTACCTGCTCCGGTTCATACGCGACAAACAGACAGCGGAAGTCATAGAAATCGCCAGAAGCAAGAAGACCGAATTGGAGAAAGGGAACGGCTACGCGGATCTGTCGGAGTCGTTCCTGCTGGATGCCGACAAGGCGCTTAATATCCTGGAAACCATATTGCAGGCCCAGGAATTCTCCAAGGAAGCGCTGAGGGACCTCACGACCCAGGCCCACTCCATGAAGAGCGCGTTTGCCAACATCGGGCGCAACGAGCTGTCGATGTATGCGGCCGCGATGGAAATAGCCGGGCGGAAAACCGACGTCCAGACGATAGAAGCGTTCGCGCCGCGATTCATGGACATTCTAAGGGAGATTATAAACGAGCTTTCGCCCGAGGACACAAACCCCGACGTGGAGGACGAGGACCTGCCTTTCCTGCGGGCCTCCCTTCACGCCATAGCCCAGGCCTGCGGGCAATACGACATCGACACGGCGAAGGATACGCTGGATCTGCTAAACCAGAAGCAATTCTCGAAAAAGTATAGAAAGATAATAAAGCAGGTTGCCACCAACCTGCTTTACGGCGACTTCGACGAGGCTGCCGCGGTGGCAACCGGAGCCGCCGACGAACTATAGTCGCCGAAACACGGTGGGGGAAGGTTGCCAGTGAACAAAAAAAAGAAATCCATACTGTTAGTGGATGACAGCACCACGAACCTGACTTTGGTCAACGCCCTGTTGTCCAGTACCTACACCCTGTATACGGCAATAAACGGAATCCGGATGTTCCAGTTGCTGAACAACATAAAGCCCGACCTGATACTGCTTGACATCGAGATGCCCGAAATGGACGGGTACGAGGTGCTAAAAAGGCTAAAAAGCGACGACGCTACCACGGGGATACCCGTGGTCTTCCTGACGGCGCACGGTACCGAGGAGCATGGGTCGAAAAGCCTCCCCTCGGGGGCGGCCGGTTATATCACGAAACCTTTTTCCCCGCAGCTTTTGCTAAACACCATTGAACGTGTTCTTGCCAGAGGCCTATGACAAAAAAAACGGCCTCGGATAGGCGGTCGAACCTGGAGATCCCGTAAAGTAGGTTCCCGCCTTTCAAAACAACGCGAAACGTATTTTTTTCTTGAAAACGCGCCTCTCCGTTCGTATATTCTTATCACGACAAAACAAACGGAGGAAACTATGAAAAAAACCACAGCCTGCCTTTTATGCCTGCTTGCCGCGGGTATCGTCTCGTGCCGGGGGGAAAGGGCCAGCGCCCCGTTTATCGGCATAGCCATGCCCGAAACGCACGTCGAGCGGTGGGTGGGGGACGGCCACCGGCTTAGGGACGAGGCGGAAAGACGCGGCTTTCGCGCGCAGACGATGTGGGCCAACGCGGACCAGACCGCCCAGAACCAGCACATACAGAGCTTCCTTACACAGGGCGCGAGTCTGCTCATAATAGGCAGCATCAACGAAGGTGTCGGTTCCGTGGTGGCCGAGGCCGCGCGGGACGGTGTGCCGGTTATCGCCTACGACAGAATCATTGCCGGCTCCGGCGACTACGATTATTACATTACCTTTAACAACTTCGAGGTCGGTCGATTGCAGGGCAAGAGCATAGTGAACGCGCTGAATCTGGACGCGGTTACCGTCGCAAACCCGAAAACGATAACCCTGTTTGCAGGTTCCCCAACGGACGGCAACGCCTTCTTTTTCTTTGACGGGGCCATGGATGTCCTTCTTCCACACATCGACAGGGGGGCACTCCGGGTCGTGGGCCCCTTCCCCAGGAATTCGCGCGACGGGGCGGCCTTTATGTCCATCGCCACCGAGAACTGGCAGGCCCCGCTGGCAAGAACCCGCATGGACAACCTTCTGACCGGCGCGGCCGCGAACGTCGTTCTTGACGCGGTGCTTGCCCCCAACGACACCTTGGCGCGTGCCATAATCGAATCGCTGCGGGCCGACGCAAGGTACCAGAGGAACCTTCCGGTGGTAACCGGGCAGGACGCGGAATTCGATTCCATGGTTTCGATCAGGGACAACGGGCAGCACAGCACGGTGTTCAAGGACACGAGGCTGCTGGCCGAGGCTGCGGTTCTGCTGGCCTACCAAATCCTTAACGATCTTCCCCGGGAAATACCCGGCGCGATTCTCGCCACCGGCGATCTTGCCGAAATCGGCAACACCGGCGTAAGGTTCGTAAACACTTTCCTGTTGGAGCCGGTCCTGATTACCCGGGAAAACATGTACGTTCCGCTGGATGCCGGCTTCTTCGACGAGGATCAGACCGCCCAGTTGAGGCGGTAGCGTTTTGACGGAGGCGCGCCATGAGCGAATTTATTTTGGAAATAGAGCAACTGACAAAGGAATTCCCCGGCGTCAAGGCTCTTGAGAACGTCAATCTTAAAGTAAGAAAGGGCGAGATACATTCCCTGTGCGGCGAAAACGGCGCGGGAAAATCCACGCTCATGAGTTGCATATCCGGCGTTTACCCAAAGGGCAGCTACGGGGGAACGGTTCGGTTCAAGGGGCGCGAAACGTCCTACCGCAGCGTAAAGGACAGCGAAAAAGAGGGGCTTGCGATTATACACCAGGAGCTTGCGCTAAGCCCGTACCTGTCAATCTACGAAAACATCTTTCTGGGGCACATGAAGACAAGGTTCGGTGTGATCAACTGGAGAAAGTTCAAAAAGGAATCAAAGGAATATCTTGACATCGTTGGTCTTAACGAGCCGCCGGATACCGTCGTAGGCAAGCTTGGCGTGGGCAAACAGCAGCTTGTGGAAATCGCCCGCGCCCTTTCCAAAAAGGCGGAGCTGCTTATACTGGACGAGCCCACTTCATCGCTCAACGACGACGAAAGCGAAAAACTTCTCGATCTGATACTGGAATTCAAACGGCAGGGCATAACATCGGTGATAATTTCCCACAAGCTTAACGAGGTTTTAAAAGTCGCGGATTCGGTAACGATTTTGCGGGACGGAAAATCCGTCCGCACCTACGACGTAAAAGCCGACGGACTCACCGAGGAAATGATTATCAAGGACATGGTCGGCCGCGACCTGACCCAGCGTTTCCCCCGCCGCCGCTCCTCGCCCGGCGAGACGGTAATGGAAGTCAGAAACTGGACGGTCTACCATCCGGAGTACCACGGCATCAAAGTCGTGGACAACGCTTCCTTCTACCTGCGAAAGGGCGAGGTGCTTGCCTTCTGCGGCCCCATGGGCGCGGGGCGCACCGAGCTTATGATGAGCCTTTTCGGGAAGTCCTACGGATCCCGAAGCGAGGGGGAAATACGCATCGGCGGGAAGCACTGCGGTTTCAACAGCGCGAAGTCGGCCATACATTCAAGACTGGGCTATGTGTCCGAGGATCGAAAGGGGCTGGGTCTTGTTCTTATACAGGACATTAAAACAAATATTTCCCATGCCAGTCTGAAAAAACTTTCCGCCTTCGGCATCGTGAACAGCCGGCTGGAAATAAGGGAGGCGGAGCACTACAGAAAGGATCTCAAGATCAGAACGCCGTCGGTAAACCAGATTGTGCGGAACCTTTCCGGCGGCAACCAGCAGAAGGTGGTGTTAAGCAAAAGCCTTTTAACGGAGCCGACAATCCTGATCGTGGACGAGCCGACCCGGGGAATCGACATCGGCGCGAAAACGGAAATCTACGGTATTCTTAACGACATGATTGCATCGGGCAAGAGCATCATCATGGTTACGTCCGAGCTTCCCGAAGCACTGGGCATGGCGGATCGCATTTACGTCATGAACGAGGGAAGGATAAAAGGCGAGCTGGCAAGGGAAGAGGCGAGTCAGGAAAAAATCATGCGGTTGGCGCTGGTTGGATAAAAAATCCGGAGGAGGCATCACTATGGAAACCAAGGTTGTTGGCACTTTCGACACGAAGGCGTTTATCAAAAACAACATCAGAAGCTATTCGATGTTCATCGTGCTCGTGCTGATTATGGCGGTCTTTGCCCTTCGCACCGACGGGGTAAACCTAAGCCCGCGAAATATCACGAACATTTTTTTCCAGAACAGTTACGTGCTTATCCTTGCGATTGGGATGGTGCAGGTAATCATCGTAAGGGGGATCGATCTTTCGGTCGGCTCGGTTTGCGCCTTTGTCGGTGTTCTTAGCGTAATGATTTACAATACCGGCATAGGAATGCCCCTTACGCTTGTCGCGTCCATACTTATGGGTCTGGGCATAGGCGCGTTTCAGGGTCTTTGGGTGGCGTACGCCAAGCTTCCGGCGTTTATCGTGACCCTTGCGGGAATGCTTCTCTTTAGGGGGCTTACCTATATTGTCACGCAGGCCAGATCCATCAGTATAAAGGACGACGGCTACGCGATGCTTTCCACGGGTACGCTGGACGAGGCTTTGGGTCTTGGGCAGGTTGGCCCGTATTACCCCCTACCCTTCGTCTTCGCGGGAGTGATAATCGCAGTGTTCTTTTTGGTGGAGTCTCTTAGCCGCAGGGCAAAAGTGGCCGACGGTTTCGACGTGCCCCCCCTCCCCCTGTTTCTGGCCAAGCTGGTCATCGTGGCGGCTTTGGCGTTGTGGCTCGCCGACAGGTTCGCCCGTTTTCGCGGTCTTCCCATCGTGGTGATAGTGCTGGGCATTACGATTTTTGCCTTTCACTTTATGCTTAACCATACCGTTTTGGGACGCTACATTTACGCCGTCGGCGGCAACGACCGTTCGGCAAAGCTTTCCGGCATAAACTCGGAATTCGTTACTTTTATCGTCTTTGCCATAATGGGCGGCCTTACCGGCCTTGCCGCAGTGGTTTCCACGGGCTTCATGAACACCGCCCTGCCACAGGCCGGAAACCTTTTTGAGCTGGACGCGATTGCCGCGTGTTACATCGGGGGCGTGTCCGCAGGCGGCGGAATAGGCACGGTGCTGGGGGTTGTCGTCGGCGGCCTTGTTATGAGCGCCATCAACAACGGCATGTCGCTTATGTTCCTTGGCACGGATTTCCAGTACGTGGTTAAGGCTGTTATCCTTCTGCTTGCGGTCTTCTACGACATTTACACCCGCCGCAAGGCCGGGCTGGGTTAAGGCGAATGCTTGCCGCCCTCGCGAAGCTTAGGTTTTGCGGGGGCGGCAGTTGTCGCGAATCTCGCCCTTTCTTAATTCGTTGAATGTCTGTTCAATTGAACAGAACGCCCGCGTCCACCGACTCGTCGTCCATAAAAATTTGCCCATTTCCGGAAAATATTTTTTATTCTGGCACAGTCGGCATAGAATTTCTCCCATCCTCGTGAAGTATAAGGCATCACGGAGAGCGCCATTTGGTTGATAGCCGCCCAACGTCAATTCGTGCTACACTTAGACAGGAGAAAATCAAATGCTTCAAGACCTACTAAGCCCCCACAAGGGCGCGTTCAAGGATTATACCGAACTGCGGGCGCAGGTAAACGCCACGCAGCATGTGACGCTTCTGGCCGGGAACATGGTCGCCAACAACCAAAGCACCGTCGGCGGCGTGTCGGCCAGGGTTTACAGGGGCGGAACCTTCGGCTTTGCCTCCGGCGCGACCTATACCCCGGACGGCGTTAGCGACGTGCTGGCCGCCGCGACCGGCAACGCGGCGTTCATGGCCTCGCAGGTGAAAAAGGGGATGCCTCCCCTACCCGCCCGGGCCGCCGGAAAGGTCGGCCTGAAAACCGCCCCGCACGATCCGGTGCCGCAGAACCTGCTGATCGACTTCGCCAAGGCGCTTGACGGGATCATCGTCGAAAAATACAAAAACCTGTCCAGCCGCACGGTGGTCGCCACCGGCCTGGACATCGAAAAACTTCTCGTGGTGAGCGACGGGACGGACAGCCATCTGTTCCAGCCGCGCACCCTGGTTTACGTGATGATGACCGCCGACAGCCCCGACGGAACCCCGGTCGAACTTCACCAGTGCTTCGGCGGATTCGGCAGGTTCGACGGGCACTTCACCGACCCGGCCCTGCTGGTGCCGAAGCTGGACAAACTTTACGAGGATCTTATGAACAAGCGCGAGGGCGTTCACGCAAAGGCCGGACTGTGCAAGTGCGTTCTGCACCCGGATCTTGCGGGAATGCTGGCGCACGAGGCGGTCGGCCATACCGTGGAGGCGGACATCGTTCTGGGCGGATCGGTCGCCGCGCATAACCTCGGTAAGCCCGTGGCCAGCGAGCTTGTCAGCATGGTTGACTTCGCCCACACCGCCCTGGGCAAGCCCTGCCCCCTGCCGGTCTACGTGGACGACGAGGGCGTGCCCGCGCGGGACGTAAGTCTTATCGAAAACGGCGTTCTCAAGAATTTCATGCACTCGCGGGAAACCGCAAGGCACTTCGGCGCGGAACCAATGGGCAACGCCAGGGCCTTCGCCTTTTCCGACGAGCCGCTTATCCGTATGCGGAACACCGCGATCCTTCCGGGCGGGGACAAGCTGGAGGACATGATCGCCAGCGTGGACGACGGGTACTTTCTGGTCAAGACCGGAAACGGCCAAGCCGACACAACTGGCGAGTTCATGTTTGCGGTTGGGCTGGCCTATGAAATCAAGAACGGCAAACTGGGGCGGGCGATTCGTGAGACGACCATCTCTGGCGTGGCCTTCGAAATGCTTAAAACCGTTGACATGGTTTCCGACGACATGACCTGGGACTTCAGCGGCTTCTGCGGGAAAAAACAGTATATGACCGTCGGCATGGGTGGCCCAGCGCTTCGCTGCGACATGAACATAGGAGGTAGATAGATGAAAGACACCGCAAACGAGATCGCGGCTTACGCGCTGGACGCGCTTATGAAATCCGGCGCGGACAAGGCCGCCTGCACGGCGAGCCGAAGCCGCAAGGACGAGTTCAACGTGGAGGCCAACGAGTTCAGCCTTCTGCGAACGCTGTTCAACGACAGCCTCACCCTGAAGGTTCTGAAGGACCAAAGGAAGGGCGTGATCACTGTCAACAAACTTGACAAGGATTCCGTGGACGGTGCCGTCACCGACTGCCTGGCCCTGACGGCCTCCGCCAGCCCCGACGACGCGGAGGACATCGCCCCCCTGCGCGAGAACAAGCACTTCGACCAGCGGATCGGCGGCGCGGACATGGGCGCGCTGTTCGCCCGATCGAAGGAATTCGTCGAGCAGTTGCGGGACGAGTTTCCAAGGATCGTGCTGGAAAGCATGACATCGGAGTTCAACGGCGGGCAAGTCGCCTACGTCAACAGCAACGGCGTGGCCTTTACCAGGGACACCGAACATTACGACTTCGTCAGCATGTTTTCCGCCAAGGACGGCGAGAAGTCCTCTTCGTTCAACTACTACGGTTCAAGCGTAGCGGCCCTGGACAAACCCTTTATCGACATTGGCATGCAACGGACGCTGCTGGGGGAAGCGGTAAGATCCCTGGACGCGCGCATGGTGGAGGAAAAATTTGTCGGCAAGATCATTGTCACCCCGGCCTGTGCCGACATGATCTGGGGAACCATGCTGAGCTGCTTCCTGAGCGACTGGGCAATGATCGACGGAACCAGCCGCTGGAAGGACGCGCTGAACACCCGGGTCGCCGACCCCAAGCTGACCTTTCGCGTCGCGCCCCTGGGGCCGCTTATGGTGTCCGGGGAACGCTTCACATCCGACGGCTTCGAGAGCCGGGACTTCGACTTTATCAGGGCCGGGGTTCTTGAGTCCTTCGCCCTTTCGCTTTACGGCGCGAACAAGACCGGGAAAGCCCGGGCGGGCAACACCGCATTCGGCAACATCGAGGTCGCGGCCGGGGACGCGCCCTTGGCGGATATGATCCGGGGGGTTGACCGGGGAATCCTGCTGAACCGTTTCTCCGGCGCTTCCCCCGGGCCTAGCGGGGACATATCCGGGGTGGCCAAGAACAGCTTCCTTATCGAGAAGGGTCGGGTAACCGACGCGCTTAAGGAGACCATGGTTAGCTTTAACCTATTGGACGCGCTGGGGGACATCCCGGCCATATCCAGGGAACGCTGTGCCAACGGCGCGAGCGTGCTGCCTTGGTGCTGTTTGGACGGGATTACGATTTCGGGGAAGTAGCCGTTTGGCGTTAAAGCGTTGGGAACGTTTTTAACTAGGGGTGTGGGCGGGGAGTTTGCGCTTCCTGTTTACACCAACCTGGTCTTTTGGGGATTCAATCCTAGGGAGCTTCCCAGTCAGGAATCTTTCCAGGAAATCCAGTCCGAGGGTTTGCCCTAGGGATCTGGTTCCGAAAACCGCTTTCCAGTCGATTTCCAGGGGATCCAAGTGTGGAAACTTGTCCCAGAGATCCATCGGGAACCTCGCTCTAGGGATCCGATTCCCAAAGATCTAACGCCAGAAATCGCAACCCTGGAACTTTGTCCTGGGGATCCCGCTCCAGAAGCCCAATCCTAGGGATCTCCCGCCGCTTGATTCACTGAATGTTTGTTCGGTGAGTATTGATTCGGTAAATCCCAGATTGATATTTCACACGATGCAGGGTGTTGCAGCGGTTTATCTTCCAAAAATGAATTTGGAAATCTTCTTCTCATCGGCCGACGGGTTTAACTTCAGCACTTGCCCCTTTATCTTGCCTTCCGCAACCTCCACGCCGATCCCCGCCGCTTTCCTAAAAACATCCTTGCCAAAAAATCGTTCGGTGGTGCAAAATACGGTCGATGCCCAGCCATATTCCTCGCCATGCCGCGACACCTTCGGTTGCCTGCCGCACATTGTCAGGAATATCCGCATTTGCAATTCCGTCAAAGCCCTGTCAAACCCGGACTTGTCCTCCCGAGAAAAGCCGGCCAAATGTTTGATCGCATCAAGGGGAAGGCAACCGTGGGCAGCAACGACATCGTAAATCCGCTTGGCGAAACGGCTGACGGTTCCTTCGGCACATGCATCCTCGAACCCCAAGCCGCCTCGCCTCGTCGCCAGAAAATAAGGATACCAGCTTTTCGTGATATAGCCGCTCTTCCTGAAAAACAGCTTGGCATAGGCAATGTCCTTGCGCTCTTCCAAAACACGGATGCGCCATTCCCAGGGATCGGTTTCGGCGTTTCCAGTATGCCAGCGGACAGGCGTTTTATACGGAGGCGACTCGTTCCAGTTCCACGGTACGACGGAATAAATTCCGTCGCCCTTGCCGCCGCCCATGGAAAAACCGGCGGCAAGCAAGGTTTCGACAAAATCGCTGTAACTGCGTATCACCCCCGAATCTACTCCCCGGACAAAACGCCCGCGTCTTCCGACTCGTCGTCTATAAAAAACAGGCTATATCGTTCCGTGGTGAAACGCAGAACGCAGAAGTTTGGGTCGTCCGCTCCGGAAAAATGATATTCCAACCCATCATACCACGAATCCTGTTTTGCCTGCGGATCGGTTAGCACTTCGATCGTGCCGACAAGGGAGATGTGGTATTCCTCCGAATTGAGGCACACGCATCCACGGTTGCATTTTTTTATGCGCCTTACCCTGTCCGAGTCCAAAGCGGATCCGAAAGTGAGCCAACGGATGCCGTCCGCTTTTGACACGGATATTGTCGATATCATGGGAAACCCGTTTTCGTCAATCGTCGCAAGGGCGCAATACCCTGCATTCTCCGCGCCTGTCTTTTCCGCAATAACCGCCTCGGCTTTTGCGACAACCTCGTTTTTCATGTTCCACTCCTTCATGGTTTTTAAGGCATACGCTAAGTGTTATGCCGTGAAATAATCTCTTTAATTATGCCCCAAAAGACCGATGGGGCATCCGTGTCCGGCAAATGCCCTGCATTTTCCATCCAATACAGTCCCTTTTGGGGTGCATGAATTGTTTCAAAATATTCGGCGGCTATAATGCTTGAGGTCATTGTGTCATGCCGCCCCAGAATATAGTAAATCGGCACATCGTATTCTTTCACGTTGCCAATATCATAGTCAAAAAGCACCTCTGCATACAGCTTTTGGTTCAACGATTCAAAATCAGCCTCGTCTTCCGGTGTCCAGATAGGGCTGTTACCGTAAATCTCGAACACGTCATTAGCGTAAAAATCGTATTTGCTATACCCTATCGTGGATAGCAGATTGTACTCCTCAAAATATTTTTCGCGATCATTGGGGAAATTTTCATTGACACCTTCCAGCATTTTCATGTTTTCTTGGTCACTGGCTTTTATAACCGCCGCCTTTACGTGCTTGTAGTACATTCTGTCCTGTCGATGCCCGTCAACAACCTGGCCGTAGCCAATATACCCCGCCACGGTTTCGGGGTACTTTATGATGTACTGCGTGCCCAGCATACTGCCCCAAGAATGACCGGCAAGAAAGATTCTGCTGGTTTCATATTTTTGCTTCACATATTCAACCGTTTGCCTTAAATCTTCCAGCAGAACATCCAGCGAAAGACTATCGGGTGCGGAATTGTTTTTCAATTGAGTTTTCCCAGCCCCACGCTGATCATAGAAAACAACATTGCAAAAATCAGCATAGGGCTGTATGTAATAGGCCGTGTAGGAATTAGCAAGCCCTGGCCCACCATGCAGCATAATGACCACGTCGTTGCCCGTATTTGGAAGATGCAAAAAATACTGCGATATCCCGTTTATCGAAACATATTCCTCGAAAAAATCTTTGGCCATTACGTTCTTCTCCTGTCATTCAAGGTTCTCAAAAACATACCATGGATGAGGCAAACACGTCAACCACAAGCGTTTTCCCTTGGGGCTGAACGTGGCCTCGAATTTGTTTAATGGGTTTATAAAGCCTGACGATCCCCCGTTTTCTTCGCCGCCATCGCAATCAGCGCAATGTCGTCGCTGGTGTCGGCCTTCAGAAGTTTCGTGTCGGAACCTGAGCCCCCTCCGCCATCCCCAAATTCCTTCGCGAAATTTTCCTTGGACCAATCCGCCCAAGACCACCAGATACCCTTGGGGTCGTCAATGTCGTAGCACGCGGTGATCTCGCAAAGCCCGGTTTTCTCCCAAAGATTGCGCCACCATCCGCCGCTGTGGAAAGTGAACAGCTCGGGCATCCACAGATCCTTCAGCGTTTCAGGATACCCCTTTTCAAACTCGCGCCTAAGCCCGGGAACGACGATCCCAAACTGGCCGTCGGGTTTCACAAGTTTGGAAAACACATCGGGGAAGTAGCTCTCACCTGCGCCGTAGTATTGGTAGCTGTCAATGGAAATTGCAACGTCAAAAAAGCCTTCCGCATATGGCAGTGCATGGGCTTCCGCATGGATCGGGAATACCCTGTCCGCCACGCCGGCTTCCTCGAAGCGGCGAAGGTTATCCGTGGCGCTTATCCAAAGGTCATTGGCGAAAACGGTAACGCCGTATTCCTTCGCAAGAAACACGCTGGTAATCCCCTTGCCGCATCCCAAGTCCAGAACCTTCATGCCCGGGCGCAAATCCATGTGTTCGCACAGATCCTCCAGCAGCCAGAGGGGATGCGGCCCCATCCAGTTCTTCTCTACCCAGCTGCGGTCGTACTTTTCCGATCTGGGATATTTTTTCATTGTTTCTACTCCTTGGACAAAACGCTCGCGTCTGTCTCCCCGTTCGTAAAATACAGGTTATACCGTTCCGCGGTGAAATGCAAGACGCAGAAGTTTGGATCATCCGTTCCGGAATAAAATGCCTCCAGCCCGTCATACCACGCATCCAGTTTTGCCTGTCGGTCGGTCAGTATCTCGACCGTGCCGACAAGGGAAATGTGGTATTCGGCGGAATTGATGCACACGCACACCCGGTCGCATTTTTTCATGCGGTTGACCCTGTTTGAGTCAAGCTCGGTCGCGAAAGTGAGCCGGCGGATGCCGTCCGCTTTGGATATGGATATTGTCGATGACGAGGGATACCCGTTTTCGTCAATCGCCGTAACGGCGCAGTAGCCGTCATTCCCCGCGCTTGCCTTTTTCGCAACAATCGCCTGGGCTTTTGCGACAAGTTCGTGTTTCATGTTTCGCTCCTTCCAAAATATATGCCGAGGCACAACGGGCACTGCTTTCGCAATGCCTCGCCGTAACTCATTTTTTTGTCTGTTCCGTCATCAGCCACCAATGCACGCCGAATTTGTCGATCAGGGAAACGCAACAGGAACTGTAGGTCGTGCTGCACATAGGGTCAACAATAGTCGCGCCTTCGGACATGATTTCATGAGCGGCTTTGACCGCATCGGCCGTCTCGAACGTGACGAGAATCGACATGGAGGGTTCCTTTGGTGAACCGTCCCCGGCGGCATCCCACATACGAATGCGCTGGTTCCCAATTTTTATTTGAGCGTGGTAGACAAGGTTTTTGTCGGTGTCGCTTTCAGCAATCCCCTCCTTGTCCCTGTCTTTCGGGTTTGCATCCGAATAGCGAAGCAGTTCGATAACCTTTGCCCCGAAAGCCTTTTCGTACAACGCTATGGCATTGGCGCACTGCCCGTAGAAGGGCAAAAAAGGCGCAACCTTAATCATTGTTTCCCCTCCTTGGGTAGAATACCCGCATCCGCCGAGCCACCGTCTATGAAAAACAGGTTATACCGTTCCGTGGTGAAATGCATGGCGGCGAAGTCAGGATCGTCCGCTCCGGAATAATATTCTTCCAACCCCTTAACCCACGCATCCCGTTTTGCCTGCGGGTCGGTCACGATTTCGATCGTGCCGACAAGGGAAATGTGGTAGCCGTCGGAATTGAAGCACACGCATACCCTGTTACAGTTTTTTATACGCTTTGTCCTGTCCGAGCTTAGGGAGGCTCCGAAAACGAGCCGGCATATGCCGTCCGCTTTTAACACGGATATTGTCGATGTCGTGGGATACCCGTTTTCGTCAATCGCCGTAACGGCGCAATAGCCGCTGTTTTCGTTCCACCCGACCGTCTTTTTCGCAATAACCGCCTCGGCTTTTGCGATAGCTTCGTGTTTCATGTTTCGCTCCTTCTTGTTTTTATCCGCCTATGCGTCCCCAACGTACAAATCCCAGGCTATCCCAAATTTGTCAAGCAGAGTTACATTAAAAGTGGCAAACGAACAACTGCTAACAGGCGTGATAATTTTTGCCCCGTCGGAAAGTATTTGATAAGCGGCCCTGGCCTTGTCCTCCGATTCAAAGCTGACGCAAAGTGCCGACAAAGATGCCCTGCCTTTGGCTTCCTTGTCCAGTTCGCCATCCGCGTCATCGTGCATCATGACCATGTGCTTTCCGATCATCAATTCGGCATAGTAAACGAAGTCTTTTTCAGCCTCGTTCTTGCACTGAAAATCCCTTGGGTCGGCTTCGGAAAAGAGGATTATTTCCTTAACCGTCGCGCCAAACGCTTCTTTGTACAGTTCCAACGCTTGGCTGCACAGCCCGTTAAACAACAGGCGCGGTACGACCAGCGGGTAGGTTTCCTGATTCATGTTTCACTCCTTCGTGGTTTTTAGAATGATACCACGCCAAACACGACAACAGTGTGTCATGTTTACCCGTATCTGGAAAATATTTTTTTCGCCGTGTCCCGGATGTTTTCCGCTACGTTCGCCGGCTCCAGTACCTTGACCCTGTCGCCAAAGCCGAGCAGCCACGAAACCAGATAATCCATGCCGGTAAACCCAAACTCAAAACGCAGCCCGTCCGGGGTTTCGGTAAAGCTGTCGGGGCCGTAGCTTTCGATAAGCCTGTATTTTTCGGAAGGTTCGAACACGGCGACCAGCTTTATGTCGTCGGTATACATGGCGTTGAAATCCAGCTTTTCCGGCGGTATCTCGCGCGGCGCGTATCGTTCGTCGCGGATATGCAGATTCCATAGGCGGGCCAGCTTGAACAGCCGCCAGTCCCGCCTTTCTGGGCAGAAGGCGAAAACGTACCATGAGCTCCATTGGAAGGCCACGAAGTACGGCTCCACGAGCCGGCGGGCTTCGCCTTTGTCGCTGTAATAGTCGAACTCGATAAACCTGGTTTCAACAATGGCGCGTTTTATCAGCTCAATTTTCGGGACCAGGCTTTCCCTGTAATAGGACGCAAGGTCGATCACCACCGGCTCGCGCGCCGTATTGGAGTTGGCCCCCAGTTTGTCCAAGGTCCGTTCGACCTGCGAAGGCTCCGACACGCTTCCCATGCCTTTGACGGCGGCGATAATGCCGGACAGCTCGTCCGCGGTTAAAATGCTTTTGTCAAGTTTGTACCCTTCCGCAATGGAAATGCCGCCGCCGGATCCCTGATAGGTGATGACGGGGATTCCCGCCTCGCAAAGCGTGTCGATGTCCCGCGCGATTGTGCGGCGGGTTACCTCAAACTTGTCCGCCAAATGGGGCGCAGTTACGCGGTCGTTTTGCAACAGGACTGTTAGTATGCCAAGGAGGCGGTAGAGTTTCATGCCTGTGTTCAGGTTAGCACGGTTTTTGCTGAAGGGGAAGCCTGTTGGATTTCCTCTTGTGGTTTAGCGGAAACATGGCTATAATGTGTATATAGGGCATCTACGATCCTTGGGTTCGTTTGCCCCTGTTTTTGCTGTTATGAAAATTTTTATGAAAACAACATTTGCAATATTCGCATTCGCCGTGATTCTGACGGCCTGTACGGATGAGGAAAGTGACAATACCCTTGTAATCAGCGATACTTTTTTCGCACCCAGGTTACCGATGTTTTCATAAACGCCGGGGAACATATGGGGCGAACAATTCAATTTGAAGGCCTTTTCCGAACGGTTGACTGGTTTCCGGCACCCCATGACAGCTTTGTCGTACACCGATATATAATGGGCTGTTGCACTCGGGATCCAATCGGGTTTGAGGTATTCTTGCCGAATGATATGGCACCATTTGCGGATCAGACCTGGGTGGAGGTAATCGGCGTGTTGGAAGAGAGCCATGGTTTACCGGCGGTAAGAGCCGCGTCCATAATCGAGCAGGCGGAACCTGGGCGTGTTTTCGTTTGGCGTTAAGCCTTGTCATCTTTTACGACTCCTGTGGGTGATCCAGAATGTCCTGGATGGGGATTCGAGGCCAGAGGATTCAGGGTTACCGTCTGGAGAGTTCCCTGGGTTTGGTGAGGAAGACTGGTAAATGATTCGCGTGGTGATCACGTTCAATATGGTGTTGGCTTTTTTGCCTGGTAATTTATGAAAAAAAATATTTGTCACAAGGAGAGACGAATGACCAACAACACAACGTAAGGCGGCGAGGCAAAAGCTTTACCTTCTGGAACGAACGATTTGGGAAACGTCAGCGAGGCGTGCCGCCGCCTCGCGCTAGCAATTCTACGAGATCCGCCCTGTTCTTCGGCTCGCAGGGGCTCCTGGACAGAGTGGGGCACTAGCTGCTGTTGAAACACCCTGGCTGGAGCGGCAATAGGGACAGCGACATAAAGCTCACCGAAAATCACATTCCCCATGTGTTGAAATGGCGATAGACGCACACGGTGTCCGTCATCCCCCGCGCAATGACGGACACCGGAAGTACTATTGCCCCCCAAACGTGCCGGTGGGCCAGAAGAAATACCCGACGCGGAACCTGTCGTTGCCGTCACCGGCCGCGCCCACGCCGCCGCTGGGAGCGCCGCCACGGAAGCCTATCGCCGCGCTCCAGGGCCTGTTCCCCGTCGAGGCGTTAACGAAGCCAGAGTTCATGCCCATGTTCGCGCCGGCGACGGTCGCTGCATCCAAACCGCCGGGCGGCCAGGATTCGATGTTCAGGCGATCATTGATTACCCTGAAGGGCGCCGCCATCTGCACGGCCTCCCAGTCGCCTATGTCATGCCCGCTAACCGGGCATTGCAGTATCCGGGTGAACCCAAGGCCGCCGCCTGAGTTGGCGTCATTTCGGCTGCGGTACGCGACGCGCGCCCCGTCGAACCCGTTGGAACGGGCCTGGTATCCGTAGACGATCCATGGCCTGCCCCAGTGGTCAACCGAGATGTCCGTCCAGGTGCCGACGCCCGGCAGGGTGTCCACGATTCTGGCGTTCCTGCCAAACGAGGCGGCGTCGGCCGTGGTACCGTAGGTGTAGACCAGCGCCCGGTGTACCGAGTTAAAGAATGCAACGTGTACGCGGCCGGGGTTCGCGGAACCGGCCGGCTCAACCGCCATGCTGACGTACCTACCGGAACCGACCCGCAGGGCGTCGTTCACGCCCGCCGGTATCAGCTCTCGTCTTGTCCATGTTGTGTTGGCAAAACCGCTGGTCGTAGAAGTGCTAAAGGCCATGCGCACGACGTCGTTCGTGGCGTCCCAGTAGACGACAATCGGGGCGCCGGCGTTGCTGATTCCAATGGCATTGGACATCCCCGCGTCCGTGGTGCGGTCTATACGGGAGCCGCCGGCGGCAACGTTGGTGAAACCCCCGCCCGTGCCACCATCGAGGTTCACCTGGGTTCTGTTAGGGACGGCGGCGCCAGTGCCGATGCCGGAGGGGCCGGTCTGGGCGACAAACACCAGGCTTCTGTTGTGAGAGTCGTAGACCGTGGTAAAAAGCACCCCGGGATCCTGCCCCGCGCCGCCAGAGTTGGCCGAGGCCTTGGCCGTGCGAATGTTGGAGAAACGCTGGGTAGGCGCCGCGCTGTTATTGATAAGCCTGGGCCAATCGGCATTGGACGGGGTACCAGCGCCGGCCGCGGAGGATCGGGCCGAATGGACGTTCGCCCTAAACCGAACCTCCGGCTGCCCATCCCCCTGGTGGATAAACACAATGTTGGGCACCGCCGCGCCTGGGAACATGCCGATGTCGGGCTGCACGAAAGGCTCGCCCGAGGCGTTGCTGCTCAGGCTGGTATTGGACTCGGCGGCCCCGGATCCGGCCGCGCTTCCATGGTTTGTCCCGTAGTGAACCTGAGCGTTGGCGAACACCGACCAGGTGCCGTGCAACATACCCGCGCGGTTCCTGTTGTTGGCGGTGGCGCCAACCTGCGCCGGCTGCAGGGCCATGCCTGGGTGGTCAAGGCCGACACTGCCCGCGCCCTCGTTCGGCCCCATGAAGGTGGTCGGAACGGTCGTATGGTGGCGGGTTCGCCAGACGTGCGCGTAAAGCCTGTTGTTCCAAAGCGCGGCGCGGTCGCCGAGAAGGTGATCGTACCTGTTCCAGAACTGGTCGACACTGCCCCTGTGGTTCAGAAGATGGTTGTGAATCCCCGAGCCGCCGACCGTAAAGTTTATCCTGCCGCTATGGGCGTAATTCGGGACGGTAAAGGCAATCCGGTGGTTTCCGCCCAGCGGGGAGGCCACGCGGTTGCTTGGCGCGGTCGCGATGGGGTCAAGCGTTATGCCGGCCAGCTCCGCCGGCGCCGTTACCATCGCGGGCGGACCGCCAAGGTTAAAGCCGAGAGCCGCTATTCCCGTCTCGCCCTCGTAGAAGCTGTACCAGCCCTGCATGGAGCGTATCGTTCTGTAGCGGGCCAGGCGCTCAAAACCGGTAACGTAGGGCACGACGTCAAAGAGGCGATCGGCGGCGTCCCAGCCGGTCACGACCGCCACGCCCTGGCTGTCCGTGACACGAACGCTTACCCTTACGCCCGCCGCGGGCGCGCCTGAGTTGGCGAGCTCGGTGTCCCAAAGGAAGGACCATTCGACAACGTGGCCGTCGTCCAGGCTTTCGGCGACGCCGACGTCGGGAACGGCCGTCCCGTCGTCCGCCGGCACCCTGCGGACAAAGCCCGGCCCGACACTTTGGCGCGGCACCATGACCATCCTTCGCGCGGACTGATCCCATTGCAGAATGCGGAACCAGTCGCCGGCGGCCGCGCCCGAGCCCGGCTGCCCGGAGTCCGGGGTTATCGCAAGATCCACGTACTGCACCCGCTCGTTGTCCGTGGCTCGGCCGCGCAGAATGACACGGCCGCTTACCTGGTCAACGGCGAACGCTGACTGGCGGGCATAATTCCTGTTGGCCTCCTCGAAGCCAAGCCATGACGGGGGCGGGCTGGCGAACATAGACGAGCGCGAGTCGGCGTCCCCGCCGCGCGGCTCTATGTGGCCCGACCTTGCAGGCTCGCCCGTGGTGCGGGCGTTGAACAGGCCGCCCCGGTTGCGGTTCGCCATCAGGTAGACGCCGCCGGCCGTCCTGCCCGCGGCATGCGGGGCAAGGGCGTTGGCGATGGTTGCGTTCCTTGCGGCGGGGGAAAGGTTGTTGCCCGGCGCAACCCCGGCCTCGAAGAAGGGGTTCAGGTCGTGGAGCAGCGCGGCCGGGGGCTCGGTGTCGAACAGGAACACTTTCATTCGTATGACCGCCGCGGCGTGAAGCTGCGCGCGCTCGATCCGGGCGGGGCTTGGGATCCAGCCGGCCAAGCCGGCCGGGGTCGTCGGCGGGTTCTCGGCGGTCACGCTGTCGAAGACCCTGACCAGGAAGAAGTTCTCGCCGTGCCCTATGACGCCCGTGGCGTCCAAATACGCGGCGAATTCGCCGGCCTCAAAGGAAACGTTGAAAGGCGGGTTGGCATTGTTGCCGCGGTAGCCGGCCGGCCCTAGGCTTCTGCCCCCGCCCACCGGCGCGTATTCCCAGACAAAGACGTCCGGAAGGTTCAGGGGCTCATCGCCCTCCCCGCCGTCAATGTCCCCCATGGTCAGTCGCGGGACAAAATGCGCGCCGGGGGTCGGGGCGCTGGCCACCCCGCCAACCAGCAGGTTCCATATCGCCGGCGTGATACCGCCGGGATCGTCAAGGGTATACAGGCTGACGCCGGCCGCCGCCGGATCCGCAAGCCTTCGAAGGTTCGCGGTGGTCAAGGGTATCCTGGTTCTGGTTACGTGCTGCAGCCTGTAGTCAAGCGGCGCGTTTCCCCGGTGGGTTTCCACGTCGAAGCCCAGGCTCCTGCCCCTGGCCGTAAAGCCGGCGATTGCGGTGGCGTCGATAAAGCCGGCCGCGTGAACCTGGCCCAGCGTTCCGCCGGACAGATCCGCCGTGACCGGAACGCCGGCGGCGTCCAGGGATCTCAGGGTTATCCCCGAGAACATCGGGGCGTTGTTCTGGACGACGACGCGCTGCTCGTAGGACGCGGCGTTTCCGGCCCTGTCAAAAACGATGTACCTAAGGGTCAGGGGGCCGTCGGGAAGCGCGGTGGTGTTCACCGTGAACTGCCAAAGAACGTCCCTGCCGCCATGGTACTCGATCCACAGCTGTCCCCTTTCCCTGCCGGCTTGGGTCGCCGCGTGTTCGGCGGAGATTCGCATAACCCAGTCGTTGCCCACCCCGCCGGGGAGCGCGGTGCCCGGAACGGTAACGCTGGAGGGGTCGCCCTCCGCGCCGGGCGAAAAGTCAATCCCGGTGCCGGCTACACTCGCGTTCCTGCCGGTAAAAACGTTGCCGACCTGGTGGGATACGGTGCTGGTAACGGGCCTGCCCAGGGAATCCCCGAAAAGGCCTATGAACGTGGGCGTTCCGCCTGGGTTCACCCCGCTTTCAAACCAGGCGTATATCCTGTCTATCCCGGCCCCGGCGTGGGTGCCGTCGATGGTGACGGCGCTCGCGACTAGGGGCCTGCTTCCGTCAAGCACCCTGCCCTGGAAAACCTCCCCGGTGCCGACCCGTACCGGGGGCGTGTCATATCCGGAGTCGGCCACGGGCGCGAAGTTGTCGATTACGATTGGCAGGGTCAGGGTGGTTTCCGACGGCGGATCCATGTCGTCGCTCACGCGGATTTCCACGCGGTACAGGCCGCCGCCCCGGGCCCACGCGCCGTTGTTGACGTGAACCTCGGTGTCCAGGGCGTAAACCAGACGGGCGACCCTCCTGCCCTCAATCCAGGTAAGGGAAAGGCCGGGCAGCGCGGGCGTGTGGATCGTCTCAAGGGCGACCTCCTGGTTAAGGCCGGCGCCCTCCTCCGGCCGCACAATCCTGATTCCGGAGATTTCCTGGCCTTCCATGGCGTCAAGGTACGCCGTTACGGTAACCGTGCCGCCGTGCGGGTTGGCCGGGCCGGTTCCCCTGTTGGAGGATCCCGCCACCGAGGCGGTGCCCCTGTTGGTGCCGGCCTGCTGGTATTCCCGGGTGGCGAAGATCGCCGGCGCGGTGTCCCTAAGGTAGAACATTCTTCTGTTCGGCCTGGGGTTCGTAAACGTGCCGCCGTCGTCCGGGCCGCCGATGCTCATTTTCCTGTCGGCGGCGTTGCCGTTGACGGCGATCGTCTCCACCATCACGAAGAGCATGTCGTTCGCGTCCGACGGCAGGCCGGTGGCCAGGTCAAAGCCCACCCCGGGCCTTCCGTCAACCGTGTTCATCAGGGCGGTAAGCTCGCCGCCTGAGTTCAGGCGGAAGTTCCAGGGGGTAACGTTGCTGCCCGGAGAATCCAGCGTCGCCGGGAACCAGTACCTCTGGCTCGCGGCCCAAAGCCCGTGGGCGGCGAGCAGGCCGTTGGCCCCCGTAACCCCGGCTATGTCCGCCATAGGCAGGCCAAGAAGGTCAACCGGGGTCGCCACGCGGAGGAAGTAGTACTTTCTTTCCGAGGGCGGCAGCGAGGGGTCATCCGTCCATAGTACGAAGCCGGGGGGCGTTGGGGTGCCCGGCGCAGGACGCGGCCGGCCGACCCAGACGCGGTACAGGACGTGGTCCACGTAGACCGCCGGCTGGCCTATCTCCGCAATGCCGTCAAAGGTAACGGCTCCGCCCCTGGGCCCGTGGCGCTCGCCCACCCTTACGGCCGGGGTTTCGACCCTGTTCACGGGCCTGTCCGCCTCCGGGTTGATAACGATCGAGCGGCCGAAGTAGCCGGCGTTCCCGGCGGCGTCCACGACGCGGAACCACACCGGCATTTCAAGGAAGCCGCCGTCAATGGTGATCGACATTCCGTCCGCCTGCGCCAGGGCCAAAAGGTTTACCGTGCTCGCCTGGAGCTCCCAGCTAAACAGGACGTTCCTTGTTACGCGGAGCCTCTGGTCGGCCGGGGAATCCGCTGCCCCGAAATGGGGCAAGGCCGGGGCCGTTTCGCCGCCAATCTCGTGCCAGTTGTCCGCGCCGGCGAAGAACCCGTCGTTGCGGGCGGTGTCGCCGGACGCGCCGCCGGCCAGGGAAGGCACGTAGCGGATCGCCAGCGCGTCCGCCGTGGGGGGGACGCCGTTCAGCAGGCCAAAGCGCATCCAGGCCCTTGCCGGGCCGCTTTCCACGACGCCGGTGTCGGTGGTCTCGCCGCTTATCACCACGTTAAGATCCCCGCCCAGTTCCTCGCCCAGATCCGGCAGCGCGAACGAGCCGCCGGGCGGGATGTTGTCCAGGACAAAACCGCGCCTTATCTCGCGGTGCCTGCCGGCAAGGTCGTAAGCCCTTACGATCACGGTGTGCGGGCCGTTCAGGCCGACGGGCATGGGGATGGACAGGACGCCATCCCAGTTTTCGCCGGAGCCCAAATTTTCCCTAGACACGGTCACCTCGGCCCCGGGCACCTGAACCGGGGGATCGCCCGGAGCGTAGATCCCCGCGCTGACGCGGGCGAGCCTGTTGTGATCCATGGCGGCCACGTGGAAGCCAAGGCTGCCTGGGCCGGTGGCACCGGTGCCATAGAGCGAGGACATCGTCTGCGGCGGGGTCACCTGGAAGCCAAGATCCGGGACCTCGCGGTCAAAATAGAAGTAGAACCAGTTCGAGTAGACCGGGTTGCCCCTGGTGTCGTCGTGCCCGAAGCCCGGGGCGCTGCCCGTGAACCACGAGGAATCCATCGCTCGCACCTGTATGCGGTACAGGCCGTCGCCAAGACCCCCGGCGGCGTCGCCAAGGGCGGGCGTCTCCCAGCCCCGGTTAGTGGAGGCGACGCCATCCATGGCCGTCCATGGCCGGGCGGCCTCCCACCCAGGAACGTCCCAGTTCCAGCGCTCGATCCTGCTTTCCACCCTGGAAACGTCGCTGTGGAGATCCCTTACGGTGCCGCGTATCGAGTCCGCGTCACTGCCGAACACCCTGGCGGCGTCGCCCGGCGTAAAATCGGGGTTGTCCGGCATTCCGCCGGGAGCGTTGGAATGATCGACGTCGGCAAAGAAACGGATCTCCGGCGTCGCGGTGTCCTTGGTGAATGCCCAGGTCTCGGGCTCCGAGGCGCCGCCGGTCCTTCTCCAGTCCAGCGCGACGACCTCGATCGAGTAGGTGTTTCCGGCGGCAAACCTGCCGTAAACCTCCCGGGACAGATCGTAGGACCAAGCCAGTTCCCAGCCCAGGGATTCGCCCAGCCACGCCCAGGAGCCCTCGACGGACTCCGGCGCCACGGAGGCCTGTCCCGGGGGAACCCCGGTCTCGTTGTCCCAGACGTCGCCGGTAACGAACACCGTGTGCCTCGCGCCGCCGTCGGGGCCGACGAACCTGATCCTAACGTTCCTAAGGTTGGGATCCCTGGCGGTGCCGCCGACGGTAAGGACGGGACGATCGCCGGGGAAGCGGTCCGCCGCGCCCAGCACGAGCAGGTGGCCGGGCTGGTTCTGCAGCGCAAGATCCGGGGCCCGGGAATCCGTCCTGAAGGCGAAGTGCGCCACGGCGGCGCGGTTGCCGTGCGCGCCGACGCTGTCCCTGACGTCGATTATGCTAAGGGTGTGCGCGCCGTCGTCAAGAATGCCTGCGGCGGTGGCAAGGGGAATTTCCCATCTCCAGTTCCTGCCCTCGCCGACCCACTCGACCCTGTGCGGCGCGGATCCGTCGTTAAACAGGAAGGAAATATCCGGAACGCCCGCAGCGTTGAGCGGTATGTCCGAGAAAGCGTCCACGACGCTGCCGGAAAGGGTTGGCGCCTCTAGCCTGTCGTGGGAAACGACCGGGAGTTCCCTGCCGTCGGCGGCCCAGCCGCGCCTCCAGTTGTGCAGATCCTGCGCCGGCCTGGCCGGGCGGTTATGCCACAGGTCAAAGTCGCCCTGGGTCATCCCCACGGACTCTGCCCCGCCTGGGAAGGTTACGCCGACCGCCGGGGGACGGCGGTCTATCGTGAAATTCAGCGTGGCCACGTCGGCCAGCCCCAGCCCGTCGACGACCGTCAGTTCCAGGGTGTACTCGCCGTCCATGCCCTCGTCGTCGAACATCGCGTCAAAACCCGACACCCAGGCGGGCGGGTCGTGGCTGTCCAAAAGAAGGGCGGACATTGGCACGTCGAACCTGGCTATCTGCCCCACGCCCCGCTCCCCCTCAAGGGAGTCCAGGGGGAACCTGGCCGCAGGCGAATGGTCGCCCAGCGTCCACAGGATGTACGGGCGGCCGTCCGGCATCGTGGACAGGTGCACGTCAGAGATCTCGCCGGCGAGCCTGAAGTCCCCGGGGAAAATCCTGTCGGAAGCGTCGGCCGCCGGGGACGGGCTTGCCAGGGTTATCCTCGGCGCCAGCGAATCCAGCGTAAAGGAAAAAGCCCGGTAGTTCGATACCCTGGTTTGGTCGACCGGGGTGCCGGTTATCTGCAGTTTGCTCTGCCAGGCGTCCCGCGCGCGGATTACGTAGTGCACGGTTCCGTCGCGGCGCACAAGCCCGGGCGCGTTCGGGTTCCTGTTCGGATGGCCCGGGGCGTAGGCGTTCCAGGCGTCCATGTCGTGGACGTAAAGCAAGGCGTCCCGGCCGAACAGGGCAAGAAGGTCGAGGTTAAGGATGATGTCCCTGCCGCTTAGGGTAAGGCCGTCCGACACGTCGATGCCATGCCATGCCGCGTCAAGCGCGGCGGAGTTTAGTTCCGTCCCGGGGGGGAGCGGGGTTCTGGAAACCCATATCCTTACGGATCCCGGCTCGGGCCCCACCCCCGCGCCGAAGCCGTCGTCGTCCATTATTATCCCGGTGACCCTAAGGGTATGCTCGCCGCGGACGTCTCCCGCATCGGGGGAAACCCCGGCGAAGAAATAGGGCCTGTCCTCCTCCTGCAAAAGGAAGACCGTCTGAACCTGCCTTGGGTGGGCGGAATCGTTCCCGTGGGCGTCCCTGGCGACTATGTGCAGGACGTACTCGCCGTCAGGCAGCCCCATCCCGTGTGTGTCAATGTAGGCCGTCCCGCCAGGGGCGGCAAGCCGCCCGAATGCCCCGACGACCGAGCCGCCCGAATCGCGGACCGGAATCGCCCGCCCCGAAGGTGCGCCCGGGGAATCGCGCATGGCCGGGTAGCCAAAGAAGCCCCCAACCACGCCGTCGCCAGTAAGGGAGCCCGGCGTCGCGGAGCCGGAGCCGATCGACACGCCCGTGCCCGCGGGCAGCAGCCACCAATGCAGGCCGGCGACGGTAAAGTTGTCGAAGGCGTGGGCGGTAAAACCGACGACCCGGTTCGCAAGGTAGCCCGCGGGCTGGGCCGGGGAACCTGCGGCGTGCTCCCGGCTAACCCATATCCTGCTGGGATCCACCGCGTCGGGGTACCACCCCTCCAGGGAGGGCCTTGTGAAAGTCTCTATGGGTCTTGTCAGCGTTACCGTCGGCGGAACCTCGTCCTGCTGGTGCCGGCGTTCGATGGTCAAGGGGTTGCCGAAGCGGTCCTCCAGCGTCAGCGCGAAGGTGAAATTGCCCGCCATTATTCCGGGGAAAAACACGTCAAGCTTTACCACCACCTGCAGCTTGTATTCCCAGGTATCCTCGGTGTCCATGCGGAACAGCCTTGCCCAGCTGTCGCAGGGCTGGCCGTCAAGGCCCGGCCTGGTGGGGCCGGGAACCAAGCCAAGAACGTCAACCGGATCGAAGTTGGCCGGCTCGGGCACGCCGTTTACCAGCCTTGTCGCCTCGCTAACGCTGACGGTAAAGCCGGCAACCGTGACCGGACCGTTGTCGTCCCGAATGGTGCCAAGCCAGTCGCCCGAAACCTCCTGCGACCTTATCTCAAAGTAGTCCAGGGGAACGCGCTGCTCGTTCGGAGGGTAAACGTAGCCCAAACCGGGATGCACCGCCGGCGGCACGTTGTCCACGGCCAACCAGAATTCCACGGTGTTCCGCAGGGGCTCCCCGGGGGGGCGGCCGGGCATCCTTACCCTGGCGGCCGGATCGTCCTCGATCTCGACGACCATACGGTAAATGCCGTCGGGCAGGCTGTTGTAGGCCGCCGGGTTGCCGGTGAACATGCCGCCCGACCAGCCGATGTTGGCAGGATCCCTAAGCAGGTCCAAAAGCATGGACTGCGGTATGATGCCCTCCCTCTCCCGGGGGGCCGGGCTTTCCGCCGTGTCCTTCGGGCGGAATATGCCCTTTACCTGCTCGTCGCTAAACTCCACCAGAAAGCCGGGATCCCTATCGGTAAGCGGGCGGACCGTGCCGTTCCCGTCCACGAAGGAACCGGTAAAGCTTATCCGCATGGAGGACGGCGCGCCGCCGGCCACCCCAAGATCCAGGCCGTCGTCGTCCCGAACCCTGAACCTTATGTCGGTGGTGGGGCGAAGCATGTTGCGCACCACGCCGTGGTGCCTAAAGCCCGCGCCGTAGTAGCCGGAGCCGGGCTTGTCCGCGGCCCGGTTCGGATCCGTTACCGGGTTTTCGCCCCGGTTTATAAGCCCGATGGAAAAGTCGAACGCCGGCCGGTCGGACTCGGCGTCCACCACCAGGGGAAACGCCGCGCGGGCCACGTTGAACGCGCGGTCCCTGGCGAAAACGTAAAGCCAGTAAACGCCGTCGTCCAGCGGCTCGCAGTCGTTCTGGTCGCAGCCAAGGCACGATGTCTGTATGTACGCGACGCTGTCATGGATCGGCCCGTGCCTGGACACCGTTACGCCGGGGGGGAAATATGGGCAGACCGCCGGATCCCAGTCGCCGCCCGCCGCCCTCGGCAGCGGCCAGAAGTCGCGGCCAAGCGATTCCATCGCGTCCCTGGACGCCCCGGGCACCAGCAGGAACATAACCTCCTCGGCATCGAGTCCGTTGGGCCTTGCGAAATACCCCCCGGAGACGCGGGGCCCCGAATCGAAGCCGCGCGAGTCGTGGGTGAAGATCCTTGGCCTTACCGCGCCGTTTACGATACGGGCGGTTTGCCCGCCGACGGTCGTCTCGCCGGCGGCGCCGTCCAGTTGGCTAAGCTCCACGACAGGCGGCGTTCCGTCCAGGGTAAGGGACGTGACAAGCGGCACGGCATTGGTCGATCCGGCCGGGGTTCTGGCGTATACCCTTATGGAAAAAACGCCCTCGGCCAGGCGGTGGTCTTCCCACAGGCCGGAATCATAGAACGCCGACCAGCCGGCGGGGCTGGAGATGCCCAGGTAAAGGTCTTCCCATTGGGCGTCCGTGCCGGCGAACCTCTGTATCTGGTACCTGCCGCCGACGCCGGCGTGGTACGAGCCGGGGATATAGTTGGTGCCGTCGCCCCGGTAGGTAATCACAAAGTTGCGGTGGCTGGCAACGTCAGGGTCGCCTTTCCTAAGGTTCGGGTCGCCGCGGCCCCACCTGCTAAAGGGAAGGGTCGGGGAAACGTCGTCGCCGACCGGATCCCATATAAAGCGGCCGCGCTGCCCGCCGCCTTCCCAGAAGGCCATCGCGTGGCTAATATCGCTGGCGTGGCTCGCCCTTACGCGAAGGGTAAAGGCGCCGCTTTTCGCGTTAAAGGCCGGGTCGGTCACGTAGGGGTGACGCGCGTCGTCGCCGAGGCCGGGCATGTCCCGGTAGTCCCCCAGACCGTCCCGAAGATCCGGATCCCAGGAGTCCATGTCAAAAACGTTCTGCAGGGCCAAAAGCTCCAGATCCGGCGGATCCTGCCTGGGCACGATAAGAAACGCGACAAAGCTGTTCTCCAGCCTCTGCCCGGGGGAGGGCGGGGCCAAGTCGGCCGGGAAAAGGAACTCGTCGAAGTGGCCTTCCAGCGGCACGTTCTGCGCGCGGACCTGGAAGGCGAACTTGCGGCCGTTCGACACCTCGGCGGGGAACCGGTAGAAAAAAAGCGCGGAGGTCGGGCTTATGTCGATAATCCCGCTGCCGCCGTACCCGAATTCCCGCCATGGAAGGGCGTCAACCCATTCCTCCGTAAGCTCGTTGTAACGGACTATCGGGATATAGGGGCGCAGTTCCTGGCCCAGGTTCTCGACGTCGTCCGATATCTCCCAAAGGCGGAACTCCGGGGGGCGGCGTCCGGTCGCCGGATCGCCGACGCGGTTAACGCCGAGGTTGTCGTTTATCGTCCCGGCGAACATCCCGGCGTCGCTGTCCACGCCCCGGCCGCTGACGGCCGACACGTTGCCGGGGTACATAAAGTTGAAGTTAAGGTGGGGGCCCCCCAACTGCCCCAGTTCCGTCCCCTCGTCCACCACCGGCAGGCTCATGCTTATGGCCGGGGGGGTGTTCCTTATGAAGAAGGCCATGTCCTCCGACTCCGTCCACAGGGAACCGTCCCTTTCGACGCCGTCGCTCACCCTAAGGCGAATTCTAAGCTCGCCGTCGCGGAACGCGCTTATGTCAACCGTGTGCTCCCAGGCATGAAAGACCCTGCCCCCGGTTCTTTGCAAGTAGCCCATCCGGACGTCCTGCCAATCGGTCGATACCCGGGATTCCGAGCCCACCAAGCCCGGATAGGCGGTTATCCTGAACTGCACCGAGCTGACGCGAAGGTCGTCCCAGCCCTGGCCGGTAAAGGTCTGCTCGTTCCCCCGGATAAGGGAGCCGCCGTCGGGGCTCGTAAGGCTGATCCCGGGACGCTCGGCGTCCACGATGGTGCCAAGGCCGGCCCTAAAGGGCTGCTCGCACGAAAGCAAAACCAGGACGCCCGCAAGCGCGGCTATAACCGGTACCAAACCATGCCTGTCGATTAGGTTCATGCTCTCCCCCTTAATACACCCAGTACGCTATGCGGAACGGCCCGTCCTGGGACATGAACGCGACCGCCGCCCCCCAGAACCTGGGGGAAGTGGCCGCAATCCGCGCGCTGCCGGCAGCGTTCGTCCTGGCCGTTGGAAAGTTTTCCATGCCAAGCTGCGATTCCAACGGGAACTGCTGGTTGTCCACCACGCGGAACCTTGTGGGGACGTGCATGGTCTCCCAGCCGGTTACGTCCCTGCCGAACATGTCCAACGCGCCCTGCGGCCGCCCGGCGAACGCAAAGTCCGGGTTAAAGAACGCGACCCTCATGCCGGCGGAGGTGCCGAGCCCCCCGGTGTCCAGGTAGGCAATCCAGGGATTGCCGGCCGCGTCCAGCGATATCCTGCCGCGCCGACCGACGGTGCCCACGCTGTCCACCACAAGAACCTCGTCCAACTGCCAGGCCTGCGCGCGGTTCGCATCGGTCCAGGCCTCGCCGGAAACGGTGACCCTTCCGCGCACGTACACCAGCACGCCCAGGTTTTGGTTGTGCGCCGCTATGTGCACTACGCTGGTGTCGCCCGTCCCCAGCCTGTCAATCCTTACGCTGACGTAATGCCCGGTGCCGACGGCCAGGGCGCTAAGATCCTGGCCTGCATAGCCGGCCTGGGGGGTGCCGGGGCGGGAGGGGAACACGTCGGGGATAACCCGGTCGACGATGTGCCAGTTCCCGCCCAGCACCGGCATGTAGCTGTTGCTTACCGCCATCCTGAGCCTGCCGTGCTGCTCGCAGAAGTAGACGATTACCGGGAAGCCCTGGCGCGTAACGTCGATGTCGTTGAACCTGCCCGCGTTGGCGGATCTCCCCCTTTCGGTGGCCCCAGGAACATTGGAGGCGCCCGCGTTGTTGGCATGGTCAACGACCCTCGCGTTTGGGGTCGTGCGCAGGGTATCCTGGAGCGCGTTGGTAAGCCAAATTCGAGCCCCCGCGCCCTGGTTCGTCTCCGCGGTTCCCCCCGTCCCCGCCGTCAACGTGATTGTGCCCTGGCCGGCAACGGTGTCCTTCCCGTCAATACCGCCGTCCAGGTTGGTCCAAAGACGCCTTACCTCGTTGGCCTGGGTGGTGGCGGCGGCGTCGGCGGTACCGGCGGAGGCCGTACCGGCGGCGTTGGTGCCGATGCCCCCCAACCCCAGTACCCGCAGGCCGGCATGCATGTTGGCCAAGCCCGTCCCAACCTGGTGCCGCCTGTTGTACCGATACCTGATGGAATTCGCGCTGCTGTCAAAGTACGCCACATGGACGTGCTCGTTCGCGCCGCCGGTGGTAAAATCCCCGTGCGTTACGACCCTGGGATTCCAGAACTGATCGGTCGCCGGCGGGGAGGCGGTCCAGGCGGAATTGCTGGAGGCGTTGTACCAGGAGCTTGCGACGTTATAGAGCGACGAGTTAACAGCAAAGCCGCCGGCGCTCAGGCTCGCCGGTCTTCCGTCCGGCCCGTGAACCCACACGCCGCCCACGCCCCACCAGTGCTGGTTGCCGCCGGACCTGCCTATGAAGCTGGACACAACCCATGGGTCGCCCGTGTTGTTGACGAAGACGCTGGAATGCATGGTCGGGTCAATCCAGCCGCCCCGCAATAGCCTGCCGTCCCCGTCGTTCCGGGTGCTAATCATGCCGGAGAAATTGTTGCCCTGCCCTATCGCCGCGCCGCCGCCCTCGTTGTGGCTTGCGTGCAGCACCCCGGTGCGGGGGTCAATCGACATGGAGGCGCCGTAGGCCTGCCAAGTACGTCCCGCCGGGAACGAGCCGCGGTCGTCGCCGGAGCCCGTCGTGTCGTTGGACTGCCAGATGTGCACCGCGGTGATGTTGTTCCACAGGTCGGAGCCGGACACGCCGGAGCGCTCCGCGTTCCAGGGCTGTATGTGCCAGCGGTGGCGGTTCGCGCCCGTATGGGCGGCATTCGCCGCAAGGGCCTGCCTTTCCGTCCCGGTGTTCACCGCGAAATGGGTACGCGCGGCGGCGTCCCCCGGCCGCCCGGCGGGCAGCACGACGTTGAGCGTCACGATGCCGTCGCCGGTCCTTGCGTTGTGCGGCACGGTAAACTGCCGGAAGCGGTGCGCCACGGTCGAAACGGACGGGCCGAAAGGCCCGGGCGCGGTAACCGCGACGGCGGCGCTGCTCGCCGTGCCGCCCGGAATGGAAATATTGGTCGCGCCGGTACCGCCAAGGTTAAACCCGGTTACCACGACGCTTTCATCCTGTTCGTTCCCGGTCGTGCCGGTGCTCGCCCCCCCCCCCCTAAAGAAGGCGTGGCGTCCTTGCCGGGATCGGGTGTTGGCCAGGGACGTGTTCCTCCTAAAGCCGGTTATGTACGGCCGCACGTTCACCCGTATCCGGTTGTGCACGAGCATCCCGTCCGGGAAGCCAAAATTTCTCATGCCCGGGTCGGATCTCAGCCCCGCGCCGCCGCGTTCCGCCGCCATGGCCCTGTTGTCGGCCGCGTCGATTTGGGCGTTGGCCAGGGACGCCGCCCCGGCGTTGGAAACCTGAACCCGCACGGTAAGGTTGCCCGCGACAAAGTTCGCGGGTACGTTGGCGGTGTCCCATACAAAGGCCCATTCCACCCTGTGCCGGAACAGGTCTATGGTGTCGGTAAAGAACACGTTGCCGGCCGCCGGCGCCCCGCCGGCCGGTGCCAGAAGGCCGGTTTGCGTCGCCCCGGCGGCGACGGAGGAACTTACCAGTATGGGGAAGTCCTGGCTAAGGGCGCCGGTACCAAGCTCCTCAAAGATGAGCCTGACCTCGCTTATGCGCTGGTCGTCCTCGGCGTAGCCCCGCAGTATCACCCTGCCGGACACGGTGTCAAACCCGAAGAAGGCGTCGCGGTTCACCGTTTCCGGCTCGCCCGGAACCTGCCCCATTTCGGCCGGGGTAAGGCTGTGCCGGAAGGCGGCATAGTTGCCGTGCAAACCGGCGCCGGCCGGTTGTATCCCGCGCGGCTCGATGTTGCCCGGCCTGGAAAGGTTTCCGTCAAGGCCATGCCTCCACAGGCCGCCCATGGTGCGGTTTTGGTTCCCGTCTATTAGCGTGGGCGTTATCGCCGCCGCTATGCCCGCGTGGGCGGACGGGGCGGCGTCTGGGGTTCTGGCGGCGGCCGCCGCGACGTTGTGTACCTGCGACGCCGGGTTAAGGTCGTAAAGCTGCGCGAAAGGCGGCGTCCGGTCGTCGTTGTTCACCCTTACGGATATCAGGGTGAAGTCGCCGAACATGTCCTCGGCGGGCCCGTCAAAGACCCTTACGACGAACAGCGCGTACTTGTCGTACCATGGGGTGTTCGCCGGGGAGTTGTGGGCGTAGTCGCCAATCCCGCCGGGGCCAAAGGCCGCCGCCCTAAAGGCGAATTCCGCCCTTACGGCCGCGTCCCTTTCGGCGTCGCCGGTGACGGGCAACTGAAGCTGCGGCATAAGCGCGGGCACGGTTCCAAGCCGCCGAACCGTCGCCGAGGCGACCGGATCCGGGCCGGAGGCGGGGGCCGGGGGAAGGGACGCTCCGCTGCCGGTGGCTATGAAGACATAGCCACTGTCCACGCGCTGCGGTATGCCAAGGGCGCGCCAGTCCATGTCGGCGGGGCCGGCGTCATGGATCATGTACACGTTGCCGGCCACCACGCTTCTTGCGCCGACGGCGTCGGCGGCCACGCCGGAAACGTACTCCACCCTAAAGGTTCTGGTGGGGACGTTGCCCGGGCGAACCACGGTTTCAATGCCCACGCCCAGAAGGCCGTTTCGCACGGTAAAGTCCCCAAAGTCGTACCTGGCACCCCTGCTTCGGTAGCCTTCCGGGCGGCTAAGGAGCAGGCTTGCCTGGGTGGTAAGCCTGCTTCTGGGGGATATGCCCCTGCGGATGTCCTCCTCCTCTCCGGAGAACGTTCCGGGGGCGGCGGAAGCCTGTCCGTGGTAGCCCCGGAGAACGTTGAAAAGGGCGTCCCCGGAGGCGGCCGGCGCGGAGGCCCTGCCCGGGGCCGCGTTCCCCAGCAGGGTTTGCAGCGCGGCGCTGCCCCGGGGATCTGTGGCGAGCTGGACGTCGCGGATCATCGGGGCGTCGTTCATGACGACGATTTGCCGCCTGTGGTGGCTGGCGTTGCCGGCGCGGTCGAACACGACGAAGTTCATGTACAGGGGGCCGGAAGGCAACTGCGTGCTGTCGAAGGAAAAGCCCCACTGCTGTCCGGGGCCGCCCGCCGCCCAGTCCATGGGGATCTGGTGGCCGTGGTGCGCGCTGGTACCGCGCGGGTCGTTGCGGTCTATCACCACGGCGAAGTCGCCGCCGGCGGCGGCAGCTCCGGCCGGTATGAAGGGAAGCTGTACGCCGCGCCGGCCGTCACCGCCCGGAATGTCTTCCACGTGGTCGCCCACCGCCGGCACCCAGCGATCCCGGAAGGCGTTGCCCGGAACGGAGCCGCCGGTATTCCGCCATGGAACACGCCGCTCGCCGTCCCCGCGTATCCGCTCGAACCAGACGACGACGCTGTCAACCCTGCCCACGTCCTCGCCGTCGGCGTCGCCGGGCCACGGGGACGCGCCGCCGCCAAGGGTCGCCGAGGTGCCAGCGATGTTTGGGTTAAACTCCATCCGGGCAAACGGCGGGCTGTCGTCGATGTGCAGGTACAGGTCGGCGGCCCTGGCCGTCAGGGGCGGGCTGGAGTTGTCCGACGCGGTTACGTGCAGGGGGAAGCGCCTGGCCCGGCCGGCGAACATGTCGGCAAACTGCACCGGGTTGATACTGACGGTTACCCGCCTTGTCGTGTCGCCGGGATCCCCGGCCACGGCTATGCTGTCGACGCCCTGGCCGACGCCAACCGTAAGGCCGGAACCGTCGGCGCCAATAAGGTCGATTATCGGCCCGGTGCCGCCTAGGGAAACCGGATCGGTCGCCTGGAAGCGTATCGCCGAAACCCGCCTTCCCTGGGGCACGTTTACGTCAAACGTCAGGCGGACGGCGCTGGCCTGCCGGCCTATGTGCAGTTCCGAGGGTGGCAGGTTCGTCCTGGGCACGCCCCTGGCGTCGGTCAGGCTCATCATTATGCTGTCGAACTCGGGCGCCCCGGACACCACGTAGGCGTGGGTCGTGGAGAGGTTCCCCACGGTGCTGACCATCGCGCCGGCGGGGCTCCATTCGCCCTGGGGATCGCGGGTGGCGTCCCGCGCCACAACCTCTATGACGATCGGGTTAGCGCCCCCGGCGCCCGGGAAGTTAAGCCCTCCGCAGGCGTTCAGCGGTACCGACCAGACGACGTCCCTGCGCCGGCCGCCGCTGGCCTGGAACCAGCCCGGCGTATAGCCGTCCGCGGCCGTATCGCGGACGCCTCCGGTGCCGGCGTTGACCCACACCGGGCTCTGCGTTTGGCCGGGCACCGTTTCCCATTCCCCGTAAGCGTCAACCCTAAACCGGGGAATCGCAAGGCCGTCGAACGCGGCGCCGGCGGTGCCGTCAGCGTTGGCCCCGAGCACCCTAAAGAACACGTCGTGGATTTGCTCGTTGTCCACCGCCCTGCCGGTAAGGGTGAACCTGCCGCTTAGCAGGTTGGCGCTCCGGGCTTCCTCCACGGCCCTGTACCCCAGCGGCCCGGGGCTAAGGATCTCAACCGAGGGTCTGTCGCCCTCCGGGTATATCCACAGGTTGAAAACCCTCCGGCCGGTGTTGCCGGATTCGTCGGTGGCCTCGATTGCCAGGCGCGCAAGGTAGACCGTGCCGTAAAGCGGCAGCGGCTCGCCGCCAAAGTTAATGTCCGCCCTGGCCACCTCGTTGTCGGCGTCGGCGACATTGTCCACCGCGGTATGCCGCCTGGCGAAGGCCGAGGCGTGGGAAATTATGCCGCGAGTGCTGGGTATGTCAAGCGCCCAGACAAGGGACGGGTTTGGCTCCATCCGCATAATCTCGATCCCGCCGGCCGTCCAGCGAATGTCCCCGTCGGCCGGCCTTTCCGATCTCCAGCCAATCGCGTCGGCGTTGGCGTTCCACCAGGCGGCGTTTGCGTCCCAGTCGCCCGGAAGGGACAAATCGCCGGGAAGCAGTGCGTAGCGAACGCCGCCCGGGGGCACCGGGCTTACTCCCGCGTCCGTGGTTCCGCGTATGGTAACGTTGCCGGCAAGCCCTATGTTGATGTTCCCCGCCGACAAATCCGCGTCCTGCGCCGGCCGCGTCACGACCGACTGCACCTGCAGTACCGGCTCCGCCGTGTCGCGGGTAAAGGTTCTGGTGTGGTCCATGTAGGTCTGGTTGCCCGCCGAATCCTGCACGACCAGCTCCAGGGTGTACTGCCGCGACTGGCCGGCCACCCAATGGACGCCGGACATGTCGGGCCGCACGGTTACGGTTCTGGTGTCCCAGGGTTCGCCGTCGATGTCGACGGCGGCGGCCGGAACGTCAAAGACGAAGCCATCGCCGACGCGCCGAATAACCGCGCCGACGTAAGTCACCGTGTTCGGGTCGGCCACGGTAAATTCAAACCCGCGATCCAGGAGCGCGGCGTTGTTAAAAAAGTGCCTGTCCCCGTCCGCCCAGGCAAGCGCCGGCGGGCCGACGTCTATAAAGAAGTGGTACGACGCGCCGCCGGAAACGCTGGGGTTGCCCTCGGTGGCGGAGGCCCTGGCCAGGGACCAGTCCGTCGCGCGGACCACCACCTGGTACCGGCCTTCCGCCGTAAAGAGGTTCCCCGGGATTTCCCATTCCACAGAATCCGGCGCCTGCCCGGCGGCGGGGCTGCCGGTTGCCACGCGCCAGCCGTCGTAGGCGGGCGCGGCGGGCAGCGAGAAAACGCCGGCGTCGTCCAGCCATTCCCACGCGCCCGCGCCGGAGTAGTTCCAACGGGCCGCGGCAAAGGTCACGTCCCGTATGCCGGTCGAGTCCCTGGCGGTGCCGGTAATGGCGGTGCCGACTCCGTGCACGTTCCGCACGCCGGGGGCGGCCTGCTGCCCGGGGAGAGCCGGGGCAACCGCCGGGCGCAGGTTGTGTATGCCGATGACCGGGCCGGTGCCGTCCAGGAAGAAGGGCCACTGCACGGTTCCGGATCGCCTGTTCGCGGTGTCAGTCGCCACCAGGCTTACCGTCCGGCGCGTGCCGTCCCCCGCGAGCGGCTGTTCCCGCAGCAGGTAGACGTCCCTTTCCAGTATCCTAAGCCTCCATTCCCATTCGCCTGGCTCGCCGGTGGGCTCAAGGGAAAGCCTGCCCTCGAACGAAGCGGGCGGATCCACGGTGCCGGCGTCGGTGTCGACGGAACCCGGCTCGTCCGCCGCAGCCCTGGAGGTTACGAAGTCCGTCCCCCCCGAGCTAATCCTGGCGGTAAGATCCCTAAGGTTGGCGTCGCGCACCCTGCCCCGCAGCTCGAAGACCGAGGTATTGCCGTCCCGGTACACGGTTCCGGCGCTGAACACGCGCCGGTGCTCCGGCATCGGCGCGAAGGCCCCGGGGCCTGACCAACTGGCCTCGAAGAAGTTGGGCTCGCCGGGAACGTCGCCACCACCCAAATCGACAAAATAGGGATCGCTTGTGTCCAGCACAAAACGCAGGCCGAACAGCTCCGTCCAGTTTCCGGCGTTGTCCCTCACCTTTATGTCCAGGGTGTTCAGGCCTTCCATGACCCGGGGATTAAGGCCGGCCAGGGGATCGCCGAGAGGTATCTGCCACGCGAGGGAGCTTAGGCTCCGCCCCTCGTCGTCGAGTTCCACGCTCACGGAGTCCCAGCCGACGGTGTCGGACGGGGGCAGGCCGCCCCTGCCCGCCGCGCTGTTGACGCGGTAGTAGAAGGTCAGGTGGAAGGGGTGGGCGGGATCCTGTCTGTCAAAGATGAACCCGTGCATGTCGTCGAAGTCGCCCGTTATGGAAAGATCGGTCACAACGGTGGAATTCCGCTCCCTCTCGGCGTAAAGCCTGGCGCGAACGGCGGCCTCCCTTTCCGCTGGGGAGCCCGCCCTAAGCAGGGCAAAGTCCGACGGCCAGTCCGCTATAAGGATCCTGAACGGCTCGGGCCAGGCCCTCCACGCGTCGCCGTGGGGCCAGTCCAGCGGCCAGTCCGCGGGAAAGTCCGGGATCGGGGAATTGGGGCCAAACGACCCGGGAACGCGGTGGCCAATCGACCGGCCTATGTTGGTAACGGAAACGCGGGGGCCCTCCACGTCCTTGATAAAGGACCAGTTTACCCGGGTTCTGTTGCCGGCCGCGTCCTCGGCCGTAAGCACGACGTTCCTGGTGCCGGGGGGCAGGGCGTCCCACATTTCGGCGATCTTGTCCCCGGCGCGATCCAGATTCCAGTAGTAAAACCCCGGTTCCCCGGGCGTAACCTGGACAAGGCCCGGCCCGCCGAACTCCATGGTAACCGGATCGGCCAGGCCCAGGGCGATCTGGAAGGAGTGGGGGTTCGCTTCCCTAATCGTGCCGCGAAGGGCGGCCATCAGGCCCTCAACGTTCCCGAAGGTCGCGGTGGTGGCGAACAGCTCGGTAAACGCGATTTCCGGGGGCGTGTTGTCGAACCTGAACATGAAGGAGCCGCCGTCCGCCGGGAACACTCTCGAAACCGACTCCACGGGGGCCGGGAAATGGCGCGGGTATGACGTATACCCGGTGCCAAAGCGCAAGGGAAGGCCAAGCTGCGGGTTCTTGTTCCTGGTCGCCAGGGGATCCGCCAGCGTCGAAACCGCGCCCGCCCCCGATCCGGTGAAAGACCGCTCGTCGGTTACCCTTACCTGGTAGAACACGGTGACGTCCCCGTGCGTTCGGTGGAGCGAGGCAGGGACACGGGAATCGACGGCGCCGCCCGAGAAGAAGGGGAACCTAAAGTCCAGGGCCCCGGTGGGGTCCAGCTCGGCCTCGGCTATTTCGATCCATCCATGGTTCCAGGTGGAGCCGTCCTCGGAGAATCTTATTTCCACGTACCGGTCCGCCCTGTCGCGGTGAAAGTCGTCCGCGTCGCGGGCGACGCCGGCTATGCCAAGGTTTCCAAGGTGATCGGGGCCAAGCACGATTGGGTCCGGGTCGCCCGGGGGCGTCACCGGCTCAAGCCTGCCGTCCACCAGCGTGGGGAAGTCGAGTTCCCAAACCCCGGGCCCCGCCCGGTCGCTCCGGATTCCCTGGACAAGGACGCTGTGGTTACGGTGCCCGGCGTCGTCGTAGGCTATTACGTGCAGGCTGTAGGGCCTGCCGCTCTGCATAAGGCCGCTGTCGAAAACGGCGTCAAGAACCACGTTGTTAAGGGTATGGCCCGTGCCGGGGTGCTGCCCCAGATCCAGCGGGCCCCTTCTTATTTCGCCAAAGAAATAGAACCTGCCCCCCATTCCGGGCTCGAATGGGGGCACCTCCGTAAGGCTGTCGGCGTGCGGGAGCAGCAGCCACCACACGTCCATCAGCGGCCGGTTCACGGGGGCGGAAAGGGTATCGGCGACGCCAATCCCGTGGGTGTCGGCCACGTTTATCCTAAAGTGCACGTTGCCCCACACCCGGTGAACCCCGTTCAGGCGCGGGCGCAGTTGGTTGAAGCTTACAAGGCCAACGGTCGGCGGGCTCGCGTCCACCTGGACCCTGTGCGCCCTGTCCTCCCTGTGGGCCAGGGCGTCGAAGGCTATCACGGAAAAATTCCGCTGCTCGGCGGCGTCCCCCTCCTCGCCGTAAATGGGATCCGGGTTGAAGCCCACCAGCGAGATCCCCCACTCGAACGTATACGCACCCGCGCCGTCGTCCCACTCATGCCTTACGGATCTGTTGAACTCAATGCCGTTGACCGCGTAAACGCCGCCGGCATCCATGGGAATGTAAATCGGGTACCGATCCTGCCCATGAAGAACGAAGGGGGCAAAGCGAATCCACAGGCGGGGTATCGGGAAGCGGCTTTCCACCGTCCCGCCTATATCGACCCTTTCCGTGACAAGCGAATCGAACCTGGGGTAGATTTCGCTTATGGCCGGCGCGCGGGTGTGCACGGCGAAATGGAAGGCCACGCTCCGGGATCTCGCCTGCCCGGTCTCGCCGTTTATCTCCACCTTGTAGGCCGCGCCGTCCCGTACCGTTATCTCCAGGCGGTAGAACCCGTCGCGCAGGTGGGAGCCGTGCCCCATAACCCGGCCCATCACCGCCTGGCTTAGCGTCGCCATCCATTCCCGGGGGCTGCCGGAGCGCGCCACCTCCCAGTGGGGAACGCGCACCGGATCCCGCCCTGGGCCGTTAAGGTCGGCCAGGGTTATCCGGATGTCGCACGGGCAGTCCGCTGGCGCGGCGCCGCAGTTTGGGTCGATGCCTGTCCAGCCAATCCCGTCGTCGTCGGACAGGACAATCTCTATGCCGTCGCCCGCCTGCAGGATGTTCCGCCTGGCGGCGTCCGCCGCCCAGTTCATGCCGTCGTCGGTTACAAGCCCCCGATCGCCGTCGACGTTTACCCTAAGGTTCTCGGGGCCGGCTATCGGCGTTCCGCTGGCGTTGTCGGCAAAAAGGGACGGCATGGTTATTTCGGGGTAATCGGTTCTTTCGTCCACCCGGATTTTTTGCATGGCAAAGCCTAGGTTGTTCACCCCGTCCATCGCCATAACGTACAGCCAAAGGTACCGGCCGTCATGCCGGCTCGCGTTGAACTTGAAGTTGTGCGTTCGGTACGCCTCGTGCGCGGCGTCGCCGATCGACGGAGCGCTTACCCAACCCGAACGGTAGGTTTCCCCGATGTCCCAGAAGAACTCGAGGTTCTCGTGGCTCGGGTTGTTGCGGAACCTGGCAAGGTTGGCAAGCATCCCGCCGCCGGCCAGGGGATCGCCAATGTTGGCCGCCCCCGCGTCCTCCAGGAACCACTTGACCACCTGCCGCCCCTCGTCCTCGAGTATGCCGAAGGCCGCGCTGCGGTCGATAGAGACCTGCACGTTGCCGTTCACCGTAACCGGGGACTCGTTGATCCAGCCCCCGTGCCCGCGAACGGCGTCCCCGTCCGGCGAACCCCACGCGCCCCTTATGGACGGACGTATCTCCACGTTCGGGCCTTCCCCGTCCATGAACAGGTTGAAGGCGCGTTCCGTGGATACCCCCTGGACGCCAACGGCGGCGTGAACCTCAAGGGTAAGGACGTACTGCCCCGGATGCGTAAGAAAAATATGCCCGTGCTCCCCCTGCGTCGCCGTGAAGGTAAAATAAACCCTTCTCCTGCCGTATTCCTCCCGGTCCAGGTGGCCCCATTCGCCGTCATCCAGGGCCAGCGTGCCCTGGCCGCCTGTGGCGCGATGCTCCCAGCGAAGGGTGGCATGGCCAACCCTTTCGCTATGATCCGCCCGCACCCTTAGGCGGAAAATCGGCCCCTCGTCCCTAGCCGGCCTGGGGGGGACGACGTGGGCGTCGTCCCTGGCGATAATCCTGGAGGTGGTGTCGGTTATCCAGATATTGGGGCCCCGCCCAAGCCTCTCGTGCTCAATGTCGCTGTTGTCGATATGCAGGGACGGCGGCTCCTCGTTCTCGCTAACCCATATCGCGACGCGGTTCCCCCTGTCCGTATGCGGGAAGTACCCATGGGCATTGTCCTCCGAGGTATCCCTGGTCCTTATCCTAAAGTAATAGAACCCCGACCGCAGGCCGACGCCGGAAAAAACGGCCGGCCTAACGCCGTCGGCGCGACGCTCCCCAACGGCAAAATCGTCCAGCCTAAAGGTGAAGTTGGCAAAGTTGACGGTTATGGGAACATGGTCGCCGTCCTCGTTGGGTTGGTGCAGTCGCCACTGGTAATATTGCCTGGCGGCGTCGTCGCCGACGGTGGGCACCGAGACGGGGGACGACAGAAACATGCTTACCCAACCGTGGTCGGAGGGGGGGGGGGGCG
>Ga0209755_10000932_pt1 | contig 49476 bp, 49 predicted proteins | sample TergutCo191P1_FD_187301 | JGI IMG/M metagenome (GOLD analysis project Ga0209755, IMG submission 187301) | Cornitermes sp. P1 segment gut microbial communities from Petit-Saut dam, French Guiana - Co191P1 (SPAdes) (version 2) | ecosystem: Host-associated > Arthropoda: Insects > Digestive system...
GTAAAATTAATCCTGATACATGGCTCGTTGAGCCTGAGTTTAACAACGATAAAGTTGTTTTCAAATCTTGAAAAGTGTTACCGATGTCATCATACATAACCGTGAACGATGTCATCGGGTCGTACCGGCGCAATAGTTCAGTGCATTTACTAAAATTTTTTGAAATTGAGGATTCAGCCACACTTCCGTTAAATGTCCCGGAGTGAGAACGCAGATTTTTCCTTTGCCTTGGGATCTGGTATAACCGGCGGGGTATAGCGACGCCGGCGTATTAAAATAAGGTTCCGATTCATACTTGCTTTCTTCTCCCTGAGACGGCGAATAAGAAGCAAGGAGCACATCGGCATCAGGAGCTGTTATTTCAATTCTGTAATGTTCGTCAGTTTCGCAGAAGAGAGAGACGCCTTCTGTTACAGGATGAGCCTTCAACGGCGCTACAGTGACAGGACAATTATTCGGGTGTCCGATAAAACGGCAGCCGATTAGATTATCAAGCGCCTGTGTGTTTTTTCCCTGAACCAGTGCGCTGTGAACAGCGACAAGTCCGCCGCCTGCCTCGACATAATCGACAAACGCTTTTTGAACAGCGTCTGTTTTCCATTCTGCTTTATTCTCCTGAGATATTTCATCTGATTTGCAAATGAGAACCGCGTTGTATTGTTTTAATGAATCAGGTGAAAAATCATCAGCGTTAAAAATTATATCAAATTGAAACCCGAATTCTTTAAGAAAAGCGATGCCGTCAACGGCGGTTTTTCCCGGGTGCCAGTAATCATCGCATAGCAGTAAAGTTTTCATAATCATTTCTCCATATATAAATGGTAGTATAATTTTACTTAATTTGCTACACTGAAAAAATGTTAGATTATAAATTTATCAGTGAAAACCTTCCCGCAGTTATGGCGAATATCGCCGACCGATTTATGAAAGCCGATGCTGAAGCTGTCGCGAAGCTTTATAAAAAAAGAACAGACCTTACTACCAATTTGCAAAATCTGCAGCAGAAGCGAAACGCAAACGCCGATGCGATGAAAGGCAAAATAGAGCAGGAAAAACGCGCCGCTCTTATCGAAGAAGGCAAAAAATTAAAAGAAGAAATCGCCGCAGCGGAAACAGAAATTGCCGCGGCGGAAGCGGAGCTTCTAGCCGAAGCCAGAAAAATTCCGAACATGGCTCATCCTGACGCGCCTGTCGGCAAGGAAGATAAAGATAATCTTGAAATAAAAAGATCAGGCATCGCGCCAAAGTTCGATTTTGAACCTGCCGATCATGTTAAGCTCGGACAGGACCTTGATATTATCGATTTTGATTCGGGCACAAAAGTCTCAGGGACTAAATTTTATTATTTAAAAAACGAGGGAGTTTTTCTTGAGCTTGGGCTGGTACGTTATGCGCTGGATATTTTAATGAAAAAAGGTTTTACTCCGTTTATCACTCCGGATATCGCGCGCGAGGAAATCTTAGAAGGTATCGGTTTTAATCCGCGCGGCGCTGAGTCAAATGTGTACGCAATCCAGGGCGAGGACGCGTGTTTAGTCGGCACTGCGGAAATCACTTTAGGCGGCTATTATTCGAACATGATTCTGCCGCGCGAAAAACTGCCTCTTCGAATGGCAGGGCTCTCTCATTGTTTTAGGCGCGAAGCGGGAGCGGCAGGTCAGTTTTCTAAAGGACTCTACCGCGTTCATCAATTCACAAAACTTGAAATGTTTGTTTACTGTCTCCCCGAAGAGTCAGACAAATTTCATGAAGAGCTGCGCTCAATAGAAGAAGAAATTTTTGAAGGATTGAACATTCCGTTCCGCGTTGTTGATACCTGTACCGGTGACTTGGGAGCGCCGGCTTACCGCAAGTGGGATTTGGAAGCGTGGATGCCCGGAAGAGCGAGCCTTCCTTCACGCAGCGGCGGCGATTGGGGTGAAGTAACATCAACATCAAACTGCACCGATTATCAGGCGCGAAGACTCAACATTCGTTACAAAGATACCGACGGAAAAAATAAATTTGTTCATATGTTAAACGGAACGGCAATCGCTGTCTCCCGCGCTATCATCGCAATCTTGGAAAACTTTCAACAGGCGGACGGCACAGTGCGAATTCCAAAAGCGCTTGTCCCGTATGTCGGGTTTGATGTGATTAAGAAGAAGTAACACAATACATTGAGTTTTAATCCTCCTCATGTTATAATGCCTAAAAGAAAATTTTTAGGAGTATCATCATGGGAAAAAAACTTAAAGTCGGCATGATTGGCTGCGGCGGAATTGCCGAGCAGAAGCACTTGCCGTCAATTGCGTTAATTAAAGAAGCGGAAGTTACGGCTTTTTGCGATACAAGAGCGGAAAAAGCAGAGGCGATGTGCAAAAAATTCGGCGCTCCGGGAGCGAAAACATATAGCGATTATAAGGAGCTTTTGAAAGACAGTTCCATCGATGTAATTCATGTGGGCACTCCGAATATTTCTCATTCGCCTATTACTGTCGCGGCGCTTGAAGCGGGTAAGCACGTTATGTGCGAGAAACCGATGGCGACAAATTATGAAGACGCGAAAAAAATGACAGATACCGCGAAGAAGACAGGAAAACTTTTAACGATCGGTTATCAATATAGATGCCTGCCTGCTCCTCTTCAGTTAAAAAAAATCTGCGAGCGCGGCGATCTGGGCGATATTTATTACGCGAAAGCTCACGCGATCCGCAGAAGAGGCGTTCCGACATGGGGTGTTTTCCTCAAGGAAAAAGAGCAGGGCGGCGGTCCGTTAATCGACATCGGAACACACGCGCTTGATATGACTTTATGGATGATGAATAACTATAAACCAAAATCTGTAGTCGGAAGCGTTTATAAAAAATTAAATGATAATCCTGACAGCGGAAATATCTGGGGTCCGTGGGATCCTAAAGAGTTCACAGTTGAGGACTCGGCGTTTGGGTTTATAACGATGGAAAACGGCGCTACAATTGTTCTTGAAGCGAGCTGGGCGCTTAACACATTGGATAACGGCGAAGGAATGTGTACGTTATGCGGCACAAAAGGCGGCGCCGACATGAAAGACGGACTTAGAATAAATTCATCAGACCTTGGAAAGCTGACAGTGACAAAACCGGACTTGGAAGTAGGCGGAGTAGCGTTTTACGAAGGCGCAAGAGTTGAGCCGAAAGATATCGAATGCAGAAACTGGTACGACGCGATTTTACACGGCAAAGAACTGCGCGTAAAACCGGAACAGGCGATGGTTGTTACGCAGATACTCGAAGGCATTTACGAGTCCGCGAAAGCAGGAAAACAGATTAATTTTTAACAAAGGAGACAAAAATGAAGTTACTCGATAAATTATCGGTTCAGTTATATTCGGTGCGCGATGTTACAAGCGTCGATTTTGCAGGCACTTTAAAAAAGTTAGCTGAAATGGGTTACACGGGAGTTGAGTTCGCAGGATACGGAGGGCTTTCCGCGCCGGAAATGAAGGACATATTGTCAGCTAACGGTCTTGCTTCGGTCGGCGCGCACATTGGTCTTGATAAACTTAAAGGCAGTCTCGATGAAGAAATCGCTTATCATAAAGTTTTAGGAACAAAATATCTTATCTGCCCCTATTCAGAAATTAAAACAAAGGACGATACTTTGGAACTTGCCAAAACTTTAACGCCCATTGTTAAAAAAATCTGTGATGCGGGCTTTAAGTTTGCTTATCATAATCACGCGCACGAATTCATTAAGTGCTGCGGCGATTATTTATTAGACACTCTCTTTGCAGCTTTACCTCCGGAAGCATTGATGGAACTGGACCTTTTCTGGGTTTCGCACGCGGATGTCGATATTTACGAATACATGGCAAAAAATAAAAACAGATTAAAACTTGTTCACATTAAACAAATCGATAATGATAAAAAATGCGTCGATCTGGATCAGGGATTAATCAATTATAAAGACGTTATCGTAAAAGCAAAAGCGCTGGGAGTGGAACAGTTTATTATTGAGCAGGAAGCGTTCAAGGTTTCTTCGATGGTCAGCATAAAAAATGATATCGATTATATCATGAAAATGGAAGGTTAAATAAAAGGGGTGTTAAATGAAATTAGGCGTTTTTACAACCATTTTATGGCAAAAACCCGCGGAAGAAGCTTTCCGTTATCTGTCATCGTTAAAAGTTCAGACTTTAGAAATCGGCGCAGGCGGTTATCCGGGAACATCGCATTTAAACCCTAAAGAAATTATCGAAGACCCGGGAAAAACCGCGTCTTACAAGGAGATGCTTAAAAAATATAATTTGGAAATTTCCGCTTTAAGCACTCACGCTAATCATGTGCATCCGCAAAAAGAAATCGCGGAAAAAGCGCATAACGATTTTATCAATACTTGCAGAGCCGCTGAAAAACTCGGCGTGGATACAGTCGTCACTTTTTCAGGCTGCCCTGGCGATCAACCCGGCGCGAAATACTCAAACTGGGTAACCTGCAGATGGCCTGATGATTTTTCGGCGATCCTTGATTATCAATGGAACGATGTTTTAATTCCTTACTGGAAATCCGCCGCGAAGGAAGCCGCGAATTACGGCGTTACGCGAATAGCATTCGAAATGCATCCAGGGTTCTGCGTTTATAATCCCGCGACTCTTTTAAAACTGCGAAACGCCGTTGGAACATCAATCGGCGCGAACTTAGATCCGAGCCATCTTTTCTGGCAGCAGATAAGACCGAGCGAGGCGGTTAAAGCGTTAAAAGGCGCCATCTATCATTTTCACGCGAAAGACACAAAAATTGACGCGGCTAATACTGCGGTTAACGGCGTTATCGACACATGCGCAGGCGAGAGTCTTCTCGACAGAAGCTGGGCTTTCCGCACAGTCGGTTACGGTCATGATTATTCGGAGTGGAAGGAAATTATTTCAACGCTCGCGGCAGCGGGTTACGATCGCTCTATCAGCATCGAGCACGAAGACGGCTTGATGAGCGTAAACGAAGGTTTAGAAAAAGCGGTATCGTTTTTACAGCAGTTGATTATTAATGACAAATGTTGAGCGTGTAATGAATAGTGAAGAATGACTAATGAGGAATGTTGAATTAGGAATGAATAATGAGGAATGATCAGTGAATAATGATAAGAAAAATATGTTAAAAGCTTTTTTATTTTTATTGTTAACTTTTTTTTTATTATCATGTGTTTCCAATAATAATGTTAACGCGGTTAATACAGGTTTCTTCAAAGTAGACGGGACAAAAATTCTCGATGCAGACGACAATGAGTTTTTCATTAAAGGCGTTAATGTTAACGGACCGGGCTGGTGTTTTCCGAGAGACACTCTGCAGGATGTTAAGTTGATTGTCGATGTCTGGCAGTTTAATACTGTCAGATTATGCGCGGCGACAAAGTGGAACAGCTGGGCTGTTAATTATAATAGAAACCTCGACGCTATTGTTAAAAGATTTACAGATAACGGTATTGTCGTCATTTTGGAGCTTCATGATTATACCGGGATTTATCCTCCGCTTAACGATAACGGCGGTTATATTACTAAAGAAGGCGATATAATCCGTCCGATTAAAGATTTAAAATTGTGGTGGATCGATAAAGCAAAACGTTTTAAAGATAATCAATATGTCTGGTTCAATATAATGAATGAGCCCGGTGACGCCGGAACAAAAGAATCCGCCGAGAGCTGGATGTATGTTCACGAAGAAGTGATCAAAGCGATTAGAAACGAAGGCGCGGAAAATATTATCGTTATTGATGATCATATTTGGGGGCAGGCAGGCGGCTACTATGGCGGAATAAATTCCTACGACAGCGCTGTTATGCGAAAAGGACAAGAACTTAACAAAAAATATAATAATCTGATATACTCGCTGCATGTTTATGAAGCTTGGTCAGACGGCAAAAACAGATTTGACGCTTATTTCCGCGACGCGAAAAGCTTAGGGCTTTGCGTGATTATCGGCGAGTTTGGTGTTATGCGAAATAATATCGCTCAGTACAGCGCTGTAAAGAGCATGTTCGATTCCGCGATTCCTAATAAAATCGGGCGGATTTATTGGGCTTGGGATGACGGCGGACTGCCCATGACAACAGGCGAAAACGGCCGCGGCTGGGCGATTGATAAAAAAGACGGAAGCAAGCCTTCGAATCTTTCGTGGGCCGGCGATTTGGTGTGGCAGGATAACCGCGGTCTTTTAAAAACTCCTGTGCCGCAATTTGATCTTAATCTGCCTCTTGTATTAAACAGCGGTTTTGAAGAAGGAATGAGCGGCTGGCAGGACTGGGGCAGAGCGTCAGTTCAAAAAAATGTTTCGTATAACAAGTCCGCAGCGCTGGTTATTAGTTCCGGCGGACAAGGCGGCGCAGGACAGCCATTGCGTTTAACGCCCGACACTGTTTATCATTTAAGCGTGTGGGGCAGAGGAAACTGCGATATTGGCGTTAAATACAGACTTAATGAGAATGACCCGAACGAACATCACAACACGATTACATTCAGCGAAGATAAATGGACTGAAAAATCGATAACCTTTACAACGCCTGCGAAATTTTTCGGACCGATTTTCTTTATCTGGAAAAATAACGCGAACGTTACTTTCTATTTGGATGATGTTAAGTTGACGGGGGAATAATGATTATTTTTATATTACACTGATTATTTTTATTATAGCTTCTTGAGTATTATTGAAGATTTTCGGGTCTATAATTCCAATATTATTTATAAAACGATTAATTGAAACACTTCGTATTTGAAAACAATCAATCGCAGATATTTTTGAAAGGTTATTTTGTTCAGTTGGTATTATTTTTATCATCCATGGGTAATTATTATAATGTTCTTTCCATTCAGTAATTGGTGTTATTATTTTTAAAGGGAGTTTTCCAAGACTGTCTGTATTTACTATTAATGCAGGACGAGATTTGCTTATTTCAGCGCCGACAGTCGGGTCAAGATTTATAAGCCAGATTTCACCTTGTTTCATAAAAATCTTCACAATCCAGGACAGAAAACGCTGTTAATTCTTTATCGTTACAGTATTCATGAGCTGCCATTTCTGCGGCTTTTTCCAATGTCTTATATTCTTTTAGTTTTTTTTCTTTTATGTATCCTAAAAAATCAACTATCTCGTTATAATAGCGAAGAGGAAGAGAGTTAATTTCTTCTATTAAGACGGCTCGTTCAAGCATGGTATACTCTTGAAACATGATAACTTTAAAATAATAGAAATGTCAATAGATTATTCTTTCTTAAAAACCGGCTTAATAATAATTCACCCAAAATAAATTCTAAGGTTCGTTTGGTTCCTCTTCATCTTCTATATTTGGGAAAATTAAATCGTTGTATTTATCACGCATATATTGTGTCGCTGCTTTTAAATTGGTTAAGCTTCCCGCATAATCAACGCCATTGGATGTCCAAGCCATAACTCCCTGCCAGTCGTTTTTATACGCGTACTCATAATCTGTAATTATCGAATTTGTGCCAGGTGGTCTTAAACTAGAAGCGACCCGGTTGCGTTCCGTATTATCTGTGCCGTTAGCCGCGCATTCGCCAAGAATTGCAGGTTTCGATCCGTCTAACTGCCAGCCGCCTGAGAATGGACCATTTGGTTTATTGCCAGACAAATTTCCGCTAGGTTTTAAATAAAAAGGAACGCCGTACCACTCGCTTACCCACGCGTAATAATGCGGGGACCAGAAATCAAGATGAGCTTTTGGATTGTTATATTGCGCTTTCAGAGCGCTATCTGAAGCTTGTTGGCTATCTGCGCCGTTGTATTTTGAAGAAGCAAAACCTGCTGTAACAAGAATATTGCTGTTTTCGTGAATTAAAGCAGCATTATATGCAAAAAAGTATTGAATCTGCGCCCATGTCGGCTTCGGATTGCCGTAATCACTAGCAGATCCTTCAATTACCCATTCAATCTCATTGCAAAGGTCTATGCTCCAAAGAAATGGATTATCTTTATACCTTAATACAAAAGGTTTTGTGTAATGCTCCGCGAATGAATGTACATTAGCTTTATTTTTTATCATATTCTGCCACGGCGCTTGTTCTTTAAAATGATCAAAAGAAATTAAAGTAGCCATGATGTAAATTTTATGTTTAACGGCTAGATTAAATAATTTATCTAAATCTGTCCAGAATTTTTCTTTAATACCGGTAATTAAACCGCTAGAGTTAATCGAAATTGGCGGATTATATTTCGCGTCATTTTTGCAACTTATCCAAATACGCGTCGCGTTAATGCCTGCGTTTTTTAATCTTGCAAATTCCCCATCCCACCATACATTATTATACTCATTCCAATTATTAGTGGAACCAAATTCATCCCAATTATTCCATGGAGTATTCGCTCCGTTTATCCAAATCCTTTTTCCGTTAACCGTAAATTGATTATCTTGGATATAAATTCGATATCTGCTATCCGGAATAAAAATTTCATCATCATTATCATTATTCGGATCGCCTATACAGGTGATTAAAAAACCGCATATCAAACAAATCAACAAGGATAACAGAAATTTTTTCATTAGAATTCTCCTACGGGTAAATATATCATGTTAGCTGAAGATTGTCTAATTAAATCTATTCAAACGGGAAAATTAAATCCTTGTATTTTGATGACATGTAACGTGTCGCGTTTGATAAATCGCTGAGTTTTCCTGCTGCATCAATGCCGTTTGACGACCACGGCATTACACCCTGCCAGCCGTTAAGAAAAGCGTGTTCATAATCGGTGATAATTGTATTATTTTCCGTTCCAGCGGTCTTGCCTTTGGAGCCGATTGCCGCACATTCGCCGATTACCGCGGGTTTTGACGGGTCAAGACCGAAGCCGCCGGGAAGCTGCCCATACGGGCTGATGTAGAAAGGGACGCCGAAATCAGGACCCAGCCAGTCGTAATAATGCAGTGACCAGAAATCAAGATGAGCGCTTCTATCGGGATAAAGGTTTTGAAGAAAATTGTCCGATAATTTATTCCCCATGTTGCTTCCGGTGTCCGAGTTGTACTTTGGAAAACTTACTCCGACTGTAACAAGTATTTCGCTGTTCTTGTGAATCGCCGCGGCGTTGACGGCAAAAAAATAAGAGAGCCGCTCCCATTCAATTTGCCCGCATTCGGGATTTTGAAAAACCCAGTCAGGTTCATTGCAAAGATCGATGCTCCATAGATACGGATTGTCTCCATAGCGTTTAACGAACGGTATGGTGTATTTTTGAGCGAATAAATTGACAGCTTCATCGTTTTTGATCATGTTTCGCCATTTTGCCGCCGCAGGGCGGGCGCCTGTATCTTTAAAATGATCAAAAGAAATCAGCGTCGCTTTAATATATTTTTTGTTAAGTGATGCCATCTTGAAAAATTGATCCAAATCCTGCCAAAATTTTTCATTAACGCCGCTGATCATACCTTCGTTATCAATGTCAAACGCGCCATTATTATTGTTGCAGCTGATCCACACCCGCACCGCGTTAATACCGGCGCCGCTTAGTTCCTTAAAATGAGCGTCCCACCACGAGTCGTCATAACTTCCGCCAAAATCGTTCCATGCGTTCCACGGTGTATTCACTCCGTTAATCCAAATTCTTTTACCGCCGGCGGTAAATTGATTGCCGTTAATTGTTATGCGCATTCTTTTTTTGTTTTATTTTTTTCCTAAAGGATAAATTAATTCCTTATAATTTTTTTCCATGTACATCGTAGCGACTTCCATATCGGCGATATCGCCGCACTGGTCAACGCCGTTAGATGTCCATGCCATCACTCCCTGCCATCCGTTTTCAAACGCTTTTAAATAATCTGTAAGAATGGTGTTGTCTTTTGTTCCGGGGGTGTCGCCCGCTGAGCCTTTAGCGGCGCATTCGCCGATCACCGCGGGCTTTGAATTATTCATACCGTAGCCGCCGGGGAACTGCCCGTAAGGACTGATATAAAATGGAACGCCGTACCATTTACCTACCCAGTCATAATAATGAGGCGACCAGAAATCAAGAAATGCGTTCGGGTTATTGTATTGTCTTTGAAGACTCGCATCGGAAACTTTATTGCCTTCGTAAGCAGCTCCGTCGGCATTATACTTTGGAAAACCCATTCCGACTGTAACGAGCACTTCCGAGTTTTCATGAACTGCCGCGGCGTTAACTGCGAAGAAATATGTCATGTGATTCCATGCGATATTTCCGCAGTCCTTATCTTCATGAATCCAGTCAGGTTCATTGCAAAGATCGACGCTCCAAAGATACGGATTATTTCCGTAGCGTTTAACGAACGGAATTGTATAATTTTCAGCAAATGACTGCGCCGCCTCTTTGCTTTTTAACATTCTTTGCCATTTGATCTTTTCCCATGATTTAAAATGATCAAAAGACAAAAGAGTCGCCATTATATAAATTTCATGTTTTCTTGCGACTTCAAAAAATTTATCAAGGTCTTCCCAATGTTTTTTCGATACGTCTGTTACCATACCGTTATTGTCTAATGTAATCGCGCCGTTATCGTTGTTACAATTTATCCACACGCGCGTAGAGTTAATTCCCGACAGACGAAGTTCATAAAAATGATCATCCCACCATTGGTTATTATAATTACCGCCAAAATCATTCCAACTGTTCCACGGAGTGTTCGCTCCATTAATCCAAATTCTTTTGCCGCTTACCGCAAACTCGTTTTTATTGATTGTTATGCGCTTTGGATCGTTTGATGTTGTTTCTCTCGCGCTTGCTGTATTGTCTGCGCCTTTACGGGGCGCGTTATTGCAAGTTATCAGAGAAAAAAATATGATCAATGTAAAAACGATAAAAATTAATTTTTTCATATATGCTTCCTTATTAAAAAATTTTCGGCAGTTTATCCAGCGTTATTCCGTAATCGCAATTATACGCAGCTTTCAATTCCTCGCGGCTTGTTACTTCCTCGCGGCAGATGTCTTTGCTCCATGTCATGAACCATGTCCACGGAACTTTAGTTTTTGCGAGCATCGATATTCCGGGAACAGGACCGTTCTCTCCGATTGCGGCGATTTTTTCCGTTTTTGTTATGCTGACTAACTCTTCATATTTTTCGCGCATATCTGTGTGAACATTTTTTGGCTCATAAATGTCGCGCGAAATCACATCGCAGTATTTATCGCCGACATATCCTTCCGGCACAGGAGAGTTCCACACCCAGATCAAATTATCTAATTTATGTACATTAACAAATCTATCATACATATCCAGATACAAACCTTTCGCCGCGGCATGACCTTTATTGCCCCACCAGAACCAGTGTCCCTCAGCTTCATGAAAAGGACGCCACAAAATCGGCACGCGTTTTTCTTTGAAAGGTTCCAAAAGTTTCGCCATAACGTCCATGTCGCTTAAAAAAGCTTTTCGCTCGGGTGTTCCTTCCTTTAACGCAAGACGCGCGTCCCATTCTGTTTTCTCCTGATAAAACGCTTTGCCTTTTCCGTAGAGCGGCGAAAACCAATGCCATGTAAAAGTGATGATTCCGCCCCGGGCTGCCCACTCATGCGCTTTTTCTAAAGTGTTTTTATTTTCTTCTACTTCGGTCAGGCACTCTTTGTCGCTTTCGGCGTAATTGATGTTAGGTGAATAGGCGAGCAGTTCAAAACCGCAGAGCGCGGGAAATTTGCCCGTAACTTCATTAACATACGCCAGTTCTTCCTGAGCGACAGTCTGCGTGTGCTGCCCGAGTAATATTCCGTTTCCTCGAAGATTCCAAAGATAATTCAATAGTTCGCGGGTTTCCGGCGACGCGTTTTTATTACATGGTTTATATTGATTCATGTTATAATTAACACATATTAATACAATTTACGCAAGGCGGCTGTTATGAAAAAATATGTTATCTCTTTGGATCAAGGAACGACAAGTTCGCGCGCGATTCTTTTTGACAAAGAGCAAAAAATTATAGGAGTTGAACAAAAAGAATTTAAGCAGATTTATCCGCGCGAAGGCTGGGTCGAGCATGATCCGATGGAAATCTATTCGTCTCAATTTTCTGTGATGACTGATTTAATCGTTAAGACAAAAATCAGGGCAGCCGAAATTGCCGCTGTCGGAATTACAAATCAGCGCGAGACAACAATTCTGTGGGATAAAAACACAGGGCTTCCGATCTATAACGCGATTGTGTGGCAGTGCAGGAGAACATCCGGTATTGTCGATTCGCTTAAAAACGAATACGCAGATCACATAACAAAAACGACGGGACTTGTTCCCGACGCTTATTTTTCGGGGACTAAAATTAAATGGATTTTAGATAAAATCGAAGGCGCGAGAGAGCGCGCGAAAAAAGGCGAGATACTTTTCGGCACTGTTGACACATGGCTCATCTGGATTTTATCAGGCGGCAAGGCTCATGTTACAGATTATACAAATGCGAGCCGCACGATGATTTTCGATATTCATAAACTTGATTGGGACGATACCCTTCTTGCCGCTCTTGATATTCCCCGCGAAATGCTGCCGCAAGTTTTACCTTCGGGATCGATTTTCGGTTCGGCGATTATTGACGGCGAAGAAATCCCGATTGCTGGTAACGCCGGTGATCAACAGGCGGCGCTTTTCGGTCAGTGTTGTTTTGAAAAAGGCGAAGCGAAATGCACTTACGGCACAGGATGTTTTTTATTGATGAACACCGGAACTCAGGCGGTTGAGAGTAAAAACGGATTACTGACAACAATCGCCGCAGGCTTTGATAAAAATGTTCAGTACGCGCTTGAAGGATCGGTTTTTACCGGGGGCGCTGTTATTCAATGGTTACGCGACGAGATGCGTATCATCACCGACAGCGCGGACAGCGAATTTTTCGCCGGTAAAGTTGAGGACACAGGCGGCGTCTATCTTGTTCCGGCATTCACAGGGCTCGGCGCGCCGTATTGGGATATGTATGCCCGCGGCTGCATTGTCGGAATTACACGCGGCACAAAACGGGCGCACATCATCAGGGCGGCGCAGGAATCAATCGCTTATCAAGTAATGGATCTTTTAGAAGCGATGCGAAATGATCTGTCGGAAAGCGGAATAAAAAACACGATGAATGAATTAAAAGTTGACGGAGGAGCCAGCAGAGACAAATTCCTCATGCAATTTCAATCTGATATTACACGCGCAGAAATTATCCGTCCACAGGTGCGCGAAACCACTGCTTTGGGCGCGGCGTGCCTTGCCGGAATCACCGCAGGCTTCTGGAAAAACCTTGATGAGATAAAAAACCGCTGGCAAAAAGATATTATTTTCGCGCCGCGGATGCCTGCGGAAAAACGTGAAACCCTCGTTAAAAACTGGCACAAAGCCGTAGATCGCAGCCGTAACTGGGCAGAGGACTAATGAAGAATGACTAATGAGGAATTCTAAAATATTTCTTTTTCATTCAACATTAGTCATTTGTATTCCCTCTCTCCCTCTTGATTAGCTCCCGATTAAATGATAAAAATATAATGTCCCATGAAATATTTTAACCCTGCTAATCTTGCAATCATCGCATGCCCCGGCGGAGAATTTTTCGCCAATGAAGTTATCGGTCATCTTCGTTCCAAATACCGCCACAACCGCAAACAAATTGTCGATGATATCGTCAAACGTTATTCAATCAACATTGAACAAGCTGAGCTTCAGGTAGATTTAATTAATAAAATAGGCGTAAGGGGATCATCGTCTCAGAGCGGAAGCGATACAAATCGCGGCATTAAAGTCGGCGTCAAGTTTACGCAGTTTCCTAACGGTGAATTAAAATCCGAAATTGAAGAATCAATCCGCGGCAAGGATGTTTATATCTTTCAGGATGTCGAAAACCGTTATCCTGTAAAATTTTCAAACGGAGTGGAGACGAGGCTTTCGACTAACGATCACTTAATGACAATTTTTGTCACAATCGACGCTGTGAGGCAGGCGGGAGCCGAACGGATCACTTTAGTAATTCCGGTTTATCCGTACGCGAGGCAGCATAAAGCGAAGGGAAGGGAAGGGCTTACCGCAAGCCGCATCGGTAAAATTTTTGAGAGCCTCGGGGTTAATCAAATTATCACTCTTGATATTCATTCAAGGGATATCACGAACGCGTTTGATTTAATACGCCTGGAAAATCTTCACGCCAGTTATCAGATTATCAATACATTAATTAAAATGGATAATGTTTTAAATGATGATTTTGTTGTCGTATCTCCCGATACCGGAGCGGTCGACAGAAATAAATTTTACGCGTCTTCATTAAAAAAACCTCTGGCTCTTTTGTATAAAGAAAGAGATTATTCCAGAGTTTCCAAGGATGCTTCTTCAACTAACATTTCGCAGATTCGTCTGCTTGGAAGCGTTCAGGATAAAACGGTTTTCATGGCGGATGATATGCTTGGAACCGGCGGCACTTTGATAAAAGGCATGCGCCATCTTAAAGAAAACGGCGCGCGGAAAATAATCGCCGCTATCAGTCTGCCTTTATTTTCAGGTAACGCTATCAGTCATTTTGACGAAGCATACAAGGAAGGGCTTTTTTACAGAATTATCGGAACCAATGCCGTGTATCAGGATGAAGTCTTAAACCGCGAATGGTTTGTCAGCGTAAATATTTCGCGTCTCTTTGCTCATGTAATTTCGCGGCTTCATCAAAATCAATCTGTTTCCAGCCTGCTTGATAATGCCGGAATTATCAATAGACTGTTATCTCAAACAATGACACCCGAGCCTCAGAACGAGCTGCCGTTTGCTCCTAACGGCGAAGTATAAAATTTTAATTACGCTCAATTTTATTCGCGGCAGAGCTGTTGATTTTAAAATTTGATGATTTTCACCTAATAAAAAAAACCGCGCTTAAAAACGCGGTCTTTAAAAATAACATTTTAAAATGCTATTTTTTGGCTTTCCCTTTCGCCTTCGCTTTCGCGGCAGGTTTTTTTGCCGCCGTTTTTTTTGTTTTTGCTGCCGGTTTCTTGTTCATCTTTTTTTCTTTGGCGTATTTTTTGTTTAAGTCTGCCTGATAACCGCAGCATTCTTCGCAAAGTGTATAACCTTTTTTGACTTTTCCGCCGCATCGCGGACATTTCCCTGCTGTTATACGATCATTGTACCTGTCTTTCCTCTGTTGATTAATTTCGTCTCTGTGTTCTTCACGGTACTTTCTTTGCCTTTCCCTGTTAGCCAGGCGAGTTTTCGCGTCAGTCATTCACTTTCTCCTTAAATTGTGTGTATAACACTAAGTATAGCATAATATAACTATTTTGTATATAGTTTGAGTAAAATATTTTATATTTAAGGTGATCATGTCTTTCTTTTATGTTCTGGATGCCAGAATAAAATTATTATTTATTTTGCTTTTAACAGTTTTAGTTTTTATGATTGATAAACTTTTTTTAGCGGTGATCTTGCTTGTATTATCCGCCGTTTTTAGATTTTTTGTCAAAATCCCGTTACGCGGTTTTAAACTAATAAAAAATCTTACATTGTTAGCGGCAATTATTATTTCTATGCAGATGATCTTCGCGCACGGAGAAACTTACATTTTAAAACCTTTGTTTCCTTCGTTTTTTCCCTTTGTCGGCGGTCTTGGTTCGCTGACAATGGAAGGATTTTTTCTCGGTGTTCTTCTGACAATCCGGCTTGCCGCTTTAGTAATAATTCTGCCCATTTTTACCGAGACAACGCCTGCGTATAAAATCACAGCGGCGCTTTGCGCGATGGGTATAAGATACCGCGCCGCGTTTGTTATAACAACGGCTTTCAGCCTTATTCCGGTTTTCCGCGATGAAGCGCTCGTGATCATGGATGCGCAAAAATTACGCGGGAATGTATTCGAAAAAGGCTCGTTTTTTTCGAAGATAAGAGCATATACAAGCCTCTTAATGCCGCTTATGTTAAACGCAATGAGAAAAGCGCAAATTTCGTCCGCGATGATGGAAGCGCGCGCTTTTGGGATTTATAAAACAAGAACTTGGATCGATAAACCTGTGATGAAGAAGAGGGATTTTGTTTTTATATTTATTTTTATTATAATTTTTACATTTTTTATCTATATGAATTACAAATGAGGAATTGAGAATGTGGAATGTGGAATGTGAAATTAGGAGTGAATTTGATTAGTATCTGTGATGTTAGTTATATTTATCCTCGTTCGGAAAAATTTGCGCTGGAAAATATTAATATATCTATTGATGAGGGGGAATTCCTTGCGGTGATGGGAGAAAACGGCTCGGGGAAAACCACTTTTTGCAAGCTGATAAACGGAATTATCCCGCATCTGACAGGAGGGCGGTTAACAGGAAATGTTCTAATCGGTGATATTAACATAAAAGATACTACAGTGCCGCGGATGGCTGATAAAATTGGGATGGTGTTTGATGATCCTGACGCGCAATTTTTTACTTCTATCGTTCGTCATGAAGCGTCCTTCGGTCCTGAAAATATTCTTTTACCTCCCGAAGAAATCAATGAGAGGGTTGACTTTGCTCTTCGCGTAACAGGTCTTGCAGGTTTTGAAGAGCGACTTCCTTCGACGCTTTCCGGCGGCGAAAAGCAGAGACTTTCTATTGCGGCAGCTCTTGCCATGAAGAGCAAAATACTCGTCCTTGACGAACCTCTTTGCCGCCTTGATCCGGACGGAATGCAAGAGGTACTAACAGTATTAAATGAAATAAAAGGAAAATTTCGAATAACGATTATAATGTCATCTCACAACAGCGATCTAATGATGCAGTATGCGGATAGAGTGTGTGTTTTGAATAAAGGTAAGATTGTCGCCCTTGATAATGTGGAGAATATTTTCGGTTGTAATAATCTGCTTGAAGAAAACGGAATTCTGCCGGTTTTAAATACAAAATTATTTAAATCGAACTGTTTAAACAAAGCGGACTCGGACTTAGATATCTTTCATAAGCTCGCGCCGGTTCGCGCCGGCTCGCGGTCAAATTTTTCCGAGTTAATAAATCCGGTAATTGAAGTAAAAAATTTTAGTTTTAATTATAAAAATGGCGTCAGTATAAAAAATATTAATTTATCAATCGCCGAAAAAGATTTTATCGCGTTAATCGGAAAAAACGGCTGCGGGAAAACAACGCTTTTAAAAAACATTACAGGGCTTTTGAATCCATCCGGAACCGGGGATATATTTATCTGCGGAAAGAATACAAAAGATTTAAAAACTTTCGATATTTCAAAAGAAATCGGGTATGTTATGCAAAATCCTGATTCGCAGCTTTTTACCGATACGGTTAAAAAAGAAGTTTCCTTCGCGCTCAAGAACATGAAAATTTCCAAAGCGGAAATTAATCAGCGCGCGGAAGAAGCGTTAAAAATTGTCGGCTTAAATAGCTTCGATGACTTTGAAGCGTTTCCTCACGCTTTAAAGAGAGCGGACAGGATAAAACTTTTGATCGCGTGCGTTCTTGCGATGGGAAGCAGGATCATCATTCTTGATGAATTTGACGCAGGGCTTGATTACAATGATTGTCAAAAAATCATGAAATTACTTATGGGTCTGAATTCAAAAGGCTTTACAATTATTTTTGTTTCGCATAACATGTTTTTAGTCAAAGAATACGCGAAGCGAATTATTAAAATGAGCAGAGACGGCGCAGAGGAGCTGATCCAATGAAAATAAACAGGACGCATCCTGTAATAAAATTTTCTTCACATCCGGCTGTTCTTTCTGTTTGGGCGGCGGTTGTAGCAGCCGGATATTTGCTGCCGACATTTCCGATTTTAGGAACAGGTTCGCACTTTACTCTAGCGAATGTTTTAAATCCTTTGTCGGGAATTTTTTTCGGACCTTTAGGCGGCGCTGTTTGCTCTGCCGCCGGAGGTTTCGTCGGTTTTTTAATCGCGCCCGTCAAACCGATGCTTGGACCTGCTTCATTTGTAATCGGAATGACAACAGCATTTACCGCAGGTTGTATCGCGTGGAGCAGGGGGTTCCCGATCAGCATAAGCAAAGACGGTAATTTTATTTTTAACGGCGCAATAATAATTTATTTAATAGGAACAATTTTATGGTTCACTCAGGAAATCGGCAGAAGCATTATACGTTTTCCTTTGATTTATTACGGACTTGGTTTCTCGGTGATGATTGCCGGCTTTATATTCGCGAGGCGTTTTTTATTAAGCAAAAATATGTTATTAAAATTTATCGCTGTCTGGATTTGTTCTTTCGCGGGTCTAATCGGCGGAGCCTCAATCGGCAATTTCTTATCGCTTGTATTATTTAAACTGCCAAGAGAAGTCTGGATGATGCTTACAATCGCAGCGCCTGTAGAGCGGTTGATTTTCGCGTTAGTTGCAATGCTCGCAGGCGCGCCGCTGCTTGCGGGATTAAATAAAATCGGAGTCTTTGTCGGTCCAATGGAAGATGAATCTGATGAAAATTGACGCTCATGTGCACATAACGCCGCCTGAGATTGCCGCTAATTGGGAAAAGTTCGCAAAGAAGGAACCGTATTTTTCTCTTTTATCAAACAGTAAAAATAATAAGTTCGCGTCTGCCGAAGACGCTGTTTTAATGCTGGAAAAAGAAGAATTTGACAAAGCTGTTGTCTTTGGGTTTGCTTTCCGCGACATCGCTCTTTGCTCTCTTGTGAACGATTATGTTATCGAAAGCGTAAACCGCTTTCCTGATAAATTAATCGGTTTTGCCGTTGCGCCGTCTTGTAAAAAAACAGCAAAAGAAATTGAACGTTGTTTTAAAGCCGGTTTAAAAGGAGTCGGTGAACTCTACCCTGAAGGACAAGGATTCGCTCTCGAGGACAGAAAAAAAACTGAAAATATTACCGGAGTATGCAAAGAATTAAAGCTGCCGCTCCTTCTTCATGCCAATGAAAATGTGGGACATTATTACCCCGGAAAAACAAACGTAACATTGAAACAATTGGAAACATTTATTTTGAACAATCCGGAATTAAAAATTATTCTCGCTCATTTCGGCGGCGGACTTTTGTTTTACGAGACAATGATCGAGGTAAAAGATAAATTTAAAAATGTTTATTACGATACAGCCGCCTCTCCTTTTCTCTATGATACAGGAATTTACCGCGCTATTAAGGCATTAGGTCTTTGCGAAAAAATCATTTTTGGCAGCGACTTCCCGCTTCTTGCGCCGAGCCGTTATTCTAATGATATTGAAACTGCCGGCTTCAATGATGTAGAATATCAATATATAACAGCAAAAAACTTAAGAAAATTGATCTAAAATGTGTTATATTTATATTATGAGAAAAACAGTTAATATTATCAGCATAATTTTTCTATTATCTTTTTCGTTTATCCCCGTTAAAGCGCATTGCGAAATATTCGAGTTCAAACACGAAAAAGGAACTCGTTACAGAATTATTTCCGTTGTAGATGAGGCTGTTTTAGTCGAAGGTTTTTTAAGTCATCGCGCCGAAATACTGAATCGAATCGCAATGGAAATAACCGATGTTGTTGACGGGAAAGGCAGGTATAAAGCTGTTTTTCAGACTTCCGAGAGGTTGACGTACGATACGCAGGCAAAAGAGCAGACATATTTAACGGGCTTTCAATGGTCAAGGGAATACGAGTCCGAGTTTGAGCGCGATAAACTCGGAAGAATTACAATTTCTCCCCAGTATTATATGCCGGTTGTGCGTAACGTTCCTGTCTTCCCCGATAAAGATTTAAAACCCGGCGATAAGTGGTATGCCGAAGCTCACGAAGTGCATGATTTCCGCGACGCATTCGGCATACAGGAGCCGTATAAAATTCCGTTTAACGCCTTTTATGAGTATCTGGGCGAGCGCAAATGGAAGGAAAATAATTACCCCGCGTTTTCCGTAAATTACAATATTGATACAAGACCGCCGCAGGTGAGAGGCAGGCTTTATCCCGTTAGAATTACCGGAACATTTAATCAGATTGTTTACTGGGATCGTTCTATCGGTAAAGAAGCGGCTTACGAAGAAAAGTTTAGCTTAACGTTTACGATGTCGAACGGCGTTAAATATGAATTCCGGGGGACAGCTAACGCGGAATTAATCGAAGCTGATTATATGGATAAAGAGAAGCTTCTTGAGGAAATCGCCGAAGAAATAAATCGTTTGGAAATTCCCGATGTCAGCGTGAAAATGACGGACGAAGGAATTTCGCTTAGCCTTGATGAAATTAAGTTTTATGCCGATTCATCCATGATGCTGCCCGGCGAGCAGGAAAAATTGGACGGAATCGCCGATATTTTAAAACGATACCCTGACAGAGATATACTAATCTCCGGGCATGCCGCTCTTGCCGGAAGTAAAGACTATCTGTTAAAACTTTCTCAGCAGCGCGCCAGAGCTGTAGCCGATTATTTTCTTGCGAATAACGTTCGCACGCCGGATCGCATAGTAACGCGCGGATACGGCGCCGATAAACCGATAGCGGATAACAGTACAGAAGAGGGAAAGCGTAAAAACAGAAGGGTAGAAATTACGATACTGGAAAATTAAGATTTTTCTGATATAATAAAATCCACAGCAGCGGAGAAATAAAAAATTTTGAGCTTAATTAAAATCAACCGTTGGATGGATCGCCTCATTCCTGTTACAACCCCTGCGGCAGTCGTTCTTGGTTTGTTTCTGCCGGATGTGTTTATTATTTTTCGTCCCTGCGTAATTTGGCTTTTCGGTATTATGACTTTTTCAGGCGCTTTGAAACTTACTGCGTCTGATATCGGAACGGCAGTGCGCAGTCCGCTGCCGATATTTCTCTTTTTTTTCACAAGTCACGTTTTAATGCCTCTCATGGCTCTTTTTTCATCCTCGCTCATCTTTACCGATATCGATCTAATCACAGGGTTTGTCTTATTGTTTGCGGGTCCCACGGCTGTTTCCGGCTTTATATGGGTTACGATTTTTAAAGGCGACAAGGCGCTCGCTCTTTCTCTGATACTCATTGATACGCTTCTGGCTCCTCTTGCAGTTCCCGCTACCATATCAATTTTTATCGGCGCGAAAGTCGCGATGGATATGAGCGCAATCGCTGTTTCGCTTCTTTTGATGGTTGTCGTCCCCACAATCATAGGAGTAACGTTAAACGAAACCGGCAAAGGAAAAATCCCCAAGATAATCTGTCCTGCTCTGGATCCATTAGCGAAAATATGTTTAATTCTTGTTATTGCGGCTAATTCCGCCGCAGTTGCGCCTAACATTAAATTCAGCGATCCTTTAATCTGGGGCGCTTCGCTGTTATGTGTTGTTTTAACAATCATTGGCTTTTTGCTGGCAAGATTGAACGGAACAGTCGGAAGATGCGGCACGGAAAAAAACGCGTCTTTAGTCATTGCCGGAGGATTGCGCAACAACAGCGCCGTAATGACAATCGCCGTAACATTTTTTCCCGAAGCGGCGGTTATCCCTACGATTTTAAGCATTATTTTTCAGCAGATGATCGCGGCATTTATGGGAAGAGCTCTGATTAAGAATGACTAATGTGTAATGATTAAAATTCTTCCCGCAATACAGACTCATTAAGAACAAAAATAACCTTACCCTGCGAAAGAAGACGGCGGTTGTCTTCGGAAGAAATGATTAAGAGCGCGTCTTCTCTGTTAATAATTAAATCTGTAGGTTCAATGCCGAAAACGCCGCGGGCGAAAATGCGAAGAGGTCTGTCTCCGGCGGTTTTTTGTATTTCCGGCGAAAGCCCGGCAGGATTATTAGCGAAAATATTTTCCGCGGCTGTGTATTTTACCATCGGGGTGTTATGCGCAATAGAAGGATCGATCATACTGCGCTCAAAAATCAAATTCATTTGATCGTCCCAGATTTTCGGGAACAGGCACGGAACGGCTAAGACAGAGCTTTTCATTCCGTGAACGGGAAGAGAATCAACGGCGATAATTATTATCCCTGTGTAACGCGCGGAAGAAATAGGGTTTAACGTTCTAATGACGGGAGCCGCGCGGCTGTGCCGAAGAAGAGCGGAAGTTATATCAGCAAATGATATCGAATGAGTCTTTGTAATTCTACGAAGGTCTGATGTCAGGGAAGGAGCGATAAAACCTGCTTTCGCCGCGATGTTTTCAGCTTCGGAGTAAGTTAAATCTCCTCTTTCGATCAAATCCGCGATAGTCGCGGATGAATCAACGCGCAGCGAAAAGAGCGCGGGTATTATCAATTTTTGATAATTTTGTTTTAACGCTGACTCCGCTTGAGTTCTCCCCGACGGAAGCTTTAATCCCGCCGAAGCCAAATCCAGCGAAACATCCGCTTTTATCGCCCAGTTGTCCCATTCGATAACGCCGGAAATACCCGCCGTTTCAGCGTTTGCCGCAATTCCTAAAATGAGAAAAGTAATGGTAAAAAGTAATATCAATATTCCTTTCACTGTTCTATTATCGGCAATCTTAAGGTCTTTCCTATACTCAGAATATCGCTTAATTTCATGCCGTTTGCTGCGGCTAGAGTCTCCGGGTCAATTCCATACAGACGGCTTAAAGACCAGATTGTATCGCCGCTTTGAACAATATGAACGCCGCCGGTTCCTTGAACTGACGGCGCGCTTTGACGAACCGGCGGCTTGATATCGCCGAACGCGGGGATTATCACAGTTTCGCCGATTTTTAAATATCGTTTCGAGATACCGGGATTGTGCTGCTCGATCATGCCGGCGGAAGCGCCGTAACTTTTAGACATAGACCAGATTGTGTCGCCGCTTTTTACAATATGATAATAATAACGGATTAGTTTGAGATCATCGCGTTCCAATAAAATTCCGACGCTCTCCTGCTTCACCGCCGGAATTTTTAGCCGGTAGTTTGAGTCAACCGGGCTAATCCCGTGGAGGAGCTCGGCGTTCAAGCGGCGAAGCAGATTTTTATCGATGCCGGTTTCTTCGGCGATTATATCGACAGATATTTGTCTCTTCAGCGGAATATCGATCCATTCGAATTTTTCGTGCCAATTATTTAAGCCGAACCTTCTTGGCTGTGAGACGACATACGAGACTGCTATCAGGCGCGGAACAAAGTTGATGGTTTCAGGTCTTAATTCTTTTTTGCCGCATAAATCCCAGTAATCCCTGTTACCGGTTCTCTGCACAACTTTTGTAACGGCATTAACGCCGGAGTTATAAGCGGCGAGAGTCAGCTCCCAGCATCCTAGTTTTTTATACTCGTCTTCAAGTTTAGAAAGCGCGCCTCTTGTCGATTTTATAAAATCGCGCCGTTCATCGATTAGATCGGTTACCTTCATGCCGTACGGCGATATGCTGTTCATCATGAACTGCCAAAGCCCCATTGCTCCCGATTTACTTCTTGCCGTTATCTGAAAACCTGATTCGATAATCGGAAGGTAAGCCAGTTCCGGCGGCAGTCCGCGTTTTTCCACTTCTTCTTTGATGAACGGCAAATAGATAGAGGCTCTTTCGATAATTGCGTTTAACGTTTTAATTCCGTGCGCGCTTGAATACTGAGCGATATAGTGCCGCGTAAGCTGCTGCTCTAAAGCTTTTTCTGTTAACAACGAATTCGCGCCCGGCGTAAAAATAAAATCAGAATGATGAAAAGAACCTTCCGCCGCAGGCAGCGTCTTATCCGGCGCCGCCGCTCTTAACGGTCTCTCATCCTCAAGCGCTTGTAAATCGCCCGCTGACGCGAACGTTAGGATAAACATTAATAAGCTTATAATCTTGAAACAGCCGCGGGTATTCATAAACAGATCAAAATTTTTCGCCATAGTATATGCCCGCCCACTCCCATCTTCCGTGAATCTCCGGGTCCTGCGGGAAGTTGATCTTTTTAAAATAAAAGTACCAAACATGAAGCGTCTGCGACCATCCTGTCGTTCTTAAAAATGCCTCGATAGCGTTGGAAGACGCGTCTAAAGTCGGCGCGTATCTGATGCGGTTGCCGTACATGAATTGCGCAAGATTATACCTCGTCATGCCGACATCGTCGGTTTCCGCCTGCTCCCAAGAGCGAAAGAAAAAATTCACCTTCGCCTGATATCTGCCTAAAGTTCTCGCGTCGCCTTCGTCCAATGCAGCTTCAACCGCGCTTCGCAAAGCGGGCAGATTTTCAAAAGTCCAGTCCTTTGGAGACCTGTTAAAGTCAACTTGCTGCTTAGCATATATATCGGCATTTTGAAAACCCGGAATGATAGTACCTGTAAACGGCAGATAATTTGAGTAAGCGGAAATTGCTCCGTTCCAGTCGCCGACTTTTTCGCACGCTTGACCAAGTAAAAAATATGACGCGCCTAAATCGATTTTTTCCGGAAAGCGGGAAATCAACTCGTTGTAATACCAAACAAGCCGGTCAGGATCATCATTCAAATTTATCAGGTAACGCAGACAAATCAAATGTATCGATTCATCATTGATAATTAAATCGGGAAAATTCTTTACGATCAAATCAAAATATAAAGTGGCTATTGGTTCTGACCCTTTCTGGATGAACGCGTATGCGATCATCAGATAATAATAACTGTTATACGGGTCGTTCGGATTGTTAATGGTTTTTTCGCTTAAAAAATGAATTAATCTTTCGTAATCGGTCATTTTTGTGAAATTCGCCGCTATTTCCTTTATTACGGCAAATTCGCCTTCGCTGCCCGGTTCTTCATTTTCTAAAAGATTAAATAAGACCCGAAGTTTTTCTCTCTCTTCCCTCGACCCGGTAATAAAATACGGATTTATCCCGTCCGCGCTCGTCTTCATGTTACATGACAATATGTTAAATGTTATTATTATCAGGGACAGGACACAAATTAACTTCCTTAAATATGTATTTTTGTTTTCATCCATTGTTTTATATACTATCATTGTGTTATTATTTTGTATATTGTGATCTTATTATTTAGTTTTACTTAGTCAAATTTTATTTAATATGGATAATTAAAAGTGAGCTTAAGCTGCCGGCAACTCGGATTTATATATTTTCTTTCAATTTTAATAATTTTCTTATGCCAAACGCTGCCTGCCGAAGCTCAGGGAAGAGGCAGAAACAGGGACAGAGAAACTGATACCGCCGCTCAGCCAAGCCAAGGCAGCTTATCCGAAGAAATTAAAAATCTGACAGAATCCGGCGTTTTGTCTTCTATGCTGAATGCGCTCGAATTAATCACTGCAAGAAATCAAGCGAATTCGGATTTCGGCAGATTGATGATAGGTGTAAATGTCTCTTTGATTAAAATGGTCTACCCTGATTCGCCTGCGAGGCTTCCTGTCATCGATCTTCCTGTTACTCATAATTATACCCGTATCATCAGAGAAGCCGAGAAAGGCGTTTATGTCCGTCCGGACGCTTCGTCAGCGGATTTTCTGGAGTACATTCTGCCTTTTATGGCGGTAAACGCGCAGACTTCGGCGGAAATATTTTCGAATATTTTAATCGATTTGCAAAAAGCCGGTGAGATAAAACCGGATTCGATATTTCCTTTTTATCTGCGCGGGGTTGTTTTAGAAAGATTAAACAGAAACAACGAAGCGTCTTCCTCATATCGGACAGCTTATGAAATTTCCAATGAATGTTATCCCGCTCAAATCGGAGTCGCCCGCCTTAGAAGAATTTCCGGCGCTCATGCCGAAGCTGCGTCAATCCTCTCTGATTTAAGCATTCGTTATCCTGACAGCATCGATATAAAAAGAGAGCTCGCTCTGGCATATTACGCAGGACGCGATTGGTCGCGCGCTGTTTCGCTTGTCGATGATATTCTGCGCGCCGATCCAAGGAACGGCGAATTTCTTTTAATCAGAACGACTATATTGATAGAGCAGGGGCAGTTTACGCAGGCGAACACATCCCTTGACGCATACGCTTCAATCAACCCGAACAACAGATCGTATCTTTTCATGAGAGCGAGAGTTCAGGCTGAGGGCAACCGTAACCGCGATTCCGCGTTAAATTATCTTCGTTCGATTCTCCGTTCCAATCCAAATGATACCGAAGCGATGATTTACGCTGTCCCTCTATTGCTTGAATCTCAGCGGACAACCGATGTTTCCGAAGGCAGAGAAATTTTAGAGAGGCTTCGCCGCGCTTTGCCTTCGTCTGTCGATGTTTTAAATTTAAGTTTGCGTGACGCTGTTAGCCGCGAGAACTGGCAGGAAGCGCAGAGTTATCTGAATCGAATTCTCGCCTCCCGCAGAACCGATCAAGATTTAACCGACGGTTATAATATTGAGCGCGGACTTAGAAACAATGCAAGAGCGCTGAATTTCGCCCGCGAACTTTACGAAAGAAATACAAACAATAATGATTACACCGCTATTTATATTTCCGCGCTGATCGATAATAACCGCAGAGATGAAGCGTCGCGCTTGCTGGAAAGCCGCTTTAATTCCGCCGCCGCAGGTCAAGTAAAAAGCCGCTACTATTTTCTTCGCAGCCGTCTGCGCGGAAATATCGATGACGCTCTCGGTGATTTACGTTCCAGTCTTTTTGAAGACCCCCGCAATCTTGACGCTATTATCGCCATGTTCGAAATCTACCACAACCGCAGAGAAGAACGCCGCGCTGTTCATTATTTAAGGCAGGCTCTCGCCATCGCGCCGAACCACCCGCTGCTTCGAAGATATGAGCAGGAATACTCGGCTTTGCTGGGAAGGCAGTGAGCAGTATCATCCCCCTTGAATAAAATTATTCTTATATGTTACGCTGTTTCATATTCTAAAAGCTAAGGATGTTTAAAATGTATACAATTTTATTGCCGATTTTGATGGCGCCGCCCGCAGGAGGCGCTGAAGGAGCCGGAGGCGGCGGTCTTTTTACGATTATTTCGTTTGTCGGAATTATTCTGATTTTTTATTTCTTAATGATCAGACCGCAGAATAAAAAACGCAAAGAAACCGAAAAAATGCTTTCCGCTCTGAAAAAAGGCGATAAAATCGTCACAATCGGAGGGCTTTACGGCACTATTCAAAGCGTAAAAGACACAACTGTAATTATTAAAGCTGATGATAATATCAAACTGGAGTTTTTGCGCAGCGCGATTTCATCAGTTATAACGCCGTCCGCCGCCAAAGAAGAAAAAATCGAGGATAAGACCGAAGAAAAAACCGAAGAAAAAGCTGATGGAGAATAAACTAACATGAGTAAACGTTATCGATTAGTAATTTTACTTGTTGTATTGGGCGTCTGTTTTTTGTTTTTATGGCCTACAATACGCTGGTATTTTTTTATTCCGAAAGAGCAGCAGGCTCTTGCGCTTGAATCAAGAGAATCGATCAGAACCTATTCATTTCAAGCGGCTCAAGCTGACTGGCAGCGCCTGCTGTCGGCTGCCAGAGAAGGCGGCGATGTCCCCGATGATTTGATTTTTTTAACAACCGAAGCTAAAAAGCTTCAAAAAGAATTTAAATCGGCTGCTCCCGAAAAATGGACAGCGATGAATGTTTTGGAAACATATCAATCTTTTTCTACAAGAAGAGCGGCGCAGGATGCGATAGAACAAAAATACGCCGAAGAAATCTTCGCTCTTAAGGATTTACAAAACAGAGCGGTTAAACTCGGTCTCGACCTTTCCGGCGGATTGAGCATTATTCTGCAGGTAGAACGCACATTAACTAATGATGATCCGGCTGACGCGATGAACCGCGCGCTGGAAGTTTTGAACAGCCGCATCGACCGTTTCGGTCTAACCGAGCCGGTTATCCGCCGTCAGGGATCGAATCAAATTTATGTTGAAATTCCCGGCACTGCCGACCCTGAGAGAATCAACGATATCATCACAGGAAAAGGAAGTTTAACGTTCCATCTTGAAGACAACGAAGCCACTTCCGAATTTAATCAGTATTACAGAAGATACCCGGTTAATACTTTTGACGCGGCGGGAAATTTAATTAATCCGTTGATCATCCCCGCCGGAAAAAAACTTTTAGGCGTTTACACCAAAGACAGGTACGGGCTTGATGAACATATCAGAGACGCTGACGGATTTTACAGTTATATCGTTGTGGAAGAAAATCCGGGTCTTGACGGTAACAGAATTGAAGACGCCAGCGTAGACCGCGATAATGTCAGCGGTCGTCCGTTAGTTGCTTTTAAATTAAGTCAGGAAGGCGGAGTAGAGTTCTACAATCTTACGTCGAATAATATTGGCAAAAATCTTGCGATCGTAATGGACGGCAGAGTAAGATCGAACCCGACGATTCAAACAGGTATCAGCGAAAGAGGAACAATAACAGGTTTTGATCAAGAAGGATCGGAGAATCTTGCGCTTATTTTAAGAACCGCGGCTCTTCCCGTCGTATTGGATGTCGCCAGTCAGCAGAGCATCGGAGCTTCGTTAGGTGAAGATACAATCCGTCAGGGTCTTTACGCGCTTATGGGCGGTATCGCCGCTGTTTTAGTTTTCATGCTGATCTTTTATAAATCAGCCGGAATTAACGCGGTTGTCGCGCAGCTTTTAAACTTCTATATAATGATCAGTTTCCTTTCGGCATTAGGATTTACATTGACACTGCCTGCGATCGCCGGTTTTATTTTAACGATCGGTATGGCGACAGACGCTAACGTAATTATCTTTGAGCGTATGAAAGAAGAAATGCGATTAGGAAAATCGCGCAAGGCGGTTGTAGAAGCTGGTTTCGGCAAAGCGTTCTGGGCGATCATGGACTCGAATATCACCACCTTTATCGCGGCGCTTTTCCTCTCTCAGCTTGGCTCGGGTCCAATCAGAGGATTCGCGGTCAGTCTTTCAATCGGCGTATTCTCGTCGGTCTTTACAGCGCTCTTTGTGTCGCGCCTCATTTTTGACTTTGGCACCGATGTTATGAAAAGCAAAAATCTTTCTGTTTCTTGGACAACGCGAATTCAAGACAGCAGCAGCGCAGCTTCACGCGCCAGGACGGCAAGTTTATGAAAAAAATTATTCAGTTCTCAAAATTCTTTATACCCGCCGCGATAATTTCTATCGTTTTTGTCGCGTTCGGCGTTTTCGGATATTTTTTTAATAGCGGATTCGCGCTCGGCGTAGATTTTCAAGCGGGTCTTATTCAGGAGATTCGCATCGCTCCGACAGCGTTTAACATTCGCTGGAACGGCGAAGAAAACGCCACTCTCACTCATGATCGCAGCAATATCTACATTGTAATATCCGGTCTTGGCGTAGAGAGCAGAACTCACGCGTTTTCGTTTAACGAATACTCAACGATAAACTCGCTTACAAACGCGATGAAGCAGCAGCTTGGCGCTCTTGATATTTCAATTTCTCAAAACGCCGGAAACATTAATTCAGCGTGGCTTTTATTCAGCACCCAAAGTAATCCGCTTTTAAGTCCGGTTAATCCGTTTACAATTCACTATCTCGATCCGAACAGCGCTCCTATTGACATATCCGAAGTAAGAACAGCGATGGCGGGTTTTGGACGCGGTCTTGCCGTGCAGAATCTGGGTGTTCCCGAAGATCGTCATTTTATGATCCGCATCGAAGATAAGGAAGAAGGCAGAGTTTCGTCTAACGAAATCATTCAGATTTTAGAATCATATTTCGGCGCAGGCAGCATCGCTGTTATCCGCTCCGATTATGTCGGTTCTCGTTTTTCAAAAGATTTAACGGATCAGGCGGGCGTGCTTATTTCTCTTACGCTGCTGTTGGTTTTAATTTATTCGACAATCAGATTTAAGCTGCAGTACGCTGTCGGCGCTGTTATCGCGATTATGTACGACGTTCTTGTTATTGTGGCTTTTATGGTTTGGACGCGGATGGAATTTACCACATTGAGCATCGCCGCGATTCTTACGATTCTAGGTTATTCTACCAATAACACGATCATTTTCTTCGACCGCGTAAGAGAAAATATGCGTATTTATTCGGACAATAAATTTATTGATATTCTGAATATATCGCTTACCGGAATCTTAGGACGCACTATAATTACTACAGCGACTACAATGTTAGCTGTAATGGCTTTGTTCATTTTTACGACGGGTTCGATGAAAGATTTCGCGCTCGCGCTTTTAATCGGCATGACATCCGGCGTGTTTACAACTCTGTTTATAGTTTCCGGCTTTGTTAACTTCTGGGAAAATCAAAAAATTAAACGCGAGAAGAAAAAGCTGGCAGTTTAAGGAGTTATGAGAGTAATAAAAGCGAAAGTGCTCGGTTTCTGTATGGGCGTAAGACGCGCCATTGATCTTACGGGAGCCGAGGCGCAAAGAGCCGCGAAAAAAAACTCTCAAGTTTTTACAATTGGAAAAATAATTCACAATAAGAGAGCGTTAGATGAAATTACCGCTCTTGGCGTGCGCTTCGAAGATGAACTACCCGCAAACGGCGCAAACTGTTCTGTTGTAATCCGCGCTCACGGAATAAGTCCCGCTGTTGAAACAGATTTGCGCGAAAAAAATTATCATATAGTTGACGCTACCTGCCCCAATGTTAAATTAAGCCAGTTAAAAGCCGAGGAGTTTATCCGCGCAGGATACGGGCTTTTTATCGCCGGGGATGTAAATCACGCGGAGATAATCGGCATTGCGGGTTATGCGCGGGAAGCTCCGCTGCAAGAGGCTCGGGAAGCTCCGCTGAAAGAGGCGCAAATATCAAATCAAATTTTTTGCGAAGTTGTCGGCAACGCGAAAGATGCCGGAAAAGCGGCAAAGAAATTATACGGCTTAAATCATGATATAAAGACTGCGATTATCGCGCAAACGACAATTTCCGAAGCGGATTATTATAAAATCAGCGAAGCTGTCAGGCTTTTTTTTCCCAATCTGGAAATAATACAAACTATATGCCCCGCTACAAAAGAAAGACAGAGCGCTCTCCGCGAACTTTTTGAAAAAACAGACGCAGTAATTATCGCAGGCGGAAAAGAATCCGCTAATACGCAGCATCTTTTTTCCATTGCAAAGGAGAGCGGCAAACCATGCGCGTTAGCTGAAGACGCTTCGCAAATAAGCGAAGAATTTTTCAAATACGAAACTGTCGGCATCAGCGCCGGAGCCTCAACGCCGGATTCGGTTGTGGATGAAATTGAGGAGAGATTAATTAAATCCCATCTCTCCTAACGCTTTTTTCGCTTCATTAATTTCGTCAAACGCGATTGTTTCTTTCGCGTAAATTATCGAGTTTTCATGTCCTTTGCCAAGGAGCAGAACAAGATCGCCTTTTCGCGCGAGGGAGAACGCTTTGCGGATCGCTTCGGGTCTGTCAGGGATTAGAAAAAGAGCTTCATCGCGCTTAAAGTTTTTATTATCAGATTCAAAAACGCCTTTTACTATTTCTCCGAGTATATCCATCGGTTTCTCGCCGCGCGGATCTTCGTCAGTTAAAATTAAAATGTCAGAGTAATCGGCGGCTATTTTTCCCTGCTCGCTTCTTTTTTTTATGTCACGCTCTCCTGCGGAGCCGAACACGCTGATAATTCTGCCGCCTGATTTATTTAAACGCTCTCGAAGCGGAGGGAAGATTGCCTGAAAAGACGACGGCGTGTGTGCGTAATCAACAACTACTTCAAAAGGCTGTCCTTTATCTACGGTTGTCATTCTGCCGCGCAAAGGTTCCAGTTTATTAATAAAAGGTGCGATTTTATTTAACGGTATGTTTAACAAACCGGACACAGCGAGCATAGCGGCAAGTACGTTAGACGCATTGAACGCTCCGGGGAGTTTATCACGCAGATTAATCCGCTCATTTGACGCGGGAATAAAAATTGTATACCAGTTGCCCCATGCGTTGCTTTCGATCGCTTCAAGAATAATATCCGCGTCTTTGCCGGCGCTGCTGTATTTAAATGTTTTATGCTTTGTCGCTTTTTCAAAGTAACAGGCGCTTTTGTCATCGGCATTAACAACGCCGAACGGTTTTGTGAATGATGATATTTTACGTAACGTGTTTTCATGCGGTTTAAATTGATCCAACGCGCAGAACAGATTTGCTTTATCGTCGCGGTACTTTTCCCAAGTGCCGTGAAATTCTAAATGCTCGTGAGTAACATTAGTTAAAACGCCGCAGGCAAACTCTACATCGCCAAGGCGGTTTGTTTTTTTTGAAAGCCCGTGAGAGCTGGACTCGACCACGGCAAATTCGCAGCCGGCTGCCGCCATTTCCCAGAGACGCTTCTGCACAACAGGTGCTTCGGGCGTTGTTTGATGCTCGCTGTTGCTGATAATTTCACCGCCGTAACATTGCTGCACAGTGGAAAAAAATCCCGCTTTTTTTCCAAGAAGAGTTAAAAGCTGCCAGATTAAAAAAACTGTCGTGCTTTTTCCTTCGGTTCCGGTAACGCCTGTTATAAGCAAACGGCGCGACGGATAATCGTAAAAAGCCGCCGATACAGGAGACATCGCGTAACGCGCATTTTTCACTTTTAAATAAATTATATTTTCTTTTTTTTCTTTTATATCATTCTCGTGAATAACCGCAAGCGCTCCGCGTTTTATAGCGTCATCAATATAAATACTTCCGTCTGTATGAATGCCGGGAAGAGCGAAAAAAAGACTGCCGTTCTTTACATCGCGCGAATCATATTCAATGGATGTTATTACAGGATCGCCGCCTGCGAAAGTGTTACGTGAAATATTTTGCGTAACGCCCGCTTTTTTCGCCGTATCTTTTGTTATAAACTGCGACAGATTTTTTTTTATGTTTAACGAAGATTCCATTTACCGTTATTTACCTTTCCGAAAAAACTATCGCTGTAAACGTCATAAGCTGAGTGTCCGGGGCGTCATACGATCCCGGAGACAGCCCCGCTTTTATGCAGATATATTCAAGGTATTCATCGATGTTCCATCCTTGTTCTACGGGAACCTGCGGCAAAAGAACGCCGGATCTTCCCCGTCCAGTTAAATAAATTCCGTGAACGCCCACCTTTACGCTCCTTGGATCAGAACAAGGAATCATCGGCGACAGCGCGGAAATTTCGATATGAACGTTCGCAAGCTCGTCTTTCCTTAGCGGCGGAAAACGCGGATCGCCGAATGCGGCTTCTTTTGCCATCAATCTGACAGTTTCGAGCAGCGGCAGATTCGCCGTCATTCTTCCGATGCATCCGCGCAAATTTTTCCCGATATGTAATGAAACAAACGCTCCGCACGGAACATTCAAGCTCGAATTCTTCTCATTATAAATTTTCCATGATGGTTTGCGTTTTTCTAATTCCGCGGTTATCGCTTCGCGCGCATCGCTTAATAAAATATTCTGCTCTTCCGCTGTAATAGTAAATTCCATATCTATATTATAATATACTATAGTGAGTTTATATGAAACAAGAAAGAAGCAGTAAAGCGGTAAAAATCGGCGGTTTTTCTCATGTCGATCCGGTTTTTATCGGCGGCGATAATCCGGTTGTAATTCAAACAATGTGGAAAGACAAGTTAGAGTTTTCAGCTCTTGATGATACGGCAAAAAAAATCACAGTTTTAAAATCGATGGGCTGCGGTCTTCTCAGGTTTGCCGTTCCCGATCTTGTGTCTGCCGAAATACTCGGCAGACTTGCCGGGATGGTTTCAATGCCGCTGGCTGCCGACATTCATTTTGATTATAAAATCGCGCTTCGATGCATGGATTTTCCGATCGCAAAAATCCGCATAAATCCCGGAAATATCGGCGGAAAAGATAAGGCGAAGGCTGTTTTAGAAAAAGCCGCTGCTGGTAATATCCCGATTCGAATCGGAGTAAACGCTGGAAGCCTGCCTTCCGACCTTCGGGACAGGGTAGAGAAGGGGATGAGCGCCTCTTTAGCGATGGTCGAAGCTGCCGAGCGGGAGATATCAATTTTTGAAGAATTTGGTTTTAAAAACTATCTTATATCGATGAAAGCAAGCAGAATTGCCGATAATATAAACGCTAACCAAATTCTGTCGGCGAAGACCGATGCGCCTCTTCATATCGGGGTTACTGAAGCAGGTCCTTTAGCGGGTGGAATTGCGAAAAACTCGGCGGCGCTTCTTGAGCTTTTACGAGCTGGTATCGGCGATACAGTAAGAGTGTCGCTTTCGGACACCATGGAGAACGAGGTAATCGCCGCGAGGGAAATAATTTCTGCGGCGGCGCAGTTATCGCCGGAAAACGCGAGATTAAAGCGCAGAGGTGTCAACATAATTTCCTGTCCGCGCTGCGGCAGAGCAGGTTTTGACACTCACGGTTTTACAAGCCGCCATCTGGGTAAGTTATACGCCATGGACAGCGATATAACCGTAGCGGTAATGGGCTGCGAAGTGAACGGACCTATAGAAGCGAAACACGCCGATATCGGCATTACAGGAGCGGGAGATAAAGTGTTAATTTTCAAACACGGACAAATTATAAAAACAATTAACGCTGACCAAGCTGATTATATATTCAGCGAGGAACTGGATAGGTTATGAAAATTTTCAAGTATACATTTCTAATTATGTTTTTTGTTTTTGTTATTCCCGTTTTTTCACAAACAGCGTCGATCCCGTGGTGGTTATCGCTGGAATACGGCAAGCAGAGGTTTCGCGCAGGTGATTACGGCGACGCATTAATTTTATTTGAAGACGCAAGACGCGACAGACGAGCGATGTATGAGCATATGGAAAAAGAATTTATTACTTTTCTATCAATGCATGAGGTGCGCCGGTTGAATGATCATCTTGATTGGGTGGAACGTTATGCGAAAGAGCGGTTATACTCAAGCATTACATCATCGCTTGAAGAGCTTTATTACAGAGTAGATAAAGCATCGTTAAAAAATTCCGCGACAGCCGCGATTGGAACTTTCAGAAAATTAAAAGATTTTCCCGAAGCGGAGTACTGGATCGGCGAAGTGTACCGCGTCGAAGGCGAACTGCCTCTTGCTTTAATGCAATATAACAGAGCGTACGACATGCGCGAAAATCTGGAAAATCCTGATTTTGCTTTAACAATAAAATATAATATTTCTAGTATTCTAAGAACCAGACAAGATTATGCCGGGATGGAAAGAACATTGCAATCGATTGTCGCCGAGTATGATACCTTATGGATAAATGCCGGCAGAGCGGAAATACACAAGTTAACGCATCCTGCGACAGGAAGAGGTTCTTCTCCCGTCCCTTATGAGCAAGCTGAAGCTAATTTTACTAGAAACGCGATGAAAAAAACGATCGAGAAAGACGGCTTTAATCATTTTCTTGTTTTATACAGATATAACAACATTACTGTTGAGCAAGCGCATAGGCTGCTTGGTTTTCATTATGTTGTAACAGGCAGATCTTCGGCGCAGGATCATTTAATGTTTGCTTTTTTAATTCAAAATTCGATAATAATTGAAGAGTTGAGACGGCGCCAATATGATTTTATATATACCGATTTACAATCGCTCTCGAAGGAAATAAACAGGATCGAAATTTTATTATCATTTATTGATGAAGTTGAATATTACAAAACGGCTTATTATCTGGCAGCGAGTTTATTCAGAAACAATAATGCCGCTGTTGCGCGTAACATTTGGGAATTTTTAGCCTCTGAACCGCAGGCAGGTCAATGGCAGGGACGCGCACAGGAGCAGCTTCGCAATCCGCGCACAGAGACAATCATCACAATGCCGTAATTAATTTGAGCTGTTCCAAAATAATAATATTTATCAACAAGTTTTATGGCTAGGCATAAACTTCACGAAATTTTTGTTCTATAATTTTCTTAGATTGACATAACATTATTGTTTTGTTATTGTAATAAAACAGATTCTTCTGACGGGCAATAGCGCAGTTGGTTTAGCGTACAAGTCTGGGGGACTTGGGGTCCCCGGTTCAAATCCGGGTTGCCCGACAGATGAATTTCAATTTATTTAATAAACTGCTACTTCAAAACCGACTTATCGTAATCTTCAGGCGGAATAAAACCTAAAAGTTGCATACACGCCGCCGCGATTGAACTGATTCCCAATCCTTCGTTTAAACAGCTTTCTTTCGGCTCATTTGGATACTCGCCCTTATATTCAGGATCGTAAATTATGCATGGAACAGGATTGAGGCTGTGGCTTGTTTTTGCTTTCGGCGTTCCGTCCGCTTTTCGGATTACATTTCCTTTTTTATCGTGCTCGTACATGTCATCGCTGTTGCCGTGATCCGCCGTGATTATTAAAACGGCTCCGGCATCATCTGCGGCTTTTTTCAATCTTCCAAGCTGAACATCCATTCCTTCCATTGATACAATTACAGCTTTGTAAACTCCGGTATGTCCTACCATATCGCCGTTAGGATAATTTAATCTGATAAAATCATATTTGCCGCTTCCGATCGCTTCGATAACCTTGTCAGTGATTTCCGCGCATTTCATTAACGGTTTTTGTTCAAAAGGAATAACATCGCTTTTGATCTCGATATAATCTTCCAGCTTTTCATCAAACTTGCCTGTGCGGTTGCCGTTAAAAAAGTAGGTTACATGCCCGTACTTTTGAGTTTCTGAAATTGCGAGCGTTCTGATTCCGCTTGCCGCAAGATATTCACCTAACGTTCGATCTATCGCTGGAGGACTGACAAGATAGCGGCTTGGAACATGAAGATCGCCGTCGTATTCCATAATGCCCGCGTAACATACTTTCGGGACTCTCTTCCTGTCAAATTTATCAAAGTTCTTTTCCTCAAACGCGGCTGTTATTTCCAAAGCGCGGTCGCCGCGGAAATTAAAATACACAACCGAGTCGCCGTCTTCAATTGTTCCTATAGGTGACGGTTTACCGTCTTTATCATTTTCGGCTACAACAAATTCTTTTAAATATTGATCCGTAATCCCCGGTATTTCTTTGCGGTAAGTTTCCACAGCTTCACGCGCCGAGGAAAATTTCCGCGCTGTTCCAAGAACGTGCGTCTGCCATCCGCGATCGACCATCGCCCATTCAGCTCCGTACCTGTCCATTGTGATCCACATGCGTCCGCCGCCTGAGGCGATGCGAGCGTCAAAATTATTATCGTTTAAACTTTTCAAAAAATCCTCGAAAGGATCGATATATTCCAATGCGCTTGTTTCATCCACATCGCGTCCGTCAAAAAGCGTATGAATTCTTACCCGCTTGACATTTTCTTTTTTTGCCTGAGTGATCATCGCTTTTAAATGATTTATGTGGCTATGCACATTTCCGTCAGAAAAGAGCCCTAAAAAGTGAAGCGTAGGATTTGCGCCGGAGCCGTTTTTTACATTCGCTGTAACTTCTTTCCAAGCCTCTCCTTTAAACATATCTCCTGTTTCCAGCGACTTTGACACAAGCGCGGCGCCCTGATTGAAAACACGTCCGCAGCCCATCGCGTTGTGTCCGACCTCGCTGTTACCCATGTCATCATCGGAAGGAAGCCCCACTGCTTTTCCGTGCGCCTTAAGTTTTGTATGCGGATTTTTTTTCGATAAAAGCGTAAGATATTGCATATTTGAATCGGCGACCGCGTCGCCTTCCTTGTATTCACCGTAACCGACGCCGTCCATGATTACTAAAACCACAGGTCCCCTGCGCCCTTTCCAAGCCGAATTTTTTTTCAATGCGTTCATGTTTACTCCTTTTTGTGATTATATCAAAAATTTTATAAATACACAATTACTGATGTTTTGCCAGCCTGAATAAGGGCTTGCGCAGCTCGAACCGCCTGAATAGGGTAGTGAGCAGTTACCAAAAAAAATTGTAATCATAATATTAAATATAAATTATTTATTATTAATTATAAAAATCTTCTATAAGGAACGTCTGTAATTCAATATTTGATAATTTATTACTTTTTGAAAGCCTGTTTGATTGACGTTTTATACTTTTTTCAAAAAAATTTCTAACTGTTCTTGCATTTGCATAAGTTTCATCTGCATTTGTATAAATATTTTTAAAAATATTTTCCAATGTACCAATTGCGTCAGTATCAATAATATAATTATGTTGTATACATAGAGACATAAATATCTCTAATAGTTCGTTAGGATTATAATTATCAAAATTTATAAATGTATTAAAGCGTGATTCTAAACCAGGATTTGATTTAATGAAATTATTCATTAGTTCAGGATACCCTGCAACGATTACAATTAAATCATCACGATAATCTTCCATTGCTTTTAAAAGCGTATCAACTGCTTCTTGTCCAAAATCAGAACCAGCATTTTGTGGGGTAAGAGAATAAGCCTCATCAATAAAGAGAATGCCGCCTATTGCTTTTTTAATTATTTCTTTTGTTTTTATTGCTGTCTGCCCAATATAACCAGCGACTAAACCTGATCTATCGGTTTCAATTAAATGTCCTTTTGACAATAAGCCAAGATTACGATATATCTTGCCAAGTATTCTTGCGACTGTAGTTTTACCTGTACCAGGATTACCTGAAAACACGAGATGAAGTGATAATGGAGATTGTTTTAAGCTTTTTTCTTCTCGGAGGAGATTAATTTTTACAGTATTTATTAAAGCAATTATTTCGTCTTTTACTCGTTGTAAACCAATCATAGCATTTAATTCTTTTAATAATTTATTCGTATCTATAGACTCAAGTTTTTTTTTAACAACAGTTGTTTGAAATTTTGTAATGTTTATATTTGTAATTTTTTGATTATTATATTCATCAATTTTTGCTTGATATTCTTTTTCATATTGATATGTTTTTATACCAGCTATAATTAATACAATACCAAGAATAGGGATAATAAATGCAATGAAGTCACCATCAATAGACATTATTAATATACTAATAATCATAAGTAATAGCAGTGTAAAAATCTTTTTTATATTATTTTTCATTTGAACATTCGATTAAACCTAATCCATTATTATCTTTTGGATTTTCAGAGCTTTGTTCTTGCATAAAAATTAATCCAGATTAATAAGTGATTGTAGCAATTTTATAATCACCAAAAGGAAAACCTGAGTTTTCTTCTTTAAAATTGTATGATGAGATGAGTATTCGAATTTTAGAGCTATCACTAACATGTTCATCGTTCCTTTGATCAAAGGTAGTTTGTGGTGAGTCAATAGTATTACTTTTAATAAAAAAGTAATGCAACTCTTTTGTATACTGGTTTATTAAAATTATGTGTGTGTCATTATTGAAATGGATATTTTTCCTATTAAAGCTCCATTGTTCAACATTTTTATTAATTGTAGAATACATTGTATTGTTATCTTTTAAATGAAGGTTATATTTTTTATTTATTAAAGTCATCGCTTGTTTTTTTGAAATGATTTTTAAATCATCTTCTACTTCAACATTTTTAATAAATATTGAAGGCGGATTTAAGGCATATTTTTCAAGAATAATTTTATTTTTCTCAGAAATTACAGGAAAAGAATAACCTCCTTGATCATTCCAAGAGGCTGTTGTTTCGGATTTCTTCATAACGATTTCACAAAGATCATCATGAGGATATAAATACCAAATACCAGAATATTTATCTTGAAAACATATATGAATGTTCTTACCCAAATATTTTTTAAAAAAGCTGAATCTACCTTTTAATTGCACTTTTATATAATGGTCAGTATTAAATTCTAAGACAATAAAATCTGCCTCATTCCAATCATCAGATAATTTTATTACTAAATAACCGTATTCTGCAAAAAACGCGGAAACTTTTTGCAAATTAAAAGACTCTTGTTGTCTGGCATTTAAACTATTATAATCAACTTTTTTTCCCAAAATCGGGTGTTCCATAAATGGCATAATTACTCCTTTTTTTTAGCCTGATTTTAAAAATTGCATAACTACCGTTTCAATATTTATAGATCCCGTAATTTTCTAAGCGCTCTAGCTTCAATACTCCAAATCCGATCTCTCTTAAAATTGAACATTTTTCCAATTTCCTCATACGAAAGTATAATATCATTCTTAAGACCAAAGCGTAAGCTTAGAATTTCTTGTTCCCTTAATGAAATTAATGATAATTTACTTTTAATAAATTCTTGTATAAATTTTAATTCTTTTTCATCTTCATACGCTTTTTTCCTTCCTCCTTCATTAAATATTTTTAAAAAATGCATTTTCAGTTCTTCTGACATATAACACTCCAAATTCTATATATATTTTTAATAATTATGTTCGCTACTTATGTATTTAATTACTTATAATCCATCAAATCACCTGTAGATAAATCAAAATATTCATCATATCTCATCGATCCAACTCCACCGCCTTTATAAATTAGATCCTCAATTTCAAATATAATATTCACATCTTCATAAGGCAGGCTAGGAGTTCTTGGTTTTAATTTATATGGAAAATCAACATTTTTTGATTTTTCTAGCTCAATTGAATCATGATTTTCATTTATTTCTTTTTCTGGAAATAATTCATTAAATAAATCACACATATTTCTAAATATTAAATCATCTATTTCATTTGTTGCTTCTGTTACATTGCTTTTTTCACATGAAAAAAATATAGTAATAAATATTATTAATAATGAAATTTCCTTTAAGATTAATTTTTTGATATTCATCTTCCCTCCCCAATATTTATTTAATTGTTAATATATCTGAAATCATCCTAATATGAAGTCTTCATCACTTTTCCAGGATTATTACGTTTCTATTTATATTGTCTTTCAACACGCTCCTTTTGCTAAATGGTATCATCACGTTGTTCGTAACTGTAAAAATAACCGTTTTTACTTTTCTATAACCATTTTCTTGATGTAATATATGAAAAAGACCTATTTGTTTGGTTAATTCTAAAAAAGACTACAAACATAATGTTAGGAGAAAAATGACTAATATATGTAAACGTATCTCCAATTCTCGGTGAACGATTTCCATAATATCTATCCATACATGAATAGATATTTTTCAATACATAGTCTGGTATATTATCTAATTCAGAAAGCATAATTTCTCTCCAAAGTGATCTAATACCAGGTAATGATCTATTAAACTGTTCTACTGTTAAATTTTCATGATATTCAAGACGACTATTAATAACATTTTGAGAAAAACAATTTATAGTTAAAAGAAAAAATAATACAAATATTAATATTTTTCTAGTCATTTTCATTCTCCTTTAATTAACCAATCATTGGCGGTATTTTTATTTATTTCCTTTTCTATACGTTTATACCTTCTTTTTCCTGTAGTTCGATCGCCGTCTAAAAAACAATAAATTCCATAATATTTTCCTTCCCATTTTCTATTAATGTTTTTTATCCTAGCAAATAAAGCAAATTCTACGGAAGAATCCCAATAACAATCTTTCATCTTAATTCTTGCTATGTGCTTTTCCGGATTTATAGGCTTTGTTATAAGAATTTCATTGGAATTATCCAAAAATTCGTTACTCCATTCAGGATCACCTGTAATTTTTTTCCCATATTTAAAATAATCCAGTTTAGGAAACCAAACAATTCTATTTGGATTAGTTTTAGAACGATAATCACCTTTATACCAACCATGTAAATCTAAGCCAAAAAAATTATTAAGAACATCAACATTTGTTGTATATGTCATGCTAATACATACCTTCAACAACATGTGTCCATTGATTCGTCACATCCCTATTATGTATGTAATTATACTTTACACCCCAAATTAAACCCATACTGTAACGATCTGGCGTACCTTGTGGTTCTACATCAATATATTCTGTATCAACGTTATACCATACACGTATAAACATGTGATTCATACCATTAACAGGATTTTTATTAATAATAATACGCGCATTCGATCCGTATAAAATACGAAAAACAACAGAATAATCTATACAATTTATTAAACCATCTTTATTAACATCCCATATACCATCTTGACACATTAATTTTAATATTCGAGGAATATTTTCAATCCGATTTGGATTAGATAGAAGAAATTTTATTTCTTTATCAACTGTTAATTGCTGCTGCGCAAAAAGATTATTTGCAAATAAAAAAATAAAAATTAAAATAAAACATATTCTTTTCATTAAAAATACTCCTTTTATTACTCCGTAAATTAAAATAATCCTTTGTTTTTTTGTAAAATCTGTAATTTTATGTATGATTTTTCATACACCAGTATTATAATGTCCATATTACAGAAGTTTTAATACCTCATATGAGATATTATCTTAATTTATACACCTCAATAGCAATATTGTCAAGCTCAAAATACCGAAATTGTTATATTTTTTCTTTATGAGCCAAAATTTTAGAGAAAATTTACGGGCAGAACTTGATTATATTGGTTTTACAGTTAAGGAATTAAGCGCAAAAACAGGTATCGCAAAAGGAACATTGGACTGTTATCTAGGGATAAGAGCCTCAATGCCGCCGGCTGATATTGCGGTAAAAATTGCGAATGCACTAGATGTAACTGTTGAATACCTTGTTAATGGTCAAAAAAATCAAAAACAAGAAAAATTATTTGATTATAATATTCGATCAATAAATAATATATTAATTGATTTAAACAAAAAAGACATTGAAACAATTTTAGGTCTTTCAAATATATTAAAAAACCAATCCGATAAAGTTTACAAATAAATATATTCGATAATAAATATTATAATAATTAAATATAAATCTCTATTGGCGTTAAAATTCCGTTGTCTTTAAATAAACGCTGCAGCGAAGCAGCGCGATCTTTGAGATATTTTTCCGGCAGCAAAGATGCAAGCGGGTCTTCGGGAGCAGACCGCGCTTTACCGTAAAGCTGTACCTTGCGGATATTGCCGCTTGCAGCTAACTCACAGAGGAGAATTTCCCACGCCGTTGTTTCTTCTTTCGGCGGTTCTTCGCCGTTTATTGCGCATAACATTGTCTGTATTGTTACAGGAGCGCTATGTGCAGCGCTGGCGGTAAATTCTTTTATCTTTTCCAATAATTTTTCGTGATGTATCGTACATCTATTGATCTTCTGATACCAATCATTTGTTCCCGCGTCAAGTTTTAACCAAATGTCTAAAGAGGGTGAAGCTGCCGCCTTTTTTAAATAATTAAAAACTTGCCGCTGTAAAAGTCCCGCGCCGTTTGTTATGACGACCAATTTTGCGTTAGGTGTCATTTCTGCGCGGATTTTTTCCGCTGATTCCAAAGAAGAAAAAAAAGCGGGGGAGAGCGTCGGTTCTCCGTTGCCGGAAAAACAAATATCTTTGATTAAAATATTTTCTTTAATAGCTTCTTTTATCGTATAACGAAGATCATCTTCCATTTGTCTTAGATCGAATACGGCGTTAGCTGAAAACGGAAACACTTCGCAGTACGGACAATCGAATTGGCAGGTTTTTTTATCAGGAAAAAGATTTACGCCGATAGAAAGTCCTGCCGATCGCCTTGAATAAACAGGGTACACGATACTCCTTTCTCTCTCTCGGTGATTTGTAACAGGAGTTATGTTTATTGCCATGATTTAAATCAACTCTTAGGTTCTTCTTCTAAAGTGCCGCGGTAGTCGGCTCTTGTGGAGGAGAGCATTTCGTTTAAGCGGATTTTGAAACCCATCGGGACAGCAGATTCGTCAAAATTAAAACCAAGGGCGACCATCTCTTTTTTTCCTTCGACATTTTCTGCGCGTATAAAAGATCCTTTGATCGTAAACGATTCTCTTGGATCATTAAAATCGATGCGAACCGATCCCTCTTTATTTAATAAAAAATTAGCGACGCCCAGCATTATCAATTTAGAGCCTGAAAAAGAAATGTCTCTTAATATACAGCGGCGGGGAACGCCTTGAATAAAAACAGCGCTTTCTGTTGACATGATGTTTAATTTGCGCAGGTTGTCAGGCGTTAGAGGGATGCGTACATCTTTGCGTTTAGCGGAGTTTACATTCGCGTCCAGAACGCGCCCGATTATTTCGATAAAATCATCCGGCGGGCGGTTGGAAAACTGGATTGTAAACATATTTACATCCTGCGAATTTCCATAAGGAGCGCTTGCCATAACACGCGCAGCGACAAAGAACGTCACAACATTATTTTCCCCGGGAGGTTTAAAACTAAAACGAATATTGACAAAATTATTTACAACCTGAAGTTTCGCAAGAAGCCCTGTTTTGATGTTTGCCACAACCTTCGCTCCCGCGAACGAGGTGGAATAGATTACGCAAGGCCAGAAATCATTGCCGCATTTTAAATGAATCTGTTGTGTCAAGAGACCGGTAACCTGTATCATGTCTTTTGTAAAGGTCACATCAATATCCTTAAACCGATCAAAATAGACCGATATTTTCTGACTTGTGAGTACTCCCATGTTATTATAATATAATTGAATTATATTATAATAGTCAATATATTATAATTCAGTTATTTATCGATTTTTCAGCGCCGGCGGGGTTGTTGATTTCGCGTCTTCTTGGCGAGATATTATTTTTTCAGTATATTTTAGTTATGCAAATTATCACTCTCGGCGATGAGCTTTTAAGACAGAAAGCGGAAAAAATTGATAAAATCGATGATAAAGTAAAAAATACCGCAAAGCTTATGCTGGAAATTCTTAAGATTGATAAAGGCGTCGGAGTCGCGGGTCCTCAGATCGGTTTTATGAAGCGTATTTTTGTCATTCATATCGAGGGTGATGAAGAGCGGATTTTTATCAATCCTTCGATACTGGAAACTTCTGTCGCTACCGCGAAATTCGAGGAAGGATGTTTGTCCGTGCCGGGGATTTACGCTAATGTGATCCGTTCGGAGTCCGTGAAAATTCAAGCGTGGAACGAAAAAGGCAGACCCTTTACGCTGGAAGCAGGCGGGCTGCTTGCCCGTGTCATTCAACATGAGTATGATCATCTGGAAGGAGTCCTTTTTCTTGATCGCGTGCCGGAAAAAAAACGCGCGAAGTTAATCGAGAAATTTGAGAAAGCAAAAAAGAAATGAGAATATTATTCGCCGGAAGTCCCGCAATTGCTGTTCCCGCTCTGGATATGATTTTTAATATAAAAACAATTTATAATATAGAAGGAATTGAGCTTGCCGGAGTTCTTACAAATCCTGACAGCGCTAAAGGGCGAAAGAGCGAAGCGGTTCCGACAGATGTAGGCATTGCCGCGCAGAATCTACAAACTAAAAAATCATTTCCCATACTAAAGCCGTTAAAACTTGACGCAGAATTCAGAGAGCAGGTTGCATCTTTAAAACCTGATCTTCTTGTTTCTTTCGCTTACGGAAAAATTTTCGGTCCGAAATTTTTATCGCTCTTTGCGCTCGGCGGAATTAACATTCATCCCAGTCTGCTGCCAAAATACAGAGGTCCCTCTCCGATACAGGCGGCGATTTTAAACCGCGAATGCGTTACGGGAATTTCAATTCAAAGACTCGCCGAAAAGATGGACGAGGGTGATATCCTTTCTGTAGAAAAGTTGCAGCTAACAGGAGAAGAAACCGCCGCTTCGCTTTCAGAGATCGCCGCAAAAACAGCCGCCGCTTTGCTTCCCGGTGTTTTAAAAAAAATCGCAGCCGGAAAAATCGAAGCAATATCTCAGGATCATTCTAAAGCCAGTTATTGTAAATTATTTTCTAGAGACGATGGAATTATCGACTGGAAAAAAAGCGCCGCAGAAATTGACGCCGCTGTCCGCGCCTTCAACCCCTGGCCCCTTTGCAGGACAAATCATGACGGACGTGAATTATCAATCTTAAAAGCCGTTGTTTACAAAGGCGATTTTGATCAATCACAGCCGCCCGGGCTGGTATTGGGAATAGATAAACAATATGGTATACTGATTCAAACCGGAGACGGAATTCTTGCTGCGCAGGAGCTTCAATATCAAACGAAGAAAGCGCTTTTTTGGAAAGATTTTTTAAACGGAGCCCGGGATTTTACCGGCGCGAAATTAGGTTAATGAGGAAGATATGGGTTTAAATTTAAGTTCAATAGAAGATTATGTCGCAAATAATTTAAGGCTTTTTATTTTTTCGGCTTTTGGTTTGTTGATTTTTGTCGGTATCATAGCTGTATCGGTTTTTTTTATCGCTGTACGCGGATCGGAGCAGACAATGGTTCCCGATGTTACAGGCAAAGAATTAACCGAAGCGCTTCTTGAACTGCAGGTGAAAGAATTATATCCGCGTCTCCAGCTTCGTTATACGCAAACTTCCAGAGATAAAGGCTATATCCTCGAGCAGGAACCGCGCCCCGGGCAGATTGTTAAAGCGGGACGCCGCATCCGTCTGGTAGTAAGTCAGGGTGTTATTGTAAACAGAGTTGAGAATTTCATCAGCCGTAATATTGATGAAGTGCGGATGGAATTGATGGAGATTCAAGCGGCAAGCGGAGGGATTCCTCTCATTTCGATCAAAGACCCGATGATGTACAATTTTTCTTCCGAGATACCCGGAACTATTCTTGAGCAAAAACCCGAACCGGGCTTCGATATTTCCGGTCCCATCACGATTGAATTTGTCGTCAGCAGAGGACGGGAGCATCAGACTGTTACAGTTCCTCAGTTGACAGGTATAACATTTACGCGCGCTCTTGAATTAATTTCCTCAAGCGGTATTAATTATAGATTTACTGTTAGAGATAGAGAGAGCGCTGAAAGCGGCGAGACTATTGTAACGCAGACACCGGCTGCTGATACTGTGATTCCGATCAACAGCGTTGTCGATCTTATTTTGACAGCTCCCGATTCCGTTGCTGAGGGAACAGTCTTTGGTTTATTCAGTTACTCAATTCCGCCGAATCCATATCCTCTGGCTGTTCGGCTTGACGCTCAGCTTCCGACCGAAGAACGCAGACGGCTTATTTCTGTTAATTATTCAGGCGGCGATTTTACCGTTCCTTATAAACTTCCTTCCGGCACTGTTTTAATTTTATCGATGCTTAACAGAGAGCTGCACAGAGAGATTATCAGGTGATAGTTTATTAATATACTTGCTATAAAATTAAATGCCTAATAAAAAACCTGACCTTGCGGTCAGGTTTTTTTATTGTTTAGGTGTTAGAAATGTTATTAATCCACAACATCTATTTCGATAGTAGATACACCCCACTCATCTTCGTCAGTTGGCAAAGCTTTATCTAATAATGCATGAACTGTTATTATTATTTCTCCTGCTGCTTTATAATGAACATTCGCGTCATTAAATTCAAGCACATATGTGGAGTCTGTAGTTTCTATATAACCAGCGTCAGCGCTGTTATACCATCTATACAATGTATAATCAGTGTCGTTAGTAATAGATAACGTTATATCAAAATCTCCGTTTGAATGATTATAATTGGTATAATCACCTACTAGTACAGGCGAATTCATACCAGGACCGGGTGTATAAGTGGGTATAATGGCTAGACTTGTTCCCGCTACCCAGCCGGCGTATAGCGAAAGTCCGTTCTTGATGAACATGTAAGAAGTACCGAATTTATTGTTTCTGTTTGTCGCGTCAGTCGTGCTTGGATACCAGCCGTCGAATAAGTAGGTAGGATCAACTCTGTGTGGGGGATTAACTAAAGCTGAGTTTGCTGCTATACCCATAAATATATTTAATTCTGTTCCGTGCGTTGTAGTTGCGGTTTGATTGGCGGGATTTCCTCCGTCATTAAAATGGAAAGTAAGACCATATCTTATATATTTCATAGAAGGTAATGCAATATTTGCTGCTGTGGATGTCATTCCTTCGTAAATACGAAGCGTATCTATATAAGTATAATTCTGATAATCTTCTTGTTCCATTTTAACTATAACAGAATAATAACCGGGTTTTAAATCTTCACTACCTGCTCCAGGTACACCGCTTAATAATTGTTTTTCTGCTACTGCTGTTCCTCCTGACGATAAAGGAACAATTTCTATTGTAGCCTCTAATCCTGTAGTTGCCGGTAATACTATTGTATTCGCGTGAGGCGGGAATACAAATGTATATTTAAATTGACCCACGCCTGTTCCTGCAACCCCAACAGCAGTAAGTGTAACCGGTACATTATTTGCTTCATTTGCTTCTACAAGTATAAGACCAGACATACCTGTTGCCGCCATTGTACCTAATCCGACTCCTAATCCTTGATCATATTGAAATGCATTCAATCTGAAGAAATAACTAGCTTCATCAATTTCGATACCGGTAGTCAGGCTTGTAATTCTTACCGGATTTGTTCCGGTATAACCCTCCGATGTACCTGCCGGTGTACAGGTTGAATCCCAAGTGCCTGGGACTGCGCCATCATCATTATAAATGAATAAATCGTATGCCGAAAAATCGCTCGCAGTCATTACATCTTCGAGTATTGCGCGTCCTTTTATATCAGCGATACTAAATAATACCAAGCCCTTTCCCGGTGTAATCTGATAATTTATTTTATCTTTTTCTAAACCGTCAAAACCAATCGGCTCCAAGCAACTTGTCATCAGTATTGTTGCTGCAAACAATACTGCCGTCAGCGCGGCGAAAATACCGCTTCTTTTTGTTTTAATACACATCCAAAACCTCCTTAACCTTATCTTCTTTTTTTACGGGTTTGCTGTAACAGTTACAGTCGCGGTCTGTGAGTACCACGCATCATCATTTATATGGTGCGCTATTACTGTAATCCTGTAAACCCCTGCGATTTTATAATTAATATTACTAAAATCCATTGTGAATGTATCAGAAGATTGTAAAATATCTTCTAATCCGTCTACAAACCATTTAAATGTGTCAAAATCTGTATTATTAGTCACGCTAAAAGTTAATGTTGTATCATCTTGATTATGGGTAGACGCTTGTGCGCTAATAACCGGCGAATTTACACTCTGTTGACTGTATTGAACAATGAATGAAAGACCGTCAGGCAGCAAAGCGCCTGTAAGGTTTATCGTAAAGAATCTAAATCCAAGAAATTTATCAGTGGTATCATATTCAAATAAAAGATAGTCTGTTGTTTTATAAGCTCTTGATAATTGAATATATGTTTGTATTGAATGTGTTTGTAATTGAATTAATGTTCTTGGTTCTTTTACTGAAACAGGAATTCTTAAAGTTTTATATTTATTAATTGATTTAATTAATGATGTAATATCAATATAATGAAAATTATTCGGAGACGATGAGCTTATTACGCCGTTGGCTGGTGTAATCGATGTGCTTACCGGGGGAGGAGTTTTATCAAAATCCGTAACACCGCGTATATCATACCGTTTATACGATCCTGTTAATGCCTTCGCATCCCATACTGTATATTCATAATTATTATTTAATCCTGTTATTTTTCCTGCTAAAGTTTTATTAATATCTAAGACATCATTAACCAGTATCCCTTTTTCGTTTACATATCTGTATCCGGATTTTGACGGATCGGGATCGGGAACGCCGTTTTCATCCATCGCTTTTACTTGCACCATGTAATATTTGCTCGTAATTAACCCAGTAACAATTCCATTTCCCACAATCAGATGGTCGTCTGTGTTATTAAAAAGAGTTACCCTGTCTCTTTTTATTTTATCTTTAACTTCGGGGCTATCATAAAATTCATCAAGACTTAAAGGAACAACGCATGAGCAAAAAAACCCTAGTAAAGCAATCAAAATTGCGAATATTGAGATTTTCTGAGTTAAATTTCTCATTATTATAATTATATGGTAGAAAATGTAAATTTGCAATAAATTTTACGGCAGCTGCTGCCTTAGCTGCTGACCTAGCTGCTGACTCAGCTGCTGCCTCAGCTGCTGACCTAGCTGCTGACCTAGCTGCTGACCTAGCTGCTGACCTAGCTGCTGACCTAGCTGCTGACCTAGCTGCTGCCTTAGCTGCTGCCTTAGCTGCTGCCTTAGCTGCTGCCTTAGCTGC
>Ga0209755_10000933_pt1 | contig 49436 bp, 53 predicted proteins | sample TergutCo191P1_FD_187301 | JGI IMG/M metagenome (GOLD analysis project Ga0209755, IMG submission 187301) | Cornitermes sp. P1 segment gut microbial communities from Petit-Saut dam, French Guiana - Co191P1 (SPAdes) (version 2) | ecosystem: Host-associated > Arthropoda: Insects > Digestive system...
GGGGGGGGGGGGGTCACTAAGATAATGTTCAAAAGATCAGACAGAAAAATAGGAACTGCGAGTTTGTTTTCTGACACTAAAAACATATAAACAAAGTATCATTGATTAATAAATATTGCAAGAGGTAAAAAATTTATTAGTAAAGGTTTTCACAATTTAACATAAATAGTCATCTCTTGTTTGTTCAAATGTAGAAAAATTAATACTTGGAGTTTACCAGCTCTTGAAAATGTCATAATTATCACTAATACTTATACTACATGAACAAGTTTATTTTTGTCTCAGGCGGCGTTTGTTCCAGTTTGGGGAAAGGTGTTGCGGCATCTTCCATCGGAGCATTATTGGAAAGCAGAGGGCTTAATGTCCGCATGGTAAAATGCGATCCATATATCAACGTGGACGCAGGGACAATGAGCCCGTATCAGCACGGAGAAGTTTATGTAACAGATGACGGAGCGGAAACTGACCTTGATCTTGGAAATTACGCAAGATTTACAAAGGGGCGGCTGAGCCTTGCGAATTCAATAACAACCGGGCAGGTTTACGATTCTGTCATCCGCAAGGAACGCGAAGGAAAATATCTTGGAAAATGTGTGCAGGTAATCCCTCACATTACAGATGAAATAAAAAGCCGCATCCTCGCTGTTGCGGAAGAAGAAAGCGATACGGATGTTGTAATAATAGAAATCGGCGGAACTGTAGGCGATATTGAATCCATCCCCTTTATTGAAGCCGCCCGGCAGATTATCCATGAACAGGGAAAGATGAACGCAATCTCTGTGCATTTAACTTTAATCCCGCAAGTAGCTGGCGGAGAGCTTAAAACAAAACCTACACAGCACTCCGTAAAAACAATGCTGGAAGCGGGAATACAACCGGATATTTTAATCTGCCGCTCTCCCGTTATGCTTGATGAGGCAACCTGCGGAAAAATCGCTCTTTTTACAAACGTCGATATTGACGCGGTTTTTACTTCTCCTGACATTGACACAACTATTTATCAGATACCGATTATTTTATTTGAACAGAAACTGGATCAGGTGATACTGCGAAAGATGGGAGTGGAAAGCCGTCATGCCGACATGCGGCCGTGGCATTCAGTAATGGAGCGTTTTTCTTCCCGGCAGGGAAAAGTCAGAATCGGCGTTGTCGGAAAATACATGGAAATACACGATACTTACACCTCGCTTTACGAAGCGCTTTTCCATGCCGGACTTGAATGCGGCGTAGTAGTGGAGCCTGTAAAAATCGATTCTTCCTCTCTTGAAGGAAATGAAAACACAGACGCAATCCTTAGTAAGGACGCGGAAGGAATCGACGGTATTTTAATCCCCGGCGGTTTTGGACAGCGCGGAATAAACGGTATGGTAAAAGCGGCGCAGTGGGCAAGAATTAACAAAAAGCCGTATCTGGGTATTTGCCTTGGTATGCAGATTATGATAATTGAATGGGCCCGCAATGTTCTTGCCTGGCATGACGCCGATTCCACGGAATTCAACCCCGATTCCAATCGACCTGTAGTAAGCCTCCTTGAAGAACAGGTAAATGTTAAAAATTACGGAGGAACGATGCGTCTTGGAGCAAGCGATACAATGAATGAAGACGGCACTCATATTTACGCGGCTTACGGTGAAAAAAAGATTTCCGAACGCCACCGCCACCGGTATGAGTTTACAAATAAATACAGGGAAGAAATGCTTAAGTCAGGAATTATTTTTTCCGCTTTTACTCCGGACGGCTCTTTGGTTGAATGTACCGAATGGCCTTGTGGTCATCCATGGGGCGTCGCGGTTCAGTTTCATCCCGAATATAAGTCAAAACCTATGGCGGCATCTCCCTTATTCAGGGGCTTTATTACCGCTGTAAAGAAGAGCAAATGAAAAAAATCGTAAAAAGCTGCGTGTATTCTATACTATTACTTTTTATTTTAAACTCATGCACTTTTGATTACGGGGATTTAGATTCCTCAGGCAGGGAACTGCCGGATTTAATAATGGAGAACGTAGAGTATGTGCGTGTAAGGTCCGCGGATCCGGTCGCGCGTATTCAAGCCGAACGCGCCGAACGCTACGAGCAGAAAGGCTTGATGAAGCTGGAAAATTTTTCATTTGAGCAATACGGCGATCACGGCAGGTCGGTTAATGTATACGGAAGAGCGGGACACGCGGAGGTAGAAGTTAATTCCGGCGATATTCTTATGGACAGCGGCGTCTGGCTTGATGTTGAATCGGAAGATATCATGCTCGAAACAAACCAAATAAACTGGGTTGATGAACAGCGCCTTATTTCCTCCGGCGAGGGAGAAATTGTAAATATCTATCAGCAAAACGGGACAAGTTTTACAGGAGAGGGTCTTCGCGCTGATGCCCGAAGGCGCACATGGGAATTTTTCAGCAGTGTCAGCGGCTCATATGTAGAAGATGACGATTAATAAACTGAATCGTTAAAACATCCGGAGAAAAAATTTATGTTTAATAAAAATTTTTTAAATGATTTTTCCGTGAAGAAACGCTCGAACTATTTACCAATATTTTTTATATGGTTAATTTTACTTAATTTTATCCAGCCGCTGTCAGCGGATACTTTTACTTTTAAAGCAGACCGTATGACAGGGTCTAGAGCGCTGGGCAGAGAAACAACAATTTTAATGGGAAACGCAGAAGTCAGATCAGACAACCTGCTGCTGCGCGCTGACAGAATAGAAATTCAAGGGGACGATAATCAATTTATAGAGTGCATCGGCAATGTCTGGGGGCATGAAGAGGAAAAAGATATCCTGTTTTTTACGGACAGGCTCCGCTATGATCGCACCTTGAAAATAGCGCGGCTGGAAGGCAATTCCTCTATTGAAGACAGGGAAAATGAAATTGTGGCAAGAGGACGGTTTATTGAATATGACGATGAAAATGATATCACTGTAATGCAAATTTCGGTTAGATTATTCAAAGATGATATGGTCTGCCGTTCCGAACATGCTATTTATTACCGGAATGAAAAAATACTGGATCTGTCCGGATTCCCTGTAGTTTACAAAAACGAGGATGAATTCCGCGCTGACAGAATACGCGTAGACCTTGAAACAGATGATGTTATTATGGAAGGTGCTGTTTCAGGGACAATTATTAATTAAAATTTATGAACGAAGAAGATAATACGCAGTGGTATGATATTCATACGCTCGGCGTTTCAAATATGTATAAAAATTTCGGTAAAAAAGCCGTTGTTAAAGGCGTCAGTTTTACAATGAAAAACGGCGAAGTCGCCGGGCTGCTTGGACCCAATGGAGCCGGAAAAACAACAATTTTTTACATGATTGTCGGTTTTCATACGCCAACATCAGGAATCGTTGTTATGGATGAATATAATATCACAAAATTGCCCATGTACCGCAGAGCGAGAATGGGTATCGCTTATCTTCCGCAGGAAGCGTCGATATTCCGGAAACTGACAGTTGAGCAAAATATCTGGGCGATTCTGGAAAGCCGCAGGGACATTAATAGAAATCAAAAAAAAGAAAGGCTGGAAAATCTTTTAAATGAATTTAATATAGGACGGATACGAACTCAGTTCGGTTATACCCTTTCCGGAGGAGAGCGCCGCCGTACCGAAATCGCCAGGGCGCTTGCTACGGAACCAAAATTCCTGCTTTTGGACGAACCTTTCGCAGGCATCGACCCTATCGCTGTATTTGAAATTAAACAAATAATCCGCCAGCTTGCCGTTAAAGGCATCGGCGTATTGATTACTGATCACAATGTCCGCGATACTCTGGAAATAACAAACGAAGCGTTTATTATCGCAGACGGTAATATTTTCGCAAGGGGAGACAGAGATACAATCCTTAACGATGAACTTGTAAGGAAAGTATACCTTGGCAGCGAATTTAAAATGTAAAAATCTCCGGTATTTCTTAATATTAGCCGTAAAATTCATTATTTTTCTTTAAAAAAAATTCAAATTTAACTAAAGTTCTGTTTTTTACTAACGATAATATATTATCAGATAAAAACATTATGAATAGTTATCTGTAATTGAATGGCTAAGTCTTCGTTGAAGAAACGGACATTCACAAGAAACAGGAGCATGGATGCTTCTGTTCCCACAATTCAAGGAGGATCGTATGATCATCAATCACAACCTAAGCGCAATGTTCGCTAACAGGTCCCTCAATGTAACGCAAAGTTACCTCACCAAAAACATGGAGAAACTCACGTCGGGTTTTCGGATCAACAGAGCCGGCGACGATGCTTCAGGCCTGGCGGTTTCTGAGAAACTCAGAGCCCAGGTTCGCGGCCTTAATCAGGCGTCACGGAATGCCATGAACGGAATTTCCTTTATTCAGACATCGGAAGGCTATCTTCAGGAAACACAGGACATCCTGCAGCGTTTACGGGAATTGTCAGTTCAGGCGGCGAACGGAATCTACACTGTAGAAGACAGAATGTACATCCAGATTGAGGTTTCCGCGCTTGTAGACGAAATGGACAGGATCGCGAACCATGCCCAGTTTAACGGAATGAACATGATGACAGGGCGTTTTGCCCGAACTACCGGACAAAATGTTGTAACAGCGGAAATGTGGCTTCATATCGGGGCGAACATGGATCAGAGAACGCAGGTTTTCATCGGCACAATGACTACCAAAGGTCTTGGCATCCGCGATGCCGGCGATAATTCTTTCATCAGCCTGCAGGATCCGGAAGGAGCCAACAGAGCGCTCGGCACAATTGACGCCGCGCTTAAAATGGTGAGCAAACAAAGAGCCGACCTTGGCGCTTATCAGAACAGGCTTGAACACGCTGTTCGCGGTATTGACAACGCCGCGGAAAACCTGCAGGCGGCCGAATCTAAAATAAGGGATACTGATATGGCGCAGCAAATGGTTGACTACACAAGAGATCAAATCCTTAGCCAGGCAGGAACCGCGATGCTCGCGCAGGCGAATCAAAGAATGTCTTCCGTATTGCAATTGCTTCAGTAAGGTACACAAAACGGAGCATTATTTACACCGAAAACTCCGTCAGAAACAATAATCGTATAATGAACTTGTGAGACAACTGACCACGTTGTCTCACAAGTCTTGAAAAGTGTGGTTTTTTTCAATCTGTTTAATTTGGATTTACCAATTGTAAGGATAAACCTGATATAGTACGACTAGCATTTATCAGAATACCTTGAACGGTTTGTTCGTCTCTTCTGTTTAGTCTGATAACATTATCCTGATTTGTATAAAAACTACAGCGGACATCCGCTAAAGCAGCTGAAAAAAATGCATCAGTAGGATCAATAAAACTTTGATTTACCGTAATAAGATAGCTATATGTTACTCCGTTTATTGTTCTGTTTGCTTCTGTTACATCCTGAATTAAACCAGTAACATTAAATATTGAACCTCTTGCATAATTATCAATAAAATCCCTAAAAGCAAGATCGGTTAAATCATTCATTATCGCGTGAACAAATTTTATATCTGCCATTGCCGCTCTTTCCCGTTGCTGGTAAAGAGAGGGATTATTAGCAATTTCCAGCATTTTTGTTTTTAAAGTATTAATTATACTGTCGTAATTATAAAAACCAAAAGCTTTTGCGCTTGACCAGCGGCCATTTGCATCTCTTTGATATAAATTATCCCAGGAAAATTCTATCTGATTATTATTAGTTAAGCGCACAGTTAAATCATATGAAATAGGCGTAGTAAGCGCTAAACCGGTTATGCCGGTAAAAGTATAAATATCATTATAAAAATTGATATTTTGATACCTTGCATTTGGAAATAAATCTTTAAATGCACCATATACTGCCGGATAAAAGGCTGTATCAGATGGGTAAGGTTGTCCTGATCCTGTTGTAGGCGCTGATGCGCAATTACTAAAAATCAAAGAAAGAATAATGATTATTATGCAAACTGAATACCTTTCTTTTTTCATTATTAAACTCCTTTTCAGAATAATATTTTCTGAACATAAATTGTATTTTGCTGGTAAATCCAACAATAAGAGAAATTTATATCACGCTAGTTGCTGTTTGTCAACTCTTTTACATAAAAAATAAAATGAAAATTTATACTTAATAAGGAAAAAATGACAGAAGATGAATTTAAAGCCATTGTTCGTATAAATATTAAACGTTACAGAGTTTATAGGAATTGGACACAAGCAGAACTTGCCGAAAAAATGGATATTTCTGTTAACTTTTTAAGCGATATTGAAAACGGAAAAAGATGGATATCCCCAGCCAATATGGTAAAATTCGCTTCTGTTTTAAATATTGAGCCTTATGAACTTTTCAAGTCAGCGGAAGCACAGCCTGCTTCTATTGCGAGTCTCTTTAATAAATATAACGACGATGTGGTATTAGCGGTTTCCAATTCGCTTAAACGGGTATATAGTTACTATCAGGCTTTTGTCGAAGCTGAAATAAAAAAAAATACCGCAGACATGAAAGATATATCAGTAAAACAGGAGCGGAAGAAACAACGTCCTGTTATCAAAAAAAAATAAGTATATGGAAATTTATTAAATATATTAGAAATCGAGTGACGGATGGTATACAGGATATTTTAATATTTAACCTGGATATTTGACACAAGGGATAGATATACCTAAATTTATCGAATAAATAATTATCTGTAAAAAGCGCTACTTTATCTTGACTATAATAAACCAGTCTATTAAACTGGTTTATAGAGGTTTTATATGTTTACACAGCATATCGGAGCATTTGAAGCAAAAACTCATTTTTCGCAAATTTTAGAGAAAATCGAAAATGGAGAAGATTTTGTTATTACAAAGAGAGGTAAACCTGTAGCAAAAATCATACCGTTTACAGAAAAAACAATTAGCCGTAAAGAAGCAATTATTTCATTAAGGGAAATGAGAAAACTTTACCGGGGAAAACCAGGTGATTTTAATATTCGCCAGGCTATTGAAGACGGGAGGAAATACTGAATTACGTTTATGACGCGTCTTTTATAATCGCCATTATTTTGCCGGATGAAAATTATTCTAACATTGATATGATATATGACGCTTTGGATGAAAATGATGACATATATATTCCTCAGCTAAACTGGTATGAAACCGCGAATGTTTTCAGGAATTTAATCCGGCATAACCGTTTTTCCGAAGATGAAGCCGCATATTTTTTTCCAATGTTGTCATTTGTTAATTTTATTACTGATTTTGAAACAGGTTCTGCTTACTCAAAAAAAATATGGGAACTGGGTAATATTTATAACCTCTCCGCGTATGACGCAGCATATCTGGAATTAGCGGATCGGAAAAAAGCTGTGTTATGCACATTGGACAAAGATTTAAGAAATGCCGCGAAAAAACATGGAGTAAAAACAATATAAGCATTATATTATTGTTAATTATTGACATTTCCGCGTTTTTAGTCTAAAATTACAATGAATTTGAATATTCTTCGGTAAGGGGTGAAGCAATGACTTCGTGGATATGGTATATTATCCTCCCTCTTGCCGGGTTAACCTTAGGCTGGATAATTAGATGGCTATATGCCAGATTTCAACTTACGGCATCTGAGCAATTTGCAGAACGAATAAAAAATGACGCAATAAAAGAGGCAGAAGCAAAGAAGAAAGAGATTCTTCTGGAAGCAAAAGAACAAGTAATTCGTGAAAGAAACCAGCAGGAGAGGGAAACTCGGGAACGCAGGGCTGAGTTACAACGGTATGAACGCCGGGTTGTACAAAAAGAAGAAGCGATAGATAAAAAAACCGCTCAAATTGAGCGTACAGAGCAGCAGTTTGCAGAGAAAGAAAAAGTTTTTCAAAACCGCGAGGACGCGCTTTCCAAAGAGGAAATGCGGTACCGCGCGGAGCTTGAGCGTATTTCGGGATTAAGCTCCGAAGAGGCAAAAGCGCTAATCATACAGGATCTGGAAAACGAAGCAAAACACGACGCTCAATCGCTTGTTAATAAAATCGAGCAGGAAGCAAATCTCGCGGCTGAAAAAAGAGCCCGTGATATCCTTGTCACAACAATTCAAAGGCTGGCGACAGAGGTTACAGGCGATGTTACTGTCACTACTGTAACGCTTCCGAACGATGAAATGAAAGGGCGTATAATCGGCCGCGAAGGCAGAAATATCCGCACTCTGGAAACTTTAACAGGCGCGGATATCATCATTGATGATACGCCCGAAGCGGTTGTTATTTCCTGTTTTGATCCGGTCCGCCGGGAGATCGCGAAAATCGCCCTTGAACGTTTAATTCTTGACGGACGGATTCATCCTGCCCGCATAGAAGAAATTGTCATAAAAGTCAGCAAGGACATCTCTCAAAAAATATTTGAAGAAGGCGAAAAAATCCTCTTTGACATGGGCATACATAATATTAAACAGGACGCTGTCCGCGCTCTTGGGCGTCTTTATTTCCGCACAAGTTACGGTCAGAATGTGCTTCACCATTCAAGAGAAGTTGCGGTTATTGCCGGCATGCTGGCTGCCGAAATCGGCTGCAACCGCGACCTTGCCAAACGCGCCGCGCTTTTACACGACATAGGAAAAGGCGTTGAATCCGACTCTGACATGAATCACGCGGAGATAGGCATGGACATGGCGCGTAAAATGGGAGAGGATCCTCGGATAATAAATTCAATCGGCAGCCACCATAATGATATTGAACCAACTTGTATTGAGGCAGTGATTGTGCAAATCGCCGATGCTATTTCCGCAGCCCGTCCCGGCGCGCGTAAGGAAACCCTTGATAATTACATGAAACGCCTTGAGAACCTTGAGGCTATCGCGACAGGTTTTACAGGAGTTGATAAATCATTCGCAATCCAGGCAGGCCGCGAGCTTCGCATTCTTGTTAACAATGAAGTTGTAAACGATGATCAGACAAAAGAGCTGGCAAAAGAAATAGCAAAGAAGATTGAAAACGATCTTCGCTATCCCGGCCGTATCAAGGTGACAATGATTAGGGAGACACGAATTACAGAATACGCCAGATAAAAAAGGAACGTGTTATGGCTGTTCCGGAGATGATCTATAAAAATGGTTTTTCTGTGTATCTTCATGGTTATGGCGCGATTGATAAGTGGCTGGAACCGGATGTAAAACTGTCTTCATCAAATAGAAAAGTTGAAAACAATCATTTTATTCTTACAAACGCGGGCACCGCGGATCTTGCTAAACTCCTTGATGAACTGCGGTATCCTGGCGTTTGTCTTGCGGATGCCGCGCTTAGCGAAGAAAATCACACTTGGTATTTTAAGTGCGCGGATTCATTTAACGAAAATCAACCTTCTTTTTCTCTGTTAAAATTTTATAAGGATTTTTCTTCCGGCACTTATTATGATCCGCGCGGTATTTATCCTGTGTTAAAAGAAATAAGACAAGGTAAAAAAACAGGCGCGGAGTATAAAAATATTTTCGATCTTTTTAAAGATGGTTTAAATTGTGAGACAGATCGCATCAGCGCGTTAAAAGACGCGGCGTTAATTTTATCCAAGTATTTTGTCTTTACATACACAAAGGAATTTAAAACAGAACTCTTCAGAATGGCGGAGTTTCTTAATAATTTACAGGAATGTTCCCAGCCAAGTCAGGAAGAACAGCGAGTCCTTTTGTGTGAACTGATATCGTCTCCCAATCCGGGAATAGGCATGGAGCTTTTAAAGATATGCGGCTTTATTAATAAATTCTGGCCGGAGCTCGCTATTCTGGAAGAAGCGGATCATTCTAAAGAATTTCATCCCGAAGGAAACGCGTGGGAACACACAATGGAAACATTGCGTCACAGAAAAGTCGGTACGGCTGATCTTTCGCTGTCTTTGGGGCTTTTACTCCATGATTTAGGAAAACCAATAGCGAATTCCGCAGGAAGCCACCGTTACGAAGGCCACGCGGAACTTGGTGAAATTCAAGCGCGCCGTTTTCTTGAGCGCCTCGGTTTTAATTCGCTGCTTATCAGCGATATTTGTTTTCTTGTAAAAAACCATATGCTTCCCGCGGCGCTGCCCCGGCTGCCGCTGTATCGTACATCAGAGATAATGTTATCGCCTCTTTTTCCGGTTCTTATGGAACTTTACCGCTGCGATGAATCATCGTCATATAAAGGCTTGCACGGCTATTATGAAAGCAGCGCGGTATATCAGCAGTTTTTACGGAATCAGCGCAACCCTTACCGCCGTAAAAAGTGACAGTTATATTTTTTAATGATTCTCATTACTATTTCCGCGGAATGTTTGGATGCGACAGGCAGAAATTCTTTAAAGCTGACAGGTGATTGAGTGCCCGCGACATCGGAAAGAGCCCGAATAACAAGAACCGGAACTGATAAAAGATTGCAGCAATGGGCTATCGCGGCTCCTTCCATTTCAACTGCGGCAATATCTGGAAAAACCTTGCGTACATTCGCGATTCGCTCAGGTTCATGCATAAAAATATCCCCTGAACCGATAATTCCGCGCCTGTGATTGAATGAGCCCGGAAGAATATTTTCTTTTTTTAATTCATTAACAGAGTCTTCTGCGTACTTTACAAGTTTTTCGTCTACCGGAAAGATCTGTGGCTGGCGCGGAATCTGGCCCGGTAAATAATTAAACGCGGTAACATCAACATCATGATACATAAGCCCGGACGATATTATCGCGTCTCCTACTGTTAAAGAAGGATTAATTCCTCCCGCTGAACCGGTATTAATAACGCAGTCAGGTTTAAACTGATTAATCATTAAAGCGCAGCCGACCGCCGCGTTAACTTTACCTACATCGCAGCGCAGAATTGTAATGTCTTTTCCGTGTATTTTTCCGGTTTTATATTCAAACATGTGAATCTTTAATGTGTCAGAAGATCCCATTTCTTTACAGAGGAGGCTGATTTCATCTTCCATAGCGCCGATTATTCCGATCATTTTTTTATCCTTTTTATTTATTTAAGTAATCGAAAAATATTCACTGATTGGACGACGCCAGTCATTACTGACATCTTTTGATTCCCATTCAAAGATTTTTCTGATAGAAAAATCTTTTGTATCCGGCAGGTTATTATAATGAACAATCCCAAAGCGGCCGCCGCCAATATAGCAGACGCCTTCGTCGGGGCCAAGGGTTTCCATTCCCGCGATACGTGAAAGCACGCAGTCAAAATGCACCGGGCTGCCTGTTTCTTTATCACAGATTGCGGTAGTTATATCTTTGATTGGGTTTCCGCACCATTTGCAATCAGGAGTGCTGATAGGATTAGCCGGTAGTACAGGCGCTGTCCACTGCGGACGGTCTTGCTGGATTGCGCGGTTTTTTTCGAATTTTTCCTCAAAAACGACATTCTCAGAATGTTTTTTGGAATGTTTTGCAGACTCGTCTTTTCGCCCTGAAAAACGCTGGCGATTTTTACGATTATTTCCGCCTTTTCCGCTGCTCATTACGGCCGCCCTCCGAAGAAATATTCATTAGCTCATTGCTTAAAACAAGAGCCAGTCTTTGAATCGCGGCATAAAGGTAATTCTCGTCATTTATACGATTCCGCAGTATTTCCAGTTTGCCTGACCAGCTTTCTTTGAATAGATCGGATGTTTCCAGCCAATCCTGTTCATTTAAATCCGGAGAATAGCCGTTCAGCTTTTTGGAATTCAAAGCCTGTTCTGCTATCATACACTCTCCGTGAAGGCTGACGCAAGATGGGTAACTTTATTATTTTGTACGAATACAACATCAAATCGAATAGTCATATTACTATATTTTCGATTTTCAAACAGAAAAAACTTAGCGGTTTTAATAATTTTACTTTGTTTTCTTGAATTTATACTGTACTGCAGGTTATCCAAATTATATGTCGACCATGCCTTAACTTCTATAAAAACAATTGTCTCTCCGTCAACAGCGATAATATCGATTTCTCCGAATTTTGAACGATAATTTTTCGCGATAATTTTCATTCCGGCGGAAGTAAGAACAAGCGCCGCCTGTTCTTCACCCTTTTTCCCCACAGCGGCAGAATGAAGTCTTCCCTCTGCGTTGTTTTTGCAGGATGAACTAGGCATATTGATCGAGAATTTCTTTTTTTGCTACCGCTTCTTTAATAAATAAGGTTTTGTCTTCTAAAAGATCAATTATTACGGGATTTCGCGAGTCAGAAAATTTACCGCTTATATCAACTAGTAATTGTACTACAGGGCGCATAGGCGCGGTGGTATGGATGCTTGTTACTCTTGCGACAGACCCGTTATTGAGCCTGACAATTGAGTTAATAGGATATATGCCTATTATTTTTGTAAACGCTATAATTACCGACGGATCAAAACGGCGGGCATTGTCCGCCAGAAGGTTTTTTATTGCCTGATAACCCACAATTGAATTCCTGTATGATTTCTTGCTTACCATCGCTTCAAACGCGTCCGCGACAGAAACAATACGGGCGCCAATATCAATAGCCATACCTGTCAGCCTGTCCGGATAACCTTGCCCGTCCCATCGTTCATGGTGCTGCAGGGCAATCAGGTTTACTTCGCGCGGACCGTACAGTTCCTTGGTAACAATTCTTGACGTATGAATGGGGTGGCTTTTTATTTGATCAAGTTCGGCGTCCGAAAGTCCGCCTTTTTTTTCGGTAATACCCTTGGACAGCCTGAGCATTCCTATGTCATGAAGAAGCGCTCCCGCTACAATATTATGAATTTTATGGTTAGGAAGCCTGAGCTCCTGCGCTGTTAATGCAGAAAGTATCGCTGTATTTACTGAACTTTTCGCAAGTTCCTGGCTTGAAATTTCTCCGCCAAGAATAAACCCTACAAAACTATCGGGATGTTCCCTTATATCCTGAAGAAGCTGTAAACATATGTTATCGATAGTGCGCATTTCTAAATCATCGCCGGATTTAAACAGGGTAAACGCGCCGTCCAGTTTATCTATCAAGTTTTTGTACGTGCGATACGGACCGGTATTCTGCCGGACATCGCTGATTGAAAATTTTATCGCGTCTATTTTTTGAGGAGCCTGCGCTGAATCCATATGAGCCGAATCAATTACGTCTTCAAGTTCGGAAAATTCTTCATCCGCGTCAATTAAAGCGCCGTCTGTTCTGACTGTTTCTATATCCCATGTAAGTAAAAGGTCTATATCTTTTTGACGCAGCGGAACAAGAGCCGGCACAAGTAAATTATTACCGACTGTATAGACAGGTTCTGAAAATATCTGACCCGGTCTAAGATCGGCGGTATAAACTAAATTCATCTAATACCCTCATGTAACTGAAAATTTACCATGAAGCCATTCTTACATAAACCAATATCGCTCGTCTGTAATAACAGGGTTGATCTGCCCGCGATCGCCTGAAATTATTTAAATTGTCCGGAAACCTCAGTTTCTGAACAAATCCATTATTCTTTGGAAACAGGAGCGCTTTTTGCGGCAGGATTTTTTTTGACAATAAGCTCTTTAATTTTCGCGCCTTTACCGATTTTTTCACGAATATAATAAAGTTTCGCGCGTCTTACTTTACCCGGGCGGACTACTTCTACCTTTACAATCCGCGGCGAATGAATCGGGAAAACCCTTTCAACGCCTACGCCGTAAGAAATTTTTCGAACGGTGAATGTTTTTCCGATTTTAGAATTTTTCATAGCGATAACAAGACCTTCATAGATCTGTACACGCTCATTTTTGCCTTCAACAATTTTAAAGTGAACTTTAACTGTATCACCGACTTTAAACTGATCAACTTCCTGTTTCATTTGTTCGGCTTCAATTGCTTTAATCTCATTCATTTTTTTCTCCTTGCAATATCCCTGATTACTTGCGGTTTATCAGGCGATCTATAATGCTGTTAATCTCGCTGTTAAAAATTCCGAGTTCTCTGCCGCGCTGTATCAAGTCCGGCCTTTTTTTTAAGGTTTTTTCAACCCTTTTTTCAAGCCGCCAAAGACGTATTTGCTCATGGTGTCCGGACAGAAGCACCTCAGGAACTTTTATTGTATCAAAAACCTCAGGGCGTGTAAACTGGGGGTACTCTAAAAGCCCTCCAGAAAAACTTTCTTCGTCAAGCGACTGCGCGCAAATTACGCTGTCTACAAGCCGGTAGGTAGCGTCAATTACGGCAAGAGCGGCGACTTCACCGGAAGAAAGAACATAATTGCCAATGGAAATTTCTTCATCAACATAAAGATCGATTATTCTTTGATCAATGCCTTCGTAACGCCCGCAGATAAGAATTAGTTCCTGTTCTGCAGCGAGTTCTTTTGCTGTATCCTGGGTAAAAGGCTTTCCTGACGGACTAAGATAAATAACGTGGGGGGGATCGGGGATCGGGGATCGGGGATTATTATTCGAACTACGATCCCTGATCCCTCTTTTAGCGCCGGCAAAATCAAGCGCTTTCGCTAAAGGTTCCGCCAGCATAAGCATTCCCGCGCCGCCGCCGTAAGGCGCGTCATCACAAGTTTTGTGTTTATCTGCCGCAAAATCGCGGATATTTACCGGATTATACTCAATGACTCCTTTTTTTATCGCTTTTGCCATTATTGAATTTGAAAAAAAAGCGTCGATAATTTCCGGAAATAATGTTAATACAGTATATTTCATTTAATACGGCGTCTTTAAATTAATCGGCTATATACCGCCGGTTTGGGATTAATTCCATACCTTGAAAGTTTAATATTAATCTGCCTTTTTCCGGGGCGATCTCTGAAAAGAATTCTTTCCTATAAGGAACCAGAAATTTTTCTTCATAATTATCCTGTGTTGTCATAATAAACCGTTTTATTTCCACAAGCTCACCGCCGCCGCCTTCGATTATGTCTGAAACATGGCCTATTAATTCGCCTTCCTCTGATGTTACAGGAAGTTTTTTTAAATCTTCGATATAATGCTCGCCTTCGTTTAAAGGAGCAGCTTGATCGCGGCCTGCCATAAGCTGCGCGCCTTTTAGCGTTTTTGCGGTTTCCGGATTATCGATGCCTCTAAAACGCATTAGTATCGCGGGTGTTTCTTTCACTGTACAGCTACTTTCGGCGATTTGAAGAAGCTGCTCTTTTCCGTCTTTATTAATTATTACAGATTTGAGTTTTAATAGATGATCTGTTTCGCCGGACGCGGAGCGTACCTTAACAAAGCCGTTAACGCCAAAAGGAGCTCCAACTGTTCCAATTATAAATTTTTCAGTCATAACGCGGCGGGAACATATATCAGCTTCAGTCTAATATTTCAAGTACAGTATGTTTCCCCGATCTTGCTCCGGCTGCCTGAAGCACGGTTCTGATTGCTTTCGCGATTCTTCCGTGCTTGCCGATTACCTTGCCGATATCGCTGTTTGCGACGCGTAATTCAAGAATTGTCGATTTTTCGCCTTCTACAACATTAACCTGCACCTGCGAAGGATCATCTACAAGAGATTTTGCCAAATATTCAATTAAATCCTTTTCCATTTTATTACCCTTGCTATTTCATGGTAATGTTTTTTTTATTAAAAATACTCCGAACGGTATCGGTAACGATCGCGCCGTTTGCAATCCATGCTTTGGCTTTTTCGGCGTCAAAAACAATCTGCTTGTCTTCCGCTTCGATTGGGTGATAATATCCAAGTTCTTCAATTGTTTTACCGTCTCTCGGCGCTGTTTTATCCATGACAACAATGCGGTAATAAGGCCGCTTTTTTGTTCCAAATCTCTTGAGCCGTATTGTAGCGCTCATAAAAAAGTCCTCCTGCTATTTTCCCGGGGTCTGACTATTGGATTATCGCGGCAGCTCAGACATACTATTACCGCACAATGATTTTAATCAACATTTAAAATTTTGTCTATAGAAGCTCTTGCAAAACTTCAGTTTTGTAAGAGCTTCCATTAAAAATCGTAGTTTTGCAGGGCTTCTGCCCGAAAAACTACTTAGCCGCGGCAAAACTAACCGAGCTTTGCAAGCGGCTATATACTTACATATTTATTATCCCAAAGCTGACATTCAATTTAAATATGTTTTTAAATAATAAACTAATGTCTCCGTAATGTTCGCTGATTTTCATATTTAATTCCTCTTTTAAAAATTGATGACTTGTTTACAGGTAATTTTTGAAAAAAATCAATTTTTTAAATCAAAACTTGATTTTTACCATATTTACCGTTAAAGTATTCATAAGGAGCAGCGTATGGAAAAAATATCAAGTTTTCAGGTTGATCATCTTCGTTTAAAACCGGGGGTATATGTTTCGCGCAAGGATAAATACGGAGATGTGGTAATTACTACATTCGATTTGCGGGTTAAAGAACCGAATAAAGAACCGGTTATGGATCAGCCGGCATTGCATACAATTGAGCATCTGTGCGCTACTTTTCTGCGGTCTAACGAAGAATGGAGAAATAAAGTAATTTATTTCGGTCCTATGGGCTGCCGCACAGGCTTTTATGTGATCATGGAAGGGGATTACAGTTCCAGCGATATTGTTCATTTGCTTATAGAAATGTTTGAATGGATCGACAGATTCGAAGGATCGGTTCCCGGCGCGACCGCCGGTGAATGCGGTAACTGGCGCGATCAAAACATTGATATGGCGAAATATGAATGCCGTAAATACCGCTCTCTTTTGAAAAACGCCAGAAAAGAAAATTTAGAATATCCGGCATGCATGGTGTAATTAGAGTCAATTTTTACTGACTATTGTTTAAAAATGCGCAAACATAATATGTGACACCTTTTTTATTTATTTGTCTTGCTGTACAATTTCCGCATGTCAGAACTACAGGAATATTCAGGGAAAGCGACAATGGAAAAGATTACCTCTCTGGCTAAGAGGAGAGGTTTTGTTTTTCAGTCATCGGAAATTTACGGGGGACAGAGCGGCGCGTGGGATTACGGTCCTCTCGGCATTGAATTAAAAAACCGCATTGCGGGCGCGTGGTGGAAAGAGATGACGCGCCTGCATGATAATATCGCCGGTTTGGACGCGGCGATTTTAATGCACCCGCGTACATGGGAAGCGTCCGGTCATGTCGAAAATTTTACCGACCCGCTTGTTGACTGTAAAAAGTGTAAATCCCGTTTCCGCGCGGACATGATTCCGGAAGAAAATCTTTCCGCTAAAAAATGCCCGGACTGCGGCGGAGAACTTACCGACACGCGTAAATTTAACTTAATGTTCAAAAGCCACATCGGCCCCGCGGAAGATACCGCGAGCGTTATATATCTTCGCCCCGAAACCGCGCAGGGAATTTATGTCAATTATAAAAATATCATTCAATCCAACAGAATGAAAATCCCGTTCGGCATCGCGCAGATTGGCAAAGCTTTCAGAAATGAAATCGTCACCAAAAACTTTATATTCCGCACCTGCGAATTTGAGCAGATGGAAATGCAGTACTTTGTAAAACCCGGCACCGACGAAGAATGGTTCAATGAATGGCGCAGTCAGCGCTGGGCGTATTACGAAAAACTCGGCGTTAAAATGGATCACCTGCGCTGGCATCAGCATGGAAAAGACGAACTCGCGCATTACGCGAAAGACGCTTACGATATTCAATACCTGTTTCCTATGGGCTGGCGCGAGCTTGAAGGCGTACACAACCGCACCGACTACGATCTCGGCCGTCACGCGCAATTTTCCGGCAAGGACATGCAGTACATCGATCAGGACAACAATAACGAGCGCTACATTCCCTATATCATTGAAACCTCCGCCGGTCTTACGCGTAACGTATTGATGATTTTATGCGACGCCTACGATGAAGAGCAGGTAGTACCTGAAAAAAAACCAGGCGGCTGTGAAGGAACAAGCGGAACAGAAGATGATTTACGCACGGTTTTACGTTTCCATCCCGATCTTGCGCCGGTTACCGCCGCGGTTCTTCCTCTGATGAAAAAAGACGGTCTTGCGGAAATGGCGCAGGATATCCGCAAAGAACTGCAGGACGATTACGCTGTCGATTACGATCAATCAGGAGCGATTGGCCGGCGTTACCGCAGGCAGGATGAAGCGGGCACCCCTTTCTGTATCACTGTGGATTATCAGTCCAAAGAAGACGGTACTGTAACATTACGCTTCCGCGACTCAATGGAACAAGTGAGAGTGCCAAGAGCGGAACTTGCGGCGAGACTGCGGCGGGAGATTAAATCCTATAAAAGGGTTAAATAAAAATATACACAGAAGGTTAAATTCTTTGCTTGTAGGATTTTTATTAATATCTTAAGATGAAAATATGGTCGAATATGACATTATTTTAACATGGGATGATGAAGCATCTGTATGGATTGCTGAAAGCAATGATATACCGGGACTTATTCTTGAGTCTGCTTCCTTTGATAATCTTATTGAACGGGTTAAAAATGCAGTTCCAGATCTGCTTGAGCAGGACGGAAAAATACTCTCTCCGGCAAAATTACACTTCATAGCTGAACGGCTGGCAATTGTAGCATAATGCCCGGTTATGAAAATGATGTAAAGACAATATTGTCTCAAAATGGCTGTTATTTTCTGCGGCATGGAAAGGGCGATAATGATGTTTGGTTCAGCCCTATTACTGAATTATCTATTACAGTTGATCATAAAATCGTCTCCCGCCATACCGCAAACGGTATTATGAAACGCGCTGGAATAAAATGGCATTTTTAACCGTCTGTCTTAACCCCACTATTCAAAAAACGCTTCGCTTTTCTTCGATTGTTTCCGGCGCGGTAAACCGCACGGCATTTCACCGCCTGGACGCAAGCGGCAAGGGGATTAATGTTACCCGCGTTTTAACTCAGCTTGGAAAAAAAGCAGTGCACCTAACGCAGCTTGGCGGCAGTATGAGACCGCTGTTTCTGTCGTTATGTGAACAGGACAGGATGTCCGTTGAATGGGCGGAAAGCGGAAGCCAAATCCGCTTTTGTTATACGGTATTGAATGAACATGACGGCAGTGTTACGGAGCTGGTTGAAGAATCAGAGCCGGTTACTGCTGGAACTGAAACACTGCTCATTGATAAATTCGATGCGCTTCTTGCGGATGTTAGCTGTTTAATTATATCCGGTACAAAAGCGGCAGGCTTTTCGGATTTAATTTTTCCCGGCATGGTTGAAAAAGCAAAAGAAAAAGGCATACGCGTTATTTTAGATATAAAGGGCAATGATTTAATTAATTGTTTAGAATATAAACCTGATATAATAAAACCGAATCTAGAAGAATTTACCTCAACATTTAAAACAGAGCTGACTAAAGACTTCTTAATTGATCTTTCGCGAAAATGCAGATGCCGTATTATATTAACCAATGGCAGTGAAAATATTATTGCCGCCGCGGATGGCAACTGTTTTGAAGCTGAGATTCCGTCTGTAAAAGCGGTTAATACAACAGGCTGCGGTGACGCGTTTACAGCGGGACTTGCCGCGGAATTGGAAAACGGCGCGGATTTTTACGCGGCAATAAACGAAGGGATCCGCTGCGGCGCGCTTAACGCGGGGCTGGAAAAACCGGGAGTTATTTATTAAAGTGGTCTTATGCACGCTTCATTAGAAACAGTTTTCATATCATTAAAAGAAGCTCAGGCGAAACTTGCGGTACAAAACCGCGCTGATAAAGATAAGGCTCTTACCGCCGCCGCCGCTGAAATTAATAAAGACAGAGCTGTTATTCTGGAGGCGAACTCGCGCGACGTGGAACAGGCGCGTATAGGCGGAATGAAAGAAAGCCTTATAGACCGGCTGCTTTTAAATGATAAAAGAATAGACGGAATAATCGAAGGAATTGAGACTGTAATCAGACAGGAAGATCCTATCGGTAAAGTGCAGGCCGGATGGACGCTTGCGAATGGTTTGCAAATTGAAAAAATTACTGTGCCTATCGGTGTCGCGGCAATTATATATGAATCACGTCCTAATGTTACCGCGGACTGCGCCGCTCTTGCGTATAAAGCGGGCTGTTCAATACTTTTACGAGGCTCTTCATCAGCGCTTAAATCAAACATTGCGATCGTTAATGCGATAAAAAGAGGGTACGCAAACAGCGGCGGAATCGCAGACGCGGTTGAGCTTGCGCAGTCAGGCGGCAGAGACGAAGTTGATGAGATTCTTAAAGCGCGCGGCTATATTGACGCGGTGCTTCCGCGCGGAGGAAGTGAATTGATCCGCCTTGTTGCCGAAAACGCGCGCGTTCCGGTTATAGAAACAGGCGAAGGAAATTGTCATATTTATATTGAACCAACCGCTGATATTGATAACGCAGCCGATATTATTTTAAACGCGAAATTGCAAAAGCCCGGCGCTTGTAATGCTGTGGAAACAATACTCGTTCATAAAGATATAGTTAAAAAATTAATGCCGTTATTGGCGGTAAAAATTGCCGGAAAATCCGAGCTGCGCTGCGACTCTGTTTCAAAAGAAGCGGTTCTAACTGATAACTCGCTTAATCCTTCTTCCGCGCTTATAATAAAAGACGCGGCGGAAGAGGACTGGGAAACAGAATATCTTGATTACATACTTGCGGTAAAGACAGTATCCTCCCGTGATGAAGCAATCGCTCATATTAATAAATACGGAACAAAACATTCGGAGGCAATTTTAACAAATGACCTTAAAGCGGCGCAGGAGTTCCGTTCACGCGTGGACGCGGCCTGCGTTTACGTTAACGCGTCAACTCGTTTTACAGACGGCGGCCAGTTTGGATTCGGCGCGGAGCTTGGAATAAGCACTCAGAAATTTCACGCAAGAGGGCCGATGGGGCTTGAAGCGCTTACAACAATAAAGTACCTTATAACAGGCTGCGGGCAAATACGAAATTAAATGTAAATTTTTTATCATGAAAAATAAATTTAAACAGATTAGACGCGCATGTGGAAACCATAAATGATTTCTCAATTAATTAAAGAAGCGCGGAAAATAATTATCAAGATTGGCTCAAACACGCTCGCCGGAAATGACGGAAAAATCAATTTTACTTTTCTGGATGAATTTGCGCAGCAGGCAGATTCTCTGATAAAACAAGGAAAACAGATTATCCTTGTTTCTTCCGGCGCGCAGATTGCGGGCCTTTCTACCATGGATAAATGGGCCCGTAAAAAGGACCTTCATTACAGGCAGGCGTTATGCGCGGTCGGACAGGTTGAGTTAATGGACGCGTGGCGCCGCGCGTTTAACCGTTTTGGCCTGCATATCGCGCAAATTCTTTTAACCCGCGATGATTTTAACGACTCCAATAGAACATTGAACATGCGCAACACATTATTTACTCTGGTAGATGAAGGCGTTATACCGGTTATTAACGAAAACGACACTGTATCTGTTGAAGAAATAAAAATCGGCGACAATGACACGCTGGCGGCGCGTTCCGCGATTTTATGGAGCGCCGATCTTTTAATTTTATTCAGCGATATCGGCGGATTGTATGATAAGAATCCAAAAACAGATACAAAAGCAAAGCTGCTTGAAGAAGTGCGCGACATTGAAGAAGCGCGGAACAGCATCGTGATAGGAGATGCGAACAGTTTTGGCACAGGGGGAATCGCGACAAAACTTGACGCCGCGGCTCTTGTCTTATCTTACGGCATACCGGCAATTCTTACAGACGGCGGAAAACCGCGCTGTATAGAAGCGCTCGCGGCAGGAAACCAAAAAGGGACGGTTTTTCTTGTATAAGATTTCTGCTGATATAAAATGCGCCTCTGCCTGATTCATCTCTATTACAGGATATTAGCAACGCCGCTTCGCTTTTTGTTTACGCCGCTTCGCTTTTCTTTTCTTTAGCCTCTTCTTTCTTAGCTTCCGCGCGGTCTTTCATGTCTGCGATTCCGATGAATACGGCAATAATGCCAATTAAAACCGCAATGACAGGAACTCCACCGCGCAGAAATGCAAGAACATCTTCTCCCCAGTTAAGGCCGAAACCGACAGTGTCCGCAGGCAAAATTGCGAAAACAGCGGCGGCGATAATAACAAGACCGATAATTGTTGCTTTCATTTTTATCTCCCTATTTTCACCGGCAAATTATTTTAGCCGGGATTGTCTATATACTATTATAACAAACGCAGCAATGAAAAACGACATCCTTATAACAGGCAGCATAAGCGATATAAACGGAACAGAGCTGAAAATAATCAATTCGTTTCCGGCAATACCGAATATTTTTAATACTGAATACACGGTTTCAATATACGCTACAATAACCCCCAAAATAATCAACATCCATGCGCTGTCTCTGGTTTTCGGCCATAATAAAATCGCCAGAAATGCTGCGGCCGCTCCAAATATCAGCTGGGTGGAAACTAATACGGCATGTCCTGCGTCCATTAAAACAGTATTAAATTAATACCGGAAAAATTCAAGTGATGCCTATGTTTGGTTCTGAAACTTCTTTGGCTGGATTTTGAACAGTTTGTTATTATTACAATTTTGAATTTATATGTTATAATTAAACTAAGGCGGCTTTTTCAAAAGTTGAAGCTTTGGAAAAGCTAGGATTAAATAGGTTCAAAATTCATTATTAGAGTTGTCCGGAAACTTCAGTTTCTGGGCAGCTCCATTCTGTCACTGCTGTCTATAAAAATATGAAAAAAAAAGAAAAGAATAAATTTAATTTATCAAAACGCCGCACAGATATTATTAATTCAATAAATTCAGTGGTAGATATATTTACTTCTCACAGCGAAAAAGAATTCAACGATGTAATAAACAAAGGTCTGAAGGTTATATCAGACAGCGCTGGACTGGATCGCATTGTAATTTACCGCAGATTTGTTATTGATGATGAAATCCGGTTCAAGCAAATGTACCGCTGGGATAAAACGGAAGACGGGCTTGTTTCACTTGATGAAAAGCTGCGTATTCTGCCAAAAATTCCGGTATTGGATCAATGGATTAAGATTTTATCCGAAAATAAATGCGTAAAAATCCGTGAAAGCGAAATGTCAAAAGACGAGCTGGCTTTTCTGCGTGAATTCGGCGTAAAATCCATACTTATTATTCCGATTTTTTCATACGGCAGTTTCTGGGGCGGAGTTGCTCTTCAGGATCATACCAATGACAGTTATTTCGACGACGGCTGTATTGATTTACTTTTCTCTGCGGCGAGATTGTGCGCTAACGCGATAATAAGGGCGGAAATGTCCGACAGCGTTAATAAAGCAATCAATGATGAAAAACGCCGCGAAAAAATGGCGAATATTTTAAATAAAGTCGCTGTAAAATTTCTGTCGCAGAGCCAGAAATCTTTTGAAGCTATGATGACAGACGGCGTCAGGCTTATTGCCGATATGATGGATCTCGACAGAGTATCTGTATGGCGCAACATTATTAAATCCGACGGTATGCACGCGTCGCAGGTTTACAGATGGGACAGGGAATCCGGCGGTACAACAACCATTACCGCTTTTTTTGAAGATGTAACGTATTCGCAGCTTGCGCCAAGCTGGGAGAAAATTTTATTAAGCGGCAATACTATAAACAGCCCTGTATCCATGCTGCCGGAAAGCGAAGCTGCAATGTTAAAATCATTCGGTGTTATTTCTCTGTTTGTCGCGCCGATTTTTATCGGCAATGACTTTTGGGGATTTGTGCTTTTTGAAGATCGGGTAAACGAGCGTTATTATGAAGCCGATCTTACCGAAATAATGCGTTCTGCGGCGTTTTTGTGCGCGAATACGGTTATTCGCGAAGATATGGAACAAAAATTATCAAATGTTCACAAATTTAACCGCGCTACGCTGGACGCTGCTCCAATTGGCTTAACAATAATTGACGATGACCTGCAGGTTATCGACACAAACAATGCCACTCTTGAAGCGTTCGGATGCGACAGAAAAGAATACATCGAACACTTTTATGAGTTTATTCCCGAATTCCAGCCAAACGGAGATAAATCCTATGAAAAGGCGGTGGAAATAATTAATAGGACCCTGAACGGAGAAAATTTTATAGTGGAGTGGATGCATTACACTCCGCGCGGAAATTTAATTCCGTTTGAAGTAACTATGACCCGCACTAAATATATGGGGAAGTTTGTAGCGCTTTGTTATCAGTATGATCTTCGTAATATAAAAAAAATAACGGCGGAACTTAAAAACCAAAGCGAACTTTTAAAAGTGCGGCTTGAACAGCAGGAGCTGATATCTGAAATTTCACGCAGTTTTGTTTCATCAAGCGAAACAAAACCGCTTGTAAAAGAAGCGATAACAAGGCTTGGACACTATTTTAAAGTATCCAGCGTTGTAATTTACCAGCTTGATTACACAAGCGGAGAAGCAAGCATAACATGGCAGTGGTCTTCCGATCCGGAATTTTCAAAAAGAAAAAAATTTAATACAAGAGAAATTATAAAAACAAGTTTTCCCGAAAGGCTGTATGACTGCGTTACAGTTCCGATTCTTTCATGCGTCAATACAGCTGTAAACAGCAATGATGTTTTTTTGGAATTGTTAGCTGCAAATATATGCGCGTTTGTTTGCGCTCCTCTTTATGTCGAAGGCCATATGTGGGGTTTTATGGCGGTTGAGCAGAACGGCAAGCCGCGCCAGTGGACGGACAGCGAGAAAAACTTTGTTGCTGCTACAGCAAGCACAATTGCCGGAGCCATCATGCTTGATATTTACAACACAAAGTTAAAGGACGCTGTTACAAAAGTAACTGCGGCAAGCAAAGCAAAGAGCGAATTCCTTTCAAACATGAGCCATGAAATGCGCACGCCTATGAACGCGATTATTAACATGACGTCAATTGCGCAAAAAACTGCGGACGTAGAACGTAAAAATTACGCGCTGGAAAAAATAGGGGAAGCGTCAACGCATCTTTTGGGAGTAATTAATGATATTCTGGATATGTCAAAAATTGAAGCGAAAAAATTTGAGCTGTTTCCTGTTGAATTTAATTTCGAGAAAATGCTTAGCCGCGTTGTGAATGTCGTTAATTTCCGGGTAGAAGAAAAAAATCAGAGATTTATTGTTCAAATTGATAAAAATATCCCCCAAATGCTAATCGGAGACGATCAAAGAATTTCTCAGATTATTACAAACCTTCTGGGTAACGCCGTAAAGTTCACACCGGAAAACGGTTATATTAATCTTAACACGCAGTTTTTGGGTGAAAAAGACGGCGACTGTATATTACAAATCAGCATAACCGATACCGGCATAGGAATCAGCAAGGAACAGCAGAAACATCTGTTTGAATCTTTTCAGCAGGCGGAATCAAGCACGGCGCGCAATTACGGCGGAACAGGGCTTGGCCTTTCCATTTCCAAAAATTTTGTTCAAATGATGGGCGGAGAAATCTGGGTGGAATCAGAACATAATAAAGGCTCTACTTTTGCTTTTACAATAAAAGTTAAACGCGGCAAGGAATGCGAATCGCAGATAAAAACGGAAAATCAGGATGCGGAAGATGCTATTAATTTTAAAGGCCGAAGGATTCTGCTTGTGGAAGATATGGAAATAAACCGTGAAATTGTAATGATGCTGCTTGAACCTACTCATATAGAGATTGACTGCGCTATTACCGGCTTGCAGGCTGTTGATATGTATATTGAAGAGCCTCAAAGATACGATATTATTTTTATGGATGTTCATATGCCGGGAATGGACGGTTACGAAGCAACCAGGCAGATCCGTTCCTTTGAAAAAAAGAAATTGTCCGACTCAAAAATCAGAAAACGAATTCCGGTTGTCGCAATGACAGCTAATGTCTTTAAAGAAGACATAGATAATTGCCTTGAAGCGGGCATGGATGATCATGTCGGAAAGCCGCTGGATTATGAAGTTATTCTGGAAAAATTGCGCATATATATTCCTAAAACAGAAAGTAAGTTATTTCACGCGTGAAAGGCATTTATTCAAGCAGCAAGCTGTTTCGCCGCGAAAGTTATTGTTTCTTTTAGCTCATCCAGGTTTTTCCGCTTAAGAACGGCAAGCTGAAATATAGCGGATTCAATAAAGCTGTAAAGGTAATCGTGTACTGTTTTAATTTTTGATTTTTTAAGCTCGCCTTTTTTTACGCCTTCAATCACTACAGAGGATAAAATATGCCTGAGCCTTACCGTTCTGCGCCGCACCCGCTCTTCGGGATTAGCGTCGTTTTTTGAAATATGCAGAAGATAATCCAAAACAACAGATAACAGCTGCCGGTTTTGCTCTAAAAGCCTGAAAATTGACAGAAGCACGCCGGTAATTTTTTCTACGCTGTTTATTGATGTGTCGGCGCAGATTGTCTTAATATTTTCTTCGCCTGTTGATAAAAGTTGTTTTATGCTGAAATTAAAAATTTCTCTTTTATTTTTAAAATACAGGTATAATATTGTTCTTGTTATTCCGCATCGATCCGCTATTTTTTGAAATGTCGCCGCCTCAAATCCGTCATCCATAAAAACAATAAGGGCTTTTTCCAGAATTTTCTGCCGCCTCTTTTCGTGTTCTACAGTAACAGCCATTTTTTACCTCTTTTTTAATTCCTTTAATAATACTTAATTTTTATAATAACTCATATTGAAAAAAATAGGAAGGAATCGCCCCGTTGCTAATTTCACGGCATGAGTCCGCTTTTTTGCCGTAAAAACTTTCAAAACCGCTGTGATCCGTTATTAAAACAAGTTTCCAGCCCGGAAAGCTCTTTGTAAGACCGGCCATTTCCCTGTAAATCTCTTCCGCTTTAATTTGATCTCCAAGTCTTTTACCGTAAGGAGGATTTGTTATTAAAAAGCCCGCTTCAGAAAACGGATTGACAGCGTCCTTCATCGGAAGAACTTTTATATCGATACCCAAAGAATCGCGATCCGCGGAACGGATTCCGCGCTGCGGCTCTCTTCCTTCGGCGATATCGCGAAGGCGCGCGGCATTTGATGAGGCAATGGATACAGAACGAAGATCGTCATCGCTTCCCGCGATTCTTATATGGCGGCTGAAGTCAATCTTACCGCGGAATTCTTCCCTTACTGTTTGTTCGGTTTTGCTGTCGGCGATTAGCAAATGTTCAAGCGTGAAATGCCTGCCAAGACCAGGCGCCATATCCCATGCATACATAGCGGCTTCGATAAGAACAGTGCCCGATCCGCAGAAAGGATCGTATAAAGGAAATTTTCGTTTCCAGCCTGAAAGCAGCAGCATGGATGCCGCTGTTGTTTCGCGTAACGGCGCCGCGCCGCCCTCGCTGCGGTAACCGCGTTTAAATAACGGATCGCCGCTTAAGTCTGTAAGCAGGGAAACAAAATCTTTTTCTATATACACGCGCACTTCCGCCGTTTTTACCGGTTCAATTTCTTCATCATTTCTGCTTCGCGGTATCATTACAGGTTCGGGAAGACGTTTCATTTTATATTTTTCGCAAAGACGCTGCGCCGCGGCCTTGTGTACAATTGCCTGAATGCTTGTTTCAGCTTTAAGCTGAGAGCGGTTTGAGCGAACCTTCGCTATTTTTAATCCCATTCCTTTTGGAATTATTTGTTCCCATGCCGCCGCGGCTGTCCCTTCAAATAGATCGTCAAAATCGTAAGCTTTAAAGACTGCGGTTTCCAGTAAAACACGATCCGCGGCGCGAAGGCCAATCAATGTTTTATAAAGCCCCCGGATATTTGTTTTAAAACGCACTCTGCCATAAAGAGATTCTATGACTTTTATTTCCTTTAAATCAGATGCCAGTTTTCGCAGCTCGTTTGATACGGCTTTTTCAGCGCCTACCGCGCATAAAGCGACAGCATTAATAAAATTTTCCATTAGTATCTAAGTATTGATAAATCAATAATTAATGTCAATTTAAAAAGGACTTGTCCGATAATCTGTCGTTTGGCTAAAGCCAAACAAATTGTCTCACAAGGCCGGTTATTGCTTCACTGTTTCTATTGCAGTATAATTTAGATATGCGTGTTGTTTTCCGCCGTCTGTCCGCAGAAATATCTGTTTTTCTACGAAAGAAGGGAGTTAAACCAGCTTTTTTTTTACTGATTCTTTTCCTCTCTATGATGCCGATTAACGCGCAGACATTTAAGGATGACTTTCACTGGGCAGTCATGGGCAGCCTTTTTCATTTTGCCGCTAATAACGGCACAGACTCAGATCCGGCTCCGATATTGCCTTCTATAGGAGTGTCATTTGCGTGGCAGTTTTGGGGCCCTTTACGGCTTGAATTAACCGAAGATATTTATTTTACCAACTATGAATATAATACAGAACTTGGCTATCCAATGGCGTGTAATCCTGAAAACCGGTCCGCGTTTGTCCTTGGTTTTTTAACAGGAATTCAGCTAACGGCGTTTCTTCCCATAGGCAGCGCCGGAATCGCAGCGCGTTTTAGCATCGGCCCCGCTGTTGATCTTCGCGTTGTAACCCTTGCTTTCGGTTTGAATCATCCCGCGGATTTTCAGGGTGACGAAAGAGACGCTCAAATTCAAACAGACGCAATTCGAAAATATTTCTGGAGCGACGCGCGCTGGTTTATGCCGGCAGCCGGCATAGGCGCGGATTTTCCGGTAAACCGGATGTTCTCTCTCGGTTTTGACTTCCGTGTTTGGGTTCCCGTTTACAAGCTGTGGACAAATGAAAATTTTCTGGAAATTGACGGATGGCGTTTCGGTTTTGGTTTTCGCATAACGCCGCGGAAGACCGCAGAAAACTCTATTAATTAATCTGAGGCTTTCTCCCGAATGAAGCAAAAATCCTTTGTTTATAAATGTTCATCCTGCGGCCATGAAGAACCCAAATGGCTGGGACGCTGTCCCGAATGCGGTGAATGGAACACGTTAATTGAAACATCAGTAAACGCTAAAAACGCAGCCAGACAGACAAGAGAGAGCCTTCCGCAGACGTTCCCGCTTTCGGCTGTAGATCCAATGGAAGGCAGCCGTATCAGCAGCGGCATAGGTGAACTTGATCGAGTGCTTGGCGGCGGCATTATGAAACGCTCCTCAATTCTTGTGGGAGGAGAGCCAGGCATCGGCAAGTCAACTTTATTATTACAGACAGCCTATTCAGCCTGCTGCAGCGCCGCTCTTTCCAAAGGCCGTATTTTATATATTTCCGGAGAAGAGTCTGCGGGGCAAATCAGATTGAGAGCCGACAGGCTTGGATTAAATATTAATAAAAACGCGATGGATCGAATCGAAATTCTTTGTACCGGTAACCTGACAGAAATTGAGACAGTGCTTAACAATGTAAAACCTGTTTTAGTGCTGGTAGATTCGGCGCAGACTCTTTATTCAGAAGAAGCGTCAGTGCAGACCCGGCTGATATCAGGAAGCGTAAACCAGATGAAGTACTGCTCTTTCGAACTTATTTCCTGGGCAAAAGAACATGACGCGGCTCTTTTTTTAACAGCGCATGTTACAAAAGAAGGGATTATTTCCGGGCCTAAAACCCTGGAGCATATGGTAGACACTGTTTTATACTTTGAACAAAACGATAAAACATCCGGCTTGAGCGGAACTGCTGACTGCCGTTTTTTAAGAGCGGCAAAAAACAGATTCGGCTCAGTTGATGAAATTGGAATTTTTACGATGGGAGAGAAAGGACTCTCTCCCGTTGAGGATACCGGCCGGATGTTTCTTGTAAGGCGCGACGGTGATTTGCCGTCCGGTGTTGCTACCGCGGCTGTTCTTGAGGGCACAAGAACCATCCTTGTAGAAATCCAGGCGCTATGCATTCCGGCAAAAAGCACAATTAGCCGCGTTTTTTCGGATAAAATAGATTCCAGCAGGGTTTCGCGCGTATCAGCTGTGCTGGAAAAATATTTAGGTATGAATAACAAGCCGGGTTTAAGGTTCTCTGATCAAGATCTTTATATAAACGCCGCGGGAGGCATACGAATAACGGAAGTAGGAGTAGAGCTCGCTCTTGCCTGTGCGTTGTATTCCGCGCGTACAGGACTTGCTTTACCCGCGAATTTGGCGATTGCGGGAGAGCTTTCCCTTACAGGAGAGATTCGTCCCGTGCGCCGTCTTCCCGGACGTATAAAAACAGCTTTAAATCTTGGTTTTAATTTTTTTCTTGGACCTGTTGCGGAACAAACAGAACTTAACAATCCGTCTTTTAATTCTCAGACAAATAAAAAAGATTTGTCAGGAAAATTGCTTTCCGTATCTGACATTAATTCCGCCATTAAAATGGCATATGCAAATTGAATTTTAAGGTTGAGGCTTTTCCAATAGCTGAAGTTTTAAAATATTTTGTTATTAGTACATTTTTAGTTAGGAATAATTGGTTAAAATTAATAAAAGCTATTGACAACAGTTTAATATGCGTCTATATTTTCAATAAATAGGTAATATTTTAGATTGAACGATATTTATTTTTGCGGGCTTTTTGAAAAACCGCGCGGTTTAGGGGTTGGTTCTGTTCTTGTTTTTCGCCTTTCACTTTTCTCCCTTAACAAAAATTATGCGTTTTATCCTTTAATACAGGGTAAGATGTAAATTTTGTGCATCTTATTCTTTCCGTTAAATTAAAAACCGGAAAGATTATGAGTCGCCCGCTTTCGCGGGTGTGAATACTTGGACGTAAGTCCACCGGACGAATTAAACCGGAGGTTAAAAACTTTTGGTTTACGTCTTAGGGATCGTAAGTAATTACGAGACCAGCGTGCCCGGACGTAATTGCATACCGGTTGTCTTTTAAGGCGATCAGTCTGTTCCGGGAGAAGGATTTTTCTCAATGGCGAAGAAATTGTATGTCGGTAACCTCTCCTACAACACCACCGAAGATGGTCTGCGTAACCTCTTTTCAGGTTTTGGCAGTGTTACATCGGCCAAGATCATTTTCGATCGTGAAACCGGCAACTCAAAAGGGTTCGGATTTATCGAAATGGGCAGCGACGAAGAAGCGACCGCGGCAATCACAGGAACAAACGGCCGTGAATTTGAAGGGCGCCAGCTGCGCGTAAACGAAGCGATGGACAAACCGCGACGCGAACGCTCCGGCGGCGGAAACTGGTAAATTAAAAAACAGCGCGGTTTATCAACATTTTTAGTTGTAATCAATTTTTGAATACAAGCTGTTAAGCTGCGCCGTTTTTACGCGCTCAATTTAATTATTTTTTTCACTTGGTATTTTTAACCGTTCCGTTTCTGCGGTAACGTGCATTTTTTCGAGCACATCCATAATCGCGTCGGCAACAGCCTGTTTTTTGTCTTCATCATTGCCGGTTTTTGCCAAAACGTTGTCGCGGAACTCTTTGCAGGTAACAACCGGTCCTACGGTTACTCTGACAATATCCTTGCTTACAGCGTCATTTAACATATCACTTTTTTGCACATGTAATATTTCACCGTTGATGGTAACAAAGCACATATATTCAAAAGAGCGGATATAAGAATCAATTTCGCGCACTCCCTTTTTGGAATCCGGTTCCCAGGGACGGTAACGGGTTCCTGATGGAAATACAAGAACAAGTTTACCTTTATACTTGCACCTGATTAATGCTTTCATTGCCGCGTGATTAATTGCGTTAGCGCGCAGAATTTCATCCTTGTCTTTTTCCGGATCAAGTTCCTGAATGGAGCGGCTCGGATAAATTACAAGCTTTGTGTATGCTCCTGTAAAAGCGGCAACCATTGGATTATCTTCGTTTAGTTTTATTCCCCCAATTGCGACAAGCGCGTCATTAATATCTTTATCCCGGCCTCCCGCTTTTCTTGCTAATAGCGATACAATTGACAAATCCATATTACTGTAGTGTTCAACAAGGAGAAGACAGGCTTTTCCTGAATTAGCCTTTTGCAAAAGGTCTTCCAGGTTTTCATATCCGTCAAGACCGCTTCCCGGAAGGAGTAATGATTCTACCATTTCATCTATTATTGAAAGTATGTTCGGATCGCCTTCCTGATAAACATTATTTTCATTAATGACAGTCGGCACTTTAGATACTTTTAATGCGCGTTTAATTTGATCGCCGAATGCAGTTGATAATGTATCCATTCTTATACTCCGCAAAGTCTGATTAGCTCTATAATCAACTCACATGCAATGCACATTTCGCTTACGCTGACCCACTCAAGGCGGCTGTGAAAATTGCGCCCGCCTGTAAAAATATTCGGCGTAGGTACGCCAAGTTCAGTCAGCCTGGAACCGTCAGTTCCGCCGCGTATCGGCTTTAAATGCCACTCAATGCCGATATTCTGCGCCGCTTTCTTAAGCCGGTTCAGAACTTCCGGTTTTTCATCAATTTTAAGTTTCATATTATAATATTGCGGCTGTAGATTAACAATTACCTTCCCTCCCGGAAACTGGGCTTCAACAGTTTTCGCGAAATATTTAAGCGCGGTAATTCTTTTTTCCATGTTTTCTGAGTCAAAGTCGCGCAGAAAAACATCAAGTGAAGCTTTTTCCAAATCGCCTGATATTTCCATCGGGCAGTAATAGCCGTAATAACCGTCCGTGGCTTCGGGGCTTTCGTTTCGCGGCAGAAGAGTGGCAAAGGTTGACGCCATAAGCGCGGCGTTAACGAGAATTCCTCTCGCCCGCCCGACATGTATCACTTTACCCAGGAAATCAATATTTGCCTGCCATGCGTTAAAACATTCGCTTTCAATCTCTCCTGCGGGGCCGCCGTCCACTGTGTAGCAATAGGCGGACTTAAGCTGCTCAAGGGGAAAACCCGGCAGTCCTTTTCCGGTTTCCTCATCGGGAGTAAAAATTATCTCTACAGGCCCGTGCGTAATCTGCGGATTGGCGGTTAAATATTCAACAGCTCCCATAATCTCCGCAATGCCGGCTTTATTATCCGCTCCCAGTAAAGTTGTCCCGTCGCTGTGAATAATAGACTTTCCTTTATGAGCCGCCAAATCAGGTTCCGCCGCCGGGTCAAGGCATAAACTGCCCGCAAGCTCGATTTTTCCGCCGTTGTAATTCCGCACAAGCTGAGGCTTTACATCTTTTCCCGAAACATCGCTTGCAGTATCAAGATGGGCAAGAAACCCGATACACTGTTTATTCTCTTTTCCGGGGCTTGCAGGCAGGCGGGCTATCACATAACAAGGTTCGGCTATATTTACATCCTCAAGTCCCAGCGAAAGAAGCTCATCGCGCAAAGCGTCCGCAAGCACCCTCTGCCCCGGTGTCGAAGGAGTTTTTTCAATATGGCGATTACTTTCTGTGTCATAACGGACATAATTCATAAACCGCGGTACAATCAATTTTTCCAGTTGCTGGTTATCCATTGGGATAGTATAGCAGATTTAATTGAAACTGTGACCAGTGATATTTGTATACAATTGCATGGTGTATTCACAATATGCTTCATAAAAATATGGCTCCGATTTGTTAATTGGCAAATTTTTTCTTTTAATGATATATTAAACAATGACTTGCTTTATGTGTAAAGGTACTGTTCGTGACGGTTTCTCATCTTTTTCTGTAGATTTGGGCGGTTGTGTTATCGTTATAAAAAATGTACCAAGCGGTATTTGCGATCAATGCGGTGAGACTTCCTACAATAGCGAAACAACGCGTCAGCTTGAACAAATTATTGAAAATATCATCAAATCAGGAAAAGCAGAAATAGCTGTGGTCAGTTATTCAGAAATAGCCGCTTAAAGTTCTCTAGTGTTCTGTAAAATACAAAAGACGGAATGCAATGTTCAATTTGTTATTATGTAAACCGAATTTTACAGAACACTAGAGAACTTGCATCAACTGTATTAAATATAAATACCAGCACCCTCAACACAAGCGCCGGTATTTAATCAAGAAAAAGTTTAAAACGAGATTTTTGTTCTATGAATGATTACCGCACTCTTGTATAAGTAAATCTGGCGTGTGGATCATAAATAAGACCTAGCCTTATTTCCATAGTTTGACCATCAGAAGACATCCAAATACCACAGTCACGCCAGCCAGTAGTACTGTAATCATTATTATGATACAATTCCATAGCGGTCCAGCTATTATCACCTGTTCTTGTAATATCTCTGACTTTTAGATCGCCAATTTTGATTAAACCATTTTGCATTACTCTGTTCCAGGCAACATCGGAATCTATTACTGTGAAAACACCAGTATCACTATTAATGGTAATAGTAATACCTAAAGTATTATTTCTCCAAACACCATTTAACGAAGTTCTGGAACTGCTGGATGCGCCGGAAGTGCCAGAGGAACCGTCATTAATACCGAATAAGCCTGCGCAGCTCGTAGTTAAAAACCCCATCGCTGTAATGAACATGATAAGTCCAAGAAATTTGAAATTGTTCTTCATAATAGAACTCCTTTTTTCCATAATTAACCCATCAAAAAAGAGAGCTAATCATGTTTATTAGCCTACTCTTAAGAGCAGGAATGTACTTTCTTTCAGCATATTAAAAACATAACTAATTGTCAATATATATATTATAAATCATTAAATATTTACTTATTGTTATTGATAACATAACTTTAACATAGGCATACTATAAAAAACCTAACTATTAGGGTGGAAAATGACTGATTTAAGGAAAGTGCTGGCTTTTAACATGAAACAGCACCGGAAAAAGCTGGGTTTGTCGCAGGCAAAACTGGCGGAAATGGTTGATGTTTCCGACAATCACATTGCCTTGATAGAAACCGGAAGGCGTTTTGCTTCATTGAGTATGCTTGTACTGCTTGCAAAAGCTCTGGAAATAGATGTTCTTGAGCTGTTTTCAATAGAGACAATTAAATTAAACGAAAAAAAGAACATAAAAGAAGCAATTCTAGCGGATATTGATCACATTTTAACTATTAGATTACTTGAAGGTGAGTAAACAAAAATTCAATTCTTTCAAATATACGTTATTGGTATAACGTAATCGTTTTTTCCTGTTTCTGATCCCAGATTAGTCGAAATAGAAAATAAGGTCAATATGCCGTTTAAAAATGCGTCTTTCTCTATTGCCTTGTAAAAATACGCAAATCCCCGTAAACTAAAACAATGCAAAGTCTGAACAAAAATCAAATGCTTAGAATAATGGAAAGATACGGCAACGATCCTCAGCAGTTAATCGCTGTTTTGCTGGATATACAGGCCGCGTCGGGAAAATTCTGCGTTGAACAGCATTGGGCTGAGCTTACCTCGGAAGTTTTAGGTGTTCCGCTGTCGAAAATTTATGATGTACTGACTTTTTATTCCATGTTTAAAACAGAGCCGCACGGCGAGTTTATCATCGAAATTTGCCGCAGCACTCCCTGCTGGTTTGCGTGTCAAAATGAGGATGGCTGTCACGGCACTCAGGAAGTTGTACGCTGGTTTGAAGAAGCGGCAGGCATTAAAATCGGCGAAACAACAGCCGACGGAAAATTATCAATTTTATATACAAGCTGTGTAGGTATGTGCGATATAGGCCCGGTCGCGAAAATCGGCGATGATGTGTTCGGAAGTTTGAACGAAGAAAAAGTAAAAACGCTGGTTAAACACTGTCTTACCGGCAACAGATATGAGTTAAGGGCGTTATGTCAAAATTAACAAATATGCTTACAGGCGGAGCTGACCGCGCATACTCGCTCATTGCAAGCGAATATGAAAAAAACGGCGGTTTTACCGCGCTTAGAAAAACGATCGAAAGCTCTCCTGAGGAAATAATCGCGGAAATTAAAAAAGCGCAGCTTCTCGGACGTGGAGGAGCGGCTTATCCTGCCGGAAAAAAATGGGAGCATCTTTTACATATAAGCGAAACTCCAAAATACATTGTTTGCAATGCCGATGAGGGGGAGCCCGGCACTTTTAAAGACCGGCTTATTATGGATTTGCTGCCGCTTAAATTGCTGGAAGGTATAATCATTGCAGGGTTTGTTTTTCAGGCTGACTCAGGCCACATTTATGTCCGCGGCGAATACCGCAAGCTGCAGCGCCGGCTTGGTTTAGCGATTGAAAACCTTCATACCGCAGGATACCTTGGAAAGAATATAGCGGGTTCCGGCTTCGATTTTGAAATCCATATCATATCGGGAGCCGGCGCGTATGTCTGCGGCGAGAACTCCGCTCTTCTTAACTCAACGGAAGGCAAGGTAGGCCGTCCGCGGATAAAACCGCCGCACCTTGCGGAAGTGGGCCTGTTCCTTCACCCGACTCTGGTAAACAATGTAGAGTCATTCGCCAATATTCCGCTCATCATCAACATGGGAGGGGACGCTTACCTGCGGGCAGGGCATCCTGATTCAGGAGGAAGCAAGCTTATCTGCCTTTCGGGGCATTGTAAAAAAAAAGGCGTTTACGAAGTGCCGCTTGGAAGCGTTACGCTTCGTGATGCGATTTATGATCCGGAAATCGGCGGCGGAATTGCAGCTAACAAAAAACTCAAGTTTTATCATCTTGGAGGACAGAGCGGCCCAATCGGAAGCGTCGATCAGCTTGACACAATTTACAGTTACACGGATTTAAAAAAAGCCGGTCTTGCTGTCGGATCGGGAGCTATTGTTGTGATGGATGAAAGCGTCTCTGTTATTGAATATTTAAAAGGCGTTACAGAGTTTTTCATTCACGAGTCCTGCGGCAAGTGTATGCCCTGCCGCGAGGGAAACCGTCAGCTTTTAAAAATCCTGAATAAATTATCAGAAGGTACCGCAAAAACCGGCGACCTTGACACAATGCGCCGACTTATCAGAACAATGACAGACGCTTCCTTCTGCGGACTTGGCCAAAGCGCCGCTGTCGCGTTGAACAGCGCGTGGAAACTTTTCCCTGCGGAATTCGAAGGAACGGAGTTATCATGAGTCACAAACCCGATCCAAATAAAAATGTTAATTTGATAATTGACGGAAAACCTGTGACAGTTCCCGAAGGTACAAGCATTCTTGACGCGGCAAAAACGGTTAATATCAATATTCCTGTTTTATGTGATCATCCCGATCTTCATGAACGCGCTTTGTGCAGGATTTGCGTTGTTGAATGTGACGGACGCGGAAAGCTTGCTGCCGCCTGCGCGAATGATGTGTGGGAAGGCGTGAATATTGTCACCATTAATAAGCGCCTTGTAAACATACGCAGGACAATAATAGAGATGATACTCGCAAATCACCCGTATGACTGTTTAAAATGCGCGCGAAATAAAAACTGCGAGCTGCAGTCGTTAGCTGTAAAATACGGCGTTATGTCTTCGTCTTTTGAGAACGAATCAGGAAAACACGAAGCAGTAATTGAAAGCGATACTATTGTACGCGACATGGACAAATGCGTTAAATGCGCGCGCTGTGTTGAAACATGCCAGGAAGTACAGACAATAAGGGCGATAAATACATCCAATCGCAGCCATGAATTCGAGGTTTCCACTGCGTACAAACAGCCGCTGGAAGATGTATCATGCGTATTCTGCGGTCAATGCGCTAAAGTATGTCCTGTAAGCGCAATTTACGGATATGATCAAAGCGCGGATGTTTGGGATGCTCTAAATAAAAGCCGTGACGCAAAAGCGGCGTGCATTAAAACAATAGCGCAGGTTTCGCCTGCTGTTTCTTCCATTCTGGAAACAGAATTCTCTCTTGCCGCAGGAAGCGTTACAAAAGGAAAATTGGCTGCTTTAATCAGACTGCTTGGCTTTGACAAAGTATTTGACGCTTCAATTGCAGCTAACATTACCAGTGCCGGTATTCGCAGCGAAATAAAACAGCGGAAAAATAATTCTGGCTACAGCCTGCCGGTAATTAGCGGATGTTCGCAGGGCGTTACGCGCTATATAAGGAATTTCTATCCTGATTTTGAAAGCCATATGTCTATCGGTAAAAATCCGCGTAAACTGTTCGCTTCTGACATTAAAAATAATTACGCCAAAGAAGCGGGATTAAATCCGGCTGATATTACATCAGTTTCATTTGTGCCCTGCCTTGCGCAGAAATACGCAATTAAGAGCGACAAAAAGGATTTCGCGCTGACCGCGGAAGAACTCGCGAAAATGATCCGCCTTGCAGGCATTATGATCGAAACGCTTCCAGAAGAGCAGTTTGACATTAATAATATTAATTTTACAAATGATAAAGAAGATCAATCATCAATTAATAAAGAAACGATAAACGGTTTTGCCAAAGCAAGAAAAGCAATGGAATCAATCCAGAAAAACGAATGCGGCGCGGACTGGATCGAAATTTTAAGCTGCCCGGGCAGTGATTGTCCTTGCGGTAATTGTTCCTGATATATATAAATTTAGGAAATTGAAATGGAAAATATTCTGGAACAATTATTAGCAGGAACAAGAATCGCCGCGGCTATACCTTATATTTATCTGGCGGCAGGACTGCTTGTGTTAATACTGTGCGGCAACTGGCTTGTGACAGGCAGCGTTCAGATAGCGCGGCATTTTAAAATCAGCACGCTTGTTGTCGGCCTTACGATTGTCGCGTATGTGACTTCCGCGCCGGAAATGTTTATAAGCATCGGCGCAGCTCTTGAAAACTCACACGATATCGCGCTGGGAAATGTTATAGGATCAAACATCGCGAACATAGGATGTATATTGGCTATTGTTGTTGTGATTTCTCCTATTCCAATCCGCAATAAAGCAATCGGCATTGATTATCTAATAATGCTTTTTGTGACAGTTCTGGTTCTTGTTTTCGGATTAAACGGCGTTATCGGACGATTTGAAGGCATCTGTTTTGTAACCATTTTAATCGCTTACACTGTATGGTCTGTCGCAAAATCGAGAAAAAACATTAACGTTGAAAAAACAGAACCAGCGACAATGAAACCGTTATTTGCAATATTACTGATTGCCGCCGCCGTAGTCGGGTTGTATTTCAGCTCAGGGTGGTTTGTCAAAGGAGCGAAGGAAATCGCGCTCCAATGGGGAGTGAGCGAACGTGTTATTGCGGTTTCCATTGTCGCTGTCGGAACAAGCACTCCGGAATTGATATCATCGCTGATTGCAGCTTTCAGAAAAGAGGCGGATCTCTCTATCGGGAATATAATAGGGTCAAATTTTTTCAATATTACAGGTGTTTTGGGAGTAACAACAATTGTCAGCCCTGTTAAAGTCGTCAACAGCTCAATGTTTATTACCGACATGTTATGGCTTTTCGGAATAACAATCGTACTGTTACTCGTCATGATTCCGCTGTCCAAAGGAAAAATAAACCGCTGGGAAGGCGGCATAATGCTGTCAATTTTTGCTGCTTACATGGTTATTCTTTATATGACTTAATAAACAGCTGAACCATCACCTTTTTCTGCACAGATTGCACCCAAGCACATGAATGTGGTTTTTCTGATAATTGCGTTCAAACATGCGCGATATAAGATAATCGTCTACAGTCAGCTTTGCGCCGCATACCGGACATTTTCTCGGAAGACCGTTTTCAAGGCAGCTGTAACATCCTTTTATATGCACGATACGGTCTGTGCTGAACTCGCCCGAAGTAAGAGCTATAGTTTTTAAAGTTTCTCCTTTTAACATTTTCATTGAGCAAACAGGGCAAATCTGCGGATCGCCCGGTTTGCCTTTTGGTATCTTTTTCTTATTCCATGGAAGGTTTGGATAAAATGGCGACGGAGGCCCGAAAAATAAAAAATATCCCAGTGATATCAGAATAACGCCGATTATTGTAAAGATTACCGCTTGAAAAATGTCTCCCATAAATATTCATTTTACGAAATAACTAATTGTATTACTAGTCTATTTTTGTTATTTGACAATTTTTTTTCCGCGGATATCACAGGTTTAAATAAATAAAAACAAAACACTGACTGATAGTTTTTTTAATTATGTGTATGTATTATTGAACAATGTCCATTCTTTATGTTATTGCTACGCCGATTGGCAATTTAGGCGACATTAGTTTCCGCGCGGTTGAAATTTTAAAAAGCGCCGGTCTTGTCGCGTGCGAAGATACCCGCCGCACTATTAAGCTTCTTTCTCATTTAGGGATTCGTGTAAAAATGCTGTCCTGCCGTTCCCAAAACGAGGAGTACGCGGCAGAAAAAGCGGTAGACGCTCTTAATCAGGGGCAAATTGTAGTTTACGCAAGCGACGCGGGCACTCCCGCTTTGAGTGATCCCGGCGCGGCGCTTGTAAGAGCGGCTGTACATGCAGGACACGAGGTAATTCCTGTTCCGGGGCCGTCGGCTTTTGCTTGTCTTTTAAGCGTTTCAGGCGGAAGGGATAAAACCGTTATATTTGAAGGTTTTCTTTCCCCCAAACCCGGCCGGAGAAAGAGCCGTCTTCGTGAATTAATGAATATGAACGCGGCCTTTATTCTTTATGAATCGCCTTTCAGGATTCTAAAGCTGCTGGGTGACATTGCCGAAATTGACAGTGAGCGGTATATATGCCTGGGGAGGGAAATGACCAAGATTCACGAAGAATATTTAAGGGGAAGCGCGGCGGAAGTGCTTAGAAAAATTGGTGAAAAAAATGAACAAATTGGTGAATTTTCCGTGTTTATCTCTAGTAATTATTTTAATTAGCTAGTAAACTTATAGTATATGTTTGCCGATAATGGAATATAGGTAGGATATGAGTATGACAGTAAACAGGATAGGTTATGTAGAACCCATTCCGTCCGGCAAAAAACCGGGCCGGAGTGAACAAGTTGGGGGGGACAACAAAGCCGATACTATCAGCCTTTCCGCGCAAGCGAAAGAGCAGGCTGAAAGATATCAGGTTTTAGAATTAATTAGATCCGCCCCGGAACTTGACGAAGCCCGGATTGCTGAACTCAGGCAGAAAATTGATGATCCTTCTTATCTGAATGAAAAAATCATCAACGCGACAGCGGATAAAATCTTAAGTGCGTGGTTTGCGTAGGAGAACGACAGCGCTATAATTTAATAAAAAGGGAATATTGCCTGATCATTGATAGTATGCTGTTTAGCAAAGCTATTTTGTGGTCAGGCTTTTTTTATAACAAAACGGCAGTTCCAAAACCTTAGATTCGAAAGTTTTAGAACTGCCTTTATAATTAAAACAATAAACTGAATTGGAACTGCTTCAGCTATTTTAATAATTCCTTGGGTACTTTTCCGCCGTTTGCGGCCAGCGCCTTCATTACTTCTTTGTGGAGCCAGATATTCTTCTCCGCGGAGCCGTCGGCGTGAGGACCTGAATATTTTAATTCAGCGGCAAGTTCCTTACGCGCCGCAAGACTGCTGTCAAGATCAAGCGCCTTTAACAGATCGACAATAGATTCGCGCCAGTTAAGTTTTATTCCTTTTGCTTTTACAGCTGCTTCAATAACCGCTTCAATATCGACAGGTTCCGCCGCTTTCTTCGCCGCTGCCGCTTTGGCCGCTTCTTCCGCCTTAGCCGCCGCCGCTTTTCCTGCCGCTATCGCGGCTGCCGCGCTTCCTGAAGGTATATTACTTGCAGAGGCAGCAGGCTTAACAGTTTCTGTTTTAGCCGGTTCCGCTGTCTTCTTTCCGAAAAGTTTTTCTTTAATTGAATCGAAAACGCCCATAGTTCGCTCCTTGTTTCTTTGTTCGGATACAGATATTCCCGTAGTGTTATTTTACTTCGAGTATTCTGTGAACACAAGGATTTTTTTAATAACCGTCAGACATCGTGCGGTTCAAATCACGCTGGTACAGTTCCTGATAAATGAGATTGCGGTTTTTAAGTTTTTCCTTTACGTCTCTTGTGAACGGCATGTGCCGCCAGAAAGCGCCGCGGACATCTTTATCAAGTTTTTGAATGCCTTCCGATTCCTTTGTCATCCATAAAATATAATCACGGATAAAATATTCTTTAATATCGCCTTTTAGTTTTTGAGCCTGGAACCACTGGTAGTAATTTCCCGTAAGTCCTTCTTCCATCCAGTAGAATGACGCTTTTTCTTTGGCTACCTGCCAGCGGAGATCGGCGACAGCTGTTAAAACAGCAATATATAAGTTCCTTGGGTACATTGGGACAATAATACGGCCGCGGCTTGTGGCCCTGTTAAAGCGGTCGAACGGTTCCCAGCAAAAACCCATATCGCCGTATGTAGGCAGAAGTAAAACATAAGGAGTAATCCGGTTTAATTTATTCTTGTATATGCGGCAGAAAGCTTCAGAGTCAATGCTTTCAATTCTGGCGAGCATAGAGATGATGTTTTCGCGGGTAGCTACTTCGTTTGGAACGCTGTGATAATATTCATTGGTCAGGATGGGAAAGTGGTTGCCCTGCCGCCCGATTGTCATTTTCGCCATTTGACGGATGGTTTCACATTCGGTGTCAATAGCTCCCGTGTCTATCGTAACAGAGCCGCCGCCGCCTTCGCTCGCGAGTTTTTCAGCAAGGCTCTGAACATCAGTATCCGCGCTGGTAAAATCTCTTATGCTTACTTCAAGGTCATGATCATTTTTTAATAATGATTTAAGCAGATTTTGAATTTCATTGATTGCCGCTTTTTGCCCGTCTGTATATACATCGCTGACCTCGCCGTATTCGCGCATGGGATGTTTTTCGTATATGGAATTAACCCTGTCTCGTAATATATTCTCTAGATCGGTTCGTTCTTTATCTTTTGCTTTAAGCAGGGATTTTGCGCCGTCAAGTTTTCCCTGCGCTTTTTCATAGAGCGCTTGTATTTTAGAGTTATTGTTGCCTTTCGCTACTTTTACCTCGTCTGTGCTGGACGGGCGCATTTTTGTCATTCCAATATTGCAAAACCATTCATCAAGATAATAAATCGGCTGATCAAGGGGATTTTCTACTACAATCTTGCTTAAAAAATCTTTAATATCGGGCGCCAGAAACGCAGGATGTAAAAACGCGAAACGTAAAAGAAATTTTTTGGGAGGCGGCAGTTTTCCTGTCGATTTTCTCGCGATAGTAAAAAGAAATTCCCAGTACGGTGAAATAAACTGCTGACGGAAAACGCTGCGATCTTTCGGATCTTTAACCGTCAGATATTTTTGCAGAATGCCATGCACTCTTTGCGCGATATCGCCTTCATTGGAAAGGACAATTTTATAATAATTCGGATCATTGAAATAATTATGCCCGGTTTCTTCCAGACGTTTGGTTACAAGCGGAAATCCGGAAGAGGAAAGATCGACTTCGCCGCCTGACGAGCTTGATATGTCGGCGAAATCATCGTTATTTTTACCGCTAAAAATGTCATTAAAATCGGGAAGCGGGCCGTTCGCGGAATTTGCTGTTCCAAGTAATGCGGCAATTTCGGGATCCATGGCCCCGGTATCATTTCCTGCCATAAATTATATTAAAATCATTATGAATTATTGTCAAGAATTAAGGTGTCAAGGTCAATTTCACCCGCTGTGCATGGAACAGTAATGCCGAAATTTTCAAGCGCTTGCGGGTGAATCTCGCCGAATACGCCTGCTTTTTTCCCTTTGTAAATAATAACCGCGGCTCTTCCCGGAATAAACCGCGGATCAGGCTCAGCTAACGCAGAGTTTAGCTCTTCCACTTCATATCCGCGTGAAAGGTAATAAAAAAGCGTCTGTAATTCCGCGGCAGCAGTGTTAAAGCCTGAGTCTGTCCCGGCGTGAAGAAATCCCGCGAACTGGCGCGTTTCGCTGCGGTAAATCTCATTTTCATTCAGCCACGCGACTTTTCCCGCTTCAAAAATTTTATGCGGATAAACAGAGCGGCCGGAGATTGATTCGCTTTCCATGAGCGACGCTATTATAGAGTCACGCACATATTCATAATTTTCCGTCATCGGATTAAAGATGCGGATTGTTTTACGGCCGCTCTCGCGCATGTTATCAATAAGGTCTCTTTTGGAGCCGAGATAATTGTAAATCATTTCCTGATACCCCATCCCGACAAAAAGCTCCTTAACCTGCCTGCTGAATAATGTAACCGGCAGAAGCCGTCCGATAGTGGAATCGGAAGGCCGCTGCGGTTTGAATGATTTTAGCGAGCGGCCTATCATCACATCTTCCATAACATCCGCGGCATGCAGAAAATCGTTGCGGTATTCAGGAGGATACGCGCGGATGCCTTCTGCGCTGTTTTCCTGTCCGCGTTCTTTATCATTTGCTTTTTCAGCTTTTACGCCCATCCGCGCGAGAGCTTTTACACATTCATCAGCGTTTAGTTTTTCGCCGAGGAATCTCTCTATTCTTGAGAGCGAACAAAAAACCGGCTCCTGAAAATAAAACGGAGTGACAATATTTCTGCCGAAAGGAGTGTCAAACGCATATTCAATTTCAACCGGCTCTATTGAAAAGCCGTTATCTGCAAGATCGCAGGCGACAATGGATGCCGACAGCGTAAGGCACGGCATGTCTGTTCCCGTAAGTTCAACGAAGACCTCGCTGTCGCCGACCTGCACCGCGCCGAGATCGTTTGAATTAATAATCGGCGGATAAGATAAAACTTTCCCCTGCGAATCGGTTAAGAGCGGATGCACTGGCTCATGTTCCTGAATAAACGCGAATTCTTTTCCTTTGGGGTGCAGCTTAAGAATTTCACGCAAAGTAAGCGGGCGGTCAAGCATTGGATTATAATCTGTTCCTTGCAAAGGCGCAAAAGAAACCGAATCCGGATCCGCGCCTTTATAAATGATCGGCCAATTGATTAACGGCTTATTTTGACTGTCCATGATGCGGTAAATACCCATCGATATGCTACGCCGTTTTCGCCCGAAATTCCACGCAAGCTTTTCCTGCGTCTGTATCATATCGCGAAGCATTGGGTCTGTAATTGTTTTTCCCCGTGCGATAAAGCCTGTCATGAAAGGCCGCACCTGCCTTACGCTTGCCTCTACTTTTACTTTATAAGCTGGTTTTTTTATATTGCCGGGCCGTGAAAAAAAGCCGTATTCAGGGATTTTACCGCCTCCGTAAATACGCAGCTGCCTCGCGCAGCCGGCTGTTCCCCAAAGATCGGGTCGGTTTGTGTCATTTAACTCAATTTTTAGGGTTCTTTCCGCTTCAGGAAGACTCTTGTCGCTGTCTTCATCAAGTTCCGCCTTGGCGCATGTCAGAATTTCCTCTAATTCATCCTTGCTTTTCCATCCTCCGGGATATCCCGCAAGAGCGTAAAAAACCTGCTCATTTACTTCGATTTTAGGCATACATCCATTATATTTATTTTTTTTATTGAAGTCTATGTAAAAAGCGGGTAAAAATTGATAAAAAATAAATTTGCTGTAACGTTAAACTAAAAATGCTCTATTGCATAAAATATGCTTTCCTGTAATAATCATTTTACCAAAAATTTATTTTTTATATGGAGGAAATTTATGAAAAAACTATTTGCAGTTTCTTTAATGATACTGCTCGTAGCAGGCATGCTCTTCGCCGGCGGCAACAATAACAGAACCGCCAGCGGCGCTAGCGGTGCCACACAAGTGGATGTGTTTTGGTATACGTTTGCAGACACTTATTTAACAAGTGTTCGTAACGCTATGGCGGCTGAATTCAGCTTGTCAGACCAGTTTACAGTCAGGCACCATGACTGCGCGGAGAATCAAGCTAGACAAACTCAGATGGTTCAGACAGCCATTACACAGGGAACAAAAATGCTTATTGTTAATATTGTCACAACCGGTTCAGAAGAAGCGGCTATGAACATTGTTAATCTTGCAAAGAATGCCGGTATACCTATTGTCTTCTTTAATCGCGAAGTTTCCGATGCGGTTATTAAATCTTACGCGAATGCCGCTTTTGTAGGAACAGACGCGAATGAAGCCGGCTATATGCAGGGTGAAGGTATTGCCAAGTTCCTGCTCAGACCAGAGAACTGGACAGGTAATAGATCCAATTTTGACCTCAACGGCGACGGTAATATTAACTATGTTATGTTCCGCGGTGAACATGGAAACGCGGAAGCTCTCGGACGCACCAAATTTTCTATACAAGAAGCGAACAAGCAGCTTGCAGGAAGACTTACATTAACACCGTCTCCGGCAAACCAGACCAGCACTCAGTATGAAAACGACGGCATAAGCAACTACTTCCTGTATGGTAACTGGTCAGCGGCTGAAGCTGCTAACCTTATGCGTACAGCTTTAACAGCCCATTCTCTTACCAATGGCGCTATTGAGTTGATCGTTGCAAATAATGACGATCAGGGGCTTGGCGCAATTGAAGCAATGAATGAGCAAGGTTTTAACACCGGCAGAGCGGGAGCGGGATATATTCCTGTATTCGGCGTTGACGCTACAGCAGTCGCACAGGAAGCAATTCGCGCAGGCAGAATGACAAGTTCTGTGCTTCAGGACGCGGTTGGAATGGCCAAAACAATCGTTGCATTGGCTAAGAACGTTGCAAGTGGACAGCAAGTGTTTGCAAATACAAGCAGCTATAATGTTGACCAGGGTGTAAACAAGATTCGCGTACCTTACGCATTGTTTGAATAGTTTTTTTCTTGCGATGGAGCGGAGTTCTATTCTTAAGAAAGGATAGAATTTCGCTCTTAAAATTTATCTGTAAATAAAAATAATCTATGTAATTTAAAGGTTTGTTATGGGAAATGAACTGCTCCAAATAATCCGCGTAAGTAAATCTTTTCCCGGAGTTAAGGCATTGGACAATGTCAGTCTTAGTGTCGGAGCAGGAACCATTCATTCCCTTATGGGCGAAAACGGAGCCGGTAAATCAACCTTAATGAAATGTCTGTTCGGAATATACACTACCGACAGCGGAGAATTTATTCTGGACGGTAAAAAAGTTCTGTTTTTTAATCCAAAGCAGGCTATGGATAACGGCGTATCCATGGTGCATCAGGAGCTTAATCAGGTTCATACCCGCAGCGTGATGGAAAATATATGGCTAGGCCGTTTCCCCGGTTTACCGCCTGTGTATGTAAATCATAAAAAGATGTATCAGGATACTATTGATATTTTTAAAAAACTTGATATTCAGATAAACCCGAAAGCAATTATCAGCGCATTATCAGTGTCACAGCGGCAGATGGTTGAAATCGCAAAAGCGGTTTCGCATGAAAGCAAGGTTATAGTTCTGGACGAACCGACATCTTCTCTAACAGAAGTTGAAGTTGAGCAATTGTTTCGAATAATTAATAATTTAAAAGATCGCGGCTGCGCAATTATTTATATATCTCACCGTATGAATGAAATACTTAGAATCTCTGATGACGTCTCCATTATGCGCGATGGAAAAATGGTGGATACACAGCCTGCGTCAAATCTAACAACCGATAAAATAATCACCATGATGGTAGGCCGTGAACTGAGTAAAGTTTTTCCGCCAAAAACTAATGTACCCGCAGAAGTTGTTTTATCAGTTGAAGGGCTTACAGCGCAGTATTGTAATTTAAAGGATGTTTCTTTTACTTTACGTAAAGGAGAAATTCTTGGAGTAGCCGGTCTTATGGGCGCTGGCCGTACAGAATTACTGGAAGGAATTTTCGGACTTAATACAATAAAGTCCGGAAAAATAGTAAAAAACGGTAAAGTGATAAAAACAGGAACGCCAAAACACGCAATGAAACATGGTTTTGCGATGCTTACAGAAGAGAGACGGGCCACAGGGATTTTCGGAGTCTTAAGTGTCAGCGATAATATTACAATGGCAAATATCAAGAAATATAAAAAAATATTTTATATTAGCGATAAAAAAATGAGTATTGATGCTGAATGGGCAATTAAAACATTAAGAATTAAAACACCTAATCAAAGAACGCTTATTAGATCACTGTCAGGCGGGAACCAGCAAAAAGCAATTTTCGGACGGTGGATGCTGACAGACCCGGACATATTATTGCTTGACGAACCGACAAGAGGCATTGATGTCGGCGCAAAATATGAAATTTATCAGTTAATGATTGATCTTGCGAAGCAGGGAGATTCTATTATTATGGTATCAAGCGAGCTAGAGGAATTGCTTGGTATCTGTGACAGGATAATGGTCATGTCCGGAGGATTTAAAACCGGTGAAGTAGATCCAAATACAACAACACAGGAAGAGATTATGACTTTGGCGGCTAAATGTGTATAAGATTGATATTAAAGGGGAATATGTATGAACAATAACACAATTCTCGGCGCGGTGAAGCTCCGTTTACAAAATTACAAAGAACTCGATCTCAGGGACAAATTCGTTTTTTGGGGTGATTTTTTGATACGAAACGCCATGTATATTATTATTGTTCTTGTAGTTATTTATGTGCAGATTTACAGTATCAGGCAGGGTTTTGCCAATACCTTTTTATCATTCAGGTCTATTATTGACATTATGATGCGGTCAGCATCAGCATTATTCCTGGCGCTTGGCGTGGGCGGAATAATTGTACTGCAAGGAACTGATCTTTCCGCCGGTAGAATTATGGGGCTTACTGCCTGTGTATGTGCGTCGCTTTTACAAATGCCGCTTGCGGAATACAGTGTAAAGATGTTTCCAAATATGAACGCTCCCCCTATTATTCTGGTTCTTCTTCTTTCAATGGCTATAGGAGCAGTCTTCGGAATTTTTAACGGTTTTTGCTCCGCTAAATTTCAGATGCATCCGTTTATTGTAACGCTTGGCACCCAATTAATTGTATACGGACTTATATTAATATATGTACAGTTTGGCACAAACGGCGGAGGTCCGATATCTGGCTTAACCGATCAATATAAGAATGTTGTAAAGTACACAATTCAAATAAGAGGGACTGCTATTCCTTTGTATGTGTTCTATGCAATAGCCGCAGCGGCTATTATGTGGTTTATTTGGAATAAAACAACACTGGGTAAAAACATGTACGCGGTCGGCGCGAACCCCGTTGCAGCTAACGTATCAGGCATTTCAATACTCAAAACAAATATCCTTGTTTTTATGGTAGGCGGCATATGTTATGGCATGTCAGGTTTTATTGAAGCCGCGCGAATCGGCTCTAACGGCCCTGCTACAGGATTAAACGCTGAACTGGACGCGATCGCCGCATGCGTAATCGGCGGTGTAAGTTTTCTCGGCGGCGTAGGAAAAATTAGCGGAATAATAACAGGTGTTATACTGCTTCAGATCATCAGCGTTGCTCTGCAATGGCTTGGTGTTTCCGGCGATGTTCAGTATATCATTAAAGGCGGCATTATTCTTATTGCTGTAGCAATTGACATGCGTAAATATTTAGCGAAAAAGTAACAGATAACATTTAAATTATTTTTTCTTTTCCCGGTCATGCGTTTTAACACTTTCAACCCATATATAAGGTAAAGCAACTTTTAAGTTGCTTTTTGGGGGAAGAAGTTGAAAAAAGAAAAAACAAAACACGCGGAAAAGCACCACTGGCATCCTGCTTTTCTTCAGGCAATCCAGCATGAGCTTTTTGATTATCTTGATTTTCTGGAATTTAAATATGAGTACCAGCTTACTACAGAACCTCTGCGAATTGATCTGCTCATTATAAAGAAACCAAAAGACCTTGTTATCAAAAAAAACATCGGCAGAATATTTAAAGCTGAAAATATTATTGAATACAAAAGCCCTGATGATTATCTTTCCATAAAAGATTTTCTTAAAGTCTACGCCTACGCTAATCTTTATGCAGCAATAACGCCAGATGTGGAATTTTCAGATATAACACTCACATTTATTGAAAGCAGATATCCAAATAAACTAATAAAATATCTAACTAATATACGACATTATAAAATTGAAGAAACATCAAAAGGTATTTACAATGTACAAGGCGACTATTTACCGATTCAAATAATTGAATCAAAGAAATTATCTGATAAAGAAAACCTGTGGTTAAGATCGTTAAAATACGGCTT
>Ga0209755_10000934_pt1 | contig 49399 bp, 46 predicted proteins | sample TergutCo191P1_FD_187301 | JGI IMG/M metagenome (GOLD analysis project Ga0209755, IMG submission 187301) | Cornitermes sp. P1 segment gut microbial communities from Petit-Saut dam, French Guiana - Co191P1 (SPAdes) (version 2) | ecosystem: Host-associated > Arthropoda: Insects > Digestive system...
TGCTCCCTTACTACGCCCCATCATCCATCCGCTTGATGTACCATCCTCATGTATAACAGACCCTACGGCAGTTATTTCAATCCCACGGTTTGCAAATCTCTGCACAGTATCAACCATGCCGTTCATGTGGTCTATCGCCAAAGCCTTTAATCTTACCATTTCTTCGGGGTCATTTCCTGCCCTGCGAAGAAATGCGGGGTGAATACCAAGGTGCATTCCGGTGTTACCACTAAAGGCACTCGTATTGTTTGATACATTCACATTAGAGTTTAGCTGTTGAATTGCGGCTAAAACGCTACCTGCGTTAAGATTACCGTCTTGCATATTTGCGACACTTTCCCTCGCTTGTTGATATGCAGATTGCCTAACTATAGAACCGCCAATGTTTACTACGCTCATGTATAATCCTCCTCGATTTTAACGGCAGATTTGCTTTATTGATTATGCCATCCAGCTTCTTGTGGCTTCTTCATCTTCCAAATGATTTGGTTGGTTTTCTTCAGCTTCACGCATAGCCTCTTCAAGTTGTTGGTGCATAAGTTCTGCCCATGAGGGGCGGTCATCTTCATCGTAGTCGTAGGGTAGTTCAAATTGGGTGCGTCTTTCACGCAAATCAGGCCCTTGTACTATTGCCCAACCGCTTGTTGTGCCATCTTCATGGATTATTGTTCCATGAGCGTGTACGGTGATTCCACGAGCTTCCATTCCTTGCCTAAAAGCAGTTTCACCTATATAAGCATCCATTGCCAAAGCCTTTACTCTTACCATTTCTTCGGGGTCGTCTGCTGCCCTACGCAAAATTTCGGGGTGAATGCCTAGATTGGCTCCACTGCCGCTAAAAGGTTCTGTGATTGTGGATACATTCAAACCCGGTACAAGCTGTCTAATTGTTGATAAAATGTTACCTATACTTTGGTTGCCGCCCTGCATATTTGCGACACTTGCCCTTGCTTGCTGATAGGCACTTTGGCTAACGACAGAACCGTTAATGTTTGCAACGTCCATGTTAAATTCCTCCTTTTTAACGGTGTGTCTTGGTACGCAAAAAGCCCACCTGTAACCGTTGTATTTTTACCCTATACTATATACAACGATTGGGGGCGGGTTTAGGTAACATGATTTTGCAAAAACTTTTTTATTTATTTAAGTGTCATTCCCTCTGCAATTCTCATAAGTTCGTCAACGTCAAGAAATGCGGAAACGGAAAGAAAATGTCTACCATAATTCCATGAAATTGTGTTCACTTTATTTTCATCAGCAGACGTAAAAAGATATGCTACTTGCCCATGAAGTGAAATAATCGAAAAATTGTTGCCCTCCGTCATAGGTTTAAACATATCAACTGTCCCCATATCCTCATGCACGATTGTGTGTTGAATCATAATCCCACGGCGGATATTGCTCCTAAATAGATAATAGGTATGCCCCTCGGCAAGTTCCCCTTGTTCGTAGAATGTAAAATCTTCGGGGATAAAATTTACAACCAACTCGCCAATTTCTAAATCCTCTACATATCCAAGGTAGAAACTAATTTGAACATAATCTTCGCCCATGTTGATAATGCGGCTTAGTATAAATGTGCGTGACGCTCCAACGCTCATTAGCAAACCGCCCGCAAGCACAATAAACACACAAAAACCCGCAACGAGTTTTGATGTGATTCTTATAGCCTTTTTGATTTTGCCACGCCTTGCCGCTTTGTTGATTGTGCCGTATACCCTCTTGTCCAGGGATTCGGAGGGCGGGTACATTTCGTTAAGTTCTTCAAGGCTTGGTAAAGAATCCATTTCCTCTTGCCATGCGTCCTCTGCGGCAACTTTTACAACCGCATTAAATAACTTATCATTTTTCATTTTCGCCACCTGTCAATGCTTCACGCATTGCCTTTTTCGCTCTTGCTAACCGCATTTTTGACGCTGAATTGCTAATACCCAAAATCCTCGCAATTTCCTCGTGGTTATGCTCACATATAAGGTTGAGATATGCCACATTTTTTAGGCTGTCGGGTAGAGTTTTGATAATTTGCTTTATTGTTTCGTAACCCTCGTTAGCGATAACTTCATCAAGCACGGTGTTGTCGATGTCTTGTATTGTTTCCGGTATTTCGTCTGTATCTTCTGTGGGGTTGTTGTTTATCTTTTTTAGCAAGTCAAACGAAGTAGTCTTTATAATATTAACGATATATAATCGCTGTTGGTAACAAGTTAAGCCGAAAATTTTTTGACGGTGGCGTATTATTTTTATTACGGAATCTGACAAAACATCTTCCGCAAGTTCGTGATTTTTTAATATTTGTATGGCTATGTGCAACATCAAACCACGATATTTTTTATAAAGTTCTTCCAGTTTGTTTTTATCCTCTTTGCTGTCCAAGGTTGTTATTAGACTTGTTGGCAAAATGTACGCCCCCCTTTCTTTCTGCATGTCTTATATATCGGCAATCACAGTACATGGTATCATAGGGTTTCGCTAAGTGGCAAGCAGGGCAAGTGTCATGACACTTGCGATTTTTTCAAAAAATCTGCTTGTTGGGATGCATGGTTTTTCTGTGTGGCACTCTTATTTTTTAGAATCTGTGTTATAATGGGCTTGTGAAAAACAATGTAGGAGGTATTGCAGTATGTATATGATTTTGGAAAACCCTAAGCGCATGACGAAAAAAGAAATGCGGAAAAAGTTTGCGGATAAATGGGTATATGTTATTGATTGTGATTTTGAGATTGTGATTTTGAAATAGGTGTTCCAATGGAAACAGGCATTCCAATGCTTGTTGCGGACAGCCCCTGGGAAGGCAGGGAAAATGGTATTTACAGAAAGTTAGATGATGAATACGGACGTACAATGCACTTGTCTTTTCTTTCTGTAGATTTTCAAAACAGAAACTTGCCTGTAATTCAACATGATTTATTGATTGACACAGGGGCTTTTATAACAATGTTGAATAAAGCAAATGAATCTGTTTTTTGCTTGTTTTAGACAGATTTTGAGCATGGAAAACCTTGAATATACTGGGTTTAGCTTGATTGAAGATTGAACAAAATCATGGTATAATTGAAAAATGAAAATTTTAAACCTCTTGGACATTTACAATAAAGACGACTTTTTCGCCTTTGTTAAGCAATTTATCCGCTTTGGCTTGGTCGGGCTTTTTAACACATTTCTCGCGCTTGGTATTTACTACATGCTTGTTTTGCTGGGTATGTTTTATCTGCTGGCTAACGTAATCGCGTTTATCATAAGCGTCATTAGTGCGTTTTTCCTAAGCCGACGCTTTGTATTTACAAGCACAAGCCGCCCGGCTATTCAGCTTGTAAAAATGTATGTCGTATACGGCTCTACATTTTTGCTAAGCACCGCTACGCTATTTCTTATGGTGGACATCTTAAATATCTCGGAGTTTATCGCTCCGCTGGTTAACCTTTGCTTTACCGTGCCGCTAAACTTCCTGCTCAACAAATTCTGGGCGTTTCGTTAATCGCAAGGCACTCAATGCCAAAAATGCTTGGCTTGGCAAATAAAAAACCCAAATCAACGTAAACGAGGCGTTAAACCCGTGAGAAATCCCCGTATATCGTGTAAGATTAAACAGCATAACATTAATGTCGCAAAGCGCGAACAAAATCAAGCCCACCATCACAAGGTAAAAATTAACCTTGGGACGGCGGGCTTTTGTTTTAAAATTAATAAAAATATTAGTGGCAAAAAGCAAGGCATAAAGCCCCGCCATAAAAACAACAAACCCGCCCGACAAAGCCGCAGCCCAAACCACACCAACACCAACAAGCGGCAAAATCATCCACTTTTTAAACTCCACCGCCCTAAAAATATAAAAAACATGAACAAAACAAAACGCCGCCACCCCAAAAAGATGTTGTTCGCTTAAAACCAAAAAATAGTCGGCCAAAAGCGTAAACCCAAGCCCACAAACCAGCAGGCTCCATTCCTTTTTGGAGTAGCAACGCGCATAAGAAAATAAAGCCACAATCAAACAGCACGCAATAAACGCAAATTTATAATCGGGAGCAATCATATTTTAATCAATTCCACGATGGTCCATATTCCGTCGCGGCTACGTGCGATAACTTTAAACGTCTCGCGGAAGTATTGGAAATCCGCGCCCTCGCCTGCTGTCCATTGCACTTCGGCAACGGCGAGATAGTCATAGTTGCTAACGAGTTCTCCCGTAGAAACAGAAGACGTAAACATAGGCCGCCCCACAAAATCAGCAGGGGCAAAAAGCCCGCCAATCATCGGAGAATTAATAACATCCTCCGACACCCCTAAAATCCCCGCCCGCGAAGTCTGTCCCGACTTGTATGCAAGCAACGAGTTTAACGCCTCGGTGATGGCTGTCTCCGTGTTGGTGCGGCGCGTATGCTTCATATTATAGAATCTGCTTACCCTAATCGGCACACGCATAGAAGGCACATCATAATCTATCCGATTAATCACAAGGGAATACTGCGAAATATGGGCATCGCGTATCCGATTAAGATATGGCTGAATATTAAAGCGGACATCCGTACCGCGATGCATAACGCCTGTTATGCCCGGGACTTCTATATAGTTGCCGCCACCGACGTCAATACGAAGCACCATATCCACATCTGTAGGAATACGGCGTCTTGCCTCATTTAGCCCGTGCATGGTAAGCACAACATAAGGCCCGTCTTGCGCCATGCCTTCCAGGTTAAGAATAAAATTACCTGTTTCCACCGAGAAGGGATTATCCTGATTGTTGCCGAAAAGCTGCGAAGGCGTAACTTCCGATTCCGGGTTTGGATAAAAGTATGCGAGACCGTTAAAAATCACACCAACTGTGCTTTCTAAGCTAAACACAGGCCCAAACACAGACATACCCAGCATTATGCCAAATTCATCAAAATAAACGACGGCGTTTTGGTTAGTCATTGGGCTAACAAGGCCGCTAAGGTCGGTTAAGCTCAGCAATGCAGCATCGTCCCGCTTGCGTAAGCTAAAGCCCTCGGCCTGTGCATAAGGAGCATAACTAAAATGCACGGTACTGCTGGAGCTGTCAAAAACGGCAGACCGTATATTAATCCCGGAAGGCCTTTCGCTATCACCCGCCACATTAACGGGACGATTAATAAACACAGGACCCTCATGCACCGGCGGCGAAAGAAAACGATAGCTGAACAACGCAAATTCGCCGCTGCGTCTGCACTGCATATGCAGTGTTAAAAACAGCGTATTAAATGTAAGCGGCCCAAACCGCAGCACCGTACCCGTATCTGTCGAGCCGCTCAGGCCAAAGGTAGTACGCGCATACAAATGCCGCGCCTGATTGTACAACAGAATATAAAAATCATCGGGGTCAAAAAGCTCATCAAAGTAAATAAATGTACCCGAGTACCCCGCAGAAATACGCGTTAACGTAACATGAGTGCCACCGATAACGGCACTTTCGTGGATAAAGATATCATTTGTTGTGCCGTGAAGGGGGATTTCAATGGGCGTAAAATGCTCCAACGACGCAATATAATTATCCTGCGCCTGCACAGCAGAATGCGCCATAATAGCAGTGACAGCCCCCACGCCGATAAGGCAAACGCCGATAATAAACGTAGCCACCATCTTGCCGAATGACATATTTTCGAAAAGCTTGGGTGGTTTTTCTTCCTCCTTGGCGATGGAGCCTTTTACATACTGAACAGACCCCATGCCATCGACTTCGGGGTCGTAAACGGATTGTGTAGGCATTGCCGAAGTAATATCCCCCGGAGAAAAAGACTGGTCGGCGGCCTCGTCTGCCATAAGCAGCGCGTTAAGCTGCGCGTCCAAATCCATTTCGCCGCCGTCGGTACTCATTGGTGCGCCGGAATCGGCAAACAAGCTGTCAAGGTCGTCGTAGTCGCCGTCACCACCCGCGCCACCACCCATAAGGCTGTCGAGGTCGTCGAAATCGCTTAAATCCGGCTCGTCAAAGGCAGCAAGGGGATTGTCGTCTGCGGAATCTGCCATCGGGGCATCATCGTCCAAGCCTCCGCCGAGCAAATCATCCAACGCACTAAAATCATCGTCGGCGTCTGCGGATACTGTATCAGCTTCTGCGATTGGGGCTTCTTCTGTGTCGTCCATGTCCATGCCGCCGAGCAAGTCGTCCAACGCGCTAAAATCGTCCGATTCTTCTACGGCGTCTGACGCAGGGGCTTCATCCACACCGCCTAAGATATCATCGAGGTCGTCAAAAGAAGCCTCTTTTGCAGCAGGCGGCGCAGGCGGAGGATTAGAAAGCGCGTCCAGCGCGGCAAATGGGTCGTCTTCGGCGTCATCATCACTACCAAAAAGACCAAGCGAAGACAGCTGCGCCTCCAAATCGTCCATTTCGTTATTTTTGTTATCGTCGTCCATATAAAATTCCCCTTAGACAAAAAACATCATAATAGGCCCCGCGGCCAAAAGCAAAACAAGAAAAGCAGCGATTAAGATAACAAGCACTTGCTTGTGCCGTCTAATCCACCGTCTCATATTATCATACCTCCAAGGAAAAATCATTATTCATATTTGTGCATTATACCGCTATACGGCTATATGGACAAGTAAAAAGGAAAAATTCAACTGACGATAATTTATCGTCAGTTGAATTTTGAAATTTTTTTACACACCCTATTGACAAGTTTTCCCGTTGTGTGTAATATAGCCTCATCAGGCACAAACATACATTCTAGAATCCAAACAACAGGAGGTAGCACCATGGACAAAGAAATGTTAAGACAAGCAGCACTGCTTCACCCGGAGGACGTATTCCCGCCCTTCGACATAATTATGCAGCGGCACGGCTTCGACACCGTGTGTACATTTGCCGAGCAGCTTGGTGGCTTTACGGTGCATATCCCCGTATTGCGCAATATGTTTGCAGGCTGTATCGTAAAACAACTGGACAAGGAGTTTAAGGGCGGCAACTACGCAGACCTTTCTAAAAGATACGGATTTTCCGAGAGACACCTGCGCAGAATGCTTGGCAAACCGTAAAAATCATGTTATTATTTCCCTACTCGAGCGACCCCACGAGGAGGAGTGTCTCATGCGTAGCTTCATAGACTTTATTAAAAATCACGCCTTCTTTATCCTTGGAGGGGCGTGTATTTTTGTTGTCGGCGTTATCTACATCTTGGGGCGAGGCGTAGAGGCAGAGGTAGTACGTGACGGTGACGTTATTTTCCATGCAGGCGGGGCAACCCCCGTTACCTGCGAAGCCGACTCGGCATACATTATCATACATATAGCCGGCGAGGTGCATAATCCCGGCGTTTTTGAACTTCATCAGGGTGCGCGGGTAAACGACGCCCTGCTCCTCGCAGGCGGCGAAACAAAATACGCCGACCTCACCCGTGTAAACCTAGCCGCGGTTTTACAAGACGCGGCAAAAATAATAATCCCAACCATAGGCGAAGACCTGCCCGTCGCCGCCCATTCCCAAGGCGGCGCACGCTCCGACGGCCTGATTAACATAAACACCGCAACCTCCGCAGAGCTACAAACACTATCGGGCATTGGGCCTGTTTTGGCAGAAAATATCATCACGTTTCGTGAGGCGCATGGTGGGTTTTCCTACGTGGGTGAGCTTATTCATGTGCCGCGTATCGGCGCAGCTACTTTAGAACGGCTTAGGCCGCTTGTTACGGTAGAATAGGAGGCTACGATGGCAAAGTTACTTCTATCGCTTTTGTTATTTTTTCTCCTTACAGGCTGCGGCAGCAATAGGGACGACCCTCCTGTTTTTAAGTCATACCTGGATGTCCCGGGCATCACCCGCGAAGAAATCAACGCCATAGCCGACCTGCGTGCCCGATACGACCATTTTGTATTTGGAATGCTGCCAAGCACCGAGGCCTTTTTGGATTCCGAGGGCGTAATGCGTGGGTTTTCTTCTCATTTTTGCAAATGGCTTTCCGATTTTTTTGATATTCCGTTTGTGGTTACACATTTTGACTGGATAGAACTAATGGACGGGCTTAAAGACGGCTCCATCCAATTTACAGGCGAACTCACGACTACCGAAGAAAGACGTAATGAGTTTTTTATGACCTCCACCATATCCCCGCGCACCCTTATGTACTATAGGCTAAAATACAGCGAGCCACTTTACCAAATCCGACAAACACGTCTTCCGCGCTATCTGCTGATAAAAAACTCCGTGATTTCGGATTTTGTGCGGCGATATGCATACAACAGGTTTGAGCCTGTTTTTATCTACTCCTACGACCAGGTCTACTACCATCTGCGCGGAGGCTACGCAGACGCACTCGTTAGCGAAAATGTTTTGCGGGTTATCTGGGACATCGACAGCCCCATAGTGTCGGTGGATTTTATGCCCATGGTGTACACCTCCGTAACCTTTACCGCAAGACACCAAAAATACGAGCCGATTATCGCCGTCGTGCAAAGAGCCTTAGAGTACGGGCTTTCCGACCATATAAACGAACTTAACGACCTCGGCCATACGGATTATCTGCGACATCAGCTTTTATTAAGCCTTACCCCCTACGAATACGCAATTTTGCTATACAATGTACCCGTACGTATAGGTGCGCGTTTTAACGATTACCCCACCAGCTTTTACAACTCGCGCACGGGCAGGTGGGAAGGCATAAGCTTTGATATCCTGGAGGAGATTTCCGACATCACAAGCTTGTACTTTGAGGTAGTAAACGAGCCGGGCTTACATTTAAACGAGCTTTTAAAAATGCTGGAAAACGGCGAAATAGAAATGCTGCATACCATGATGAGCTACGACATGGAGGACAGGTTTATATGGCCGCAGACAGAGTTTTTAACAGAAAACCTCGTGCTTATTTCCTTGCAGGAGCAGCCAAATATTAATTTAAACAGGGTATACGGCAAGCGAGTGGGTGTTACGGCGGATACTCCCCACATGCATATTTTCAACACGTGGTTTCCAAACCACACACTTGTTTATGTTTTCGAAAACCGTGACGAAAAATTTTACGCCTTGCAGCGTGGCGACATAGATTTGGCATTTAATAACCATAACGCGGTTTTGTATTACACAAACTACCGCGAAATTATGGATTTTAAAGTAAATGTAATGTTTGGCGAGGAGTTTATATCCACATTTGCGTTTTACAACTGGCATGTAAACCTAAGCAGCGTTATCGACAAAACTCTTAGGCTCATAGATACCGACACCATAGTGGTGCAGTGGCGATACCGCACATTTGATTACCGCATGAGGCTTGTACGTGCGGTAATACCGTGGGTTGTTGTTGCAGGGCTGCTTTTAATGTGCATGTGCGCACTCGGCGTAATTTTATTTTTAAAAACCAGAAACACAAGCAAAAAGCTGGCCTACCTTGTAGACGAACGCACAGCCACGCTTTCCACGTTTTTTAATGCCATCCCCGATGTAATTTTTGTTAAGGACAAAAACCTGCGCTACACAAATATGAATGACGCCTTTGCCAATGTTTTTGGTTGCGAAAAGGAGGCCCTGCGAGGCAAAACCGACGAAGAATCCGGCCTGCCCCCCGAGCTTGTAAAAAGACTGGCCGAGGCAGATACCGCCCTTATGGAAAAAGGCGAGCTTACCACAACGGAAGAACGCGTACCCCACGCAAACGGCACAATACCATACTACGAAACGATAAGGGCACCTCTCACCTTGGACGGCAAAAAAATAGGGCTGATAGGCATAGCACGCGATATCACAAAGCACAGATTGCTGGAGCAGTCACTGGAAAAAGGATACAACACCGCAAAAATCCTGGGCGAGTCCCTTGCAAAAATCACAAATTCACCATTACTATTTGACGAAAATGTAATGGATGCAATAGCATTTATCGCGCAGGAATCCGCAGTCGCCTTGGGCGTACACCATGTAACAGTATGGCAAATATCCGAAGACCAAAGCGAGATGGATAACCTATACTTCTACGACGCCGCATTAAAAAGAAGCGGCTATCTCGATAAATTCTCATTCGAAAACTGCCCAAACTATTTGCAGGCACTAAAAAACGAGCGTCTGGTAGTGATAAACAATACCCGAGAAGATAACGAAATCAAAAACTGCTACAACCAAGACATATGCGCACTGCTGGAAGCCCCCATTCGCATAGAAGGCAAAATATACGGCCTAATAAGCTTTGAGCAGGAGTTTTCGGACGGTACAAAATCCCGCGAGTGGACACTCGAAGAAAAAAACTACGCGTCGTCCCTGGGTGACATCATGTCGCTGGTAATCACCGACAACGACCGCCACCGCGCCTACGAAACCGCAGAGACGGCAAACCAAGCAAAAACCGACTTCTTGGCCAACATGAGCCACGAAATCCGCACCCCCATGAACAGTATCATAGGCTTTTCCGAGCTTGCCCTCGACGACGAAATTTCTCCAAAAACACGCGACTATCTTGGCAAAATCAAAGAAAACAGCGACTGGCTAATGCAAACAATCAACGACATCTTGGACATTTCCAAAATAGAATCCGGCAGGATGGAACTGGAAAGGGTACCCTTCGATATACAAAAATTATTTATAAGCTGCCGCACCGCCATCATGCCAAAGGCCTTGGAAAAAAATCTTACATTACATTTTTACGCCGAGCATTCCGAAAAAATACCCCTTGGCGACCCTGTAAAGCTACGCCAAGTCCTGATGAACCTACTCGCCAATGCAGTAAAATTTACAAACGCAGGCATAATCAACCTCTCGGCAGAAACCAAAAACGAAACCGACAACACAATCACGATAAAATTCGAAGTTAAAGACAGCGGCATAGGCATGACCCAAAAACAACAGGCCATAGTATTTGAGCCGTTTCGCCAAGCAGACACGGGTACTACCCGCAAATACGGCGGCACAGGCCTTGGGCTTTCCATCACAAAAAACATGGTGGAGCTTATGGGCGGCGAGCTACTGGTACAAAGCACACCGGGTTTAGGCAGCAAATTCAGCTTCCGCCTAACCTTCGACACCATCACCGCAAAAACAGATACCGACAAAATGTTTATTTCTCACGACATGAAAAAGCCCACATTTAAAGGCGAAGTATTAGTATGCGAAGACAATAGCATGAATCAACAGGTACTAAAAGAACATCTCTCCCGCGTAGGCATAGACGCCGTAATCGCAGAAAACGGAAAAGCAGGCGTAGAGACCATCCAATCCCGCCTGCGAGAAGGCAAAAGAATGTTCGACCTCATCTTTATGGACATCCACATGCCTGTGATGGACGGGCTGGAAGCCGTAGAAAAAATCCTTGAGCTTAACATAAGAACACCCATAGTAGCACTCACCGCCAATGTAATGGAACACGACAAAAAGCTGTACAAAGAGCGAGGGATGGACGGATATCTGGGTAAGCCATTCTCCGGCCAAGAGCTTTGGATGTGCCTGCTAAAATATTTTGAGCTAAAGGCCTGGCAGGAAAACGACACAAAAAAAGACAAAGAGCTGCAAGAAAAGCTAATGAACAACTTTGTAAAATCCAACACAAATAAAATTGACGAAATAACAACCGCACTGGAAACAGGAGACATAAAGCTGGCTCACAGGCTGACACATTCATTAAAAGGAAATGCCGGCCAGCTAAACAAGGTGCTTTTACAAAAAGCCGCATACACGGTAGAAGAAGCACTAAAGGGCGGAGAAAACACCACCACCCCCGAGCAAATACAAACGCTTGCGATAGAATTATCCATGGTACTGGCCGAGCTAATACCGGCTATAAGCGAAAATGCAATGCTGCAAGAGTTCCTTAGCCCAAAGGACGCCTTGGGCGTTCTGCAACAGCTTGAGCCAATCCTAAAGGACAGCGACCCGGAATGTCTAAACCTCATCCCGGAGCTACGCATGATAAAAGGCAGCGACGACCTGATAAAAAACATGGAAGACTTTAATTTTAAGCAAGCCGAGCAAATATTTGATGACCTAATACGCGAAATGGAGGCAAATGCCAATGAATGAAAATAAAAACAGTATCCTAATCGTAGACGACGACACATCAAATCTAATGGAGCTTTCGCATATTCTGCGCTCCGACTATAAAATTTATGCGGTAAAAGACGGTGCAAACGCGATTATCAAAGCAAAGGAGTCACTGCCCGACCTTATTTTGCTGGATGTAATAATGCCCGGTATGGACGGCTTTGACGTCTTGGTAGAATTAAAAAGCGACAAACGTACCGCAGAAATCCCCGTAATCTTCATCACAGGAATGCAAACAAACGACAAAGAAAGCGAAGGCCTGTCCATAGGCGCGATGGACTATATAAGAAAACCCTTCGATACAAAGGTAGTAAAGCTGCGCGTAAGCAACCAGCTAAAAATAGTAAACCTGCAACGCGAGCTGCAAAACGCCGTAAAAATGGCAGAAGCGGCAAACAAATCCAAGTCCAACTTCTTGGCAAGCATGAGCCACGAAATCCGCACCCCAATGAACGCAATCATGGGTATCACAAATATTCTGCTGCAAAAGCCGCAACTTCCAAAGGACACGATAGACGCGTTAGGCAAGATAAATTCGTCCAGCAACCTGCTGCTGGACATTATCAACGACGTTTTGGACCTAACAAAAATAGAAACAGGCAAAATGGACATAGCACAAGAAGAATACGACCTGGAAAGACTTCTCATAGACGTAATAAACATCAACACCCCACGCCTTAAAAACAAACCAGTAAAATTTATTCTGGAAGTAGACGAGTTTATCCCCGCCATGCCGGTGGGCGACGCAACCCGTATAAAGCAGGTGCTTAACAATCTGCTTTCCAATGCGTTTAAATACACGCACTCCGGAGAAGTCACCATGGACATCGCCTACGAGCCAAAAAATGACGGCGTAATGATGGAGTTTAACATCATAGACACAGGCGTAGGCATAGACCACGAGCAGCTAAAAATTTTATTCGAAGACTACGCAAGGTTTACGACAGAGCTTGGCGGTGTAACGGTAGAGGGTACAGGCCTTGGCCTACCCATCACAAAAAAACTGGCGTCACTGATGAACGCAGAGCTATCCGTAGAAAGCACCCCAAATGTAGGCTCAAAATTTACGGTACGCCTTCCGCAAAAAACAATTAACGACAAAATTTTGGGCGCAGAAGCCGCAGAAAACTTACGCACCGACCGTCTTCCCAAAGACCCGTCCATCGGCTTTGTGCGTAAAAAAATGCCAAACGCAAGCGTGCTTGTAGTAGACGACGTAGAAATAAACCTATATGTAACAGAAGGCATTCTGGAGCCATACGAGCTAAAAGTAGACATGGCCGCAAACGGCTTGGAAGCCATAGAAAAAATAGAAGCGGGCAACACCTACGACCTAATCTTTATGGACTACATGATGCCCCAAATGAACGGACTGGAAGCCACCACCCTCCTGCGCGAAAAAGGCTACACCGCCCCCATAGTAGCCCTAACCGCCAACGCAATCACCGACAAAGCCGAAATGTTTTTGCAAAACGGCTTTGATGGCTACATCACAAAACCCATCGACATCAAAGAAGTGGATAATGTTTTGAACAAGTTTTTGAACTCTCATATATCCCATTAATTAATTTTTGCGTTTGTAGGCCGGAGCATTCCAAGCCTGTTTCCAGCGTATCGTAAAATGCCTTTATTTGCTTTATATGCGATACGCCCCAGTATGATTTCATCCTAAATTTCCGTTGTGCGTCTATGTCTGCGCCGGCGGTTTTTTCTTGCCCGTTGGCAAATGTTATCGTTGCGTTTTCTCCGATTAGCTTGGCGCGACCGTTTTCGCAGATTAGCTCTATGCTTGCGGGTGCGTCGTAGGGGTGATAGGTGTTTACGAAAAAGGAAATCGCCGTCTTGCCATAGAAAATCACACCCTCGGCAACATCCTCAACCTCGATGTACGGATGTGCGCGGTTTGCAATATTGGCGTCCACCGCCGTCGGATTACCCAAGAAATAATTCACCATGTCAAAGGTGTGGATGGATTGATTGATTAACACGCCGCCGCCTTCGGTTGCCCATTTTCCGCGCCAGTCGCTTGCGGCGTAGTAGCCTTCGTCACGAAGCCATGTTACGCGTAGCCAGCCGCTTTTTACCGCGCCAAGCTCTCCGCTTTGCAACGTGGATTTTATCAACTGCGCACCCGGGCTGTAGCGATTTTGGAAAACTACACTTAGCTTCGCACCGCTTTTTTTTGCGGCGGCCAGCATTGCCTCCGCATCGGCTACCGTGGTCGCCATCGGCTTTTCGCAGAGTACATGTATCCCTTTTTCCAACGCAGCTATGCTCACCTCCGCGTGCAAATAATGCGGCAGGCATACATGTACAACATCAAATCCGCCCGCCGCCAACATCTCTTTATAATCCGAAAAAGCAGGCGGAGCCAGCTTTATATCACAAACCGCCGCTACCTCTACGCCTATGGTTTCCAATGATTTTATGTGCATTGGCGCGACGTTTCCCATACCTATTATTGCCGCTTTGTAGTTTTTCATTTTCTTCACCCACTGGGAGATTAGCAAATTGCCACATATGCGTCAAGAAATTTGAAATAAAAAACTCGTCAGTTGGCGTTTCCTTTTTAATCCGGGGCGTATTCCAAAATATCTCCCGGTTGGCAATCCAGCACTTTACATATCGAGTCCAGCGTCGAAAGGCGCACGGCTTTCACCTTCCCGGTTTTTAGGCATGAGAGGTTAACATTTGTAATGCCGACTTTTTCCGCGAGGTCGTTGAGCCGCATTTTGCGGTCGGCCAACACCCTGTCCAGTCGTATGATAATCATACCGTAGCGTCCACCTCTTCTTGCAGCTTTACGCCATGCAAAATGATATGTGCCGCCACATTAAACGCCAAAAACGGAATCGCATTTACCAAAGCATTAGGATTGCCGGTATACTGAATACGGCTGTCTGTAAATATATTGGCTAACGCAATAATGCCAAATATTAAAATAGGCGAAAAAAGATGTGTAACAACTTGGACGCGCCCAAACCACAGCAAGCAGATTGCGTTTGCCCTCGTAAAAATTTGCCCCTTTTGTACATTATCAAGCACTCGTGCAAGCAACAAAAATGAAAGACCAAAAGGCAACGCAAAAGCCATATGAGAAGCAGAAAGAGCAACCCGCGTGATAAAATCCACCCCATTATCGAGATTGGTAAACAGCCTAAAAGTCCCCGGCGAGGCAGTAATAAGCCCATCCCCACGTGTCCATTCATTATCGCGCCCATCCACAAGCCGCATTCCTTCATATGTGCCTGTATTGCTATGCAAAATAAAGGTCTGTCGCCCGGAAATACCGATAATCATGCTATATATGAAAAATATAACAAAAAGCCGACATATCCACTTAGCGGCTCCCGCTATGCTCCGCGCTTTTTCCTCCTCGATTTCCTTGCTAAACCATAGTTTTAAAGTATTCATATCATCACCTCAAGACAATTATATGCGATAAACGCAATCATTACAATAAATAATTATCGCAACACGATAAATAATTTGTGCTTCCAAGTCATTTCCTGTATTATAGAGTGAAGGAGTGGGTAAAAATGACAAAAAAACTAGGCTTTATAGGTGCGGGTAACATGGCGGAAGCGATAATAGCAGGCGCGATAAAAGCGGGCGCAGTAACGCCGTCCGACATCATAGCGTCGGACATGGACAAAGCACGGCTTTCATATATGGCAGAAAAACACGGTGTCGTGGCGTCAAAAGACAATGCCACGACTGCACAATCCGAAATAATTTTCCTAAGCATAAAACCGCATATCTACGACGCAGTTATCTCCGAAATAAAAGCGACGATAAACCCAAACGCATTGGTAATCATCATAGCCGCAGGCATAAGCATTTCATATGTAAAGGAACGTCTCGGCGGCGGAAAAATCATAAAAACCATGCCAAACACGCCGGCAATGGTAAACCATGGGATGACAGCAGTATGCGCAAGCGAAAACGTCACAGAGTCGGAGCTGGCTCAAGTGCTAAACATCTTCAACAGTGTTGGCAAAACAGAAATCCTGCCGGAACGCCTCTTCGACGCATACACGGCACTGGCAGGCTCATCCCCGGCATACGCGTTCATGTTTATAGAAGCAATGGCAGACGCAGGTGTTAAGCACGGTCTACCCCGCGCCCAAGCCCTGCAAATCAGCACCCAAGCCCTGCTGGGCGCAGCAAAAATGCTGCAAGAAACAAACGAACACCCCGCAAAGCTACGCGACGCAGTATGCTCCCCCGGCGGAACAACAATAGCCGCCGTCTGCGAACTGGAAAAAAATGGCTTTAGAAATGCCGTTATCTCAGCGATAACGGCATGTGTGGAAAAGTATAATAAAATGTCTTAATAAGCTCTGCCCCAAACCACCATCTTATCTGCGGGTTTGCCGCACACTACGCATTTGTCGTCAATTTTTTCTTGGTCGAAGGGCATACAGCGGCTTGTTGCTGTGGCTTCTTCTTTTATGCGGACTTCGCAGGTGTCCTCGCCGCACCACATGGACTTTACAAAGCCGGGGGTTGTGTCGAGGATTTCTTTTAGTTGGGGTAGGGTGGTGGCTTTACGGGTGTTTTCGTCTTGGCGGGCTTTTGCCTTGTTGTACATATTTTTGTGGATGGATTTTAGGGTCTCGTTAACGACTGTTTCCAGTTTGTCCAGTGATACGGTTATTTTTTCGCCTGTGTCTCGGCGGGCTATTACGCATTGGTTTAGCTCGATGTCCTTTGGGCCTATTTCCAGGCGGATAGGGACGCCTTTCATTTCGTATTCTGCAAATTTCCAGCCGGGTTTTTTGTCGGAGTTGTCGAGTTTTACACGGACGCTTTTTGCCAGTGTCTCGTATAACTCGGTGGCTTTTTCCACTACGCCTTCTTTGTGGGAGGCTACGGGGACGATTACCACTTGTATGGGCGCGACGTTTGGCGGCAAAACGAGACCGTTGTTGTCGCCGTGTACCATTATGATTGCGCCGATTAGGCGGGTGCTTATTCCCCATGATGACTGGTGAACGTGCTGCTGCTTATTATTTTTGTCCAAATATTGAATGCCAAACGCCTTGGCAAATTTATCACCGAAATCATGTGTTGTTCCCGATTGAAGGGCTTTGCCGTCGTGCATCAGGCTCTCGAATGTAAATGTGTTAAGCGCGCCCGCAAACTTTTCGCGCTCGGTTTTTTGGCCTTTTATGCAGGGCATGGCCAGTACGTTTTCGGAGATATCTACGTAGGTGTCTAGGATGTCGAGGGCTTCGGCGCGGGATTCTTCTGCTGTGGCGTGGGCTGTGTGGCCTTCTTGCCATAGGAATTCACGGCCGCGCAGAAAGGGGCGGGTTGTTTTTTCCCAGCGCATTACGCTGCACCACTGGTTGTACAGCTTTGGAAGGTCGCGGTATGACTGGATTGCGTTTGCATAATGCGAGCAAAACAGCGTCTCGGATGTGGGGCGTACGCAAAAACGCTCTTGCAGCTTTTCCGAGCCGCCGTGCGTTACCCATGCCACCTCGGGCGCAAAGCCCTCTACGTGGTCGGCTTCTTTTTTCAGCAGGCTTTCCGGGATTAGCATTGGCATGTATACGTTTTCGTGGCCTGTTTTTTTAAGGCGTTCGTCTAGGTTTTTTTGGATTAGTTCCCAGATGGCGTAGCCGTAGGGCTTGTAGATTATACAGCCGCCTGTTTCGGAATACTCGGCCATTTCGGCCTTGCGCACTACGTCTGTGTACCATTGGGCGAAGTCTACGTTCATGTCTGCAATTGCTTCTACTCTTTTTTCCATTTGTATCTCCTTAGCTGCTAAATTTTTGTGTCCAGCGATTGTTGTAAAATCCTACGCCTATGCGTGTGTATATCGGGTTTAGAATGTTTTCGCGGTGGCCTTGTGACTCCATCCAGCCTGTTACTACGTCCTCGGGGTGGCGGTGGCCGCTGGCTAGGTTTTCGCCCATGGAGCGCACGGGCAGGCCAAATACCTCGCGGGATATGTTGGCAAAATGCCCGTATACGGGGCTTGTGTGGCTAAAGTAGCTTAGGTCGTACATGCTTTGGGATTTGAAGCGGGCTGCCATCATCAGCGGGGCGTATTCTTCTAATGGAAGAAGTCCCGCCGCTATGCGCTCTAAGTTTGTAAGGCGGATTACCTCGCGCTCAAAGTCGTTTCCGCCGCCCATGGCATGGTAGGCGTTTATCCAATCGGTGATTTCCGGCTCGGTTAGGCGACGGTTAGGAATCGTCGTCTCCCGTACGGGCGGAGGCAGTGGGTCGAGGAGCGGGATTTGGCCATTGACAAATCCCGCTCCGGGTGCGGCGGCGTGTCCGCCGGAGGCTACGACCACGGTGTTTGCAGTGGCGTCCCATCCTACAAAATAGCCTACGCTTTCCAGCACTGCCCGTATGGGAAGGAGAGTTCTGCCCGCGATAATTTGCGCGGGGACTTCCAGCGGAATTACGCTTCCGTTTGTTGTGAAGGTAGGGCTTCCTATAGAAATAACTACGGTAAAATCGTCGCGGTCGAGGGTTGCGGTTTCTATTGTAGGCTCCCATTCCACGTCAAAGCCAACATGCTCGAAAACCGCACGCAGCGGCACAAGAGTGCGCCCGTCTACGATAACCGGGGCTTGGTCAAAATTAATAGCCTCGCCGTCTACGGTAACGGAAATAGGCGAGGGCGCGGCATACACCTGCGAATAAAACGCGGCGACAAATATAATAAACGTGAGCAATTTTTTCAATGCAATCATCCCTTTGCATTATTCTGTCACAGCTAACACGGCTTTGCAAGGTTATCTTGAAAATGTCACACAAAATTAAAAATTCTATGTCCCGCAGAATGTTTTGTAATTACAACGGCCTGCGGAGGGCGGTCGGGAATATTCGCCCGCATCCTCGGGGGGCTTTTTCAGAGCCGCCAAAAGCCTGTGCGTTACGGAAAAATCACCTTGCTCCGCCGCTGAAAGGGCTTCTTCTACGTGGTGGTTTCTGGGGATGACGGTGGGGTTTGGGAAGCTGTTGTTAAAATCGAGATTGTCTTTTTTCAGCCGTTGCAAAAATTCTTCGGGGGTTTCGTTTGTGTTCCCCAGTTTTTCTTGCATTCCTTTTTGCCAATTTTTTTCGTAGCATTCGCGGTAGTGTGCGATTTGTTCTGCTGCTTGATTTTTTCCAATCAGGGGAAGCAGTGCCTCTGCGAGACGGGATAAATTCCACGCGCCTATTTTTGGCTGGTTTTTGTATGCGTAACGCCCCTCCGTGTCTATTGAGCTAAAAACAGTGTTTGGGTCGTAGGTGTCCATAAATGCGCAGGGTCCGTAGTCGATGGTCTCGCCGCAAATCGCCATGTTGTCGGTGTTCATTACGCCGTGGATAAAGCCGACGAGCTGCCATTTTGCTATTAGCGACGCCTGCCGCTCCGCGACTTTTCGCAGAAAAAGTACATATTTATCGTCAGTCTCTTGTATCTCGGGAAAATGCCGCCATATGCTGTAGTCCGCCAGTGCCTGCAAATCCTCCTGCGTCCCAAACGCCGAAACATAATTAAATGTCCCCACCCTAATATGGCTGGACGCCACTCTGGTCAAAACCGCACCCTGTAAAATCTTCTCCCTAAAAACATCCTGACCCGTAAGCACAACCGCCAAAGACCGCGTAGTCGGAATCCCAAGCGCAAACATCGCCTCACTAATAATATACTCCCTAAGCATGGGCAGCAAAGCCGCATAACCGTCGCCGTTACGAGAAAAAGGCGTGCGCCCCGACCCCTTTAACTGAATATCAAACCGCCGCCCGTCGGGCGTAATCTGTTCGCCAAGCAAAACCGCCCGCCCGTCGCCAAGCATTGTAAAATGTCCAAACTGATACCCCGCATACGCCTGAGATATGGGCTTAGCCCCCGACGGCAGCTTTGTGCCCGAAAATATTTCCGGCATGTCCTGCAGTTCGTTTGGGTTTAGCCCCAAGTCTTTTGCTAAACCTTCATTAAATATCACCATTTTAGGCGCGGGCGCGATTTCGGGCTTTTGGTATCTGAAGAATATTTCCGGTAACTCCGAATAGGTATGTTCCAAATTCCAGTTCATCTTGTATCTCCTTTTTGTTTTAACATGCCCAAATCGGAGATAAAAAATTACTGCGCGGTCGCAGTGCTTTCATCGTGGAGCCGATTTACTGCGGTTATTGCGAAGTGGTAGCCGTCCACGCTTTGTGGGATTTCTACATAGTAATATATTTGTCCCGATTGCGCGGGGATGATTTTGAAAATATTTGCGGGGTTGTTGATGTTAATGCGCTCCGTGGCGGCGCGGTAGATTACAAAATATCGTGGCGCGATTAGCGGGTCGGTGCTTGTCTCGGTGTTTTCCCATGAGATTGTTGTGCCTTCGGTGCGTAGGTTTGTTGGGCGAGAGGGGGCTGCGCCGCCCAGGTGTGGCATTGGTGGTACAAGCGCGGGGCATCGCCACATACCGCCGCGTAGGGTTTCCATGGTGTATCTCATGCCGTGTTCTCTACCGGGGCGCATTTGGTTTTGGGAGAAAATCATCGAGCCGCTGATGTTGGGGTTGCCTAAGTTGTAGGCTTCTTGGCGGAGGAGGGTGCGTTTGCCTTCGTATTCGTAGGCGGGTGCGTTTCGCCATTTTTGCGGAACGCTTACCCGTGCTGAGCGGTACATATTATCCATTCGGTAAAGCCCAACGCCGATAAAAAGCTGGGCGTTTGTATGCTCGCCTCGGGAATTTCGCAAATCCCCGTTTTCGCCAAAATCGTGGAATAGCCGCGCCCACCAGTCGGCAATTACACCGTAGGGCGCGGTGTTATGAGTCCATTCCCAATAAATTTGCGGGGTGAGGTAGTCAATGTAATTTTCAATCACCCAACGGCGAGTGTCCGCAAAGGAAGAATGATAATTAGACCAAGTAGTGGTAGAAGGCGAGCCTGTCCCCGCGTCGAAGCCGCCACCGTCGAGGCCTGTGTTTCCCGCTGCCGAGGATTTCCATACTCCGCCGGGGCTTATGCCGAATTTTACCCATGGAGCGGCTTCGCGGATGGCCTCGCTTACTTCGCGTATCATTTTCTCAGTGTTTTGCCTGCGCTCGGCAGGCGTGGCGCGGGTAGGGAAGTCCGACGGGTAGAAGTAGTCGTCAAAATGCACGGCGTCTATGTCGTAGTTTTCGATAACCTCCAGCACACGGCGTACAATCCAGTCGTTTACGCCCGGCGTGCCGGGGTCTACGACGTAGCGGTTTTCTCCGATTTTTACATGCTCGTCAAATAAATAAAACGCCGTACCGGGAATTTGTGACCATTCCTGTCTAATTTGCGCAAGGCTCGTAACAGGCTCACCTGTAGAGCTTAGCGTAATCTCGCGATAATTTGCCAAAGTATGGGTAATGCGGTAAGGATTAAACCATGCGTGAAATTCGATATTACGCCCACGAGCAAGCCTAATAGCATACTCAAGGGGGTCAAACTCCACCCCGCCCGAATCGCGCAGCACCCCCGTAAAATTAGTTTCCCCCGTAAGCCAAGCCGACCACGGCGAAATTTCCGAGCGGAAAAAAGCGTCACCCGTAGGACTTATCTGAAAAATCACCGCATTAAAGCCCAAATCCGCAATCTCGTCGAAGCGTTGGCGCAGCTCATACTTTTGCAAATCCACATGCGCAGGCGAAGTCCCACGTGCCTCCACAGAAGGCCAGTCTATATTCAAAACAGTGGCAATCCACGCCCCGCGCAAATGCCGCTTTTGCGGAAAATCCTCGCCCTGTGCAATAGTCGCCAAAAAAGGCCGATATCTGTCGGCGGGGTCGATTATCGCATTTCTGAAAGTATCAATAGCATATTGCAGGCAATCCATGCTTTGGCTCGCATGGATTGCGTCCAAAAAAGCCTCCATATCGGAAGCCATGTGCCTGCCGAGACTGATATTTATGCCTTGTGCCTGTGCTTGGGCATGACGGTTTAACGCATAGGAGGTTAACGCAGCGAGTTGCTCTTCGTAGGTTAGTGGAGTAGGGATGTATTCGGGCAATGCGAGACAAATGATTTCCGGCTCCGGCGCAGGTAAAGGTACGGGTGTCGGCGAAGGCTCGAGGGATTCCGCTAACGCCTCTTCGGTGGGGTGATACTCGATTTCCACTGTTATATCCCGTGCAATAACAAAAACTGCTGCTGCAACGACTATAATGGCAGCAAAAGCTATAAATATTTTTTTCATATAAACCCCCATTAAATTTCAACAACGCTTATCTCTTGGTTTTCCAAAAACTTGTCGTTGTTTAAATGTGGGATTGCGTTCAATCTCCGGCAAATCATGGATGTTATCAAATTTATAATTAAACCCCGAAAGCAAGTCACGTTAGAGTAAATTTTTAAAATCCTTAGGTCGAATAAAGAAATACTCTGAAGTTCTTTTCATCTCCCGGATTGTCTTCATCCACACCTTCGGACGGCAAAAGTTCAAATTTGCCCTCTGTGTAATCGCCGATAACCTTTAACCAGAACAATACTGCATTGGTATTTCTATTGCATACGGTAAGTTGCCATAACCCTTTAAATTTATCGAATAAATAATTCACGGCGAATTTTCCGACACCCATACCTCTATATTTGTACATTACGAAGAAATCAGCCATAATAAAATCTGCTTTTCTGGATTCCAAGTAAAAATTATCGCTATGAATCATAGCAAAACCCGCCAATTTACCATCTACTTTAATAAAGAAAACCCATCTCTTTGCGTTTTTGTGATAGAAGCTATCAACGTAGTCGAAATTGCCGAGGTCATAAAGTCCCAATTCATTCACTTCATTATAGTGAAAATACTGTGATAACTCGTACTCATATTTTTCCATAAGGTTTAACAATATTTCTTTTTCCTCGTGCTTTACAGCCGTTACTTCAATTTTCAAGCTTTATACCCTCCATATTCACAAAATATAAACTACGTACCACACTCATCGTGGTACATAATTGTTAAGCTGGCAAAGCCATTTTATCACATATTTGAGTTTTTTGTGGCAAAATTTCTCGAGCTGCGTTATTTCCACCCTTCACAGCATATGTCGAAAAATGTATTATATTGACAAATAGTGTGATTTGAAAGATAAAAAATGAACTTCATGTTATGGCTATAATGCGAACTTGGCTATTCTTTTATTTTGGAGGTCTAACAATGATAATGCATGGCTTGAGAAGTTTTTACGAACAGTCCCTACCTTATAACATGCAAATTCCAAATGCGTCTCCTGCGCAAATGATTTTGGGGCTAGAAAAGGAGGGTTTATTACTAGATGCGCTAAGGCACCATAAAAAGGATTTATCTATTTATGTGAAAGAAAAAGCTACGAAGGAGGGTTCTAATAACATCGCTAAATCCAAAAGCCAATATACAAATGAGATGATTGCGCATCTTACAATCCTAAAAAACATATATAAAGAGCTTTTAAATGCAAACCCGCCTACTTCAGTTGATGAGTGTATCGAAAATATATTATCAAAGGAACCGAATCACGGAAGTGCGCGCGAAGCGTTAGAACAATACACGAGTTATGTAATTAATGAGGCTTATTTATCGCATATTCCATAACGCTGTATAGAACTAAACACACATTTTTAGGTGTATATTATCCATATAAAGTGCTATTAACAAATTTTTGGTCTTTACTTGACATACTCACCCTTTACAGCATATGTCTAATTATGCATTAATTTAATAAATTATGACGTTTTGATTATAAAAATCGCGTGTTATGTCGATAATGCAGCAAACATAGAAAATGTATATTATTTACAGAAAAAACCTCTTGACTAAGCCGTTAGGTAATAGTTCATGATATATTCACGTCGGTAACCTAACCGATGAATCCTACTATTACATGGAGGCTGTCATGAATGAGTTAGCAAAAATTAAAGATGTTTCATCTAAGTACAACATCACCACCCGTACGCTCCGCTACTACGAGGATATGGGGCTAATCACCAGTACTCGAAGCGACGATTACGCTTACAGGCTGTACGACGAAAATGCCGTAAAACGGATTGAACAAATCCTTATTTTGCGAAAGCTAAATATCAGAATTAAAGATATTGAGCGTATCTTCGCCGCACCCGATTCCGATGTGGTATTGGAAGTGTTAAACAAAAAAGCAGACGATATTGACAGCGAGGTAGCATTGTTACATGAACTAAAAGGGATTGTACTGGACTTCGTTCGGCAAATCGAACAAGCCGACTTCCATAATGACGAGCAAGTAAAGGTGTTGTATGATAAAGCAAAGGAAATAGAGGTTCAACTAACCACCCCTGACTATGTTGGCAATTCAAATGTAACTCTTTCCCCTGCCAAGCATTTGGCAGAAGTTACGGAAAAACTTGAAGATAAAAGAATTACATTGCCAACGGTTGTTAAAACATATATGCAAGAAGTGAGTGCGACACGCTTTATCGGCAAGAAATACGAAAGTGGAAATGTCGCATGGGACGATTTTGATGATGAATTGCTCAAAGCGAAGTTAGCTATCAATCTTAAAGAATTACACGAGGACGGTGACTCAATTATTGGATTGATGAGCCACCGAAATGGCTTTGAGTATTGGCTCGGATTTTTTACACCGGAGGGTACTGCTGTGCCGGAGGGATTTGAATATGAGGACTTCCCTGCAGCGGCAATCGGTACGGCATGGGTGTATAAACATGATGATGACTGGGGTATGGAGCCAATGGCATATGAAAGACTAAAAGCCGATGGCTTTGACCCGAATGATGATTGGTGGTTTGAACGGTATCACCCCATACGAAGTGGTGTTGATAAAAATGGTAATGTTATTCTTGACCTGTGTTGGTTTTTGAAGTAGGAGCGAACGGCAATGGCAATAGTCAAGGTTGATATAAATGAATATGCAAGCTCACAACCGCCGAAAGTGAGGGCATGGCTTTCGGCGGTTGATAAACTGATGCGTGACGGCAACTGCCGTGTCGTTAGTTCGGTGGTAAACAACAAAAAACGTACCGATGGCAAGTTTACTTATACATCAAAACGAACCAAAAAATCAGTTTGCATTATCAATTTGGGAACATCAGGCAATTATATTTCCATGCGTGGCAACCATTTTATACACCCCAACGGCAAAGAAAATATATTAGACGAATTGCCCGAAGATATATTTGGTTTTGTAATAAAAGGTGCGGGCTGTGAGCTTGGTCACTGCTTGAATTTGGATTACAGCGTAAATCAAGATAATTACTGTGTACACGGCAATGCCGAAGTATTTGACTATAATGGGCAAAAATCCCACAGATGTCCACACAATGGTTGGAGATTTAAATTGATTGAAACCACGAATTTTGAAATACTGTCGAGATGGATTGCGTTAGAGGTAACGTGGCAAAAATAAGCATTATTGGTATTAGCAAAAAGAGTTTAGCTCGGGCTTGACGTAAGCCCCCTTCACAGCTTATTTGATGTTTTGGGCGGAAGCTTACCAAGCCTTTAAATATATAGCCCCACGGGGGTTTTGTATGTACTTGGAATGTACAACAAAAATCCAACCGGTGATAAATTATCACCGGTTGGATTTTCATTTCTTGGTAAAACTACCACCTCATCCACAGCCGACGCCGCGGGATATGGCGATGAAAACGGTAATATATCGGATGATAGCGGAATTGGATGGGTTCTTCTATTTCTTCTTCCAATTTTCCAAATTCGAAGCGGTTTCCGAAATGGTATTTGCAACCGTGTAAAAAGCTCATATTTTGCCTCCTTTTACGCACAGCGCACTTCGCTGTGCGCGCTTGTATCACTTACAATACATACTATGCAAAAGAAGGACAAAGCGTGCGTACTTCGCCGCTAGGCTAACGTGCGCAATGTGCGTAAATTTACCGATACGGTGCAGCCGTCTTCTGAGTGTTGGGCGGAGATTTCCGCGCCGATTCCGTTGGCGAGGTTTTTGCAAATGGCTAGGCCAAGGCCGTTTCCGTGGGGTTTGTCTTGGGTGGAGTACACGATACCCGTGTCGCTTATCAGCACGTTTAAAAACTCGTCGCGGTAGCTTGCGGATATTGTGATTACGCTGTTTTGGTTGTTTGCTGCTTCTACGGCTTCCACGGCATTTTTGATTAGGTTGGAAAAAATCATCCGCAGCGAGGTCTCGTGTCCGTAGCAGGGCAAAAAGCCTTCTCCTTCGAAGATAAAGGAAATCTCGGGCCAGGCGGCGCGGTAGGTTTCCAAAATCTCGTGGATTATATTGCTAAGGTTTACTTCGTAGGCTTCGCACCCGTTGTATGTGGCGGAGAGCATATCCTTTACCATGTTGCAGATGTTATACAGAGCCTGTTCGATGTGGTTTAAATGATGGTCGAGATTTGATTTTTCGTCCTCCAGACGCAAGAGGTTTACGTGTGCGAGGGCGACCGCCGCGGGGTTTTTTATTTCGTGCGCTAACGCGGCGGTCATTTCGCTAAAATCATCGGACAATTTTATTACCTCCGTGGCGGCAATGAAATTGTTCTGCCTGCTACGATATGGTCAGGGTTTTCTATGCCGTTAAGTGTTAAAATTTCGTTTACCATGTTGCCGTCCCCAAAGAAATATATACTGATAGCCAACAAACTGTCGCCGGGCTGAATAGTATAAGTTTCCGGAATAGGAGGAATCAGCGCGGTTTCCTCATAAGCGGATGGCGGTGTGCTTGCGGCGGCGGGGATTGTTTCTTCCGTCACAGGGGAAGCAGGCGCGGTTACATAAGAATTATACGCGGGCTGCGGCGAAAGCTCTGCCACCACAACGCCTGCGGCCTCACCGATTTGCACATGAGTATAAGTTTCGCTCTCCGCGAAAACGGGCGTGTGCGTGTACGCATTTGTAGTTCTTGTTGTTTCCATAGCCATGTGGTTTCGCAAAGCCGTGGTTAGCTGCCTAATCTGTGCTTCGTTATTGTCTATCCTGTCCTGGCTTCGCACCAAATTTATTCCCATCACAAAGCTAATCACAAACAATACCGCACATAGCCCCGCCAATAAATTTGTTGCCCTCCTTTGCTCCACTATTGTGCCGCGCCGCCTTGCTTTCGCATTCTCGTGCCTTCGGATTACTTCCTCCGGCCTCTTACTGTGCGGCCCTGCCATGGAAAATCTTCCTTCGAGTTCGTCTTCTCGTTCTTCTTGTCTGTCCTCCTCCTCATTCGCGCTCACATTTTCGCCGGCATACTCTACGGGCTTAAATTCTACCAGCGTCGGTGGCTTTGTTGTATAGTTATGCGATTTATTGACAAGCATGTACTCATGCATGTTTGTATTTTTCTCGTAGTAGATAAAATACCCCGGTATCTCTGCCATTCTGTCGCCGGGCGTTAAGGCAACAGGATTTGCCGAATAAAACGCGTTTGTGCGCTCCAGCGGGTCTACCACAAACATCACCTGATGTTCTTTTCTAAACTGCCGCAGATGATAGGCTCCGTAATACTGATTCAAATACGTCCCATAGCTCGGCTGGGATTGCATCCATCCCACAATTTCCATATTTGGAAAATGCTCTTCCAGCATCTCTTCGGCATAGTCCACGCTTTTTTCCGTAAACCGTAAATGCCCCTCATGCTTTTCGGCATAACGCCCATAAATCGCGCCACCGATAAACAGATACTGCTGCCCGTCAATCACCATCTGTTTACCAACCAAAAACGCTATCCGTTCCTCAAACCCCGCCGACTCCGCATACTGGTGCAAAAACGTACAAACATAATCCTCCATATAAATCCGAAGGCCATCTCCAATGCTGCCTATTTGCTTTATATTGGCAGGCAATGTAAAATCTTGCATAAGTAATCACTCCTTTGCTAACAAGCCTAACAGGAGAAAGACGAGCATTATGGTAAAATATGTAATCAAAAAAAATTTTTGTATGACATGCTATTTGAAAAATTGACAAAGCAGACGCAGCAAGCGAAGCGCGCGCGTCACAGGAAGGATGATTAGAGTGCGTGAGTATTATTACAAGAACAAGACTAAGATTGACAGGTATTTATTTTTGTTACTGGTTATCATCTCGTTTTATCTTTTTTTTACTGTGTTTTTTATTTATTTCGCGCCGTTTTTTATTGGGCTTATTATTGCTTTGATAATGGAGCCTGTGAACAGGCTTATGGTTAACCGATTCAAGTTTAAGCGGTGGATATCGTCGTTGTTGTGTTTGCTTTTGTTTTTGGCGGTTATGGGGAGCCTTGGGGCTTGGTTGGTTACAATGCTTGTGCGGCAGATTAGTGGGTTTATGGAATCCATACCTATGCATATTTCGGAGGTTGCGGAGCGGCTGGATGAGGCTAATATATGGTTGCAGCAGCATACGGAGAATTTGCCCGACGGGTGGTATATGCCAAATATCGAAGAAATCGTGCCTGTTGCTGCTGCTGCCGTTATTGGTGACGGTGCGCGGGATACGGGGCTGCGTGCATTGGGGAGCGTACCGGATTATTTCCTTAATATTATTATTGGGCTTGTTAGTGCCTACTTTTTTATGTCCGACGGAAAGCGTATATTTGAATTCGTAAAAAAATCCTGCCCCGAGTGGATTCGCAAACAAATGCGGCAAACCAGGGCAGGACTTACACGTGCGCTTAGCGGTTATTTTCGTGCGCAGGGTATTTTGATGGTGATTGTTGGTATCATCAGTATTATTGGGCTTATGTTTTTGCGTAACCCGTATGCGTTATTGCTTGGGCTGCTTTTTGCGGTGCTGGACTTTTTGCCTGTGCTTGGGCCTGCGCTGGTGATTTTGCCATGGGCGGTGATTAGCCTTGTTATGGGAAACATGCGGCAGGCCATTATTTTGCTTGCTATTTGGGGGATTCTTACGATTACGCGGCAGGTTTTGCAGCCAAAAATCCTTGGTACGCAGATGGGTGCGCACCCGTTGGCGTCGCTTATGTCAATTTACATCGGCTTTAGGATATTTGGGATATTGGGGCTTATTCTTGGGCCTACGTTGTTGATGATTTTTATTGCGATAAAGGAAACAGACGGAGAAGTTCCGCAGGAATCAACGCTTGCGGCGGAATATGATATACAAAGCAAGCGCGATAAGAAGGAGCGGGACAGCGCGGCGCATGATATCGGCGGCAAAGCCGAAGATATTACCCGCGAAGGCCAGCCCGATAATAATGAGGACAATAAGGGCTAAGCGTCTGTTGCGTAGCGCGCTGCTCAGCACATCACCTACGCCGTCATCCACGGCTTCGCCTGCATTAATGCGGCGGCGTATGTGAAATCCGTCAAACAAGCAGGTGAGCCACAAAATAGGTATCATCAACGCGAAAAACATGGTAAAGGGCACGCCGGAAACAGTAATCGTAAGATAAATAAGCATAAAAAACCCACTCATGGCGGCAAGCCCACGTTTAATAAGCCCCATGTACATATAGTTAGCCCCCGGCGGGAAAAATAACGAAAATATAAACAACGAAAACGCGCTGATATGTTTTGGTGGCATAAAACCATCTCCTTTGGTAGTATGTACGTTGAAAACACAAAAAAGTTTATTACGGAGGCGAAAAAATTGTACGACTGGAAAAGAATGAGCAGACAACTGCTGTATATAGCGGGAGCGATATTTTTATTTGCGTTTTTGGGGCGATTTTTGAGTTCTTCGATTGCGCATAATATTAATGCATGGCCGATAGTAGAATTTTCTTATACAAGTTTACCACATGATTTTGTAATTGAACAGTTCCCGCAGGGAATAACTGCGACCCTAACAAACACAAATCCCACGGAAAAAATATCCGTGGGAGCGGCGTTTACATTGGCAAAGCTGGACGAAAACGGATACTGGCGAGAGTTTCCGTTTCGCAGAGATTGGGCATTTGGCGTAGACGGGACAGACTTGGCTCCCGGCTACAGCGCGAGATTTACCCTAACAGAAGACATGCTGCGATTAAACCTAATCCCCGGCACGTATAGAATAATTGCGAACGTCCATGGTGCGTATCCGGTATGGGCGGAGTTCGAATTGCAGCCGCAATAGACTACAGTATCCGTGCAAGTGTTGTTTTGTTTGCCCTGGCAATGGCGGCGTTTAGCAAATCTTGCATATGGCGGAGATTTACTTCGCTTTGTTTGCCTTTTTCGTCTGTTTTGTCTAAAACGGCGGCTTGCAGTGCGAGGATTAGGTCGTCTGCTATTTTGTACTTATTGTATTTTGGGGTTTTCCAAAGATTGAGTATTTCATTTTTGCAATCACTGTCCTCATAGTTGTAATCAACACTGTCATCATCGGATTCTTCGCGTACTGTGCCGGGTGCTGCAAGGATTAACTGCCGTGCAAAAATCCTTAACTCACTGTGCAGATTTGCCTTAAACTCGTCGAAGATACGTAGGGTATCCTTTTCTGATGCCTTTACGCCGTCTGCCAGTTGTATTTCTTTTAGGAGATAATCGGCGCAGTATTTTGCGATATTTGTGTATACGCGTATTGCAACATTTTCCCATACGAGTGCGTAAGACTGATGCTCCCAGCCATGCAGCAGATTCCACAGGATACCGTCCATTGTCCAGTGATGAATGTTTGCGGCGCGGTCTCGTATTTTTGAAAACTCGTCGTATATGACACGTGATAATGCGTGTGGTAGGTCGGTACGGTTTCTGTCGAAGGGGGTGAGGGTGACTATTCTATCTTTTATTTCGTCGGGGTCGGAAAGCAGCGTGATTCTGTTGCGTACATAGGTGTGGGCATTTGCTATGGCCGTACGGAGCAGGTCGTAAGGGTCGTTTTTATCAAAAAATTCTGCGGCGGTCTCGTTATTGCGCATAAACTTAGCATTGTTTGCAAAGAAGATGACGTCTCTAAAGTCCGGCATAATTACGCGGCTGCTTGTGTCCATTTTTGATTTTACTATGTCGAGTGTAGTGTTTTTTTGCGTTGTTACTTCTTTTTGGATTTCTTCCAAGGTGGGGTCTTCATCTTGGTCAAAAAACTCGTGCTTATCAAACTTGGTGACGCTTACAATCAGCTTACACGGGCGAATTGACGCACTTACGGCCTCTAGGTAGTCGCGGTGCTTTGCGATAGGAGAAGTCGCGCTTTTTACATAGATTATAGCGTCATAGTATTTTGGAGCGTGCAGTGCTTCCTGCACCCTTTCCGGGATACGCCCGATACCGTCGTTGTCGAAGCCCACGACATCGTACAGGATAAATGGTTGTTGTGTGTCGCCTATCGGCAAACCTTTCCCCGGCACAGCAATAAGCACTTCGCTTATTGCGCACGCTGCACTTGTTGCCTTTGACTTTTTTGCATTTGTAATGGCAAGTATGCTGCGTTCAAATTCTTCGCCGTTAAGGTTGCCTGCTATTCTGGATTTTCTTGGCGTAATGTCTCCAAAACCTGCTGCATTAAGGCATTTTTCTGCACAATTGGAAATTATATCGCAGATTTCTTTGACAAGCTTGGCGGAAGACGGCGTATCGCCGTCTCCGTCTCCGTAGTGGTTGATTATTTGGTCAATCAGCACTTCGAGCATGGTGCTCGCTTTGCTCTTGCCTTCTTTCTCTTTCATAACACTGTTGTATCTGTCGCGGAAGCTGGGTGTTGCCTTTTGGTCAAACCGCCGTATAAGCACCAGCATTATTTTGCGAAATCTGCTTTCGTCATCGGGAAATCCCCTGAGTAGCTGACCAAAACGGAAGGTCGCGCTTGTTTCTTCCATGCAGTTTTCAGTGCAGGACTTGTAAAAATCCTCCCATTTTTCTTTCTTAGTTGAGCGACTTGAAATACAGTTGCGCAGTTGTGGTACCCCAAAGGACTTAATGTGATGTCGCACGTTCTCTGCGATATCTGCCGCAGATTTTACTCCGCGTACGATTACTTTTCCTGTTTTGCGGTCAGGGCTAATGCGAATTTTGTGGAGGAAGGACGTGGTGCTGGCGTTGCTGTCTCCGATTAGGGGTTTCATGCCCGGTTGGTAATCCGGGTGCGCGAAACCGACTACTCCTGTGCTTTTACCTTCTCCGCTTGGGCCTGCCAAGACAACTGATGGCAAGCGTTCATTTTGTTCTATTTTTCTTTTAATCATTTAAATACCTCCCTAGGTTAAAATACTATAGCGAATTAATTCGAAATCCGTCCCGCCTGTCGCGGCAAAGCCGCGAAAAACACGGTTTTGCCGCGACAGGCGGGATGGTTTCTCATTGAATTCGCTCTATTGAGTGATTGGTTTGCATTGCTGAGCAGTTGGCGGTCAAACCCGTATGCCGCTTAAAATCCGGCATGGTGACGTTTGCGGCATTTGCGGCACAAGTTATAACGCCGATTATTCCATGTAACCCGTCGTTTTTTGTTGCGCCCTGCAATAAAGCAATTAAAACGCCTATGGCTACAAACAAATTTGCCGACTCGTCTTGCATGGCGGGCTGATTGTAATGCTGTGATATTTTTTTCCATAAAAATAAGCTCCTCTCTAATCGTACTAGCAAAATGCGTCTTCAAAACACATCAAACCATACGACTAGGGGAAGCCCCTATGTATTGCCATCGTAGCTCTGAGGTGCGTGACATCAATTCGATGCTGAGTGATACCAAGTCAATCAGTCCTCGTCGCAGGCACATGCCACATGCCAACGAATAGGAAGAAGGATATTTAGTATTCGCAATTCACTGCCAGTCCACTTTAACACAAACCAAAAAATAATTCAAGTAGTTTTTGGAAAAATTTTGAAAAAGTTTTTTCAGCATAACTCCTCAAAAAAAGCTGCTGTAACCTCTCGGTGTACAACAGCTTTTTTTGTAACGTGCGTCAATGTCTTTTATCTTCCGCCGATTTTCAAAACGCGTGCGATAGCGATTACGATACATGCACCGATAACGGCGAAGATAAAGCCGATAATCATGCCGCCGCCAAACGGGAGCAAGCCGCCGATGATACCGCCGAGAAAGCCACCCAAGATACCGCAAATGATGTTACGCAGCAAAGACCCGCTGCTGCCCATAATAATACCGGCAACCCAGCCAACCACTGCGCCAATTACAATTGTAATCAAAATGGAAATTATAAAGTCCATTTTAACCCTCCTTTTTTTGTTTATTATACACGTGTTTTCCAAATTTGTGCAAGAAAAAAGCTGTTACAACCTTTTGGCTTGCAACAGCTTTTGAAATTTTTTCACCAAGGGTTAGTCGGCGTAAGGCCGCTGTGCGGCTAGTTTGTGATTGCTTGCTCTGTGTCTTTGTCAAAAATGTGGATACGTTGTGCGTCCAGTGCAAGGGTGATTGTGTCGCCGGATTTTGCTGTACATCTGGGGTCTACGCGGGCGGTCATTTGTTGCTCTGCGCATAGCAGGTACAGGTAGATTTCTGCACCGAGAAGCTCGGTAACTTCTACGTCGGCTTTGATTAGAGAGTCGGGAGATGTGCTAATTTTCATTTCGCTGTCGTCCATGTCTTCCGGACGGATGCCCATTACTACGGTTTTTCCGTGATAGCCGCCGTCTACGAGAGCTTTTGCTTTTGCTTCGGGCAGTTTAATGGGATGGTCGCCAAACAGAAGATAAACGTCGTTGCCGCGTTGGTCTACTGTTGCGTCAACAAGGTTCATTTGCGGAGAGCCGATAAAGCTTGCTACAAAGAGATTTTTGGGTTTATTATAAAGGTTTATCGGACTGTCTACTTGTTGTGCTACGCCGTCTTTCATTACTACGATACGAGTGCCGAGTGTCATAGCTTCTGTTTGGTCATGGGTTACATAGATGAAGGTTGTTTGCAGTTTTTGGTGGAGCTTTGTGATTTCTGTACGCATTTGTACGCGTAGTTTTGCGTCCAAGTTGGAAAGAGGTTCGTCCATCAGGAAAACCTTTGGCTCACGAACGATTGCGCGCCCCATGGCTACGCGTTGGCGTTGTCCGCCGGAGAGTGCTTTGGGTTTACGGTCGAGCAGATGCTCGATATCCAAGATACGTGCGGCTTCGTGTACTCTTTTTTCGATTTCTGCTTTAGGGGTTTTGCGGAGTTTTAGGCCGAATGCCATGTTGTCGTGTACGCTCATGTGCGGATAAAGCGCGTAGTTTTGGAAAACCATCGCGATGTCGCGGTCTTTGGGGGCTACGTCGTTCATTAGGCGGTCGCCTATGTATAGCTCACCCTCTGTAATTTCTTCCAAGCCGGCAATCATGCGCAGAGTTGTGGTTTTACCGCAACCTGACGGTCCTACGAAAATAATAAATTCTTTGTCTGCGATTTTCATGTTGAAATCTTGTACTGCAACGAAACCGTTGGGATACTTCTTGACAATGTTTTTAAGTTCTAAACCAGCCATTTAGCTGCCTCCTATACGTGGCGAAAATTGCAAAAGCTACGCGCAACTCGCCTACTGTGTAATGTTACATTTATATTACATCAACAAATCGTGAGTTGTCATTGTCTAAATTTCCAATGTTTTAGCGGTGTTTTTGTGAGATTACACAAAGCCTGTGAATAAAATATTAAGAATAATTTACACGCATTTGCGCCAAAATGTTCTTGAGGTGGTAAGCCGATGGAAATGGTGCAGGATTTTAAAGGAAAAAAGCCCAGCGCAAATATTGAAGAAAATATTAAAATTTTAACAGATTTGTTTGGAGAGTCGCAAGACTATATCGGGAGAAAATTTGCCCCCGGAGGTGCGGGTGCGCCATGGCTATACATGGCGTATTTTGACGCAATGACAAATCGCGAGGCGATGGACTTTACGGTAATAAAGCGTCTGTTTGACATGAACTGGGCGGCACTTACCCCCGAAGAAAAGGGCGCGACGGTCTACGAAACTCTACGCGACCGCGGCATAGCCACCACCGACATCTCGGAAACAGACGATATGTTTGACATTCTGTACTTCATCCACGCGGGCGACACCGCGGTTTTCATAGAAGGCTGCGAAAAAGTAATCGTGGTAGCCACCCGTGGTTTCCCAAATCGTGGAATTCAATCCGCCGAAACCGAAGTAGTAGTCCAAGGCCCCCGCGAAGCCTTCTCGGAGGTAATGCGCTTTAACACCGCGCTAATCCGCCGCCGCATACGCGACAATAACCTTGTAGTAAAGCAATCCAAGCTGGGAATCCGCAGTCTAACCGACATAGCCGTAGTATACATGAGCGACATAACACGCCCGGAAGTCCTTGCCGAAGTAGAACGCCGCCTGGAATCCATAGAAGTAGACGGCATAATGGACAGCGGCTGCGTAGAGCAATTTATAGAAGAAAGCTGGCTAAGCCCCTTCCCACAGGTGCAACTAACAGAACGCCCCGACAAAGCGGCCTCCTCCATTCTGGAAGGACGAATAGCCATAATAGTAGACAACTCCCCCTTCGTAATCCTGGTTCCCGTAACGATGAATTCCTTCTTCCAAGCCTCCGAGGACTACTACAGTCGCTGGCAGGTAATGAGCGTAACACGCTTTCTGCGCTTTGTAGGCGCGTTTATCGCCATCGCACTCCCCGGCATTTACCTAGCCATAGCACTCTTCCACCCCTCCATGATACCCCTTCTGATGGTAAACCGCCTAGCCCAAGCCAGCCAAAACGTGCCATTCCCCGCCGTAATAGAATTCATCCTACTGGACGCCGCCTTCGAACTCCTACGCGAAGCCGGAATCCGCCTAAAAAGCGCGAGCGGCGGCACAATAGGCATAGTAGGCGGCCTAATAATAGGCCAAGCCGCCGTAGAAGCAGGCCTGGTAAGCCCCATAGTAGTAATAATAGTAGCAATGACAGGCATAGCAACCTTCTCCATCCCAAGCGTATCCCTAGTCTATGGCTTCCGCCTGGTAAAATACGGCGTACTGGCCCTATCGGCCTTCCTCGGATTTTTCGGCCTAATCATGGGTCTAATCATCACCCTAATCCACCTAGCAGGGCTAAAATCCTTCGGCTTCCCGTACCTCATGCCCTTCGCCGCCTCAGAACTCAGCAAGGGCGAAGACCTCAAAGACAGCCTGTTCCGCTTCCCGCTGTTTAGCCTGAAGAAACGTCCGTTCTTTGCCAATCAGAATGAGACCACCCGCATGAAGTGATTTCTGCCCCGCCGTCTGCTTGAGGCTCGGGAGCGGAAGCCACGACGGTACAGCTTTAGCGGGCTTGGGGGGTATTGCGCCCACGATACTATCATGCGCGTCCATCGCGGGGACATCCCCCCACTGCTAGAACCTTCGGCCAACCGCTGTGGGGGGAAATCCCCGCGATGAACTACATGGGGTTGTGTGCGCCCCCTTCGACGCGCAAAGCTGCGCGTCTTGGATAGCTGTACCGTCGTAGCTTCCTTGTGCGGGCGGAGGTGGGGGAGGGCGTAGAGTGGTCGTGGGCGTTGATGTTTTTGAAAAAAGCGTTGCATCCCGTATAATTACTGGCCTAGCGGCGATTTTATAACTGTCATCTATGCCCCGTCCATTTTCGCTGTCATCTTAGCCGTAGACGTACGCCAACACCATTTTCGCCGTCGGCAGTAGTGCGTGGGGGCTTTGCCTATCCCTCGGGGTCGCCCACTAACCCATGTAGGCCGGCGCGGGGAATTCCCCCCGCAGCGGTTGGCCGCCAGGTTCTAGCAGCGGGGGGATTTCCCCGTGACGGCCGCGTACGATACCACAGTGGGCGAACTCACCCCACCCACCCGCCAAAGGCAAAACCCCCACGCACTACGGCTTCCAACCCCCGAAAAAAAAAGGAGCGAAGGTCTAAATGTCTTCCAACAAAAAAATAACCATGCGACAACTACAAATCCTGATAATCCTAAGTGCGATGGGTACAGGAGTAATCGTTCTGCCGCGCCGTGCCGCCGAGTTTTTGCCCGCAGGCGCGCAAGACGGCTGGATAATCGCAGTAGGCCTAACGCTGGCCGCAATGCTGGCAGGCGCGTTAATAAGCATAGCCGCCCGCACCGCCCAAAAAGCCGCAGAGGACGCAGGTGCAGAGGAAAACCCGGGCTTTATAGCGTCTATGGAGGTTCTCTTGGGCAAGCCTGTGGCTTACGCAATTGGGGTGGCTATGTGGGTAAAGCTGGTTATTGCGGCGGGTTTGGAGCTTAGGATTTTTTTGGAGATTTCGCGGGATGTAATGCTTCCTAATACGCCGATGTTTGTGGTTGGTGGGGTAATGCTTGCGGTGTGCGCGTATGCGGCGGCCAAGGGCTTTGAGGTACGGGCGCGGGTTGCGGAGGTGCTTTTTGCGTTGATGATGCTGCCGTTTTTGTTTCTGTTTGTTGTGTCTGTGATGGATGCGGATTTTTCTAATTTGCGTCCCGCATTCGAAAACGACGTGCGGGCATTAATTTATGGGTCGTTGCGTCTGGGCTTTATCCTTACGGGGCTGGAATGCCTGCTGCTTGTTTCGCCGTATGTCCCGCGTGAGAAAAGTCTTGTTCGTGCAGTGGTGGGTGGCATTAGCGTGGCGGGCGTTTTAATTATCGGAATCACGATTGTGACAATTGCGTCATTTGGGCGTGGCGTGGCAAGCGAGCCATGGCCGGTGATAAGTATGATGGACGTGATATCGTTGCCCGGTTCATTTATTGAGCGACAAGAGGCGTTGATGTTTGGATTTTGGATAATCACGGCATTTGCGCTGGCAAACGCGTTGTTGTTTTTTGGTGGGCTGCTGCTGCGCGATATGTATAAGAAGGCGAAGCTCGGCGGCGGTGTTTTGCTAACGACGATAGCGGTCTTTGCCGTAAGCCTGCTCCCCATGAGCCGCGAAAACGTGTTTTCCAAGATTGACTTCTTATATCTGACTACGGGCGCGTTTTTCATAATTGTGCTGCCCTTAATTCTGATAATTGCGGCTAAGATAACAAGATGGGGTACAAAAATGCTTGTCCTTGTGCTTTTGCTTGTTGCATTTACGGGTTGCTGGGACAGGGTGGAAATCGAAAACCGAGCCTTTGTGGTAGCCATGGGCGTAGACCGGCAAGAAGAAAGCTATGTCGTAACCCTAAGCATTCCCATAATAGGCGAGGAAGGCGAAAACCCCGAAGGCCACATCACAAAAGAGAGCGGCAAAACCGTAACCGAAGCCATAAAAAAGCTGGACGCCAAAAATGACAAAAGCCTGTATTTTGGTCAAACAAAGCTGGTAATCATTGGCACAAGTCTTTTGGAAAAGCCCGAAAAGCTAACCCCCGCAATAGCCTCATTGGACAACATCCTAAAAGCAAAGCGCAGAATCCACGTGCTAGCGGCAAAAGACCCTACCGATATCTTGGAGGCGAAGCCCCCGGGCGAGGTGCTTCCGGGCGCGTATTTGTCCGACATCTACCGCGACAAGGAGAAAATCGGCGGCACAGCCCTAACTCTGGATTTTGACCGCTTCTCGGCCAACCCAAACGCAATAATCCCAAAGGTAGAGCGCGACGACGACGAGCTTTTGCTAAAAGGCGCAGGCAACCTAACCCCCGAGCAGCTACGCGGCTATCTGTGGTGCTTCCAAAACGGAAACCAAGGCGGGACGGTAACGACGCAATGCGCCTCCGGCGCGTACGCAACCCTAAAAGTAAAATCCCACGAAGCAAAAGTAGACATACAAAAAAACAACCTACGTATGATAATAGAAGTAACAGCAAGCGGAAAAGTAAACGAGCCAATCGAAAACCCAAAAGCCGCCTTCGAAGCAGCCATAGCCAAAGAAATAATGACCGTAGAAGAATTCCTAAAAAACACCTACCGCGTAGACAAAATCATCCCCCGCATAAACGTAATCGTGCTATAATTTTCCAAATCGCCAAAATCGGGAGGCCATATGACAAAATACAAAACTGTGGCAGGCTATGTAGGGTCGTTAACAGGGGCTTTACTATTTGCCGTCGCCATCAACATAATAATAGTACCCCACCAGCTATATATAGGAACAATAACAGGCGTAGCCCTTGTAATAGAATCCGCCCTTACCACATTTACATCCCTAACCATGCCCCAAAGCTTTAATATAACGGGCGTAATATTGCTTGTGCTTAACATCCCGCTAATGCTGATGGTACTAAGCGTAACAAACCGCGTATTCCCCACAAAATCCATCATCACCATCATATTTATAACAATCGCAATGTCCTTCATTCCCATCCCAACAGACCCGTTGGTCTACGACCCCCTAACCGCGTCCATAGCAGGCGGTGTCTTGGCCGGCTTAGGAACAGGCCTAACCCTGAGATGCGGCGGCTCAGGCGGCGGCTCCGACCTGATAGGCGTCTACTGCTCGGTAAAATACCCCAACTTTACAGTGGGGCGACTGGCACTTATCATTGGATTTTTTGTATTCAGCTACTGCCTCATAGTATACGACCTAAACACGGTAATTTACTCCGCACTTTTCACGGTAATTTATGCCTTTGCCGTAGACCACGCCCACTACCAAAACATAAAAACCAGCGCGTTGATTTTCACAACAAATCCCGACGCCGTACAAGAAGTAATGAACAAACTCCAACGAGGCGCAACCTGCTGGGAAGGCAAAGGAGCCTACAGCGGAAACCACACCCACATATTCACCACAGTAATCTCCAAATACGAAGCCCCAAACCTAAAAAGAATAGTAACCGCCGCCGACCCACATGCATTTATCATCCTAAATAGCAAAGTGGACGTCAGCGGAAATTTTATAAAAAGGATGTAGAAAACGCTTGACAAAAAATAATTCACCGTCTAATATAAAAAACATACACCATGTATGTAAACAAAAAAGAGGTGAGCCGCCCCATGCCCCGCAACAAATACCCGGAAGAAACCGTAAAAAAAATCCTCGACGTCTCTCTGCGCCTATTCTTGGAGAAGGGCTACGAGCAAACCACCGTCCTTGATATCGTGGATAATCTCGGCGGGTTAACCCGTGGCGCGTTCTACCACCACTTCAAAACCAAGGAAGAAGTAATCGAGGCAATTTTTACACAGGACTCCACCGAGCGCGACAGCTACGAAAAAATAATGAAAGCACCCATGCCAAACGGTCTGGCACGGTTTAAATACGCTCTAAAAACCGCGCTAAGTGCCAACGTAGAAACCGAAAAACGCACAGACATCACAGGCTTGGCACTATCGTTGCTATCAAATCCGCGTTTTTTGGCGGAGCATATAAAGGCGATACATGGCGACGCGACTGCATTCGCCGCCATATTAGAAGAAGGCATGGCCGACGGCTCAATAAAACAAGGCAACCCAAGGGTAATTGCAGAATTATTTCTGCTACTGGTAAACATATGGCTAATGCCAAACATCTTCCCGTGCAGCAAAGAAGACGCACTGGACAAAATGGAAATCATCGAGCAAATTTTCCAAAGCTTGGGCTATGATTTCATAGACGGGGAGTTGGGCATGTTATTCCGAAGTGTCTACGAAGAGGTCGAAAATAAAAATTCTCCCTAAGGGGAAAATTTTTTTAAGCAAAATACATACATAACACATGTATGCAAAATAAAAGCAAAGGAGCAAACAAAATGGAAAACATAATTTCCGTTTCAAATCTAAAAAAATCCTTTAAATCGCACCAAGTTTTAAAGGACGTAAGCTTTACAATCCCAAAGGGAAGTATTTTCGCGTTGCTTGGCTCAAACGGCGCGGGCAAAACCACCACGGTAAAAATCCTGTCCACGCTAACCAATCCCGACGGCGGAGAATCTACCGTATGCGGCTACGACGTAGTGCGCGAAGGCGGCAGCGTGCGAAAATGCATTAGTCTAACAGGCCAATTCGCAGCGGTGGACGAGGTGCTTACCGGACGCGAAAACCTAAAGCTCATGACCCAACTACGCCGCCTTCCCAATAAAAACGCAGACGAGTGGCTCGCTAAATTTAATCTCGAAGACGCCGCAAACCGCCCGGTCGCAACATATTCCGGCGGAATGCGCCGCCGCCTCGATATCGCAATGAGCCTAATGGGCAGCCCGCAAGTTATCTTTCTCGACGAGCCGACCACAGGTCTCGACCCGCAAAACCGCCTGGCCATGTGGGACACAATCAAAAACCTCGCTTCCCAAGGCACGACGGTATTTCTAACCACCCAGTACCTCGAAGAAGCTGAATACCTGGCCGACAACATAGCCATCCTGCACGAAGGCAAAATAATAGCCAAAGGCACGCCCCAAGACCTAAAAAAAATAATGCCGCGCCGAGGAGCAACCCTAGACTTCAAAAACGCCGCCACCGCCGAAGCCGCCATGAAAATCCTACAAGAAAACGGCATAAAGGCCGACAGCATAACCCAAAATCTACCCTCACTGGAAGACGTATTCCTAACCCTAATAGGCGAGAAAAATGAAGGAGGCAACCCAAAATGAAAATATTCCACGACTCATGGATAATGTTTAAACGCTGTATGCTAATTTCCACCCGCAACCCGGAAACTATTGTAATGGCCATAGTTACGCCATTTTTCCTGATGGCACTGTTTGGGACGCTTTTTGGAAATATCGCGGATATTGGCGACTACAATTACATTGATTTCATCATACCGGGTATTATTTTGCAGGCCGTTGCGCAGGCTTCTCAGTACACTGCAATAAACATCACAAACGACATGACAAAAGGCATGATAGACCGCTTTCGCTCCATGCCCGTCTCCAAAGCCTCCGTGCTAATCGGCCACGCCGCCTCATCCGTCGTCCGCAACATAGTCACCACCGCGGTAATCATCGCCACCGCCTTCCTGATAGGCTTTCGCCCAAGCGCAGGCTTTTTCGACTGGCTCGCCGTCGCCGGTATCCTCCTCCTTGCCATCACCGCCATCTCATGGATTGCCGTCCTATGCGGCCTAATCTCCAAATCTCCGGAAACCTCCGCCGGCCTAATGCTCCCCCTCTTTATCCTACCCTTCATAAGCTCCGGATTCGCCCCCACAGAAACCCTGCCAACATGGCTACGCACGTTCGCCGAAAACCAGCCCATGTCCCCCATAATAAACAGCACCCGCGCCCTAATGCTAGACCTCCCACTAGAAGGCAACCTACCCCCGGCCCTAACATGGTGCATAGGAATAACCGCAGTAGCCTTCGCCGCCGCGGTGTATAAATACAAGCGGAAGCTCGTATAAAAATACATCTGTAATTTGTAATCTTTTAATCGGTTTTTATCTTTAATCTAATTGTCGTAGGCGGTCGAAAAAAAACGCGCACTCATTATAGGACTTATGATATGAAGGGTGTTTCAAATGCGAAGCACTACTAAAATATACTCAACTGCCCTGTTTGCGGTAAAACAATGGTTTTTGAGAGGCAATGCGAAAGGGGGCAAGACATTTTTCAGATAGCGAGCCTTTGCTCTTGTGGAGAATATTTTAGACTTTACAGGAGCGAAGCCCGCTATATTTTTAATCCCCAACGGGGCGCACGGCAGTCACCATTTTAAGGTTACTGTATAAGTGCGCCCGGCGAAGAAAGTGCTTATTTACTACGGCGTGGGGAAGATACGAACCAAGCAATGCTTCCGAAAAGCAACCCAAGGGCTATTATCATCGTCAAAAGGCTATATATGCGCCCTATAATAAAAGTAAACCAAGGAAACAACAAGAACGGCGTACCCAAAGCTAATACCATGACAATCCAAAACGCAATCAGCGCAATTCTTTTTTTCGTGAAAGTACAGCGTTCATTATGCTTGTGTCTGTGTAAAGCAAACAAGATAAAGAAAACAGCAAGCACAGTGCCCAAAACAGTCGCAATTGTAAAGGTAACGTCAAGATGTTGAAACGTCCATAATATGGAATAAGATTGGTTCAAATTCCCATCTAATATATCTTTGATATTCCCTGCGGGTCTACTTTGAGTTCCATGTGCGCCTGAAAGATTGGAAAGCACAGTAATGCCAATCTGCTCTTCGGGAAAAAGAAATACATTTGACCCAAAACCCTCAGTAGTTCCACCATGTTCAATAAAACTTTGGTCGGCACTAACAATCCAGCCTGCCGCATAATAGCTGCCATCCGGCTCGGCTATGCTTCGCCCTGCTTCATGCGACCTTGGAATAATGGTTTGGAATACCTCTGGAATATCCGTTGCAAGCCCTAATTGAACCTCCATCCAGCGCGCCATATCCCGGGTAGATGAAACAATGTAACCTGCGGGCATATGGTCTACCGCTTCAGCATTTGATACATCACTTTGCATGGTGAAAAAAATAAACTGTGTGACATAACCCTGCGCACGCCGCCCTGTGGCTATGGCACGTTCGCGATTTGCAAAAGTGTCCATCATACCAAGGGGGTGGAAGATATGCTGCACCATGAAAGATTCGTAGCTGTGACCGGACACTGCTTCGATGACAAGACCCAAAATATTGGTGTTTACGTTTGCATATATAAAGCCTTCCCCTGGTAAAAATACAAGCCCTACATCAACCATATTCTCAACGCCTTGCCGGAGCGAACCTGTTGAGGAACCCAAATCCATTGGCAGCCCAGAAATATGGTGCATGAAGTGGTAAAGCCTGACTTCTTGCATATCAACAGGCTGACCGCTGTATCTAAGAACAAGCCACGGCAAATAGTCTGCAATGGAATCATCCAAAGACAGCAAACCTTGTTCTTCTAAGTATAAAATGCCCAAAGAAGTAAATGCTTTGGTGCTAGAGCCAATATCCCATAGAGTGTCCTCGTTGGCAGGTGTTTCTGTTTCGCGGTTTGCAACGCCTGCGGAGAAAAAGTGTGTTTCGCTTCCTACAACAACCGCAACGGAAATACCGGGTGTTCTGGAAATGCGCCTAGCCTCTTCAACGAACGATTGAATAGCTGTAGATTGTTCGTCTGGTAGTGACATTGCGTAAATTGGCAAACTAGCCCCCAGAATCAACAAAAACACTAAAAGAGTAGTTGCAACATTTTTCCTCATGAATAACCTCCTATTATATAAATTTTCTACTTTAAGGTAATTATATCATGTAAAGACGGTACGCAATAACGAAAATTTCCCCGCGCCATTGATACCTTGAGCGTTACCATTATTTATAAAACTACCTTGACAACACAAGTCCTAAAGTGAATATGCGTTTTCAATAATTAAAATTCGCCGTCATGTAACAATGCGTTTTAAGTCGTCATAAAAATTTTCTCGTGTTCCGGCTAAAATGACAACTACATAGTTATTTTCTTCTTCGTATATCCGATAGGCAATTTCGTAATTTGTTTTTGCGTACTTTACATCGTACCCATAAATACCGTTCAAATCGCCGGATTTTTGTGAGCCTATGTATGGGTTTTCACTTATTTCATCTATCGCGGTTTTAAATGCTGTTTTAAGCTTTTTATCCACCATTTTCTTAAAATAGCGAGCGGAGGCACTTGAATACTTGACTTCGTACACAGCTATGCCTCCCCAAAAATTTCTTCTGTGGTTGCGGACTTGCGTTTGCCCTCTGATATTTCGTCGGCTTCTTCGATTAATTCGGCGATTGCTGTTTTAATTTTTTGCCGTTGCTCGGCAAATTTTTCAATCAGCTCATTTCCATTATAGCCTTGTGAAACCAAGTCCTTTAAAATTTCCATTGTAAAATTGTCGTCGGATGTTGACAATGGGCGTATTACAATAGCCCCGTTTGTAAGGACGCATTCGACCTCTTTGCCAAATTGCAATTTTTCATAAAATTTCAAGGGGATTGTAACTTGCCGTTTGCCTGTCACATTTATTATTTTCCTATCCATAACCATATCCGTTACAGGATTCATATACATACCGCCTTTAATATTTATTTCCGCGCCGTCATTGTATCAAGGAAAAAAGGAAAACGCAAAAAAATTCGCGTTATGCGCGAATTTTTTACGTCAAAGTTTGGGTCAAGCCTTTTCAAAGGCTTGTGGGGTGGTGGGGCAAAGCCCCACGGTCTTAAAACACATGCACCAACAACCCACTCCTAAGCTTAGGCTCAAACCACGTAGACTTAGGCGGCATAATTTGGTCTTTGTCGGCTACGTTCATCAGCTCGGTCATTGAGGTGGGGAATAGTGCGAAGGCTACTTTCATTTCGCCGCTGTTTACTCGCTTTTCCAACTCCTCTAACCCTCGGATTCCGCCTACAAAGTCTATTCGTTTGTCGGAGCGGGGGTCGGCTATGCCCAAGATGGGGGAGAGTAGGGTGTTTTGTAGGACGGAGCAGTCCAAGTTGCCTATTGCGTCGCTTTCGGGCGGCGGGTTTTTGGCTGTTAGCTTGTACCACTGTTTTGCCATATACATACCGACTTCGTGTTTTTTGCTTGGCTTTACGGGGGTGGGGGACTTTTCCGCGTTCCAGGTTTCGCTCAATTTGTCTAAAAATGCGGCTTCGTCCATGCCGTTTAGGTCTTTTACTACGCGGTTGTAGTCCAGTATTTTTAGCTGCGTATGCGGGAAGATTACGGCCAGGTAAAAATCATGCTCGGCATTGGGGTCAAGCTCTCCGCCTGTTGCTGTGATTTTTTCGTTGCGGGCGTGGGCTACTTTTACGGCGGTGGCGTTGCGGTGGTGGCCGTCTGCGATGTATAGATATGAGATTTCGCGGAACGCACCGATAAGTGCGTCTTGCACGGCCTTGTCGGAGACTACCCACATTTCGTGGCGCACGCCGTCTTCTGCTGTGAAATCGTAGGTTGGAGTTTGTTTTACGCATTCTGCCATGATTTCCTCGGGCTTTGCCGATTCGTTTGAACGGTATGCGAGGAAGATGGGGCCTGTGTGTGCTTCGCAGGCTTCCATGTGGCTTATGCGGTCTTGTTCCTTGTCCGGGCGGGTAAACTCGTGGCGTTTTATCATGCCGAGTTCGTATTCTGCCGCGCTTACGCAGGCGGCGAGGCCTGTTTGGGTTTGGCCGTAGCCCGTTAGGCGGTAGATGTATAGATTTGGTTGTTCGTCTTGGAGCATTGCGGTTTTTATTAAAGACACTAAATTTTCTTTCGCCTTGGTGTAAACCTCCGCGCTGTATGGGTCGGTGGACGCGGGAAGGTCAATTTCTGCCTTGTCCACATGCAAAAATGAGTGCGGGTTGCCTGCTGCCATTTCTCGGGCTTCTTCCGTGTTCATTACGTCGTAGGGCAGTGCTGCCACTTTTGCAGCAAGCTCGGGCGTTGGGCGCACTGCTTTAAATGCTCTTACTGTCACGCCCATCTATATCACCCTTACCTTGATAATGTTTGGCAAGGCTGCGATTTCGGCCTCGATGTTGCCGAGGTCGGGGCAGTCCACGTCTATCATCGCGTAGGAATAGTCGCCACGGCTTTTCATCAGCATGTTGGCGATATTGCTGGAACGGTCTGCGAGCATGGTTGTCACGGGGTTAATAACCTTTGGCAGATTGCGATGAATCACACAAATCCGCTTTTTGCCCACATAAGGCAGTTCACAGTTAGGGAAGTTAACGGAATTTTTAATATTGCCGTACAAAAGATAATCGCGCACCTGCGAAGCCGCCATGGTAGCGCAGTTATCTTCGGATTCCGGAGTGGAAGACCCAAGGTGCGGAATCGGAACAATCCGCTTATGCCCCAGCATATTTTCCGTAGGGAAGTCGGTGACATAGCAGAAAACCGTTCCGTCATCTATAGCGTGAAGCAACGCAGCGTCGTCCACAAGCTCGGCACGAGCAGTATTGATAATACGAACACCTTTTTTGCATTTAGCAAACATTTCCTTATTAAAGAAGCCCTTAGTCTCGCCGGTCACAGGAATATGAAGCGAAATATAATCGCATTCGGCCAGCAGCGTGTCCAAATCGGGAGCCTTACGCACCCCTCGAGAAAGCCCCCAAGCCGCGTCAACAGAAATAAACGGGTCGTAACCCACCACGCTCATGCCCAAAAGCCGACAAGCGTTAGCCACAAGCCCGCCAATAGCCCCAAGCCCGATAACCCCAAGCCTCTTGCCGGAAATCTCCGGCCCAACAAACTCGGATTTACCTTTTTCGACGGCTTTGGCCACGCCTGTCTCGCCTTGGAGACCCTGCGCCCAGCTAATTCCGCCGTATATGTCGCGGGAAGAAAGCAAAAGCCCCGCCAAAACCATCTCTTTAACGCCGTTTGCATTAGCACCGGGCGTATTAAATACAACGATACCCTTATCGGCACAAGCGTCCACGGGGATGTTGTTATATCCTGCACCCGCACGCCCTATGGCCTGTAAGCCCGGTGTAAGCTCCTCCTCCGGTAAAACATAGCTCCTAAGGATAATACCGTCGGGGCTTTTTTCGTCATCGGACACTGTAAACTGTCCGCTTGGCAGTTCGTTTAAACCGCATTCCGCGATTTTGTTGCGTGTTAAGATTTTAAACATTTGAGTTCCTCCTAATTATCCTTGGAATTTTTTCATAAAGTCAACCAACGCCTGTACACCCTCGGTTGGCATTGCGTTGTAAATACTCGCACGCAGGCCGCCTACAAGGCGGTGGCCGCCGAGATTTTCAAATCCGGCTACTGCGGCTTCTTTTACAAACTGCTTGTCCTTTGCTTCGTCGCCTGTGGTGAAGGGGATGTTCATAAGCGAGCGGTGGGATTTGTCCGCGATTCCTTTAAAGAGAGAGGATTCGTCGAGGAAGTCGTATAAAATCTTGGCTTTTGCCTCGTTAATTTTTTGGATACCCGCAACGCCGCCCTTGGATTTTAGCCACTCAAAGCAGAGCTTTGCCATATAAATGGAATAAGTCGGCGGTGTGTTATACATAGAGCCTGCGTCGGCATGTGTCTTATATTGCATAAACGCAGGTAATTTTTTCGCGTTTTCGTTTTCCAGCAAATCCTCGCGGATGATTACCACGGTAACGCCCGCAGGGCCGATATTTTTTTGCGCACCCGCATAAATAAGCCCAAATTTTTGCACGTCAAAAACTTCCGACAAAATGCCGGAAGACATGTCTGCGACCAGCGGAACGCTTCCCGTATCGGGGAATTCCGTAAACCGCGTGCCGCAAATCGTATTGTTGGAGCAAATATGAAAATAATCCGCATCCGCAGAAACCTTTGTAATCTCGGGGATACAAGCAAATTTTTTGTCCTCGGAGCTTGCGGCGATATTTGCGTTAAGTACACGGGAGGCTTCTTTGTAGGCGCGAGTTGCCCATTCTCCTGTGATAACAAAGTCGGCCTTTCCGTTTTTGGAAAGATTCATAGGTATCATCGCAAACTGCTGCGACGCTCCGCCTTGCAAAAATAACACTTTGTAATTGGCGGGGATATTCATAAGCTCGCGCAGCAAATCCGTGGCTGCTTTGTGAATATCTTCGTACGATTTCGAGCGGTGGCTCATTTCCATTACGGACATGCCTGCGCTGCCGTATTCCACCAGTTCTTTTGAAGCGCGTTCCAATACTTCCTGCGGTAATGCCGCAGGCCCTGCGGAAAAATTGTAGATTCTCATTTGGTCACCCTGCCTATTCTAAGATATTGTCAATTCTATCTTAGCATTTTGCCATTAAATTGTAAACTTAATTATTTCGGAAGCTGTAGCGGTTTGGCTGGTGCGCAGAAAGCGTAGCGAAGCGCACGCGGGGGTGGGGTGTCGTGCGCCTCCTTGGGTATCGTGCGCGGCTATCACGGGGAAATCCCCCCGCTGCTAGAACCTTCGGCCAACCGCTGCGGGGGGAATTCCCCGCGTAGCCTACATGACGCAGGGGGCGACCACTGTGCGCGAACGCTTCGCTTGCTGCGTCGTTGAGGGCTAAACCGCTACAGTTTTCGCCCGTTCGAGCTAAAATATAGTGCGTTTCGGGCGGAGGTGTAATATCAGCGCTGATTTCAAAGCGTCGATGTTTTTGAAAAAAGCGTTGCAGGCCGTGTAGCTACTGGTGTCGTGGGTATTTGCCATTTTATGGTTGATGTTTTTGGCGGAAGCTTGTCGTCCTGTATAATCACTGGCACGACGGGCATTTAACCCATCCGCTGCCCGACGCCTTTTGATGTTTTGGGACAAACCGCTCCAAGCGGCACAGACACTTGACTGCCTAGGGTGAGTCGACACTGAAATAGTGATATAATGGAAAAAACCGTCAAGGAGGTATTTTCCATGAAAGAAGCGTACAAACGACACGATATTTCGGATAGCTTGTGGAAGATTATAGAGCCACATACTATTGGAAGCACCGGAACGCGAGGAGGAGCAAACACAAAAGACACAAGACAGTTTATAAATGCTGTTTTTTGGCTGCTTCGCACGGGCGCACCGTATCGTGACCTACCTCCAAGCTATGGGAATTGGAACAATGTCAATCGCCGGTTTTGCCGTTGGCGAGACAAGGGGATATGGGAAAACATTTTTCTCGCCATTGTCGGCGAAAAAGAATGCGAATGGCTGATAATAGATGCAAGTTTCGTCAAAGCACATAAAGACGCGCACGGAGCGGTCGGTGGTTCTCAGGACATCGAACGCTCAAAAGGGGGGCTACATCAAAAATCCATATTGCCGTGGATGAAGCTGGTCGTCCGGTCAGAGTTATTATCACAGCAGGTACAGTCAATGATTGCACAAAGGCTGACGAGTTGATTAAAGGTATTTCGCACGAGGCGTTGCAGCAGACA